>Ga0066376_10001248_pt1 | contig 24760 bp, 21 predicted proteins | sample Knorr_S15_td_Bot_FD_77009 | JGI IMG/M metagenome (GOLD analysis project Ga0066376, IMG submission 77009) | Marine microbial communities from Southern Atlantic Ocean transect - Knorr_S15_td_Bottom_ad_5009_LV_A | ecosystem: Environmental > Aquatic > Marine > Oceanic | place: Southern Atlantic...
CCAACCAACGGTTCTCTGAGATCATGCGGGCGTATGATAATACCCCACGTAAGTGCCTCGGATTCCTCACTCCCGCCGAGGTATTCCGGGATCAAGTGTTGCACTTCAAATGTGAATCCACCTTCCTGCCTTCGCCGGAATGACGGGTGGGGGGTGCATTACTCTCGAGACGTTAGTGCCGTCCGACTGTCACTCCGAAGAGGCGTGAGCCGGCGAGGAATCCCATTTCTCGAGTGTTAACCCGTCACTGCTCTGAAGGACCGTCAGTTGGCGGGCCTCAGCAACGAGATTCCTCGCTTCACTCGGAATGACAGAAGTTAACGTGATGACCGGTAAAATGGCAAAAACGATTTTCGCATACCCGGTTATCCTGAGCTCCGACTGAGAGTCGAGAGTCTCAATGAGATCGGACCTGTCGCAGGGCGGTTCGGTGGGAGATGACTTTAGAGCGACGGATGGTTCGACCGGCTCACCATGAGCGAATGTTCGTGTTGATGTAAGCCATCAGGTTTCTGCCAAATAACCACCAACTAAAAAAGCCCGCCCTTTGATGAAGGACGGGCCTTTTCTTGCGCTCTCGGTTGACTAGCTTACTTTGATGCTGGCTTCCATTTTCTGAAGGGCTTCGTCCAGCTCATCTAGGTCGAAGAGGTGGGGGCCGGCGCCTCCGTGGTAAAGGACCCTGCCGTCTTTGCCGATCAGGTACAGGCGCTCCGGGGCCGCGCCGTAAGCCTCGTCGATGGCATTGTCCATCTCTTCCACCAGGGTCGGTATGGAGATGTGCAGCCCGATGGTGCACGCCTGGGCCGCCTCTTCCCGCTCGTCAAAGCTCTGGTGCTGGCGGTAGAAAACTTCGTCGGTGATGTTGGAATCTACCTGCCAGCCATCGGTAGGATGGGCTTCCTGCACGTAGACCACGAAGAATTCGACCTGGTTTTGGTATTGGCTGTACAGGCGCTCCATGTGCTCAACCTGAGCACGGAAGGGGGGTCAAGTGTAACTGCCAAAGATCAGGGCCACCGGCCTCTCGCCTTTGAAACTGGACAACCGGACCCGTTCTTCGGAACCCATGCGCTTCAGGTTGAAATCCGGGGGAACATCGCCCACGTGGGGGCCCATCTCATCCCGGAGCACCACTGCTTCCATGGCCTGACGCAGGATGCCGGTGAGGTCTCCGCCCACAGCGTCCAGCATCTCCCGGGCCGGCATCTGGCCGCCGGAGGCCGCCTTGCGCTTGGCGCGGTAGTCGTCGATGAACTGCCGGAACTGTTTCCGGTCGTCATCCGACAGGTTCTCCATGATCTGGTCACGGTCGGCTTTCAGCATCTTCGTGTTCCCTTGGCCCTTGGTCAGCAGGATTCGGTTAGGTTAGGTTAGGTTAGGGGACATTGTATTCGCCACGCCTGGAGTTAACAAGTCCAGATACGAGAATTATAGATGCGAAAAGACCCCGGTTGGGAATGTTGATTCCCAACCGGGGTCTAAAGTCTGCTGGTAAGAACCTTGGGTTACTTCACGTGTTGGTTGAAGAACCCCAGGGTGCGGTCGAAGGCGTCCTTGGCGGCTGCCTCGTTGTAGCTGCCCCGGTCGTCACAGTTGAAGCCGTGACCGGCGCCGGGGTACGACTTGAAGTCGTGGGCCACTCCCGCGGCCGTCAACTTCTCATCTATGACTTTCACATCAGCCGGCGTCGGGTTCTCATCGTCATCGCCGAAGTTGCCCATCACGGGGATGCTGATGTTGCTGGTGAGGTCGATGGGAGCGGGACCGTCGCCGAACGGCACCAGAATACGTCCGCCGTAGTAGACCGATGCGGCGCTGAGGCCCGGGCAACTGGTGGCCGCCAGGTAGGTGATCCGGCCACCGACGCAGTAGCCTACGATTCCAATCTTCTGGCCATGCGTCCGCTGGTAGTGGTTCTGCAGGTAGTCGATGGCTACGTTGACGTCTTCAACGAGTTCGTCGTCCCGCAACGCGCCCATGTACTCCATCACAGCGGGCATCTCGTCGTATCCCAGTTTGGGATTGGGATGCTGGCGGTGGTACAGAGCGGGGGCGATCGCAACGTAACCGTTGGCGGCGTATTGGTCGCAGACCTTTTCGATATGGCCGGTGACCCCGAACGCTTCCATGATCACGATGATCGCCGGGAAGTTATTTCCTTCGGACGGCGGGGGAGCGCTGACGTAGGTCGCCATGTCCATTCCCTGTGCGCCGTGCAGGTCGTCCATTTCGCGCACGCCGGCGAATCTTAGATTCTCCCAAAATGATGGCATAGAGTTCCTCCTAAAGCCTTATGAACTCACCCTCTGTTGATCAGTTGGCCTCCGGAAACTTAGCCTTGTTCCTAGAGCGCCCTAAATCGTCGAGCCAGCGAGGTTCGTGAAGATTCTAGCAGAGGGTCTAGTCTCGCACAAGCGTGATTTTTCGTTCGAACCAGCACAAGAATCTCCGGCCGCCATGACCCGCGACGATGCTGATTTCTTGCCACTAAACATTTGAGCTAACAATTACCGGCATGGCGTTGGTTAGTGATAAAACAGGGTGCAGTTTACTGCCTAGGCGATATACAAAAGCTATCACTGGGTGTACTTTAGAGGGGCGGCCCGCCTGATAGATCTCTGTGTCGGCGGCGCTGAAAAACTACTGAAGGTGATGGAATGGAATTCCCCCAGTTGGAAGCTTTTTTGGAGGCCGCGAGCCGCGGAAGCTTTCGCCGGGCGGCCGATGCCCTCTACCTGTCACAGCCCTCGGTGAGCGCCCGGGTGCAGACGCTCGAGGACGAGGTCGGCGTTGCTCTGTTCCACCGCACCGCCAGGGGTGTCCGGTTGACCGACATGGGCCGTACTTTTCTGCCCTTCGCCCAGCGGGCCATGGAGACCTTGCGCCGCGGGCGGGAGGTCTTGGAAAGCGTCCGCCAGGCCTCGGCGGGTATCCTGAACATGGCCACAGCCAGGGTGATCGGCACTTACGTCCTCCCTGAGACCCTGCAGAAGTTTCACGAGCTATATCCCGACGCCAACCTGCACATCAAGGTTGGGGGCTCGTCGGACGTGCTCCAGATGGTGGTGGATGAGGAGGTCCAGTTGGGTCTGGCCCGGTTCATGCAGCACCCAGACGTTGACGCCCTCCACCTGTATGACGAAGAGGCGGTGCTGGTGGTGCACCCCGAACATCCCTTCGCCAAAGCGGGAGTGGCGGGCATGCACGAGGTGGCCCAGGAGCCGCTGATCCTCTACGACCCGGGCGACCCCGGTTCTTCTTATTTCCAGTTCATCAACCGGCTGAGCCGGGAGGCAGGGGTCACACCCAAGGTAGAGATGAACCTGGACAGCGTCGAGGCGGCAAAGAACATGGTGGAATTAGGCTTAGGCATCTCTTTCCTGCCTAGGAGCGGAGTGCGAAAAGAACTGGAATCAGGCTCGTTGGCCCTGATCGCCGTCGCCGATGTACAACCGGTGTTATTGCCGACCTATGTATTGTTGCGCCGGGGACAGCAGCATGGACCGGTTGTAATGGCGTTCCTGAACCTGCTTCAAGAGACATATCAAGTGAAGATACCTATCTCCGGCGGCAACGGCCAAGACGACGGGTAAGTCATCTAGCCAGACAGGGCATTCCGTCTAGGACCGAGGCAGCACCTTGAGAAGCGCGACTTCCAGTTCGTCCAGAGTGGCATAGCCCTCGAAACGATCGTCGATCATCCCGTCGGCGTCGATGATGAACGTCCAACTCTCGTTGAAGTAGTCCGCGATGGCCGACAGGCCCCAGTCGTCCACCACGCTGAATATCTCGGCCCGGTCCAGGTCTCCTTGTATCTCAGCGGGGTTGTCGTAGATCTCCACGTGGATGAAATTGGCCTCGCCCCCGTGTTTCTCCCTCATTTCGGATACGGTGTCCGTCTGGGGGCCACAGGTGGGGCTAGTGCAGAATGCCGGGCTGGCGAACACCACCACCGATGGCAGAGGGTTCTCCACAGCTTCCTTGATGGTCAACTGGTAGAGTTCTGGGTCGGGCGAGTAGTCCGTGGTTATCTCTTCGATCGACCCGTTCCCGGCCAGGGTCTTGGAGACGCTGAGGAGCGCCTTGCTCCCGAGAGCGGGGACCGGCGATTTTTCCATCACTACTACTTCGAACTGGACCTCATTCACGCCGTCGGGGTTGTCCACCTGGACATCCAGACGCCATCGGCCAGCCTGGTTGAAATTTGCGTAGGTGCTGTAGGACCCGCGAACGCCGTAGGGCCACAGGTTGAAATTCGCCTCCATCGTTGTGCCTGGAACAGGGCCGTACGCGCCATCCAAGAAGACAGGCGTGACCAAGGCCGTGGGTGTTTTGATCAGGCCCTTGGTTGTGGTCAGCAAAAATGCCAGCCGTTGCTCTCCAACCTCGAGAACAGTGGTGGCCAGGATGGGGGTTATGGCGGTCGGGTCGGCGGGGGCCGATGTGGCCTGGGGGATGGCCGTGGGCGCCGCCGAAGAGCCGCATGCCACCACCACTGCCAAGACGACTGTGACCAAAGCCGGAAATACCAACCTGGGTCTAGACGCGCGCCTTAAGAATTTTTTGATCATGTTCTTCATGGTCCTGTTTCGTATGCTCCAAATGTAAAGGCGAAGATACTGAAATCGTCTGAATTGGAACTCATGGTCAAAAGGTTGTCCTGGGTGTAATCCTGGGCCTCTATCACGCTGTACATCCTGGGCTCGTTCACGTTCAATAAGCTTTCGCCATTGGCGGAGATGGTTACATCAGCGCCTTTATTTTCTTCGGTTAGAAATTCTCCGTTCAGCTTTATCCTGACGTCGTACGGCTCTCCGGAATCGGAGCTCAAGACCACATTCAGGCTACGCGCCGAATAGACCAATGAGAGGGTGTCTTCGTATCCGGTTGTGTCCCGGCCGTGGCTTGTGTGCTCCGGCCAGGCCACCCACTTCCCATCGAAGTAGATCACGCCGGGTTTGAAATCGTCGCCTGATTCCATGTCCACCACTGAGCCGGTTTTCTTGAAGAAGTCCTTCTGGCGGACATATTCGCCCAGTTCCGCCAGGACGAACCCGGCATACAGTTCGCGGGTAACCGACACCCTGCCGGCATCGAAGAAGCTCTGGTCCACTTGTTGGTCCTCGATGGGAACCAGAGGGGTATCCGACAGGCTGGCTCCGGCGTCGATGAGCAGGTCCCGGATCTGTTTCTCGGTCTCTTGGTAGGCCCCTTCCCCGGCGTGGAAGTACTGGACAACGCCGTCTTTGTCGATCAGGTATTTGGCCGGCCAGAACCGGTTGGAGTAGTTGTCCCAAGTCTCAAAGTCGTTGTCTTGGGCCACCGGCCAGGTGATGCCGTTGTCTTGAGTGGCTTTTAACACGTTGTCGTAATCTTTCTCGAACTCGAATTCGGGGGAATGGACGCCGATGATCACCAGCCCGTCGTCGGCGTATTTGGCGTGCCATTGTTTGAGGGCCGGGAATGTGCGGATACAATTAACACAGGAGTAGGTCCAGAAGTCCACCAACACAACCTTGCCCCGAAGCTCTTCGATGGTCAAAGGTTCGCTGTTGATCCAGGCGCTGATGCCCTTGATCTCCGGCGCCTTGAAGCTGGTGCAGGCGACGGCCATCAGGATGACGGCCAGCGAGGCTAGGGTCAGCTTGGCCGGGGATGCGAATGTTCTACTAACCAAGGGTTAAATCCAATGGGAATCCGGACCGCTAAGGGCCGGTATCGTAGACGCCGTAGGTGAACGCGAAAAGCCCGAAATCCGGTGAATTCGACGACATTTTGAGAGTTTCCCGCCGGACGTATGACTCATTGTTAATCACATTATAGAGCGTTGGAGTGGTCACCCAGAGGTAGCTTTCACCGTCGTCGCCGATGACGATGTCACTGCCCTTATTCTCATCGGTGAGGTACTCGTCGTTGACCGTGACACGCACCTTACACGGTTCGCCGGAGTCCGAAGTTAGTACCGCATTCACCGAAGTCGCCGAGTAGACTGTGACCAAATAGTCCTCGAACGACTCTGTCATTCTTCCGTGGGTCGTACTCTCAGGCCCCACATGCCAAGGCCCTTGGAAATAAAGTTTGTGAGGCTCCAGTTCCTCGGTGATGTTGAACTCTGAGACTTGGTCTTTGTCCTCATAATACTGCGCCTGCTGGACGTAACCGCCCTGGCCGTAGATCAGGTCACCCTCTCCGCGTTCGTAACCTCCGTAAAGTTCCCTGGTAACCTCGGCGTCGCGGGCCGCCAGGAAACCCGGGTCCAGGGTTTGGTCTTCTGGCAGCGGCAGGCTATTGTCCAAGAAGGCCGGGTCAGCTTCAGCCAACAGGTCACGGATCACCTCTTCGGTCTCAGCGTAGCCGCCTTCGCCGAAATGGGTGTAGCGGACCACGCCGTCCTTGTCGATGAGGTATTTGGCGGGCCAGAACCGGTTGCTATAGCTGCGCCAAGTCACGAAGTCGTTGTCCTGGGCCATGGTCCATTCGAGGGCGTTGACCTGGGTGGCCTCGACCACGTTATCGTAAATCTTCTCGAAATCAAATTCGGGCGAGTGGACGCCCACGATCACCAGTCCATCGCCGGCGTACCTAGAATGCCACTGCTTCAAGAAAGGGTAGGTGCGGATGCAGTTTATGCAGGTGTAGGTCCAGAAATCGATCAAGACCACTTTGCCGCGGAGCTCCTCCATCGTTAGGGGGTCTCCATTGATCCAGGCTTCGATCCCGCCAAATTCGGGCGCAAGGTCTCCCACTTCGCCGCCGACCTTCCGGTTTACGTCGGCGCCAGCGGACTTGTCGACCGCTCCAGTGGTTGGAGCGGTCGTGCTTGCCTGAGCCGGCACGGCAGTTGTGGAGGTGGCCGGTTGGTCTTGGGTCCCAACCGAATCAGACCCGCCGCAGCCAGCCGCCAAGAATAGCAGCCCCACGACTACCGAAACCACGAGCGGCAGCCTCAACCGGGGCTTGATTACGGGGTCATTTGAAGATGTGTCTGGCATATCTATCCAACGGCCTGGGCCCCAAGTTCGACGCCTATCTAGCGGCGTTCGAAACCGGGCCAGCGTAGTCTATGTGTCAGTAAATTTTACGGGTTCGACCGGCATACGGATTTATTTGAACCGATACCCCCGGCGATCCGTACATAGATTACCTTACACGAGTATCGCGATCAGACGATCGGGCGAGCCATCCAGCGTACCCAAATGGCTCCCGGAGCTTGCCGTTACCTGCTGTGATAAACTTTGGCTGTCAGCTATGGGTCCAGTCTTATTCCAGCCTGCAGCCAGCGATCGGAGAAGCAGTTGAAAGAGACTCAGTCGGCCACCAGCATAGCCCGGGAAATCGTCGAGAACGTTTCCAAAGTGATCGTCGGTAAAGTGTCCGTGATCGAGCGGGCCTTGGCCGCCGTCATCGCCCAGGGCCACATCCTCATCGAGGACGTGCCCGGGGTCGGCAAGACCATGCTGGCCAAGAGCATCTCGACCTCCATCGGTTGCTCCTTCAAGCGCATCCAGTTCACCCCCGACCTCCTGCCCAGCGATATCGTGGGCGTTTCCATCTACAACCAGAGCACCGGAGAGTTCCAGTTCCGGCCGGGACCGGTGATGGCCCAGGTGGTGCTGGTGGACGAGATCAACCGCGCCACGCCCAAGACTCAGTCCGCCCTGCTCGAGGCCATGGAGGAGTTGCAGGTATCGGTGGACGGGGTGACCCGCCCGCTGGAAAGACCGTTCGTGGTGATGGCCACTCAGAACCCCATCGAATATGAAGGGACATTTCCTCTCCCCGAGGCCCAACTCGACCGTTTCTTGATGCGCATCAGCCTGGGCTACCCCAGCTTCTCTGAAGAACTATCGGTGATCGAGCAGCAGGAACAGACCCATCCCATCGACGAATTGAAGGCTGTAGCCAATCCGGAAGACGTCATCAAGCTACAGGACGCCGCCAAGAACGTCTATGTGGACCAGGCCGTGCGGGAGTATATCGTCAGCCTGATCGAGGCGACGCGGAATCATGAGGACGTCTCGTTGGGTGCGTCGCCAAGGGCGTCTCTGGGCATGTTCCGGGCGGTGCGTGGCATGGCCATCATGCGGGACCGCGACTACGTGATCCCAGACGACGTTCAGGAACTGGCCCACGCCGTGCTTTCCCACCGGTTGATCCTTTCTCCGTCCGCCCGCATGCGGGGCCTGCAAACCGTGCAGGTGATCGACGGCCTTCTAGAATCGGTGGCGGTCCCCGGCGCGAACCGATAGCCAGAGTTATCCATGCCGCAGCATCTCACCGCCGCAGTCCGCGTTATGACTCCAACGCCATGTCCCGGTGGCCATAATGAATAGGCGGTTCATCGGCATGGTGGTCCTGTTGGTGGTGGTGAGTTTCTACGCCCTTGGCACCGGCTTCGATTTCTTCTTCAGATTTCTTTACGTTCTGCTGTTGGTCACCGGCGCCGGGTTCGTCTGGGCCTGGTTGAACCTCCGTGGCATCGACTTGAGCGTCACCAGAGACGCCAACCGCGGCCAGGTGGGCGGTTACCTAGCCGGGCAAGTCTCTATCGTCAACCGCTCCAGGATGCCCAAGTCGTGGTTGGAGGTGGCGGAAGCCACCGGCCCCTCGGCAAACACCAGCGGCCGGGGTATTGCGCTGGTCCGGGAGCAGGTGCGCAGTTGGCGCATCCGCACCTACCTGACCAAGCGGGGCATGTACCGGTCGGGGCAGGTCAGGCTGATCAGCCAAGACCCCTTTGGACTGTTCCGCCTGCGCCGCGACTTCTTGGACCCGCATCCGTACATCGTCTTTCCCGCTGTGGAGCCGCTGCCCAACTTGGACGCCCGGTTCGCCGGGCTGCCCAGTGACAGCCGGGCGACGCGCCACTGGGAGCAGATAAGCACCGACGTATCCTCCATCCGCCAATACGTGGAAGGCGACAGCATGCGCCGGATCCACTGGCCGTATACCGCCCGCATGAATGAGCTGATGGTCAAAGAGTTCGACATGGGGCTGTCGGCGGAGGCCTGGCTGTTACTGGATATGCACCACACCTCCCATTACGGAGTTGAGATCGATGACGTGAACAACACCGAGGAATTGTCGGTAACGGTGGCCGCGTCCATCATCGACCGCCTCATGGACCAGAGCATGCCGGTGGGACTGGCGGCCAACGGCGACCAGGAGCACATATTCCGGCCCGACAGCAGCCCGGAGCAGCGTGGCCGGCTCATGGAAACCCTATCTGAAGTACGGGCCCACGGCCAACGCCCGCTGCAGGAATTCATCTACGGCGTCCGCACCCACCTGAACCAATACAACGCGCTGACAGTTGTGACTGCGTCTGTGGAAACCCAGTGGGTGGCATCGCTAACCGACCTCCGCCGCCAGGGAGTTGAGGTGGCGGTGGTATTGGTGGACCGGTCCAGTTTCGGTTCGCCGACCGATATGAGCGCCCCGTTGGATGCGCTGAGCGCCAACCTGATCCCGACCTACATGGTGCGCCAGGGCGACGAACTGAACAAAGCTCTGCGGACGCCGGTGCGGGAGATACCCCGGAGTTGGGTTGGCGGAGCGGCCTTGGGCGGCGTTTCCGGAGGCAGAGAATGAGCTCCGAAACGCTACAGGCCGGCGAGCCCGTCCGCCAAGGGATAGACCTCGACTTCATCGGCGACGGTATCGCCGGGTTGGAGCGCACCCTGCGGCCCACCGAAGGTTGGATCGCCGGGATCCTGATGGTCGTCAACCTAGTCGTGGTGGTGCTGTCGGTGGAGCAAGCCGACTGGGTTGCCACGCCGAATCTGGTTGTGCTTTTGTTCTTCGCCATGGTGACAGGGCTGCTCCTATACCGGATACCGCTTTGGTCCATCGCCCTGATACCGGTGGGTTTGGCCGTTGGGTTGGCCGTCATCCTGTGGCAACTTTCAAGCTTCACTCTTGACGGGGTTGCCGTTGGCGGCGCCGCCGAGGTCTTGGAACGCCTGGACCTATGGCTGGACGCGGCGCGTTCCGGGTCCATCAACATCGACGGCCTGCCCTTCTCCTTCGCGTTGATGACGGCGACGTGGCTGACCGGCTTCCTTGGCGCATGGCTGTTCTTGCGCTACGGCAATTTCTGGGGCGTGTTCGTCCTGGGCGGCATCGGTCTCCTTTCCAATCTCACCTTCCTCCCGCCCAACACGTCGTTGCACCTGGGCCTCTACCTGTTCACCGCCCTGATGCTGATCGCCCGGGTCCAAGCGATCAGGCGCAAACATGAATGGGAACGCCGGGCGGTGAAGGTAGACGACCACCTGGCCGGGCTATCTCTGTCCGACAGCTTGGCTCTAACGGTCATAGTCATATTTGTAGCGTTCATGCTGCCCATGGCGCCAAAATGGGGCGCGGCCAACGACGCCTACGAGGCCATGCGCAACCCTCTGGAATCCATGGAAGACGACTTCAACCGGCTGTTCGCCGGCCTGCCCGCCCGCCGGCCAATGGGCTTCCGCATCTGGGACAACGTGATGGCCCTGCAAGGGAGCATCTATCCCACCACGACCCAGGTATTGTGGGTGGACTCGCCCACGGAACTGTATTGGAAGGCCAGGACCTACAGCACCTACAACGGCAAAGGGTGGCTGTCGGAGCACACGGTGACCGAGCCGATAGGATATACCCCCGAGTTTTCCCTGGATGTGGTTGACCGCCTGCGCACGGAGGTCACCTACACCGTGACTCCGCTGTATGCCTCCAAGCAACTGTTCTCCGGAGACCAGGTGCTGGACGTCGACCGCGACGTGATGATCGAAACCCAGGCCCCGCCAGTCTTCACCATCAACTTGGAAAGGTTACAGCAAGGGGCGCCGCTTCCCGGCTATCTAAGGGAGGTGGCCGGCGGCCTGCTCGCGGCCATCGATAGAAGCGGCCCCTTCCTCGCAGACCAGCAACTGGCGCGGTCTCTTCCGGCCCAGTTCCGTTTGGATAAGGTGGACCGTGAATTCGGAAGGGCCATGAAGGTGCAGTTCACGGAAGCTCTGCCGGTCATACCAGAGGTGTTATCGGTCACCAGCCCCAGAGGCAAGTTCAAGATAGGAGACCCCTACCAGGTGACTTCGTCAATCTCCTTGGCCGGGCCGGAGGAGTTGCGCGGCGCCAGTGTCATCTACCCCGCTTGGGTCTCGGAGCGGTACCTACAGTTGCCTCGGGATCTGCCGCGGCGAGTGGGAGACTTGGCCTCCAGGGTGACCGCGGGAGTCGGGACGCCGTACGACAAGGCCGCCGCCGTGGAGCAGTTCCTAAAAACCGGGTTCCCCTACAATCTCAGGATCGATCCGCCGCCATACAACGCCGACGGCGTGGACCATTTCTTGTTCACCCTTGGGCAGGGTTACAGCGAGTATTTCGGTTCCACCATGGCCGTCATGCTGCGAACGGTGGGCGTCCCAGCCAGGCTGGCGGTGGGCTACACCACCGGTGACAAGGTTGGCGACCAAGATATCTTCTCGGTCACCGATAGCCATAGCCATGCCTGGGTGGAAGTCTATTTCCCCGCATTTGGCTGGATCCCCTTTGAGCCGACTCCCGGGGAATCGCTGCCTGGCATCTATCAGCCGGGACAAGAGCCGGTGTTGATCGGGGCTTCGGGAGTGTTAGGAATAGAGGCCTTTGACGATGAGTGCTTTGACGGCCTAGAAGATTGTTCCAACCTGCAAGTGACACCCTCGAACCTCCAATTCAACCTCGACAGCGATGATGGGAATTCCATCTTTGGCCTTTGGCCTTGGCTCTTTGGTATGCTGGCCGGACTGGCCGTGGTTGGCGGGTCGGCCCACCTGCTCTGGAGAAGGTTCTTGGCCGCGTCCGGCAACCCCAAAGTCGCCTTCCAGCGCATGGCCACACTGGCGGCGATGGCCGCGGCCGGGCCGTCGGAATTTCAGACCCCATATCAGTTCGGAAACCGGCTGCGGCGGGCCCTGCCGGCCCAAGAAACCCCGGTTTCCATCATAGTTGCGGTGTACGTCCGCAACCGGTACGGCAACAAGAACTCCACGGCCAGTGAGCGGCGCTTGCTGACGGTGGCCTGGCGAAGATTAAGGCTGCCCATGCTCTGGGCGGTGATCAGACGGAGGGTGAAGTGACGGGAGACAAATACCACTTGGTTGAATTGCCCATGGGCTGGATGGTCCTGCTTGGCGGAAAAGACGGCTTGAAGCGGGCTTCACTGAAGCCCACACCGGACGAGGCTATCGAGGACCTCGGGTCGGACCTGGACGGCGCGGAAGACGACCGAGACGCCTTCACGCAGGTGATCGCATGCCTGCACCGCTATTCCGAAGGAGATATGACAGCGCTGGACGAGATAGACCTGGATTTCGCTGGCGTGACGCCATTCTTCAGCGCGGCCTGGAACGCCTGCCGGTCCATCCCCGCCGGCGAAACGCGAAGTTACGCCTGGCTGGCCGTTGAAGCGGGGAGTCCTCTGGCTATGCGGGCCGCGGGACAGGCCATGGCCCGCAACCGGTTCTCGCTGATCATACCCTGCCACCGGGTGATCGCCAGTGACGGCGGCCTTGGCGGCTACGGGGGCGGCGGTCTGGGCGTAAAGGCCAAGCTGTTGCAGATGGAGCTAGGCAAGCAGGATCGTTGATATACTAGCGAGCAGCCGGCGACAGCCGAATCGGAGGTAGCAGTTTGGTAGACGGCACAACGGAAAAACCCGCACCCAAAGAGCTCTGGGCCGACATCGGAGACCTGAAGGTCCGTTATCTTGATTGGGGCGGCGGCGGTCAGCCTCTATTGGCCCTCCACGGGCTGGCGTCCTCGGCCCATTGGTACGACATCGTGGCGCCGCTGCTCCGGGACCGCTACCACATCTATGCCCCGGACCAACGCGGGCACGGCCAGACTACGGCCGCGCCAACCGGCTACGACTGGAAGACCCTTTCCGACGACATGGCTGGGTTGCTGGACCATATCGGACTGGACAAAGTGGCGGTGATGGGCCATTCCTGGGGCGGCAACGTGGCGACTAATTTCGCCGCCAATCACCCCGGCCGGGTATCCAGGCTGATCATGATCGATGGGGGATTCCTGGACGGAAGACTATTCCCTGGCGCGTCCTGGGAGGCTTTCTCGCAACGGGTCCGCCCCAGAGACGTGACCGGGAACCGTGAGGAATTCTTGGGCCGGCTTCGCGACCAACTGGGCGTGATCTGGAACCCGGAAGTTGAGCGCATCGTCCAAACCATGGTCTACGAAGATGAAGACGGCCAGATCCAAGACATCCTACGGCCGGAGAACCACGCTCAGACCATCAGGGCCATGTGGGACGAACCGGCGTCGCTGACCATGCCTCGGATCGAGTGTCCCACCCTGATCGTCCCCGCCGGACCGACTCCAGAACGCGCCGGATCGGAATTCGCTGAAGTGCGCCGCCGGATGGTCGATGCCGCGGAGAAGGGCCTCAAGAACGGACGGGTCCATTGGATACCCGAGACCATCCACGATATCGGCTACCACAAACCTCAGGAATTGGCGCAGGTCATCGGCGACTTTCTATCTGAGGAATAGTTAGCTTGCGGGCCGCTCCCTCACATCTGTCATTCTGAGGTCCCGACCTGTCGGGAAAGAATCTCGTTGCTTGAATACGACGACTGGCCGGGAGCAAAGAGACCTCGATTCTTCCGCGGAAGGATCGAGGTGACAGCGAAAGGCGGGAGACCAATGGAATCGGGCAGGGTCTGTTTAGTTGACGCTGTAGGCCCAGATCCGGTGCCAGACCTCGGGCTCGCCTTTGGGCAGCGGCTGGTACTCGTCGGTCATCTCGGCAAGCTTCCAGACCCCGGACTCTTCCATCCCCGTCTGCTGCTGCTTGAACCCGGCCGACTCGTAGGTGTCCACCCTGAGGCTGAACACGATCAGTCCGCCCGGCTTGGTGATGCGGGCCAACTCGTCGAATGAGTTCGCGGGAGCGTGTCCTTGGGTGAAGACGCCCACGCTGATCACGGCGTCGAATTCGTCGGTCTTGTAGTCCAGTGCGCCGCCCAGGGCCATCCGGTGAAAGGCGTTATAGATGTTTTTGCTCTTGGCCACGTCGAGCATCCCCTGGGACAGGTCCATGGCCACCAGGTCTTTGTAGCCCGCCTCGGCAAGGCATTCACCGGCCAGCCCGGTGCCGGCCCCAGCGTCCAACACGTGGGCAGACTTATCTACGTGCTTGGCGAAGACGGCGGCGGCATTCTGGGGAGCGTTCCACTCGAATTCGGCGGCCAGATCATTGTCGTAATCGGCGGCCCATTGGTCGTAGCGGTCTTCCAACTCTTTGTCGTTGGTCGACTCATAGACCCATTGGACTCTTTTGTGGCTTTCTTGCATGGGTGACGCTCCTATCGGATGCTGAGGCAGAAGGGGAAACCAAACGGCCCTTCCGGTGTGGAAGGGCCGATTATGAAGCTACTTCTGACAGACGAACAATCCCCAACCTAGTTCCTTGTTATCCACCGCTTTGGCGGTCTCCTGGTAAGCGTTGCTCAGCCAGGCGTAGTGTTCCGAATTCTCGTCGTCGGCTGTGGGAGTGCGTTCGACCAGCCGGAGATAGCTGTTCTTCAGATGTGCCGACAGGTCATGGGCTTCAAGGACCTTGAACCCCTGGGCTTTCAGGGCCTCCTGGTAGGACTCGAAGCTGTATGGCGTATCGTAAAGGAGCCGGTCATAGACGAATTCCTTGGCGGCGGGGCTGATATTGGGCTGGGGCTTGGTCAGGTCGTCGAAGACCATGATGCCGCCCTCTTCCAATACGCGGTAGGCCTCACTCAGCGCGGACTCTTTGTCCGGGACATGATAGATAACCGCCTGGCTCCACAGATGAGAGAAGGAGCCGTCTTCAAAGGGCAGCTCGGTGGCTGAAGCCTTCTCGAAGACCAATTTCTCTTTAGCGGACTCGTCCAAGCCGGCCAATTTGTCTTTTGCGTTCTGGACCCTAACGCCACTGAGGTCAACGCCGGTAACGTGGCAGTCCTGTTCTCCGCTTAGCCAGATCGCGGTGGTGCCGTTGCCACAGCCCAAGTCTAGGACTCTGGCTTCGGAATCGATACGGCCTTTTTCGACCATCATGTCGTTCAGGTTGGCACAGGCCTTCAGGAAATCGTCGCCGGTGCTATCGTCGAATACGCCCCAATGGACGCTGCCGTCTTCGTCCCAGATGGAACGGTAAATGGCATCCTCGAAGTCGTAATAACTCTCAGTTTCTTGTTCAGTGAACTTGCTGGACATTTTTGGCGCCCTCCAAATACTCGACGAACCGGTTTTCCTCGTCAACCAGAATCATCTGCGGATCGATGGGGACATCGGTTTCCTCGAAAGACATGATGATCAGGCAGTTGCCTTTGGAACTCAACCGTGCGGCGGCCCCTTGGACCGAGCACACGCCAGACCCGCGTTCGCCGGCGATGGCGTAGGTCTCGAATCGGTTGCCGTTGGTCACGTCGCAAACCAATACCTTTTCGAAGTTCCACAGGTCGATCTTGTCCATCAGGTCTTCGTCGATCAGGATACTACCCACGTAATCGGGGTTGGCATCGGTTACCCATGCACGATGGATCTTGGCCCTCAATACTGTCCTCATATGATCTTCTCCTCTAATTCGAAATCGATTTAAGATGATTGCTTGCCTTGGCATGGGTCTGTCCCAATTTGGTTTCCCCTTATTTTGGGCCGCAAGTTTCTATATCTCGTTACTCGATTAAAAAAACTGCGGGTTCGCCTTCACGTTGGCGGGTATTGGGGAAAGGGGAGTGCGGGGGTTATGCGGTTGGGGGTAGGAACTACGGTACGCAGGGGACGGCGTATTTTTCGCGGGAGCGAACTTCCGCCGGTGACGGGGGCGCTAGATATTGGGAAAGGGTTAAAGTTGCCCTATTGAGGAACGGCTCATTCGATGGGCCGTAATAGTACTTCGACATTCTCTCGTCCGGCATGTTTGACGTTTTGGAAACAGGGCTTTGGCCTTGTCTCCAGGCATGTTCGCAGCCTGTGGCGAACATCTCGGCAGTTTACCAGCGGGTTTTCAGGTGGTCAAGTTTATGAACGTCAGTGATTTACCGGACTACAGGCTTAATATCAGTTGATCTGGCCTGTCCGCGCCATTTCTGTGGTGAAACAAGAGGAAATCGTATAATCAGGGCAGCAATTCCAGCATTTTCCGAATCGCCGTTCTATTTTACGAGGGCTCAGGCGTGAATCGGGCAGCGAATCAGCAATCAGTTCAGAACGGTGGTTCGTCCCCGGCGGCATCCGCGCCAACGGCCGCAGAGACTTCGGCGGCTACCGGTTCCGCAACTTCCGGCGCCATGGCAGGCGCAGGTTCCGCTACACCCACAGTCTCGGGAACAGCTTCAGGAATGGGCTCGGCGGCCGGTTCCACTGCTTCGAGAGGCATATTGACCGGCGCTTCCGCCGGTGGGTCCATGTCTAGTCCCAATTCCTGGTGGACGGCCACCGTGCCCGGTCCCAACAGTTCTTCCAGGCGCGCCTGCAATCCTTCGCAGTAGCCCGTGCTGACCACCGGCAGGTCCATCCGGACAAGTCTTTCTCCGGTGCGAATATCCAGGTTCACCCGGTCACGGCCGGGAAATTCCAATAGCACACCGATAACCTCCCGCAACAGATGGGCGTCGCGGCTGGGGTCATCGGACTCGGTCACCGCCAAGCGGACCACCTTTTGCGGTTCCGCTGGAATGTTGTTGCCTGTGGTCATTTGCGCCTTCTTCTCGCTGACGTTGTGATCGGTTGCTCTGCTGCCGTTTCCGTTGCCGCTGTTCTTATGGCCGTTTCCATTGCCGTTGTATCCGTTGCCATTCTTGTTCCCGTTCCAAGACTTGGCCGGCGCCGGCGGTGGTAGAACGGGATTGTCTGGGTCGAATTCCCCGGCGGTATCACAGGAAAGGGACAACTGGTCTCCCCGAGCCCTCATCCTGCCGCTGATCATCACCAGCCGTCCGTCCTGCCACACCTCAGCGGTGCGCTGCAGGGTGTCGGGCCATACCATGACTTCCAGGATCCCGCCCAGGACTTCCAGGTTCACGATGATGAAGCGCTTCCCCTCTTTGGTGGTGCGCTCGACGGTCGAGGAGATGTAGCCCACCACATTGACGGGCTGGCCGGTGGTTTCCTCACCCAATTGATCCAATGAATTGCTGATGCCTTCGATCTGCAGGGCGGCCAGGGCGATGAGCGGGTTATGTGACAGGGTCATCCCCAGCAGTTCCCGCTCCCAGGCAGCCTTGTCCTGGTCCGAAACGTCTGGGGCGGTGAGCATTATGCCGCTCATGCCGGCGGTTTCTGAGACATCTTCGGAGCCGTCGAACATGCTGCTTTGCCCCGAATCACGGGTCCGCGCCTCTCTCTGGGCCGTGGCCGTGATCTGGTCTAGAGCGGCCATCACCGCGCCTCTGGAGGCCAGACAGTCGAATGCGCCGGCCTTGGCCAGACTCTCCAAAGTGCGCCGGTTCAGGCCCGATGCGCCCGCCCGGCGGCTGAAATCGTCGATGGACTTATAAGGCCCGTTCTCCTTGCGGTCGGCCACGATGGGGCGGACGGCGCCCTCTCCGACGGTCTTGATCGCGGCCAGACCGATCCTGAGGCCGGGGCCCCTGGGTGCGTCTTCGTCTTGGCCGTCTGTGTTGTCAGTGTCCGTCTCGTGATCGATGCAAAAGAACTCGTCAGACCGGTTTATGTTGGGCGGCAGGATGGGAATATTGAGCCGGAAGCACTCGTTCATGGAGCCCAGCGTTTTCTCTGGGTTGTCCAGCCTGGAGTTGAGCACCGCGGCCATGTATTCCACTGGATAATGGTTCTTAAAGTAGGCCGTCCAATAGGAGATCATCGCGTAGCTAACGCTGTGGGCCTTGTTGAACGCATAGCCCGCGAAGGGTTCGATCAGGTCGAATATCTCGCCCGCCACGTCTGGTTCAAAGCCCTTGCTCTGGGCGCCGCTGACGAAGTTCACCCGTTCTTCGGCCATCAACGAGGCGATCTTCTTGCCCATGGCCTTCCGGACGATGTCGGCCGCCCCCAGGGAGTAACCGGCGAATTGCTGCAGTATCAGCAACACCTGGTCCTGGTAGACGATGACGCCGTAGGTCTCGTCCAGCAGCTCTTTGAAGCTGGGATGGGGATAGGATATGGGCTTGCGGCCGTGTTTAGCATCGATAAACATATCGATGTTTTCCATGGGCCCCGGGCGGTAGAGGGCGATCATCGCCGCGATGTCGCCCAGGTTTGAAGGCTTCAGGGCCTTGATGTAGCGCTGCATCCCCGCGCTTTCAAGCTGGAACAGGTCGTTGGTATTGCCTGAAGACAGCAGGTCGTAGGTGGTCTTGTCGTCCAAGGGCAGGGTCTGCAGGTCTATCTCCACGCCTTTGCTCTCACGCACCAGCTTGACGGCCCGGTCGAGGATGGTCAGGTTCGTCAGCCCAAGAAAATCCATCTTCAAGAGGCCCAGGCGGGCCACCGGGTCCATGGAGAACTGGGTCATGAGCACCGGGCTGCTTTCGTCGCCCCGGACGGGCCGCTGCAACGGCACAGTCTCGGTGAGCGGCTCATCGGCGATCAGCACGCCGGCGGCATGGGTGCTCACGTGGTGAACGATCCCTTCCAGCCCTTGGGCGTCGTTGACCAACTTGGTGACGGCGGGTTCCTGTTCGTAAGCCGTCTTTAACTCGGGGCTAACCCGCAGTGCGTCCTCAAGGGTGCGGACTTTCAGCGGGACCATCTTGGCGATGCGGTCCACGTCGCCGTAACCCATGCCCAGCGCCCGGCCCACGTCGCGCAGGGCCGCCTTGGCGCCCAAGGTGCCAAAGGTGATGATCTGGGCCACCCGGTCGTTGCCGTAGCGGTCGATAACGTAATGAAGGACCTCGTCCCGGCGGTCGTCCTGGAAGTCCAGGTCGATGTCGGGCATCTCTTTGCGCTCCAGGTTGAGGAAGCGCTCGAAGACCAGGTGGTATTCCAAGGGATCGACGTCGGTGATCCCGAGGCAGTACAGGGCCACGCTGGCGGCGGCGCTGCCACGGACTCCGTAGAGGATGTTGCTCTTCCGGACGAAGTCGATGATGTCCCAGACAACCAGGAAATAGTTGGCGAACCGGGTGTGGCGGATGACGTCTAGCTCATAGCTGAGGCGTTCTTCGGCCGCGGCCGTTGGGTGGGGGTAGCGGCGCTTAAAGCCTTCCGCGCACAACTGGGCCAGGTACTCGTCGGCGTCGATGTCGTTGGGCGTCGGGTACTTGGGCAGGTGGGTCTGGCCGAAGTCCAACTCCACGTTGCACATATCCGAGACCAACTGGGTGGTCTCCAAGGCGGGCATAAAGTCCGGGAAGAGCTGGGCCATCTCGACGGGGCTCTTTATATAGTAGGAATCGTCTTCCATGCGGAGACGTTTCTCGTCATTGATCGTGGTGCTTGTCTGGATGCAGATATAGATGTCTTGGAGGGGCGATTCCACCTGATTTACGTAATGGGCGTCATTGGTGACGATCAGGGGGATATCCATCTTCTGCCCCAGAGCGATCAGGCCCTCATTGATCTTAGGCAGTTGGGGAACGTGCTCGTGACGCTGGATCTCCAGGAAGTAGCCGTCGCCGAACCGCTCCTTGTACCAGCCAGCGGCCTTGGCGGCTTCGGCGTCGTTGCCGTCGGCGAGCAGGCGCGGGACCTCGGCGGAGGGGCAGGCGGAAAGGACCGCCAATCCCTGACCGAACTCCTCAAGAATGCCTTTGTCGATGCGGGGGCGGTAGTGGAAACCGTCAACATGGGCCTTGGTGACCAACTGCATCAGGTTGCGGTAGCCGGTGTTGTCCCTGGCCAGCAGGACCAGGTGATTGGGGCTGCGCTCGGAGGGGTCTTTGTCGAAACGGCTGTTGTGGGCTACGTAAACTTCACAGCCGATGATGGGCTTGATGCCCACTTCTTTGCAGGCCGAGTAGAAATCGACCACGCCATAGAAGGTGCCGTGGTCGGTGATGGCCAGGGATTCCATCCCCAGCTCTTTGGTGCGGGCCACCAAGTTGGGAATACGGCTGATGCCGTCCAACATGCTGTACTCGGTGTGAACGTGAAGGTGCGTGAACACTGAACCCGTCTGCCTCCCCACAAAATGCGGCCGTGCGGTCCGCATGATGCCACGGCGGGGCTGCCCAAATCATGGCTCCCCCGCTCCCTGGCAGTGGCTATTATAAACCCTGTCCAGTCACCTGAGCTAAGGGAAATTGGCAATTATTTCCGGATTACCGGTTGACACCGCCGGTCCGGGCTCCGGGCTAGCTGGTGAACAATAAAGATCGGCCGGTCATCTAGCCACCGAAGTTCGGTGAGATCTGACCGGCCGATCGTTTTTACCAGGTTATGTCAGCGAGTTGCTGAGGGGTTACCGGGTAGGAACCTATGCCTCGACTCCGACTTCTTCGTCGGCCGATTCGGGCTCTTCATCTGTGTTTTTGTCTTCCACGTCCTCGTCATCGGAGGTCGATTCGGCGGTAGCGGAAGCTGACGAGTTCTTGCTGGCGATACGGCTGTCGCCCCAGGTCGCGGACTCGACGTAGTTCTTGAACTCGCGGGACTCTCCGCATATCTGGCATGCGCCGATGCTCGCAGGGCCGTCAGCGGGTTGGATAACCCAGTGGTGACGGCATTCTGAGACAGTCTCAGCAGCGTTGTCTTCTACTTCGGAAGTGGGTGCGATTGTGCGTTGTGCCATGATTCATTAGCCTCTAGTTGATAGGGTTGTATTCTAGCAGTGAATGCTCGATTTCGTCAAGGTATTATGTATGATTGGTGTATTAGTTCTGTATGATAGCTGCGATGCGTACCACGATTTGTTGATTTTGCAAGTTTTCGTTAACAACCGGGACGATACCTAGCCTTGGAGGAGTATTGGGAGCATCTAATGGTTGTTACGCAGACGATTGTGTCTTGGACTTACGAAATGGCCTACCCGCAGGCTAATCGCGGGTTATTCGAACAGGGTGTGCTTGCTGATCATTAAGATGCATGCGGTCTTTTTTGGATCCATCATGAGTGGTTTTTATCGCTGTGCGCCGGCAAATATCTTGTCTGATTAAATTTTCCGTCAGTGTTGAATCACGGTCAAGCCGACCCTGTCAGGCCGCCGATTCGCAGACACTGATCTCCAGGCGCAGCCGGAAACCGGCGGATGGGGCGGATTCCGAAGAGATACCCGTTGAACAGGCTCCGTCCTACAAAACGGAATGGCGGCCGGCCGGAAGTCGGTAGAAGGACCGTCGAGGACTAGGCTTGTTTGACGATCTCTTCCGTGGCCATGCGGGTCACGCCCCAGCCGGCCAACCAGGCGGAGTGGCGGCCATCGCCCCCGGCAACGATCACGACCAGGTCTTCCGAGGCCCGCACGATGGGCACCAGGGTATCGGGGTTGGTCTCGTCCACCCAACTGGGCCAGTTGCGGTTGCCGTAATGGGCGCGGCCGACCAACGAACTCAAGGGCATGCGGGCGTTCTGGTAGATGAACTCTCGGACGTCGGACTTGGATAGTCCGGAGGCCGCAATCTCCTCGGCGTGTTCGGGGCAGATCACCACTACGATCTGTGCTCCGGTGCCGATCTGGTAATAGTTTGATATGCCGATCGCTTTCATGTTGCCGACGATGGTCTGGAGAACTTCGAGTCCGGTGGAGACCGTCGTTTCCATGATGGTGTAGACGCCTCTGATGGCGGCCACGGTCACGGTGCTGGACCCTTCGGCGTAGCCAAGCTGGATGTTCCTAGGCTCCCAGGGGCTGCGGGATTCGTTCTCGGAGAAGCAGAAGCTGTAGCGGCCCGGCGTGGACAGGGTGGCCTTGTCCATCTCTCCCGGTATCAGGCCGCCGACGTTCCGGATGACCAACCGTAGTGCCCTGCCGATGGCCGCGTTGGCCCTTGAGCCGGGGCCGAAACAGGCGGCGTCGCCGTTGATGCCCAGCTCCTCGGCGATCGGTCCGTTGACGATCACCACCTGGGCCGCGCCGCCGGTGGTCGCGGCATTTCCACCCAAGTTGAAGTCCTTGTCCAAGGCCGCTTTGACCGCCGCCACGACCACTGGGAAGTACTCCGGCCGGCAGCCGGCCATGACGGCGTTGATGGCCAGTTTCTCCAGGGTCGCCTGGGCGTTCCGGGGCTGGATGATTCCCAGGGAGGCCGCAGGGTCTCCGCCGTAGCCCGCCAGCATCTCGCGGACCAGGGGTTCCGTTGGCGGCACCACCGGCAGCCCATCGGTCCAGCCCTGTTCCCAGCAATAGTCCTGGATGGCCTGGAAGGAATCGGGCACGTCTACCCGCCTGGCGTTCAGCGAAACGGAGCTCACGGCGTTGGACCTCTTTTCTGATGGATCTGGTGGGGATTTTCCGGCGGGATGGGCGGGAAGTCAATATGGGCAAAAAAAGAGGCCGGTTGGGCCTCTTTGTTTTAAATCGGTAGCGGCGAGGAGTCGCCCTCACCCTAACCCTCTCCCGCAAGCGGGAGAGGGGACTTTTAGTTTCTTCTTCTGCTACTTGCCGGTTAGCAGGCCTACTATTTCTGGGGCGAAGTCGTGGGCCATCTGCTGGACCTCTGGGATGGTGCGGGGAGCCAGCGGGCTGGGCAGTACCACTATGCGGACTCCGGGCATCCCTAGGGCGGTGGCCCGGGCATGGGCGGCCCTGGTGAAGGTGCTGGTTATGACGCTAACCGACGGCACGCCCTTGGACTCGGTCATCACTGTGTCGTGGAGACCCCACGCTGTGCAGGACCCTCAATCCGCGATGGCGTGGATCACCACGTCGCAATCATCGGAGAGGGACTGGATGGTCTCATCTGCGCAGGGGGCGCTGTAGGTGAACTTGGTGGCGTAGACGACCTTGGCGGCGCCGTACTCGTTGAGCAGGATCTCTTTCAACTCGCCCAAGAAAGCGTCGGCGTGGTATTTGCGGTTCTCAAGCAGACCCACCACTTTACCTTTGAGGTCGGGCAGAGAGTCGCTGAGTCCCAACTCCTCGGGAACATCCTCAGCGGTGGGGTCCAATATCTCTATAGTGCCGGTTGCCTGTGCCATGCGTCCCTCCGGGTTTCTTTAAAAGGGTTAGCGGTTCATCTGGAAGAACTTGCCTTCCGTTTTGCCTGGTCAGCGGTTAATCCGGAAGAACTTGCCTTCCGTTTTGCCTGGTCAGCGGTTCATCTGGAAGAACTTGCCTTCCGTTTTGATAGAAGGCGCGATGACCATCTCGGCCTTGTGCAGGTCTCTGATGGTGTAGGCCCCGCACATGCCCATCATCACTCTGAGGGCGCCGACGAAATTCTGGGTGCCGTCGGTCTTGGAGGTTGGGCCGTAGAGAATCTCTTTCAATGAACCCTTGGTGCCCACCGAGATGCGGGTGCCCCTGGGCAGTTCGGGGTGGGGGTTGGCCATGCCCCAGTTGAAACCTTGTCCGGGCGCTTCATTGGCCTGGGCGAATGGGGTGCCCAACATCACGGCGTCCGCTCCGCTGACCATGGCTTTGCAGATGTCGCCGCCGGTCCGGAACCCGCCGTCGGTGATCACCGAGACGTAGCGGCCGGTGCGGCGGAAGTAGTCTTCCCGGGCCGCCGCGCATTGCAGGGTGGCGGTTACCTGGGGGACGCCGACTCCCACAACTTCGCGGGTGGTGCAGGCCGCGCCGGGTCCGACGCCGACCAGCAGCCCGTCGATGCCGGTCTCCATCAACTCAAGGGCCACTTCATAGGTAACGCAGTTGCCGACGATCACTGGGACTTTCAGGGCATCGATCAGTTCGGAGAAGACCAGCCCGCGGTAGCTGTTGGACATGTGGCGGGCGGTGGTGACGGTGGACTGGACAACAACCATGTCGGCCCCGGCCTCGACAGCGGCGGGGGACATTCGCTTGGTGTTCTGGGGGGTAAAAGAAACGGCGCACGTGGCGCCGGCATTCTTGATCTCGCGGACGCGCTGGCCGACCAGCTCTTCGCGGATGGGTTCGGAGTATACCTTCTGGAGGAATTCGGTGACGGTTTCCTGGGGGTGGGAGATGATCTCTTCCAGGACCGAGTAGGGGTCTTCGTACCTACTATATAGGCCCTCGGCGTTGAGAACTCCCAAGCCGCCCATCTCATGCATCTGGGCAGCGAACCCTGGGGAAACAGCTCCGTCCATCGCGGAGGCCATGATGGGAATCTCGAATTCCAGGTCCCCGATGGTCATCTTAGTGGAGGTCAACTCGGGGTTGATGGTGACCTGACCGGGAACGATCGCTACTTCGTCGAAACCGTAAGAACGCTCAAGTTCTTTAAATAGCCTTCTCCCCATCCCTACGCACCTCTTCCGTTACCGATTCTTATGATGATTTAATCAGTATTCCGGGCAAAAATCAACCGGAAATCAACGGATCGGTAACCAACCTTTACAGCCCGGAAAGCCAACCCGAAATTCGGCCGTAAAGTTAACCGATTTTTCCAGTGGGAAATTGGCGCCCGTTTCAGAGCGTTTTGCCCTTGCGGGGTTGTGACAAATGGTGCATACTATTCGAGCTGTTATATCTCCTGGTGGTTCTAGCGAAGCGGCCCCACCCGTTCCCATCCCGAACACGGTAGTGAAACGCCTCAGCGCCTACGATACTGCTCTGGCGACGGAGTGGGAAAATAGGTCACCGCCGGGAGGTATTTCAACACAGTAAAGCCCGCAAGGGCAATACTCGGAATGTCCCCCACACTTGTTGCACTTTCCCAGTCTACGGCCCCGGTCAGTCCCGCCAACG
>Ga0066376_10001249_pt1 | contig 24745 bp, 20 predicted proteins | sample Knorr_S15_td_Bot_FD_77009 | JGI IMG/M metagenome (GOLD analysis project Ga0066376, IMG submission 77009) | Marine microbial communities from Southern Atlantic Ocean transect - Knorr_S15_td_Bottom_ad_5009_LV_A | ecosystem: Environmental > Aquatic > Marine > Oceanic | place: Southern Atlantic...
GCACCATTGCCGATATGGGAGCATTTTATTTTAATCAAGACGACGATGACATGGACGATGATGGACTCTTGGATGACGATGAGATTGCCATCTACGGAACCAATCCTCAGTTATTCGACACCGACGGAGATGGTCTAGGTGATGGCCAAGAACTCGGCATGACCAATGCAACAGTCACTGCCGATACGGACCTATCCATCTTTAAGGAGGACAGTGATCCATCTACTACGACAGATCCACTGAATGCGGATTCTGATGGTGGCGGCATTAATGATGGTCACGAGGACCAAGACAAAAATGGTGCCTTTAGTACTTGGGAAACCGACCCGAATGACTCTGTTGACGACGACCTTGCTATGTATGTCTACAAGTTAAACCCAGGCAACAGCCTTACCTTGCGAGTACGAAACGGCACCCCATACGCCTTAGTCATTCCTTGCTACTCAATCAAAGGTACGGGACCAACAGATGTGGGCATTGGAATACCCATGGACCTCACCATGCCAATCGTTGATATGACTCCAGTCAGGCTAAATGGTGGCGGCTATGGTGAAGTGGTAGCTGGCCGGGTGCCGCCATGGGCACCGCTCGGTTTCTCTGTTTATTTCCAGGGTGTGGAGGTTAGATTCCAAACGGGTCAATCATTCCGTTTAACTAACGCAATTACTAAACCCATTACGGATAATTAATCCGTAATGGAAAGAGATAAAAGAGGGGGTTTCGCTCCCTCTTTTTTCTATTGATTGAAGGGCTTATTCCGCTCTGATAAAATCCGATTAATAATTGAATGTTCTTCCTATATTCAATTATGAGTTCGCAGCTCTAACCAATTGAGCTGCCCTTGCGAGACCCGATTCCCAACGAGGGGAGAGCTCTCTGGGGTTATGGGGGGCTAGCCGCATTCATGCCCACAACCCTTATCCCTTTGCAGCAAAACGAGTTGTAAATGGTCGGGGAGACAGGATTCGAACCTGCGACTCCCTGCTCCCAAAGCAGGTGCGCTACCAGGCTGCGCCACTCCCCGGACCGGAAAAGCGGCGCATAGGATAGCGGCGCGCGGGCCTACTTGCCCGCTTTCATTTCGGCCATCAGCTCAGCGACTTTCTGCTTGAGCTTGCTGCCGCGCAAATCCTTGTAGCGAATGCGACCTTCCGCATCCAACAAGTAAGAGGTGGGGTAGCCCTGTACGCCATAAGCTTCAGGCACGCCACCTCGGGTGGAGCCATTGAAAATGCAGGTCCAGGTGACCCCCATTTCCTTACGCTTTTTGCGGTATTCGTCGGCGTCGTCATCGGTATTAATGCCGAGAATGGCGAAGGGCTGGTCGTGGTAGAGCTCAACGAGCTCTTTTTCGTGTGGGATTTCGCCCACGCAAGGACCTCACCAAAATCCCCAGAAAACCAGGAAAGTAACTTTGCCGCGGAAATCCTCCAATGCCACTGGATTGCCGTCCACGTCTTTACCTTCAAAGGAAGGGGCTGTTGCGCCGACTTTCAGGTTGTGGATTTGATTGAGAATCTGTTTGGCACCTTTGGCCGCTTTAGTTTTTGGAAAGGTATTGAGGACTTTCTCACAGATGGCTTCGGCCTTTTTCTCGTCATCGGCTTGCTTGTAATTACTGGCGATGGCCACATGGCATGCGGCTTTGATTTCCGCATTCTTAGAAGCAGTCCCTAAGTCCGTCAGCAGACCGTTGGATAATTCCATGCCAAGTTGCCAACTCAGCATGCCAAAGGTTTTAATTCCAGCGTCGGCTAAATCATGATGGGCAAATTCTTTAATGAATTTTCCGGCCAAACCAGCGGCGGATTTTTTCGGGTCCTTCCAATTGATGCCGGCGTTGGTGAAGTTCTGCAAACACCATAGCTGAGAATTGCCCCGGTCATCCTTCGGGGCTTTTGGGTCCTTGGCGATGGCTCGAAACTTTCCAAAGAATTCTGTGGTGGGCATGGGGATGAACTCCCATTCGCCGTTTTCCTGCATGGCCATCATTTTCTCTTGCCACTTCTCCATGGCTTGCTCAAATTCCGCCATGAGGGAGGTGTAGGTGGGGGCTGGGGCGGAGGCCGGAACCGGGGCAGGTGGGGCATCTTGCGGCAGAGCGGCCGCAAGGGTGAGGAGCAGAGGGGTAAACATGATGTTTAATATACTTGTCAGCATGAAACGCGTTGGAGTGATTCTTTGTGGCTGTGGCCGATTTGACGGTTCTGAAATCCAGGAGGCGGTTTGCACCCTGCTCCACCTGGCCAAGGCCGGTGCCGAGGTTCGTTGTTTTGCGCCCGATGCTTTGCAATGGGCGGTTTGTGAGCACTTTGATGGTGGTATTCAAGCCGGGGAAAACCGCCATCAAATGGAGGAATCCGCGCGTATTTTCCGGGGTCCGGTGGAGAATTTGGCCGCCGCTCAGGCCGATGACTTGGACGCACTCATTTTGCCGGGTGGTGCAGGCGCGGCGCGCAATTTATGTAACTACGCCGAAAAGGGGGATGACGGCACCGTAATCCCTGACTTGGCCCAACTCATCCGCGCCATGCACCACGCCGGCAAACCCATCGGCGCCATTTGCATTGCGCCCGCGATAGTCGGCCTGGCACTGGATGGCAAATCCTTGCCGCTGGAAGCTTGTGCCGCCGACGAAATCCAGGTGGACGAAAACCGCAAAATTGTCACCACGCCGGCTTATGTATTGGCCGAAAACATTGCCCAAGTCAGCACCGGAATTTCCAAGCTGGTTGCCGAAGTCTTGAAAATGGCATGAATCAGGGAGTTCTTCTTTTGCACGGGGTGAACTTGCCGCGCTTGGTGTTGACGCCGCTGGCTCATGATTTGAAGGCGGCTGGATTCGGGCCGGTGTTGAATTGGAGTTATCGGTCGTGGCGGCCGGGTGGAGTGGCTGCCATCGCTGAGCGCGTTGCCAAGCGTTTACGAAAAGAGTTTCCCAATGGTGTTCCGGTGCTGCACTTGGTAGGTCATAGCATGGGCGGATTGATTCAGCGCCGCTTGTTGGCGGATGGAATTATTCCCGGTGGTGGCCGATATATCAGTTTGGGGACACCACACTTTGGCGCCACGCGTGCCGGCCGCATGGGAGATTGGTGGAGTTTTCGTCTTTTATTTGGTTCCGCTGGCCAAGATTTACGCCCTGACTGTGCCTTTTTGAAAACACTCCCCTTGCCGCCGCCAACCCAATCGCTGTGTATTTACGGCGGCACCGGCAAGGACCGGGGGTTTGCACCAAGTTTGCCTGGCGATAACGACGGCACGGTGGAAGCGAAGTCAGCGGTCTTCCCCGGCGCCGCCAGCCATCGCGTCAAGTCGCTGCACATCTCATTGCCGATAATAAAAGAAACTCGGCGAGTGGCGGTGCAATTTCTTTGCGACCCCGGGAACGGTTAGAATTCGGCCGATGGAACCCCGCACCTTTGATGGACAGAGCGTCGGCCCCGGCGTAGCTTTTGGCCGCGTCTTTAAGAGCCAAGACGGCTTGGAGGATTTTGCTTCTCGGTCCTTGCAAGAAGAAGAAGTAGGCGAAGAATTGGCGCGGCTGGATTCAGTGGCGCGTGCGGCGCGGGTTGGCTTGGTGCGTCAACGAGATGACTTGGCCAGCCATTTCACCGCGGACCAACGGCGCATCTTTGACGCGCATTTGAGTATTTTGGAAGACCCGGTCATTGAGTCCGATGTGCGCACCCGGATTTCCAAAGAGCACATGTGCTTGGAAGGTGCCGTGCGGGATGTACTGCGGGTTTACGAAGAACTTTTCCAGGTGGTGGAAACCGAAACCATGCGCAGTAAGTTGGCCGACTTGCGCGATGTGGTTTTACGCTTGCTGAAACATTGCAGTAAAGACCGCCCTTCCTTAGATGGGAAACCCCAAATGGAAGGCGGCATCTTGGTGGTTGAAGAACTTTCAGTTAGTGAATTAACCGAAGCTCTCCAGCAAGGCGTTGCCGCCATCGTTGCCGAAGACGGAAGCTTGGGTTCTCACGGCGCCATCTTGACTCGTGCCGCCGGTTTACCATCCATCCTCGGAGTGGAGGACATCACCGAAATCCTCCAAGAAGGTGACCGTCTATTGGTCGATGGTGACATCGGCCAAATTGTGTTGAACCCCAGTGACGAACAAGTCACTTCCGCCACCGGTCGGCCTCCCGCGGTGGAAGAAGAGACTTTGCCGCCCGCCACATTGGCCGAGGGTGAAAGCATTCAACTGCAAGCTTCGGCGGCTAGCCCGCGGGAAGTCCGCCGTGCCGTGGCCATGGGAGTCACCCAAATTGGTTTGTACCGGACTGAATTGCCGGTCTTGCAACGGGCCGGTTTACCGCGCGAAGAATCTTTGGCCAAACTTTATAGTCAAGCCGCCCAAGCGGCCAACACCGTGCGGTTCCGTTTGCCTGATTTAGAATCCACGACTGGATTGGATGCCATTTATCCAGAACCGGAGAGTAATCCGGCCTTAGGTTTACGCGGTTGTCGTGCTTTGTTTGCTCACCCGGAATTGCTTCGCCGTCAAATCCGCGCCATCTTGCGCGCCAGCGTCGGCCAAGCGGTGCAAATTGCGGTGCCCTTCGTGAATGATTTGGATGACATGGCGCGGGTGCGCGAAGCTTGTGACAATGAACGCGAAGCTTTACGGCTGGAAGGTTTAGATGATTCTCATCCCATTCAATTGGGTGCGGTCATTGAAACCCCCGCCGCCGCTTTGCTGGGCAGAGAAATTCTGGCCGCATCGGACTTTGCCTTGGTAGGTTTAGATTCCTTGACCGAACTTTTGCTCGCCGCCGACGCCGGCAGCCGAGATGCGGAGGTGGGTTCCCGTGCCATTCAACCCCACCCGGTGGTCTTACGCGCGGTTCGCAAGTTAGCTACTTTGGCCGACGGCCTCCGCACAGAGCTGATGGTTTACAGTGAAAAATTCGCCAAGGGTCCTTGGTTACCACTGGTCATTGGCGTTGGCGTTCGCGGCATCATCACCGCTCCGGAAACATTGCGCCACGTGCACGGTATGTTGGCAGAGATGACGGCAGCGGATTGTGAACGATTTGCCGAAGCGGCGTGTCATGCCAACACGGCCAAAGAATTGGAAGGAGTTATCCCTCCTTCGCTCCGCTAGCTACTCGCGCCGCAATCACTGCGCCGCTTTCGCCCCACAAGCGTTTAACCCGGCGCGATAATTTTTCCTCAAGAGCCTGCATTTGGCCGGTACGGGTCAACACCAACAAGGCAGATCCGGCGCCAGACAAAGTGGCGCCCAAGGCACCGTGACGATTCGCAAATTCTAGAACTGAAGCCGCACCGGTGAGCATTTTTAAACGTGCCGCCACATGAAGTTCATCTCTGATTCCTAAGCGGATGAGGTCGGCGTCTAAAAGACGCAAGCCTTCTAACAACAAAGGCGAACGACGGGCTTGGGTGGCGGCGCGTTGGAAACTTACCGAACTCGGCAAAATTTCCCGCGAACGTTTGGTGGACAAAGGATAGGGGGGGATGACCAATAGAAACCGCAAAGCTTTGTGCAGGGTCACCGGATGATGCAGCCAATCTCCTTTACTTTTTTCGGCGGACCAGTGGGCCCCGCCCAGAAATGCGGCGGTGGCGTTTTCCGGATGACCTTCCAGGGCAATCGCTTCATTGAGTAACTGCGGCATTTTGGTGCGGCTGCCGGTGAGTTTGTTGCCCAGCAACAACCCGGCGGCGATGCCGGCTCCAGAGGCCCCTAAGCCCCGGCCGGAGGGGAATGCGGCTTCCACAATCACATTGCCGGTGGGTAAGGGGCGGCCAGCCAACATGGCGGCGCGGCGCATGCCTCGCAGGACCGGGTCTAGACCGATGGAAAGGGTGGAGGATTCCAGCGCTCCTTTTCGGCTAAGGGTGTTTTTGGTGGCTGGCGCCCAACTGACTTTCATGGGCAGGTCCAGAGCAATGCTAAATGCATCAAATCCTGGGCCTACATTGCTGGTGGAACCTGGCACCACCACTTTGATGGGCTTTAGGGTGGGGGATGGGCTAGCCATGGTGCAAAATCTAACACTCGCCTAAGCTTCGACCAAAGCGTATAATGTCAGGTCATTTTGCCCTCGAACCATGTCCGAAACCGCCACAACCGTTGATACCTCCATTTCCGAATCCGAACAAAAACGGCTTCTGAACATTCGCAATATTGGGATTATGGCTCATATTGATGCCGGAAAAACTACCGTGACTGAGCGGGTGCTCTTCATTTGTGGCCGGACCCACAATATTGGAGAGGTTCATGATGGAGCCGCCACCATGGATTACATGGAAGATGAGCGGAAACGAGGCATCACCATTACTTCGGCCGCCACCCAATGTGAGTGGAACGACAAAACGATCAACCTGATTGATACTCCGGGTCACGTGGACTTCACCATTGAAGTGGAACGTAGCTTGCGGGTATTGGATGGCGCAGTGGCGGTTTTTGATGGCGTGGCAGGAGTCGAAGCTCAGTCCGAAACGGTGTGGCGTCAGGCTGACCGTTACGGCGTGCCGCGCATTTGTTTTATCAACAAGCTAGACCGCATGGGTGCCGATTTTGACAAAGCCTATGATTCCATTCTTCATCGGTTGCAGTGCAATGCGGTGCGGATGCAGGTTCCGATAGGTATTGAAAAAGACTTCATTGGCCTCGTGGACTTGGCGGAAATGCAGGCGTGGAAATTCACTGAAGGTGAGGGCCCAGGTGTTGAAAAGATGGACATCCCTGCCGACATGCAGGAGTTCATCGCTAAGCGTCGCATGGAAATGATTGAAAAGTTGGTGGAAGTGGACGATGACATGGTCGAACGCTTTTTGGATGGAGGAGAGTTCACCGCCGACGAAATTAAGAAATGTGCTCGTCTGGCAACTTTGCTTGGCCACGCGGTGCCGGTTTTCTGTGGTTCCGCCTTGCATGACAAAGGAATCCACCCTTTGCTGGACGCCATCGTGGACTATTTGCCAAACCCACTGGATAAAGGTTCGGTGGTCGGCCATCACCCTAAAGACGAAAATTCCGAAATCGTTCGCTCAACTAGCGCCGACGGACCCATGTGCGCCTTGGCCTTTAAAACCATCGCCGACCCCAACGGTGACTTGACCTTCTTGCGGGTTTATTCCGGCACCATCAACCAGGGTGACCAGGTGTATAACCCGCGGACGCGCAAAAAAGAACGCATCAGCCGTTTGATGTACATGCATGCAGATAAGCGTGAACCAACCGAAGCAGTAGAGGCCGGCAACATTTGCGCCGCTGTTGGACTGAAGGATTCCATCACCGGTGACACCGTTTGTGACCAAAAGGACCCGATCGTGTTGGAATCAATGACTTTCCCGGAAGCGGTGATTTCCATGGCCTTGGAGCCGAAGTCCACCGGGGATCGTGACAAGCTGGGCATGATTTTGGCCCAATTGACTCGTGAAGACCCTTCCTTCCGCGCCTGGACCGATGAAGAGACCGATGAGACCATTATCTCCGGCATGGGCGAACTTCACTTGGAAATTATCACCACCCGGATTGGGCGGGACTTCAAAATCCCGGTCAACGTCGGCCCGCCACGGGTTGCATACCGTCAAACTCTCAAGAGTGATCGTGACATTGAGGGTAAGCAGGTCAAGCAGTCCGGTGGTTCCGGTCAATATGCAATCGTCAACGTGAAGTTCACTAATAAGTCCGCTGATTCTGAAGTGGAGGGGGATTACGAATTCATTGACTCCATTAAGAGTGGTGTGGTTCCTTCGCAGTACATTCCAGCGGTGAGGAAAGGAATTCAAGAATCCATGAAAACTGGTGGCCGTTTGGGTTTCCCTTTTGTGGATATTTGTGCGGAACTTCACTTCGGAAAATACCACGATGTGGACTCCAGTGAGCTGGCCTTTAATTTGGCCGCGCAAACTGCTTTCCGTCAGGCCATGGCCGAAAACTTCACCATCCTTGAGCCCATCATGAAGCTGTGCGTGATTGCTCCGGAAGAAAACATTGGTGATGTCATTGGTGACTTGAATACTCGTCGGGTATCCATCAATGAAATCACCATAGACGGCACCTTGCGCGAAGTGACCGGCAAGGTGCCCATTGCCGAGATGTTCAACTACGCATCCAATTTGCGTGGCATGACCAAGGGCCGCGGCAACTTCTCTATGGAGCCCGCTGGCTACGAAGCTGTCCCTGCATATGTGCAGGAGAAAATTGTTAAGGATCGCGAAGAGGATTTGTAAGGCTGCGCCGCGGTGAAAATTTAACCCACCGTTCCCCGCAAGTTGGGGGGCGGTGTTACTCTTTTTGAATCATGCCGTCTCAACGGACCGAAAACAGTGACTCTCATCTTGCAGAGTCCCTAAAGCTTGCGCCCAAGGTGTACATCCACCTGCGGGATTCCTTGCAATCCGGAGAATTCCCAGTTTGGCTAAGAACGGGTGACCCCGTATTGGCCGGCAAATTTTTCGATGCCTTTGAGTTTGAAATGCTGTGTGAAAAATTGCACAGTCAAGAATCTCTGGAGCGTCGTCGCCATAATTTGGCGGTGCGCTTTCAGGAAAAAGGCATGCAGGATGATGCGGAAAAAGCCCTTTCTGCCTACGATGAAGGTCGGCTTGAGGACTTAAGTTTTTCATTAGATGCTTCGGCCCCCGCTCCCGCTTCTACTTCTGTTCCAGTCGAAGCCCCAGTCGAGGCCACGGCGGACTCTTCGACTGAGAAAGATGAGGCCACTGCGGACTCCGCGGAGGGAGATGCTTCTGAGAAAGCCGAGGCCCCAGCCGAAGCCATTGCGGTGAAAGAAGAGAAACCGGAGCATGTTGAGTTTGTGCAGAAATTACGCACTAAATCCGGTCTTGCCACTGCTTTGCGGGCGGCGTTTCGTAAGTCCGGTGAAATGACGATTGAGGCAGTGACCAAAAAGGAAGCTGACCTTAAGCCTTATCAGGATTTGGCCGGTTGGTCTGGCCCCATTCAGTCATTCGTACCGGGGCGCTATTTATTACTCCGTCGCGGCGAACGAGCTCATGCCGTCAAGGTGTGCTTTTCCTTGCCTGCAGATGCGCGGAAATCGGTTTTTGAAAAGGAAAGCGGATTTCCTCCCCAGGAAAAAGATGCTTATCGAAAATTGTTCGACCAATTTGTGGACCAAGAACGCCTTCCCCGTTTCATTCAAGAAACTCGCGCGCGCCTGAAGCACATGGCCGAAACTGCCGCTTTGCAACACGCTTGGGAAACCTTGGAATTCTCTATTGACCGCGGCCTGCATGGTGGTCCGGTTTTAGGTTTGTGTTCGGTCAAAGGCAAAGTTTTCCTATCCCTACTTGATGAAAACGGAGAACTCGTAAATTCTGGTTCAGTCCCCGTCAAAGGGGATGACCTCGCCGAAAGAATTCTGAAATTTCTAGGGGATGTGTCACCCACCTTGGTGGCTTTCCCCGGAGACAGCCCGTCGCGCAATGCTTGCCAAAAGATTATCAAAAAGTTGCGCGCTTCAGAAACCCAAGCCCGTCAGGCGCTGATTCCGGTACCGGTCATTCGCACCATGATGCGGGAAGTGGCTCGTCGGGGCGCAGAATCCCTGCTTGGGCATGATGAACGCCAAGCCTTTTTGCTGGCTACTTTGGTGCGCAACCCGCGGGAAGCCGCCTTGCATACCCCGCACGTGGTTCGCGCCTTTATTCCTTATCGCGGAGAATTTAACCCGCGCCGTCTGGAAGAATTTGAAACCACTTTTTTGCGTTCCATGTTGGCCACCAAGGGTCTAAACGTGAATTCTGCCCCTGCCGACATGTTGCGCCTCATTCCAGATTTGGATGCCGACGGCGTGGTGGCAGAGCGTTCCACCGCCGACTTCCTTTCGGTGGAAGATTTTCAAGACCGGATGGGTTTGTGCGGCCCCGGTTGGCGCGCAACGGGTGCTTTGATTAGGGTTCCAAGCGGCCAAACCCCTTTTGATAATCGGCCTTTGCATCCAGTTTATTACGGCTTGGTCCATGAGGTACTCGCCGAAAATAATTTGTCGGTGAGTGAAGCCCTCAAGAATCCTTTCAAGCTCAAAGAATTAGACTGGGATAAGTCTTTAGACGCAAGAGGTTGGGGCAAAGCGGTAATTTCTCGCATTGTCCAGGACCTGCAACGCAATGTCCGGAAAAAACGTCGGCCGCGGCCCAAAGGTAAAGGCATTGAAACTCTTTCCGTAGGCCAGGAACTCAAGGGCAAAGTTTCTTCGCTCACTGAATACGGCGCATTCGTCAGTGTTGGTTTACGCTCCGAAGGCTTAGTCCACGTCAGTCAAATGGCCGATAAATTTGTCAAAGACCCGGCCGAAATCGTCAAGGTTGGCGAAGCCGTCAAGGTGCGGGTTTTGTCGGTAGACATAGAAAAAGGCCGTTTTCGTTTAACCATGAAAAGCGAAATCGAAGCGAAGGAAGAAGAAACGGTTCCTTCCTACAAACGCAGTACTCGACCCCGTTCCCAGGACAAGGGTGGCCGTGGTGGCAAAGGTGGTCGCGGCGGAGGTCGTGGTGGCGATTTTGGCGGGCGCGGTGGATTCGGTGACCCCGGTGGTGGCTCCGGCGGCCCGCACGGTAAAAAAGGCAAACGCGGTTCTAAGGATGAATTCGGGCCAGATCCGAAGAAGGTCAAGAAGGAAGAGTTTGACCCCACCAACCCTTTCTACGTTTTCTTTCAAGAAAATGAATCAGGAAAGGAAACCGGAAAGGAAAAGAAGTCGGGAAAGTCTTAACGACTGCGCCGTAGAATTTTTTCGTCCGTGCCGACGCTTTCCAATTGAGGAAGTACATCGGCAAGCCAACGTTTCCCGTCCACTCCATAGCCCTTGGTGGGCGCCACATCGGGAAGCTGTTCCTGCCACCAGGCATTAAAGCCATCCATCATCCTTTCGCGAGTTTGCTTGGCGGCCAAGGAAGCTAAAGCCACCGAAAAATGGTTGAGGTCTGCTTTTTCACTAAAACGTAATTGCACTTCGCGGTTTGGAAACTGCAAGGTATAGGTGGACCCACCCGAAGTTTCACCATGGGTAATGACCTTTTCCGGATTCAAGGCTACGCGCAGTTTTTCTGCGTAGTGCGCACGGGCGCCGTGACGGTCCAGTTCCAAGCGCAACGGGGCATCGCCGGTTTTTTTGAATAGGTGGCGCACGACTTCCATGGTGACAAGAAAAAGGGCGTCACCTTTGTTGCGGGTTTGGCTGAGCAGATGGTTCCATTCGCAAGCCGGGACCGCTCGGGCCCCAAATCCATCCAAGGTGCAGCCGGCATCTTGCAGGCGACGGTGCAAAGAAGCGGCGTCTAGCCGAGCTCGGTCGGGGGAGGCACCGGGGCAAAAGGGTCCGTCCATTTCTCGAAACCATGGCGCTTGGTCAAGCCAGCGGGCATCGCCGCAAGGGTCAGCCGTAATCCAATCGTCCGCCGAGGTGTGGCTGGCCTCCAATAATTCGCGAAACGCGGCGACGGTTCTTTCCAAGCGTTTCCGTCCGCGTGGACCGCTGTGGACTTTCTTTGAATCGTTAACCCATAGCCGACGGTCTTCCTTCTTGCGTAGAGGTTTTTTGGCGGCGACTTTTTCCAAATGTTGCCACAAGTCTATTTTCGGATGCGGCACCCGAAAGAGAGAATAGCCAACCACAAAGGGGCCGACGAATGGGCCGTAACCCGCTTCGTCAATGCCCGCTAGGAAAACCATGTTATTGAGTCTTGCTGAGGCGCAAATCGGCGCGGTTTCCTAGATAGCGATAGGCCACGAAGGAAAAGACCAAGCAGACACCGGCCACCATTTGCGAAGTGGAAATCAACAAATCCGGCCGCAAGCCAGGGACGCCGTCGGCCAAGGCCTTTTGAAAAGCGGGGATATCAATAAATCGACCGTAGCCATCCATCATGCCAAGTTCCTTCAAATTGGTGGTGACTTCGGCGGGGGAAAGGCCAACCTGAAAAATGCCGTCACGGGCAAAGTCATCGCCGCGGAATTCTTCGACTATGGAGCGCAACACGCCGTAAAAGCCGAACAGAATGACGGTGACTTGGCCGTGGAATCTTTTATTGCGCAACAGCCATAGGCCTAAAAGAAAAAGACTGAAAGCTTTGAGCACCATATAAGGCTGGGTGGGGTGAACCGCCATACCGGCAAGTTCGGGGGCAAAAGCGGAACCCGTCGGCAAGGGATTTGGAAAGGTGATGGCCCATGGCACTTGGGTGGGAGAACCATAATCGTCACCCACGGCAAGGCAGCCTAGGCGGCCTACGGCTTGGCCCAGAAAACCGGCGGTCAGCATGTAATCCACGCCTTTCCAGACCTCCATTCCCTGCTGTTTGACTTTTCGGATTCCGAGGATGAGGGCTAGAATGAGTCCGCCATACATCACCAAGCCACCTTCCCAAATGGCCAGAATGGAAAGCGGATTGTTGCTGTAGTGCTCCCAATTCACCAGCACGAAACCAAGGCGCGCGCCCAGGATGACCCCAATGAGCACTGACCACCCTACTTCCGGTATTTTGAGCGGATCATTTTTTGGGTCAGTGCCGTATTTGGTCGCCAACTTCTGGGCCACCCGTACGCCCACTACAAAACCCAAAGCCACCAGCAAACCAAAACTCCGGAGAGGAAAGGATTTGCCGAACAGTTCAAACGTAAAAATTTCCGGCCACACGCCCGCATTCTAGCCTTGCCCCAGCCCGCTTCCGACCCCCCAACGCCACGCTTCATTGAGCCAAAGACAATTTTCTTGGAGGCACGGTATTGCAAATTTGCGCGTGATTTGCCGCAGACCATTTTCTATTGTCCGGAGTGCAAAGGTCGTGGCGGATGTGAGCGCTGCGAAGGATTTGGCAAACTCACCAAAGATTCGGTGCAGGAACTGGTGGGGCGGGTGGCCATGCCTCGGTTCAAGGCACGCCGCAATAAATTTCACGGTGCCGGCCGAGAAGATATGGATGTGTTGATGCTGGGGGAAGGGCGGCCCTTTGTGGTGGAATTGGTGAAATCCAAGCGCCACGATGTGGATTTGGAGGAGTTGACTGCCGATATCAATCGCCGGGCCGAAGGCCGCATGGAAATTTCTTTATTGCAGCTTTCCAGCAAAGCGCGGGTGGTGGAATTAAAGGAGGCGCAGTGTTCGAAGGAGTATCGGGCACAGTTGGCTTTTGAGAAGGAGGTGGATTTGCCGGCCATGGCCGAAGTTTTGTTGGCGCAAAATGAGCTTTTGTTGCAGCAACGTACGCCAACGCGGGTGGCGCATCGGCGTGGGGATTTGGTGCGGGAGCGAAAGGTGAAAATAACGGGGACGGAAATCGTAGACGGTCTTCTTTGGGTTCAGCTTGATGCCGAGCATGGCACCTACATCAAGGAGTTCATTTCCGGTGATGACGGCCGCACGGTTCCGTCTTTGACCAGTTTGTTAGGAGAAACCTGCTCCTGTGCAGTTTTAGATGTCTTGCGGGTGAATATTTAGCGGATTTCCCTGCGTACTAAAGTTTCCATAAACTTTGGTACGCAGCGAAATCCGCAATAAACCTTGGTACGCAGCTAAATGCCGATGCCTATGACGGTGCCTTCACAAACTAGGGAGCCGTCGGCTTTCAAAATGTAGCCCACCCACTTCAGGTATGCCCGCGGCACGCTAAAGCGTTCCATGGTGCCGGCAATCCACAGGTCTGTGCCTGGTTTTACCGAATCTCGAAAGCGGCATTTTTCTACTCCACCCAAACCAATCACCGTGCCTTCCGGGCGCTCAAATTGCATAAAAGAATGCACACAAGCGGCTTGAGCAAGTGCCTCCACCATGAGTACGCCAGGCATCAACGGCCGGCCTGGGAAATGGCCCCGCGTCCAAAAATCCTCCTCAGGAACATGGCGGTGGGCCACCAATAGATTTTTTTCTGAATCTGAGCACAACACCGAATCCAATAGCCGGAACTCAAAACGTTGCGGGTTGACTGCTTCAATTCCCGCCGTGTCTAAAACAACTTGGTCTAGAGGGTATAGAGCAGGGTCAATGCGGGAGTTGGCTTCGGCCATGGCAGGAAATAGTAGCGCCGGGCTTAGTTCATCGCTTTCAGCGATATTTTCAATTGAGTGGTTTGGCCGACTTGGACATGACAACGTTGCACCCGACGATGCCAAATTCGGGAGAAAATTGTCAAGCTGTACTCACCCGGTGGCAAATGGCGGAAATTCACCGTGCCGTCTTTGCGAATTGTTTGGCGGGCCGCGTGCCCTAAATATCCAGTTCCGCCCACTCGTTGCACCATGACCTGACCTTTGTTTACCGGTTGTTTGGTTCTTTCATCGGTGAGCGCGGCTTTTAAGTGACCCAAATCTGGTGCAATCAACTCCACCCAACCTTCCTTGCCTAAGAGTTGCAATTCTTGCGCTTCACCCAGAGGAAAGGAATATTCTCCGCATTGCACTTGGTAGGCATTGGCCGGCAATCCTTTGATTGCGAAGGTTCCGTCGGCTTTCGTCAGAGTGCGGCTACGGCGAACCGAATAGCCTTTGATGGGTTCCAGGGGGGCGGCATGAACCACCATCCCCTCCAAAGGGTTGCCGTAGGAATCTTTCACCGTGCCTCGTAAGTAACGGGCTTCTGATAGCGGCAAAACTACCCGTGGGGAAAGGTCCCTCGCGGTGATGGTCAAGACCATTTCCACTTTTTCAAACCCTTCCGGGTCCATAACCAGTCGCCAATTTCCTAACGGCACGTGCGAAAAATGGATTTGCCGATTTCCGCCCGATGAGCTGGCTCGTTGTGCTTTGGCCGGGTTGCCGGGTTGGGGATTGAGGTGCACGGTTACCGAGTCTGGGAAGGTGACCCAGCGGGGAGCGGAAAGGAGACCCACCAAGGTCGCCCGGGTGAGGCCGGGGAGGATTTCCCGGTCATAGTGGTCGCTTGCCAATTGCTCCGCATTGGGTTTGGCCAGCTCCGGTCCCCGCGGCGGTTGGCTTTCTACAGCCGGCGGTATGGGGAGGGCAGGGGGGAGGACGGTTTGAGGTGCCGACCACCAAAAGTACAGCCCAAGCCCGAGGATTAGGAGGATTCCTGTTCTTAAAGTTAAAATTCGTTCTTCTTGGTTTGCCTTCCGCATTGCCTTTGAGGACAATCTTAGGTCATTCGGCTCCAGCGGTACCCAACCAAGGGAACCAAAAAAATAAATCATGTTTCAGAAGTCTCTGATTGCTCTCTTCGGCGTTCTCGCCGCTTTGTTTTCACTTACCGTTCTGGGTGGCGCTTCCGTCGGTGAAAGCACTCCCCTGAAATCCGGCCGAGTCATTGTGTTGGGTATGGACGGCATGGACGCGGCCATGGCTGACGCTTGGATGGAAGCAGGCGAATTGCCCAACTTTCAGCGCCTCAAGGAATCCGGCACCTTCGCCCCGTTGATGCCGGGCAACCCAGCTCAGTCGCCGGTTTCCTGGGCCACGCTGAATACCGGAAAGAACCCCGGCAAGCACGGCATTTTTGATTTTGTCCGCAATCAGCAACTTTCCACCGGGCCTTTTCCAGGGGTGGGTTTTCAAACACAACGGAACGTTCCGGCCGACGAAATTGCGGTGCCTCAGGTCGATGCCCTAGCCAATGCTCTGCTATTTGGGCACATTGGGTTTGCGGGGATTGTTTTGCTCATTTTTGTGAAGCGCAAGAAGTTGGTGTTCGGTTTGGTGGTTGGCGGGGTGATTTCAGGAATCGGCTATGGGGTAAGTTTGGTGCCACGCATGAGTTTGCCAGATACTTTTTCGGTTTGGGAAGGAGATATCAAAGCAAGTGAGTTTTGGGAAAATCTGGATGAAGCCGGCGTTCCTTTTCGGGGTCAAGGAACCATCGTTTCCTATCCGGCTGATGAACTGAAGCATGGTTCTCTGATTACCGGCTTGGGTGCACCCGATGCCAAAGGTGGGCTGAATTCTTGGGCGATTTACACCACGGCCCAAAAACGGGAACGGAGCCGCAAAACTTACATTCCAAAAACCAAAGGCTCCTCTGCGGGTTCTGGCAAGATTTTTCGCTTGGTTAAAAAAGACGGCCTTTGGAAATCCATTTTGCAGGGCCCCAAGGACCGCACTTTGAAAAAACCAAAATCCACCGAGGTACCCTTGCAAGTGAAGTGGGCGAAGGGCGACAAGTCGGCGGAAGTGAGTATTGCTGGCATCAACCAAACCGTGGCGGTGGGCAGTTGGTCTGATTTTTACAAATTCACTTTCCCGTGGGATAGCGGTTTCAGTACTGGCGCCATGGTGCGGGCTTGGGTGGAATTAGACGGCGAAGAATTGGAGGTTTTTACAACTCCTTTACAAATTGATCCACGCAACCCATTGCCGGGTAGTCAGATTTGTTGGCCTCCTGAATTCGGCGCTGATTTAGCCGACGCCATCGGGGATTATGAAACGTTGGGTTGGGCTTGCCAAACTCATGCCGTCAAAGACGCCGAACTTTCCGACCAAGCTTTCTTGGCTGACATTCAATTTACCTATGAGTGGCGTCGGAAAATGCTGAAAGACGCCATGGCGGCCCAAGATTGGCAAGTGTTATTCCACTTCTTTGGCAGCCCTGACCGAGTTTGCCACATGATGATGCGTCACTATGATGCCAAGCATCCTCAATATAAAGCGGAATTGGCGAATCAAGAGTTTGATTTCTTTGGCGGAAAAGTCAAAGCAAAGGACACCCCGCTGGCGATTTATAAAAAAATGGATGCGGTGGTGGGTTGGATGTTGGACGAAGGTTTGGCCGAAGGGGACCAACTCATGATTGTTTCAGACCATGGCTTTGATTCTTTCCGACGCCAAGTGAATTTAAATAATTGGTTGGCGGAAGAGGGTTTTCTGGGCATCAAAACCACCAGTAAGTGGGGCATGCCTTTGGCGGCTACCGATATGAAAAAACTTCCTTATTCCATGCCCTTCGGCTTTGTGAATTGGAAAGAGACCGAAGCCTATTCGATGGCCCTCGGCAAAATTTACCTCAACCGTAAGGGGCGGGAATTCTCCGGCATCATTGAACGGGGTGATGTGGATGCCAAGGTAGATGAGATTATTTCCCGTCTTATGGAAATGACTGATCCGGAGTCCGGTGAAAAAATCGTCAAGCGGGCTTACAAGCGTGAGGAAATTTATTCTGGACCTTATTGGAAAGAGCGCGACCATTCGGACCCCGCCAAGCGTTTGGACGGAGCGGCCGAAATTACGGTGGATTTCGTGCAGGGTTATCGGGCGGCTTGGAATTGCACCGCCGGTGGTATGAATTTCACCGATGTCGAAGACGAAACCGGTGCTCTGGTGGCGGCACCCGACCCAGCCGGCATTGTTTACGACAATTTAAGTCCCTGGTCTGGAGACCACTGCGGCGTGGACATCCTTGCGGTGCAAGGTATTTTCTTTTGCAACCGCAAAACTTCTTTGCCGGATGGTGACCCTGGGTATGACGCTACTCATTTAGCGCCGACAATTTTGGCTTTGACCGGTGTTGCCATTCCAGCGGATTACGACGCTGCGCCGCTCACCTTGCATTAAATTCTAGGCCTCAGCTTTCGGATTCAGTCGCCGACGTAACCGAGCTCGGCTAGGGCTTCAACGTCTCCGGAGCGTTTTGCCTCAATGCCGTCAATCACTGCGCGGAACGCTTCCATAGCGTCGGGGTGCAAGGCCAAATTCATCGCAACGACTTCTTCGGCTAAAATCAATTGCCCCGCGTTGATGCTGGTGTCGGCAAGGGATTTCAATGCGGAAGTAGAGAGGACTTCGGAATGATTTGCTTTCAAAGTGGCCAAGGTGACAATGGCACCGTCGGTATCGGCACCGCCGGCTTGGGCGCGAAACAGTCCTTGCAAGGCATCGGCGGTGAATGCCTCGTCGGTAGCGGCGAAACGAAACGCGTCGGTGGCCAGCAGATAGTCATTGGCGACCAAAGCCTGCTCAGCTTGATCCATTGCGGTAGCCGCATCAGTGAAGGGGGGCGTGGATTCGCTGCTGCAAGCGAAAAGGAGGAGGAGGGGCAGGAGGGAGGTGAGTCGCATGTCTCGATTACGGGTGAAAACCCGGAGCGCGAGAATCTTACCCGCGAAAAGGCACTTGGGGATGAGAATAGTGGCTGAGGGGTTCAGAAGGCCCAAAACCCAGCCGATATACCCCTAAGGCTCCTTTAGGGGTTCAATTAGAACCCAATCGCACTCCAAATAGTACACCAATCGCACTCCAATTGGGTATACTCTCCGCTTGGGCACGCCCCTCACCACCATGCAAAAGGAAACTCGCGTCACTGTCAAAATCCCTCGCCCGCTTTACCGGCGGATTCAACAGGTCATTGACAACACCGGATTTTCTTCGCCGACCGACTTCATTGTTTTCGTTCTAAGGGATTTAATGGGGGAGGTGGAAGCCAGTGGAAAAGATGATTTTTCGCCGGATGAACTGCGTGCCATCAAACAGAAACTGATAAACCTCGGATACCTCTAGAAAAAATTATGATTGCCCCTCACGGTGGAACCCTCATCAACCGGCTCGTCGAAGGTGACGAAGCCGCCACTCTTTTGGAAAAAGCTGCCGGTCTGCCGGCGTTGGTTCTGAATTCCCGCGAAATTTCTGACCTTGAGATGATCACTGTTGGTGCCATGAGCCCTTTGCAAGGTTTCATGGGGCAAGAGGATTATCAAAATGTTTTGGAAAACATGCGCTTGGCCGACGGCACTGCTTGGCCTTTGCCTGTGACCTTGTCTACCAAGGATGACAGCGCTGCTCCTGAAGTGGGTGCGGATGTTGCCTTGACGGGTGCCGACGGCACCATCTTCGGAACCATGACTGTTGCTTCGGTTTGGGAAATGGACAAAGAAAAAGAGTTAGACCTCTGCTTCTCTGGTTCTGCCGAAAAAGCAAACCATGACCACCCAGCTTGGGGTTACCTGGAAACCTTAGGTAACTTTTTCGTCGGCGGAACCATCACCGTGGCGGCGCTACCTAGCTACGAAAAGCACAACGATTTCCGGCTCACTCCTACGCAAACCCGCGCCATCTTTGAGGAAAAAGGCTGGGAAACCATTGCCGCTTTCCAAACCCGCAATCCCATCCACCGTGCCCACGAGTACCTCACCAAGGTTGCTTTGGAGCAGACCGATGGCTTGTTGGTACACCCTCTAGTGGGGGACACCAAGGCTGATGACATTTCTTCCGACGTTCGGATGGAGTGCTACCACGCGCTTTTGAACAAGTACTATCCTTTGGATCGCACCATGCTTGCGGTTTACCCCCAAGCCATGCGCTATGGCGGACCTCGGGAAGCCGTACTGCACGCCCTTTGTCGTCAAAACTACGGTGTGACTCACATCATCATTGGTCGTGACCACGCTGGGGTCGGTTCTTACTACGGCACTTTTGATGCCCAAGCAATCTTTGACCAGTACAACCCGGGTGACATGGAGATTGAAACTTTGCGCTTTGAGCATTCTTTCTACTGCAAGTTGACCGGCGGCATGGCCACAACTAAATCCAGCCCAGCTGGCCCTGAGGACAAGATTTTCCTTTCTGGTACCAGGGTTCGCGAAATGCTTGCCAATGGAGAACGTCCGCCAGCTGAATTTACTCGTCCCGAAGTCGCTGACATCTTGATTGCGTCTTTGGCTGAACCTGCCAACGCTTAGGCAAACCCAGGAGCCGTCCCATGTTCGGACTTTTCGGAAAGAAACGCGACAAAAACCACCTGATTGTCATCACCTTGGATTCCTGCCGCTATGACTCGTTCATGGCGGCACAGCCGGAAAATATTTCTAGGTTGTGTGGAGGCATAGACAATGTGGAAAAGCGTTTTTCCTACGCCGGCTGGACGGCTCCTTCTCACTACAACCTTTTGACTGGTTTGCTGCCGCATACCAGTCCCACGGAAGTTTACGCTTCGGAGTACTACAAAAAGGATTTGTATAAATTCAAAGACCGTTTGGGCGTGGATGAAGCGGGATTTGAAGCGATGATTCCTCACCTTTGGTTGCCTTCTTACTTGAAGGCTAAAGGATATGAGAACAATGCTTTGGTGAGTCTGCCGGTGTTAAATCCAGCCACCGGTATCAACCGGGATTTTGACACCTTCAAGCTCATGCCCAAGCACAACGACATGATGGCCATGTTGGATGACATGGAATCCCATTACAAGTCCAAAGAATCCAAAGGTCTGCAGGGCAACACGCCGCAGTTCTATCTTCTGAACGTCGGCGAAACTCACTACCCCTATGCTTTGCCCGACGAAGACAAGAATGACCTTCCGCATATTTCCGGGGTAAACGGAATTTTCCGGAAATTAGACGCTCAGATTTCTGAAGATGGCAATTTAATTTCAGATAACGAAGCCGGTGATTTTATGGATATGGAAATGATTGAAAGCTGCCGTCAGCGTCAAATAAACACCGTGAAATATCTTGATGAGGTGGTTTTCCCCCGCCTCTACGACATGGTCCCTAAAGATACTTGGATCATTGTCACCGCCGACCACGGCGAACTGTTCGGGGAAAGTGGCTATTTCGGCCACGGACCCATCATGCATGACAAGTGCTTTGAGGTTCCATTCCTCGAAGGCAAAATCAAATAGCCCCCCCTTAAGAAAAAAATTATGAGCAACCAACAAGGTGCTGTTCTCTGGTTCACTGGCCTTTCTGGCTCCGGTAAATCTACCCTTACCCGTATGTTGGAGCCTGAGCTCCGCAAGCGTGGCTGTAAAGTTGAAATCCTCGATGGCGATGAAGTCCGCGAAAACCTTTCCAAAGGTTTGGGCTTCTCCAAAGAAGATCGTGACACCAACGTGTGCCGGATTGGCTATGTCGCCAAGTTGCTGGCCCGCAATGGCGTCATTGTCATGACCGCAGCAATTTCTCCTTATGCCGAAGTCCGCCGCGAATGCCGCGCCATGACTCGCAGCTTCGTGGAAATTTACGCTGAGTGCTCCATTGATGAACTCTGCAAAAGAGACGTCAAAGGCCTTTACGCTAAGGCATTGTCTGGTGAGATTAAAAACTTTACCGGCATTTCTGACCCTTACGAAATTCCTGAAGCCGCCGAAGTTACGGTGAACTCGGAAAACCAAAGTCCTGAGGAGTCTATGCAAATCATCCTCACTCATCTCGAAAGCCAGGGTGTCATCCCTGCCGCTGCAGAGGTAAAAGCCTAAAGTATTGGGCGGGAAAGGAGTTTCTTTTCCCGCCCTTCGCTTGGCGTCATAATCCACCCCTCATGGAGAGCAACAAGCCCTCATTGCTCCGTCCTGCAGCAGCATTCGTTGCTCTGTTGGTCATAGCTAGCCCGGCATCGGCCTATATTGGCCCTGGTGCCGGATTCGCATTTCTATCCGGTGGCTTGGTTTTAGTTGGTGCTCTGCTGCTGGCAATAGGCATTGTTTTGGCTTACCCAGTCAAAGTGCTTGCCCGCCTGCTGACCGGCAAAGGCCGCATTAAAGGCAAAACCAAACGCTTGGTCATCATTGGTTTTGATGGCATGGACCCCCGTTTGGCGCAACGTTTCATGGATGAAGGTCGGATGCCAAATATGAAGGCCATGGCCCAGCAAGGGAGCTTCCTTCCGCTACAGACCGCTTATCCATCGATGTCTCCGGTGGCTTGGTCTTCCTTTTCCACTGGCGTGGATGCTTCGCGGCATAACATTTTTGATTTCATAACCCGCGACCCCTGCACTTACTTGCCGATTCTTTCCAGTACTGAGATTTCGTCGGCCGAAAAAACTCTCATTAAAATTGGCAAATGGGAGTTTTTCAAAAGGACGTCCTCCAGCATTCGCTTACTTCGTAAAGGCAAGCCTTGGTGGACCATCCTGGGGGAAAAGAAAATATTTTCCAATATTATTAGAGTTCCGATTACCTTTCCGCCGGAAAAATTTCATGGCGCTTTGCTTTCCGGCATGTGCGTGCCTGACTTGAAGGGGACTCAGGGGTCGTTCATGTTTTGGACTACCGACAAAAATCTTGGCGGTCCGGATGCCGGTGGCGATGTTTTTGTGGTTGGGCGCTCCGGTAATAGCTACCGCTGTTCCATCACCGGGCCGGGTGACCCTTCCGCCAGCACAGTCACACCCATGCGCATCCCGATGAAGGTGGAAGATTTGGGCAATGAGCGAATTCGCCTGACCATCGGCAAAAAAGGCGAAGAGCAAGTCCACGAGATTGGCATCAAAGATTATTCTGATTGGATTACCCTGGAATTCAAAGCGGCAAAAGGTCGCGCTAAAGTTACCGGAATCGCACGCTTTTATTGCATGGGCCTCAAGCCTGAATTTGGTTTGTACATGACGCCGATTCAAATTGACCCGGCCAATCCCGCCATGCCTATTGCGCACCCCACGGTGTATTCTATCTACTTGGCAAAAAAGTTTGGGCCATTCGCGACTTTAGGTTTGGCCGAAGACACCTGGGCATTGAACGAAGGAGTGATTGATGAGGAAGCTTTTTGGAAGCAAGCTCTCAATATATGGCAAGAACGTCGGCTGCAATTGTTAGATGCTTTGAAGAACACTCGCAAAGGTTCGGTGGTTTGCGTGTTTGATGGCACCGACCGAGTGTCTCATATGTTTCACCGTTACTTAGACCCGACCCATCCTGCGAATGAAGGCAAAGATGTGGAATGGGGCAAAGACAAGGTGGGTGAAATTTACAGTATTGCCGACAAACTGGTGGGTGAGGTCCAGGAAAAGCTGAATCCAGAAAGAGACCGGCTCATGATTATCTCTGACCACGGATTTTGCCAATTCAAACGTGGACTCAACCTCAATGCTTGGTTGCGGGACGAAGGTTATCTGGCGCTCAAAGTAGATGCGCCGGTGGATGAGGAATCGGGCAAGCAAACTTCTCGTGACTGGTTGCTTGATGTGGATTGGTCAAAGACCCGTGCGTTCTCTCTGGGTCTCACCGGCATGTTCATCAACCGCAAAGCACGTGAACGCGATGGCATCGTCGAAGAGGGCCAAGAGTTGACCGAGTTGAAAGCTGAAATTTGCGCCAAACTAATGAAACTGGTGGATCCAAAAACTGGCGAAACGATTTTCCGGGATGTTTTTGACGCTGAAAAAATATTCACTGGCCCCTATGTTTTTGAAGCGCCGGATTTATTTATGGGTTACAAGCGTGGCTATCGGAACGCTTGGAACGGAGCGACTGGCTCATGCCCAGTAGAAGCTTTTTCGGATAACACCAAAGCTTGGTCCGGAGACCATTGCATCGACCCCCGCGAAGTACCGGGCGTTTTGTTTAGTGAAGTGCCGGTGAATACCGACAATCCCAACCTCATGGACATGGCGCCTACTGCTTTGCAACTCTTCGGGTTGAAGCCGCCGACCTATATGCAGGGACAGCCTTTGTTTGGAGAACGCCAAGAGTAAGTTGATGAAAACCATTCTGCGCCTGCTTCCTTTGCTCTTGATTCTCGCTTGTGGCAAGGCCCCTCAATCTGAAAAACGGGTGATTGTTTTTGGGGTAGATGGTTTGGACCCGGGCATCCTTGAAGAGAAAATGGCGGCCAATTTGCTACCGAATTTTTCGGCGGTAGCCGCAGAAGGTTCGTTTAAGGTTCTGGGTACTTCCTGGCCGCCCCAATCTCCGGTTGCTTGGTCCAACTTTATTACGGGTACCAATCCTGGCAAACACGGCTTGTTTGACTTTCTTCATGTCGATCGCCGCAATTACGGAGTATTGTCCTCAATGAATCACACTGAAGACATCGGCATGGAAATGTCCTTGTTTGGATACAAGTTGCCGCTGACTGGCGGAGACCAAACCCTGACCCGCCAGTTTCCCGCGTTCTGGGAAGTGCTGCAAAAAGCTGGAGTGCCGACCTATGTGCACCGCATGCCGGCCAACTTTCCTTCCGCCGAAACCGAAGCGATCACGTTCCCTGACATGGGGGCCCCCGATTTGGCCGGCGCCGCTTCAGGTAAAGCCTTTTTGTGGACTGAAAAGGAAGACCGGGCCGACAAAGATTCTGGCTCCTATTTCATCCGCAAGGTGTCGGTGAGCCGCCGCAAGTTGCAGGACGGGATTGGCATCGCCAAGTTCTTTGCCAAGTTTTATGGTCCGGAAAACACCATGTTGGACCAGGATGAGGAGATGGAGGCATTGCATCACCAACAATCCTTGAAGCAAACTGCCGAAAAGGCCCAGGATGAAGCGGCGGCAAAATCAGCCGGCAACCAAATCGCCAAGCTACAAGCCAGGATGGCCGCTGAGCGGGAAGTTTCTACTCCGTTTACGGCTTACATTGATACCACCGGCCCCGTCCCTATGTTCTCCGCTGATATTGACGGGCGGATTGCCATCGCGGCGGAAGGGGAGTGGTCGGATTGGGTACAGGTGGACTTTGAAATGATTCCCGGCTTGGTCACTTTGTCTGGGTGGACACGGTTTTTGTTTAAATCAGCCAGTCCCATGGAGGTTTACGCCTCTCCTATCCAGATTGACCCCTGGAACCCGGCCATGCCGGTAAGCACACCGGAAACTGCCTCGGCTGATTTAGCCGACGTCATCGGGCCTTATTATACCCAAGGATTTCCCGACGCTTATAAGTCCTACAAGGCAAATCTCCTGACTACTGGCGAATTTGTTTCTCAATCCGACACTGTTTTTGAAGAGCGGGGTTTGATGATGGAATACGCCATGGACCAGTTGGATGAAACGGGTGGTTTGTTATTTTTCTACACCGGTTCCCTAGACTTGCGCTGTCACATGCTGTGGCACTGCCAAGATGAAAAGCATCCTCATCAAGAGGAACCGGGTGTCTA
>Ga0066376_10001250_pt1 | contig 24745 bp, 21 predicted proteins | sample Knorr_S15_td_Bot_FD_77009 | JGI IMG/M metagenome (GOLD analysis project Ga0066376, IMG submission 77009) | Marine microbial communities from Southern Atlantic Ocean transect - Knorr_S15_td_Bottom_ad_5009_LV_A | ecosystem: Environmental > Aquatic > Marine > Oceanic | place: Southern Atlantic...
CACCATTTTGCATGTCTTGGGCAAGACGAGCTTCGTCCCACGCGGAGAAACCAAGCGCGGTTGTTGGCTGATCCGAGGTTTCTACGGAAACACCAGTCATGGGAGACGCTGCAAGATAACCAAAAACTTCACTTGTGCGGTAACTCCCGATTGGCAGGGGTGAGGTGTCAAGTGCGTTTGGTAAGGATCCACTTCCAAGAACTTGACCAAGTTTATATTGGTCCACCTGTCTTTTCGACCAATCATCGGGGTATTCAACTTCCCCTTCACCACCAAATTTCCGTGCACTTTTAAGGCTCCACTCATGCGTATAGGATCGAAGCGCTCGACCAGAAGACATCTGCTTTGGTGCAGTGGCCCACTGATCAATAAAGTTAGGGTTGTAGTAACTGAGATCTCCTTGAGAAAGAAATTGAGCAGATTGTTGATTCCAGTTATTCCAATACCAAGGGCTGTTGTACAAGGCGTCAAGATATTCAGATTCACCCTTACTCGCAGCGTCTGAGAGTAGTTGCAATCCAACAGTATCTGTATATCCACGTCCAATGCCTTCATTGAACCCTCTACCATCGAGGACTCGATTGTTCCTAATCTCAATGTTGCTAACACCTGTCGGCAAGTTGTTTTTTGCATTGACTCTTCCAAGCGATGAAGAGCTACTATCAAGCAAATCACCATCCCCTAGCGCATTCTGAGCAACCGTGGTCGAACTAAAAGTCAAAACGAAAAAAATCAGAATGAGATGGAAATACACAGGGGGCTCCTTTAGGACGTTATCCAACTTACACTGTGTCGCATGTCTCAAACGACACGATACGTCACAACGCCAATTTACTATGTGAATGATAGACCGCATATCGGCCATGTGTACACCACAACATTGTGTGATGTGTATGCAAGGGCGATGCGACAGCTTAATCACGACGTCTTTTTCCTTACTGGAACGGATGAACATGGCATTAAAGTCGAACAATCCGCGATTGAGCAGGGAGTGACACCCCAAGAGCTTGCAGACCAAAATTCCGCAGAATTTCGTTCAATTATGAGTATGTTTGAGCTTACAAACGATGATTTCATTCGAACCACGGACCCCCAGCACACAAAACAGGTGCGAACGTTCATATCGAGACTTCTTGAAAGCGGGGATATCTATCTAGGAACATTTGAGGGTTGGTATGACGAGGGGCAGGAAGAATACCACACAGAAACGAGTGCTCGAGACTTGGAGTACAAATCCCCAATCAGCGGGAAGCCCCTCGTTCGTTCGTCTGAAAAGAATTACTACTTTAAGCTGAGTTCCTATCAAAAACAAATTGAAGATTTATTTGCATCTGATCCAAATGTAGTCAGACCCGAAAGTCGCCGTAATGAAGTCCTTGGACGACTTCGCGAAGGGCTCCTTGACGTACCAATAAGCAGGACGAATTTTTCATGGGGAATCCCGATGCCAGGTGACGAGGAACATGTCATTTATGTTTGGATTGATGCGCTCTTCAATTACATAACCGCTCTGGGGCTCGGGGACCAAACAAGTAAAGCATATGAAGAGCGAAGTAAATATTGGCCCGCTTCATACCATGTCATCGGCAAAGAAATTCTTTGGTTTCACTCCGTGATATGGCCAGCAATCTTGATGGCATTGAAGTTACCTCTCCCAAAGTGCATCTACGCCCATAGTTTGTGGATAAGAGAAGGCAAGAAGATGTCGAAAAGCCTAGGCAACTTTATTGATGTAGAAACAATCGAGTCGTATCTATCGACGTACGGGCTCGACGCGTTTCGATATTACCTAGTGACACAAGGACCTCAAGGCGCAACCGATGCAGATTTTGTCACCGAAAAATTTCATGACATTTACAACGCACACCTTGTCAATACAGTCGGAAACTGCACGAGCCGTGTCACTGCAATGATTGAAAAATATTTTGATGGTGTTGTTCCTACCGAACATCAAGATGACAACCGAATTACTATTGAAGGGTTCGATTGGCTCGAGTCCTGCAACAAAGCAACTTCAGAGTGGTCAGACTCGATGGAGTGTTTTTCATTAGACAACGCAGTCGAGGTTGCAATTGGGCTCATTCGGGATGTCGATTTGTTTATCAACGATACCGCTCCATTTAAACTTGCGAAGGATGAAACGAAGCGGGGTGAACTTGGCGCGATTTTGTATCAGTGCCTTGAGACACTCCGTATCGCTTCAATCTTACTTACCCCAATTATTCCGCACAAAATGAACGAATTTCACAAAGCACTGGGAATACATGACACAGAAACTCCGTTTGAGGAATTAATCCAGTGGGGTGGACTACAAGTTGGATCGACAGTTACAAAAGTAGCATTGTTCCCACGTATTGATGAACAATGAAATAGTGATGATTATTCGTCACTATCATCGATGCTGGTCATGGTTGGTCCAGGAACAACACCATGCGCACGGAGCGCGTTTGAAATAGTTTCGATTGTTGGTTCGATGACCCACGCTTCTTGCCACCGCCTAACAGCGAGGGTGTCATCTCCAAGTCGTTCTGCATACGTTGCTGCAATCATATATGGCCTTGCATCAGTACCGTCGCTAATCGCAATTGCCGTATTGATGGCGTTCATAGCAGAATCCGGATCATCTAAATCGGTTGCATACTCAGCAAACACAATCCAAGCATGTACAGTTTGTTGCTTTTGCGCCTTATGTAACAAGAACGAATATAGTCTGTTCCGTTCACCATTTTGTAATAGTGATTCAGCATATAAATCTGAAATTTCCGTATCTGTGGGGCGTAACGATTCCGCTACGGCCAATGATTGACTTGCTTTTAGTGGATCACCCAACTCCATGTAACACTGACCAAGATGGTATTGAGCTTCCCAGTCACCCGGGTGTTGTGCGATTGCTTTATTGAAAGATGTTGCAGCATCAGACCATCTTCCTTGCCACATGGCATAATTGCCTCGTTCAAGTAACGTTGTATTGCTCGGTTGAGAGCAACCACTTATTGCAAGGCAAAGGACACTGAGGAGTACACAAATTCGGGAAGGGGGTAGTTGTTTCATGGTGCATCTTTCTCTCTAAGAAGTTCGCGAATTGAGGTTGCCCTATCATGATAAGGGAGCAATCCACTTGTTGCACACTAATTTACTCATCAACACTCTGAATTGTGATTTGCGAGGAAGCACACTTGAGTTGAAAGTACAAAGACTCCCCAACGTGTGGTACGCTACCGTTTGAATCGGAATACAGGAGTCTTTGATGGCAGCCCCTACAAAAGAAGCACCCTTCATAACAGTTGTTCTTCAGCATGAATTGCCAGATGGAACGTCACATTTCGACTGGCTTCTTGCTGTTGACGCAGAAGCAGAAAAGCCACTTATTAGTTTCAGAGTCAATGAACGCCCCGACCTTGTAGATAAGAGTCGGTGGATAGATTTAGATGCAAGACCAGACCACCGCTCAGAATATTTGAAAATTGAAGGAAAGTTAGAAGGCGATCGCGGAGTCGTGACAAGGCTCATGAGCGGTAAAATTTTCATGTGGAAAGAAATCCAAGGCGGGTGGAACATGATGGTGGAGTGGGATGGTGGTGCATTGACTGAATATGAAGTCCTTTCGGGAGAAGGGGTATTGGCGTTTCGAAGAATTTTTGAAGATCAATCACAAGACCCACCTCCACCGTTACCTCGGCCTAAAGTCGGCGATGTTCCGGTTGAAAGCACAGAACAATTAATGGGTTTGACACGAAAAATTACCGCATTTGATATAGGCAAGAAAGAAGAAAGCGAATGGTCGAGAATACCAAATGCAACAGGAACAGGCGCAACGCATGTACGTACGTTCCATAGCAAGTTAACTGATGACGCACTAACGTATGTTGATACTCAAATCAACGCATGGCTTGATGACCATCCAGAAGTTGAAGTAAAACTTGTCACCACAACAATTGGGACATTTACGGGGAAGGTGAAAGAACCACACCTCATCTGCCAAGTTTGGGTGTAAGTTGTTGTCATGAAACCAGAAGATCACGTATGCGTTTGTCACAGAGTTCCCCTGTGTAAATTACAATCGTTTATACAACGTGAAAATCCAAAAGTCGCTTCGCAGTTATCAGAATGTCTCGACGCGGGTACAGGTTGCGGGTGGTGTATTCCATTCCTGGAGAAACTGCACAAGCAATACTGTTCAGATGAACCGATGGAACTCGGTGTTTCTCACGATCGCTATGTAGAACGTCGTAGTGCATATAAAAATAGAAAGCGCGCCAACGACAAAAAAGATGGTTGAAAAACATTCGATACCGAAGGTAATTGCAGGCTATCGAATCATCGAAATTCTCGGTGAGGGTGGGATGTCTGTTGTCTATACCGCAATGCAAGAGCACCCCCACAGAAAAGTAGCTATCAAAGTGCTTCGAGGTGGGATATTTAGTCCCACTGCTGTAAAACGATTCCACCAAGAAGTAGAAATACTTGGCAAACTGGACCATCCATGGATTGCAAAAATTTACGACGCCGGTGTGCATGATGATGGCAATGGTGCAACACCGTATTACGTCATGGAACACGTAGAGAACGCCAAAGAGCTCACGAATTTTCTGGAGGAGGCGACGCTTGAACGAAGAGAAGTGTTGAAGTTGTTTGCAATGATTACATCCGCAGTTGAACACGGACACCATCGAGGCATTGTGCATCGAGATTTAAAACCGGGAAACATTCTGATTGACAAAAAGGGGGAGCCGAAAATAATCGACTTCGGTGTTGCAAGGTCGCTAGACAGAAACACCGTAGGCGAGGAAGCGATGACCGAAGCGGGTCGACTCCTAGGCACAGTCCAATTCATGGCACCGGAACAAGTTGATGCGACAATTACGGATATAGATGCACGGTGTGATGTTTACGCTCTTGGTGCAGTTGTATACCAAATGTTGACAAACAAGTTGCCCCGTACTCTAGAGGGTCTTCCAATCTACGAAGCGGTTCGACAGATTTGTCAAGAGGCTCCAGTACGTCCCTCAACGTACGACAGTTCGATTGATCCTGACCTTGAAGCAATCATCATGATGGCGTTAGAAACGAATCGAGAAAATCGATATCAAACTGCAGGCTCTTTTGGAAGAGACATCCTTCGGTATCTTGGAAATCGGACGATTAAAGCAAGGAAAGCATCCCCCTCTGATCATGTCAAACTCTTTTGTCTGCGGCACAAAAAACAATTTCTTGTTTGGGGACTCGTAACTGCAATTTTTGCAATTTCGATTTCAGGGTTGTTTTACTTCCGAACCGAATCTAACAACCAAGTTGGCGAACTGAAAGCCCAGATGGAAGCGGCTCTCAAAGAAAACGAAGAACTGAAACAGGGGGTGTCAGATACGCAAGAGACTGCAGAAGGTCTTGAAGCGAAGCTCGTATTCACTCTTCCATCGCCACCAAGTCAAACAATTGTTTCAGCAAATGGGCAAGTGCTCGCAGCAATTGTTGATGATGAGTACTTTGCAACACAACTGAACGGTCAATCCATTCCGCTCCCCCCCATCAATATTGAACCATCCCGTGCCACAATTGGAATTTCAAGCAATGGCACACGATTAGCGGTTGTTTCAGATCGTAGTTGTCGGGTTGTTTTGCTTGGGCAGAGAAAGCCACCCCTTCAAATTTCGGGTACTTTTTCAGAAATTTCATCGCTCGCAGTTGGAAATACAGTGTTCGCGATTGCGAGACACGATATGTCGCTGCAAGTCGCAACACCACGGAAAAAAATTCGTCGAACAACTTCAATCACCGGAGAATACAAGGCAATATCAATCGGGTTCAATGATGAACAACTCCTTGCTGCGACAGATCACTGGGTCTATTTTTGGCGACTACAAGAATTTCCAAAAGGGGTACGCAAGTTCCAGGGGGTCGTTAATCCATGTCTCATTCAAGGATTCAAACAAAGGTTGGTTGTCGTTGGACGCAACGGGCAAATTGTTGTGCATGAACCGAATAAAAAAATGATTCCAGTTCAATCGCTACAACTTGAAGCCGAAATTGAGCAGTGTGCAATGAATCTTGAAACAACACTGCTCGGATATATTTCAAATGGCAAGGCGTATTTACACACGCTTGCAACAGGTGAATCTGTAGAAGCAACATGGATGCCCGAAAAACCAATTGGTATTGCAATTGGGGAAATTAACGAAATTATTTTGTGGACAGCGGATGGAACGATTTACCGAAGGTAACCACTCATATTCCAAGTTGACTGTCAGCCGCACTCGCTGAAGCCGTATCAGCGGGTTCATTGAGAACATCTTGGATTAACTCAAGGCGGTTGACGACAACAGTCATGGACTCTGGTCTATTGTTTGCAATCGGTTGGATGCAATCCATAATTTGTTTAGAAAGCAACGAATGTATACGAGGATTTCGTTCGTGTGGTGGGATTGGAAGTTCAACTTTGTCGGTATCAACAGCCCCACCAACAAGGCTAACGGTAGTGTTTTTTGGAGGCATCGCCGTTGGTATGACCTCGCCGACGAGGATCCAATACATCATCGCACCAAGGTTATAGATATCCGTTTTTGGAGTAATTTCTTTTCGGTGTGCCTGCTCTGGAGCCATATAGCCTGGCGTGCCCTGAATCCGTTTCTTGATAGTGCCAACCGCGCATGCCTGCCCCAGGTCAATTATTTTTACCTTACCATCATCATCAACAAGTACATTGTTGGGTTTCATATCAGCATGTACAAATCTACGACCGTGCATGTGTGCGAGCCCTCTTGCGATCTGTAAAAACACATCGACTGCTTGGCTATGGTTCCGAGGTAATTGTTGATCTAAAGTTGTCGCATCAACGAGTTCCATAATCATGGAGACAGCCGTTACCTTTAACAATTTCCGGTGCCGAATGAGTTTGCGAACTTTACGAATCGATTCATGGTCTAACTTCGATCCAACGGCATATTCTTGCTCTACTTGATCGATGAATCGCTGCGACTTTTCGTTTGTTTTTTCAACATATTTCAACGCTGAAACTTGTTTATTTTTGGGGTTTTGAACTGCGTACAACATCGACGCAGCACCCTCGCCAAGGGTTGCGAGCACGGTGTAATGTCCAATTTTTCGTGGTTGAGATCTTGATGTTGACATGATGACCAAATAATTCCGCCCCAATAAAGAAATGGGGCGTTAGATAATGCACTGGTAGGTTACATTGATGAAGAGGTTAAATCAACTTTTTACAGGAAATTTCACTGTTTTAAGGGGCAGAGGGGATGTCAAGCAATTGCCCCCGAAACTGGGCTTCAGCAAAATATTTCCCCGGTGATGTCGCACGACTCCCAATTTCGTGGGCGAGGAGAACACGGCTTGGTGGTATTGATGAGACCAATTGAAGCCGTTGTACAAGGTAGGAAAGGTGAATAAGTTGTTGTTCTGTGAATGGTCTTCGATTGCCATTTCCCACTAAACAGATGCTGATAACGCCCTCGTCCCATTGTGTAGGGTCAACACTACTGGGTCTCGCTCCAGCAGTTTGGTCAAGCCAACGGTAGCCAATGTGAACATCTCCATCATCTAAGCCATTTCCATTTCCGATAAGGAAGTGATATCCAAGCCCGCTTAAACCAGAATTTCGATGTGCTCTGTCGAGCGATTCAGGGCTCCCCGCTGGTTGCCCGAGGTGATGAATCACGATAGACGTCCATTCCCGCTGTTCTGTGACTGCATCAATTACAATATCCTGCTCGGGTCGTTCATCAACTGGCGCTAGTTTTATAAGGGTAACCCCGTTATGAACAGATGTATTACCGAGTTGAAGGATGAATAATGCACATGGGATGATAAAGAAAAAGGAGACCCAAATAATCTGGGTTCGTTTTGATAGCATCCGTGCTGATTTCGTCTTCATCTAGTGGCAATCCTTCGCCAGTGACATGATGTCGTCACCGCTAGACAGTCTATCGGGCAACTAACCCCCTAGGACTTTACAAACTCACATATCGGACGCAAATTAACACTCCCGAGGGTCGTTTTTCTGAGAAAAACGACCCTCGGGATTATTAATCAATCTCTTAAACCCAGGCGAGCGCGAAGGGCTGGCTCAGGGAGTCCAAATGGATCGGGTTGTTCTGTAAGTTGCGGACCAAATCGCATCGTGTTGTATGCCTCGAATTGTGTTCGTTGTTCGTTTCTAGGAAACAACGTTCGCCGACACCCACATAACAAAATGGACGAAGCCATCACAACAGCGATGAAGCACGGAACGCACCGCATGCCATTCTCTTTATTTACTTGTAGGAAGTTGAGTAAGAATTTCATCGATGAGTCCATAGTCCAACATTTCTTGAGGATCGAGCCATTTGTTACGTTCACAATCGTCATGAATGACTTTTTGCTCTTTACCAGTTGCGTTGGCGTAGATTTCAAACAAAAGATCACGAAGTCGCAACATTTCTCGCGCTTCGATTTCTAAATCAGTTGCTTGACCTTCAAGAACTCCACTAAGAAGTGGTTGGTGCATGAGGCTTTTGGAGTGAGGCAACGAATACCGTTTCCCCTTGGTTCCGCTTGTAGCGATGACTGAGCCCATCGAAGCAGCCTGCCCAATAATATACGTTGAAATTCTGCACGGCACAAAGTTCATTGTGTCGACAATTCCCAATCCGGCTGTGATTGAACCACCCGGAGAATTAATGTACAAACTGATGTCGGCTTTTGAATCCTCGTTTGCAAGGTACAACAATTGTGCAACAACAAGATTTGCAGTTTCATCCATCACAGGACCACCCAAGAAAATAATCCGATCATTGAGAAGCCTTGAGAAGATATCGTAGGAGCGTTCACCGCGTCCAGTTTTTTCTATGACAATAGGTACAAGGGTAGACACGGTACGTTACTCTTTCTTCTTGTCGTCTTGAAGTTCAAAAACCTCGTCGACGAGACCATACTCTTTTGCTTCGGAGGCAGAGAAATATTTATCGCGTTCGCCATCTTTAGCGACCGTTTCAAACGATTGCCCCGTATGTGAAGCAATAATTTTGTTAAGTGTCGCTTTTGCGCCAATAATTTGTTCTGCTTGAATTTGGATGTCGGTAGTTTGCCCAGTGAGTCCACCATACGGTTGATGAATCATGACCTTGGCGTGAGGTAAAATGTGCCGCTTTCCCGCTGCTCCCGAACACAAAAGCACAGCAGCCCCGCTGTACGCTCGACCGATGCAATACGTTGCCACATCTGATGAGATAAATTGCATCGTGTCATACATCGCAAGGGTGTCATCAACGGAACCACCAGGACTATTGATGTAAAGGTTTATCATCTGCCCCCGCCTTTGATCTTCAAGATAAAGCATCTGCATCATGATGCGGGCTGCGGATGCTTGGTTGATTTCCCCAATCAAGAAAAGTACTCGGTTTTCTAACATCAATTCATCGAGCGTCATCTCCCGAGTGCGTTGATACGTCGATGCCATCGCTGTGGGTGCGTGTGAACTGTTGATAGTTCGAACGAGGTCAATGCCACTTTGTTGTTCAATGATGTGTTTTGTCGTCATGTCAATCGCAATCCTTCAGAAGTGGGGCATCATAGCAGGACAACTTCGATTGCGGAATCTGAAATCAAACACCCTGCGTTACTGTTTCTGGTCCGCGAGTATCGCTAGGATCGCCCTCAACACAAAGCGGTAGAACAATCTGGCACGCCGTCCCCCCTCCATAGATGCTAAGCAATTCAATACTGCCCAGATGTTCGTGGATAATTTTCCTTGCTACAGCGAGCCCAAGCCCAGTTCCCTTTTGCCCCTTTGTCGTGTGAAATGCTCTAAAGACCTCTTCTCTGTTTTCCTCTTCAATTCCACTCCCATTGTCCACAATGTTGATTTTGATACATTCACTCTCTAAATCCGAGGTGACATCGATTGATACTTTGCCAGTTTTTGAAGGCGAAGCATCGATTGCATTTTTGAGCACATTGAGCAAGACCTGTAATATAGCCGTCCCATCGATTGGAATAGGTGGCAAATCACCTTCAACGAATGAAGTCAGCACAATTTCTTTTCTCTGACAAGCTGCACGAACAAGTTCGACAGCGTCTTTAACAATGGGGTTAAATTGAACGAGCGATATTTCAAGAGTGTTTGAGCGAGACCATGCGAGCATGTTGAATGTCAACGCGTAGACTCGGTCGAGGTTTCTCGCTAGGATTGGCCACCCCTCTCGAGCTAATTCAAGATTTCCACGCTGTAGGGCAAGATCAATTGCACCTGCACCGCTACGAAGACCCTGAAGCATGTTTTTTACACTGTGGCTAATCGATGCCACCGTATCTCCCATTGCTGCAAGGCGTTCGTGTTGTACACGATTTTCCGCAAGGAACGCTGTTATAAGTGCAAGCCCACCATGTCCACACGCTGTTGAAAGAAGTTCCTGCTCGCTTTCTGACCAGCGACGATTTTCTGATGTAATCTCAAGCAATATTGCACCAAGTATATTTCCATACGCAATGAGCGGTGCACATAAAACCGAACGAACCCCACTTTCAATTACACCCTCGTCATGAAGAAAGCGAACATCCTCTGTAACATTGGGAATTCGAATCGACTGTTGTTCCTTACATGCATGCACAATAATTGCTTCAGAAAACGGTGCGGCATTATTTTTAATTTGTTTTGCAGTTGCCTCAATGGTTGTTCCAATTGCATTCTCGTTATCAAACAATACACCAACACATCGGTCAGGTTTGAATTCATCAACGAGGATTGCAACGAGGTGCTGAAGGATTGCTTTGATTTCAAAAGTACCCGCAGTAGCGGCAGTTAAACGATGCACCATGCGAAGGTGATTTCTTGCTGCCTCCAAAGAGTGGGGTGATGTGACAACAATCGATTCTGCACTTGTATCAAAACTCGCATCACCGTCGAAGATGTTGTGCGTTGCGGTCGCATGTTCTGTAATTCTAAATAACGTGGCGCCACAACCAACCTCATCGCCGATTCGCAAAGACACGCGTTGATCAATTAATCGACCATTCAAAAAGGTGCCATTTGCAGATGCCAAATCTCGCAAGTACCATTTTCCTCCATCCGGCGTTAATTCTGCGTGTCGACGGCTAATGGTTGGATCACTCAGGGGTAACGCTTCTGAAGATCTCCCGATGAGTTGCGGTTCATCCACTGGGAGCGGAAAAACCCCACCCAAGTCAGGACCTTCAATGACCTCAAGCGCCAACATACACGCATCGTATAGGGTCTGGTACATGTGTACCAGACCCCCTTCCCCATGTACCATATCCCCTGTGCCAAAGCAGCCTAAATTTAACGCTTCGATGCGAATGGTCATTTTGCACGGCAAAGAACCATTCTTGATGTCGAGATATACAAGTGACCTTGAACAGGCACTTGAAGAAGAGCACGGCGAAATAGAACGTGTTGTCTTTGATGGTGAAACAACAGACCTTGCCTCAGTTCTTGATGAGGTGCGAACATTTGACTTACTCATGCGACACAAACTCGTCATTCTTGACAGTGCAGATGTATTTTTAGCAGCAAAAGGTTCGGACAATAAACTGACACGAAAGGCAATGGAACGATATACCGAGTCGCCTGTATCCACAGCAACCCTGTTGCTCCGAGCCACCTCGTGGCGACCTGGAAATCTCGATAAAGCCGTCAGTAAAATAGGGCTTGTCTATAAATTACAACCGTACAACGAAACGGACACAATGCGTTGGTGTGTTGCTCGTTGCAAGAAAGAACACGGGTGTACCCTTGACCCCCAAGGCGCACAACTTCTCGTACAACGCATTGGACTTTCCCTTACCCACCTTGATAATGAACTCGGAAAATTATCAGCGAAAGTGGCACCAGAAAACGCCATTTCAAAAGACGACGTGATTGAATTGGTTGGTCTTAGTCGTGAAGAACAAGCGTGGGAAATACAATCCGTATTGTTGACGGGGAACGAGAACGCATCAATCACAAAACTTTGCGAATTGCTTGATGTTTCAAAACAACCCAGAGAATTATTGATGTGGTCAGTAGTCGACCTTACACGGCGCCTTAGCGCAGCTGCTAGTATGATTGCTTCTGGCTCATCGAGTGGTGAAATTCGAAAAACATTAAAACTGTTCGGAGATGGGGGAAATAGATTGTTAACTGTTGCGAAACGAAGAACAGCAACCCAGCTGGCGAATCTGTTTACGGAAGCAGTTGCTGTAGATGCGCGTACAAGAAACGGATTGCTTGATGGAAGACGTGGCCTCGAAGCATTGGCACTTCGTGTCTGTCGTGAAATCAAGTCTTGAATTATTGAATGAGCGAGTTGCCCGTCATTTCTTGAGGCTTTTGTATTTCGAGTATGTGTAGTATCGTTGGTGCGATATCCGCGAGTATTCCACCACTTTGCAGCGAACTCGTTTTCAACGCGTCTCCAACAAGATGAAGTGGAACATCAAATGTAGTGTGTGCTGTATCAGGGCTCTTCGTATCAACATTCCATGTTCGTTCAGCGTTGCCGTGGTCGGCAGTAATAATGAGCGAGCCTCCATGAGCGAGGGTTGCATCAATAATTTGTCCACAGCAACGATCAACGACCTCAACCGCCTCGATAATGGCAGGCAATGAACCAGTATGTCCTACCATGTCTGCATTTGCAAAATTCACAATGATGACAGGTGGGTAATTTTCTTCAGCGAGCATATCGAGGACGCCTTGACACACTTCGTTCGCCGACATCTGTGGCTTTTGGTCATAGGTTGAAACATCCGTTGGACTTGGGACGAGCAACCGAGATTCGCCTTTGAATGGTTCTTCACGATAATCGTTAAAAAAGAAAGTGACGTGCGGAAACTTTTCGGTTTCAGCGCAACGAAACTGTCGCAATCCATTTGTTGATAAGACATCTCCCAGAATATTTTTCATAGGTACCGGTTTCTCAAACACAACAGCAGAAACGGGTAACCCCGATTCATAATTGGTCATCGTTACATAGAACAAATCTTCAAACATCTTGCCACGAGTGAACGGTTCTCTTGGCACCTGCGACCAATCGTCATCATCAAGAATAAACGCCCTGCTTATTTCTCTTGGACGGTCTCCTCGATAATTAAAGAATAAGACCGCATCACCGTCCTGAACAACCCCAACTGGATTATGTTCTTCATCAACAATTTGGGTAGGAACAATGAACTCGTCACCCTTTAGACTCGAATCGATTGGGTTTTCATAATATTCTGAAATAACTTCCGAAGCACGGTATGCAGTTCGAATTTCTGGAAGACCACCTTTGAGTGGATGCGACGTCGACCTGCCAGTCATTGCTTCAAAAGCAAGCGATACGCGCTCCCAACGATGATCACGATCCATCGCCCAGTACCGACCCATGACAGACGCTATTTTCGCGTTCGTTCCACGAATATAATCTTCCAGTGCTTCGACAAATCCAAGTCCAGAAGTTGGCGAACAATCACGACCATCTGTAATGACGTGGATGCATATTCTTGTGTCTTTTGGTGCAGCATCAATCAATGCAAACAAGTGGGCAAGATCGCTGTGTACACGACCCTCACTGACAAGACCAACGATGTGTACAACATGACCCCCATTCCCATGAGCAAACACTTCCGAAAGAATCGGATTCGTTTTAAACGCACCACTTTCTGCAGCCACGGTTAATCGCATGAGTTCTTGAGGAACGATTCGTCCAGCGCCAATGTTTTGATGTCCTACCTCACTATTACCCATCACCCCAGGCGGTAAACCAACACTCTCACCACAAGTTCCAATTAGGGTGGTTGGCCAATCACAATTCAACATATCAGCAACGGGTGTATTTGCTTGAACAATTGCGTTAGTCGCATCCATTGATTGATCGGGGTTTTGTCCCCACCCATCACGTATCAACAAAACAACTGGTGCGTATTTAACCACCGTACTCCTTTCGCAATCGCTGTAGATTCCGCTTGTTTCTACCTACTGCTTTTGATAATTTATCATCAATAATTGCTTTGACGGCAGCCGAGCCACGCGTTGTTGCAATTCTGTCAACAATTATCATCAAGTCATCAAATTCATATGGTTTTCGTACATTATCAACGAGCAGTTGCAACGGTGCGTCCCGCCTTGTACCTACAAGTTGCCACAACATGTCTTGTTCAAGCCGAGTTGGTTGATTCAAAAGTGAAAACGCCCAAAGGAATGCATCGATGTTTTGTAACCGGAATAAGGATGGCAGTGCTGCACGTGCTGTTAACTGACCAGTAGAATCACTTTTCGTCGCAGCGAGCCAAAGTTCACCGCACATCGCATCCCTTCCAAGGAGTTTTACTGTGTTGATTGCGATTGAAAAAGTTTCATCACTTGGTGACTCAATGGCACCGCGCATGGCATCTTGAGCAAGTGACGACACACTTTGATACTCCGCATGTTTTTCTGCAGGCAGTATCTTTCTAAGTACGGCATTTTTTGGGGGGCATAACATCAAGGGATCACCAATCGTGTTCAGACGCCATGCTTTTGCGCTCATGCTTTCCCCCTCAGCCCATCTTGCTGCAACAAGGAAGGGAATTAAACTCATGGTTTTCCTCAGCATCTCAGTGGGTGGTACAAATGCAGTCAGCATGGGTTCGTGTGATGCGCCAACATATGCATAGACACCCCTTGAAAGCCAAATACCACCCACGGTTGAATGTACACTTGGGTTTTTTAATGACCAACTATGCAGGAAATACAGTGCAGAGGGTGTATTGAGAATAGGAAGCCATGTCGGAGCAGTGCGTTCATCTGCCATGTCTAAAAAATCGGGATTACCCTTCGTTGTGAAATACGTAACGTCTGTAGAAATACCACCCACTTCGGCATCTTTTAGTGCAGTAAGCGTACCATCAACAACCACTGATTCAATTCCAAAATTTGGGAGCGTTTGTTCAATTGGACCGAGACCATACTTCGCCCATACACCACTATCTTGGTATGTATTACAAAACCAATATTGATCTCTCGGTAAAAATAAACTGCACATTGCAATATACGTGGATTTGGCACCCGATCCAAAGACCCAGCCAGCCCACGCGAACCGTTTTCCCGTTGTATCCCGCCCAATCACATCACTCACAGCAATCGGATTGTCATTTGGCCTGATAAAATCAACCCGCGATGCCATAGTTTGGCAAATTGTTATAGCGTCAATTGTGTCCCCAAGGTCTGCATACTTCACGCCAGAAGATTTAAGAATTCCATCTATCTCTTGAATGAGTTTTTCTGTTTGAGCGAGAGAAAGTATTTCTTGGCCACTCCCCCAATCTGAACTCATGAATTTCAACAGTTGCCCACGACCAGCGGCAAGTGCGACCGCTCCTAAACGAGCAGGGTCATCAATCGCAGTGAACACGATGCCGGTGGGGGGTAATTTCAAATCGGTTAGTGCAAGTTCAATAGACGATTCCCCATCCCATGCACGAGCAACGGCCAACTCCATTGCTTCCTGTTTATTCTTTATGTTTCTACCAATGCTTTTCCGTTTCCATACCTGTTCAGGTGCGAAGCGTCGAATAAATTGAGATGCGAATGGTTCCCTGTCAAACAAAACAGGCCATCTTGCCAGAGTTGACCAACGCGAGATTTCATCAAGATACGTTGCCTCGTCTGGCACAATGACAACTTGATTTACTATTGGTAACCGTCGTTGCAATTGAGCGGAGCGTGATCCAAGAAACATTGCAGCACGTATTTCAGGACTTGGTTCTTTCGCACCTTGGCAAAGAGCAATCATGAGTAAAAGGGTGTGAATCATCATCGTGTTGGATTTAGCATAACGTTGTCGCGACCGAGTACAAGGATGTCTGCAATTTCCAGACATTCCTTAAAGGAGTCTTGGCAAAGTTCAATGTTTTGGGCATTGGATAATACATTTCCTTGTTGAAGGTGTTCGCTTGTGGCGATGGTGTCACCACAAATGAGAACGGTTTGCCTTGTAGTTGGGAGTAATAACCCACAAGACCCAAGTGTAAATCCAGGCAAGGGGAACAAATCAACTCCACCCATCATATTGTCTTTGGGTACTTCAAAAGAAAGCAAGAGACCTCGATGTTCTTCTAATAATTGGGTGACTTCGTCATCACCTTCTGCTCGTTCCAATTCATCGCTCATCGCTTCACTTGCTGCTTGAATTTCAGGTTCATGCATATACCAAACGGCGTGGCGAAGACCATTGAGTGTTCGTCTTCGATCGGAATCAAAACTTGTCAGAAACACATGTGTCACTTCGGGCAGCGTAAGACCCCAGCGTTCTTGCAATCTTGCATCAAGCATTTGGGGTGGCAATGAGGGATCAACAAGTAAAACAGCATCACCACTTTTAATTACAGTGGTTGTTGCATGACCAGTTCGTGGTGTACCCCTTTCATTCCAAAGTGGATTCGATGCAAGGGTGCCGATGGAAGCAATTCGCCAATCCATTGTTTACTCTATATGCGCATCTGTGCCGAGCACGTGCAGGGAACTTGATGGATCATCTTGTAATGCCTTTAGCCGGTCAATGACAAGTGGCGGAATAATACTTGCAAGCCGTTCGACATCACCACCGAGTGCTGCAATTTGTCGAATTAAACTCGACGAAGTAAAGGCATATGCTTCACCGGTAATAATAAACACGGTCTCCATGTGAGCGACCTGTCTATTTGTAATGGCGAGTTGGGTCTCCATTGCCAAATCTGTGACATTACGAATACCTCGAAGGAGCGCAACAGCACCTGAATTTTTTGCAAAATCAACGGTGAGACCAGAGTATTGTTCCACGGAGACTGGCGCGGTATTTGGGTTTTGTTGCACAAGTTCCTCTACGAGGGTTGATGCCATGCTGAGACGTTCATCGTATGGGAACAAGGCTTGTTTGTCTGGGTTATGCCCAATACCAACGATAATTCGATCGAACATCCCCCTTGCCCTCGAAATGACATCAAGATGCCCGCTTGTAATGGGATCAAATGAACCAGCGTAGATGGCAATATGCTCACTCATGCGTTGGATTGTACGGGTTAGAGCAACAATTCGTCACAAATCGTTCGAAAAATGAGTAAACGCGTTTGCAGAACAAATCGTTGTATTCGATGGTGAAGGCGAGAGATTGATTTCCCCTTTCCTCCATTGCAATGGTCTACACAACGCACGTAGACCATATTCTCCCCCAATCGGTCGAAACTCCTTTCGACCAAAAATAGGGTCCCCATCACTTTGATGGGGACCCGTTTTTTTGTATTTTTTTCGAGTGTTTAGACAGTTGCGACTTCGGGGAAATCGACAACAGTTTCATGAACATGGTTGTAAAAACTTGTAAAGGTCAGCACCGAAATCCCAGCAACAACCTCTATCGCAGCTTCCGTGCTGTAACCAGCACCCAAGAATGCGTCGAGCGTCTCATCGCTGACGTTTCCATATGTATCAAGTATTTCGGCTGCAAAGTTGATAAGGGCTTGTGTTTTTGGGTCATCGCTATGACGACGCCTGATATTCTCGCAATCATCTTCACTTAAACCTGTGCCTTGACCAATTTTTGTGTGTGCTGCAAGACAGTAATCGCACTGGTACTTTTCAGCGGAAAGAAGTTGAATAACTTCACCTTCAAGTGGTGTGAGAGCCCCGCCTTTTGCCCCTTGTGACCACGCCAAATACGCTTCAAGGACAGTTGGGTGAACAGCAAGTCCTTTGAAGATGTTGATTTGTTTTTCTTTCAGGGGTCCGTTAAGCAAATCGGCGCCAGCACCCGAATCGATGGTTGGGTCAATCGTTGTTAATCGTGGCATGTTGTTTCTCCTATTTCTGTTTCCATTAAGTTTGCGAGACCAGCAGTCTCAAGAATCATTTTGAAATTATCTGAAAAGACAAAGTTGTGCTCCGGAAATTCTACGCCTGCCAAATTGTTATCAATATGGCTGAAGAGCAGTTCAATTTTTCCAATTCGCTCCCAAGCATCACCACCCGCAACTCTCCGATCTATTGAACCAGTGGTAGAAGCACCAGCCTCGTCAAGCCGATCTATGGATGCGTCGTAGCGAAGTGTGTCTCCAGCGGTGACATCAACATCGAGGCTCGCCTTTGCAATTTTTGCAAGGATGACTTTCTCTTTGAATCGGCCGATACTTCCAACAAGAATTCCAGCAGTTTGAGCCATCCCCTCAATCATGAGAGAAAATGGCATGATTGGTTTTCCGTTGACAACGTAATCGTGCAAATAGTCTTCTGCAAGCGAAACATTTTTGATTGAAACGAGCCGTTGGTTTGGTTCGTGTTCAATAATGCAATCAATCCAAAGCCACCGCATCGTATTTAACCCGCAAGTTTGAGTTCAACAAAATTGACAAGTGAGTTGACGGTAATCAAATCACCGATAGTTGTAATGTCACGTTCACCCCCCGCAAACGCATCGAAATCTACGTGTGTCATGCGTTCTTTTAACATGTCAAGACCAGCATCCGTAAGCTTGTTATCTGTCACCCACTCTTCGTTTTCAGTGAGGTTTTCTGGAAAAAGTTCACCCTGAGAAATCTTGAAATCGAATGTTTTTTCAAGCCTGAACACAATATCCAGAAAATCGATGGACTCCGCTCCGAGGTCTGCCGTAAGGATTGCCTCTGGTGTTACCTCGTCTTCATCTACACCGAGGGCGTCATCTAGAACTTCTTGGATTTTTTTAAAAATATCATCGCGACTCATGCCTGTCTCCTGTAATGCATTCGTTTAGGACAGTTGGACAGGGCGTATGGTAAACCGTCCCGATACCGCTGTCTCCGTGTCTGTGGTGTCATTTCGATGAACAATTCCCTTTCCTTTGCAGGAAAATGAACCATCATCATTTGATTTGTCGGTAGTAATTTCAATTTGTAGGCGATCGCCTGGACGAACCATTGCTCCATATTTTACTGCCTTGACCTCACCGAGTACTAACCTTGACCCATCTCTGGAACACAAACGGGATGCCGCTTGCACCATGGCTTCAAGCATCATCACCCCAGGAAGGATAGGGAACGTTGGAAAGTGGTCTCCAAGGTATTCCTCTGCTTGAGACACCTGTTTTATGGTCACAATTCGAGTTTCGGATTGCTCAAGGATTTGGTCGACAAGATCGAATTTCATAAGGTGCGGATTATACGGTGGACTGCCCATGAAAGTTGGGTTACCCAAGAAGTCTACGCAGTTTCAGACGTCATGCAGGGCTTGGCAAGAGGTCCAAATTTAGGTATCCTGTGGTGTTCTGAAGTCCCGTTGTTGGGGCAACCCTTCACTCGCAACACCCCACATCTCGGATACATCAATGTCCAAAACAGGCACAATAATTCAAGTCATCGGTTCAACATTTGACGCACAATTTCCTGCAGACGAACTACCAGCAATTTACAACGCTCTTGAAGTTGAAATTGACAATGCAGGCGAAAAAACCAAACTCTTTGGCGAAGTAAGCAAACACTTGGGTGGTGGACGCGTTCGTTGCGTTTCACTCGGTAGTACTGACGGTCTCCGTCGTGGTCAAGAATGCACCGATACGGGATCGCCTGTTACTGTTCCGGTAGGATTGGGTGTTCTTGGTCGTGTGTTCAATCTCTTCGGCGAACCAGTCGATGGGCGCGGACCAGTGAAGTATGAAAAACGAATGCCAATCCACGCGAAACCCCCAAAACTGGAAGACCTCAATCCATATTCTGAAATTCTTGAAACAGGTATCAAAGTTGTCGACCTTCTTTGCCCATTCGTTCGTGGTGGCAAGATTGGACTCTTCGGTGGTGCTGGTGTGGGCAAGACAGTAATTATTCAGGAAATGATTGCTCGTGTTGCACGAGAATTTGATGGATACTCAGTGTTTGCAGGTGTCGGTGAACGAACACGCGAAGGCAATGACCTTTGGATTGAAATGCAAGAAGCAAAGTTTGTGAATGATCAAGGTGAAACTGTTTCGGTACTCGATAAAGTAGCGATGGTCTTCGGACAAATGAACGAACCACCGGGTGCACGGCTTCGTGTGGCTCTTTCAGCCCTAACGATGGCGGAAGATTTCCGTGATTCATCCGGTAAAGAAACACTTCTGTTTGTTGACAACGTGTTCCGCTTTACACAAGCCGGTTCAGAAGTATCCGCACTACTGGGTCGTATGCCTTCTGCTGTAGGGTACCAACCAACGCTCTCAACAGAAATGGGTGAACTACAAGAACGAATTACTTCTACTAACAAAGGTGCGATTACCTCTGTACAAGCAATTTATGTTCCTGCTGACGATTTGACCGACCCCGCTCCAGCAACAACATTTGCACACTTGGATGCATTCGTTGTGCTTGAACGAAAGATTGCAGAAAAAGGCATTTATCCTGCGATTGACCCACTGACATCCTCATCAAGAATTCTTGACCCAAAAATCGTCGGTCAGCACCATTACGATGTTGCTCGTCGAGTCCAATCAATATTGCAACGGTACGATGACTTGCAAGACATTATTGCAATTCTTGGAGTAGACGAACTTTCTGAAGATGACAAGTTGACAGTCGCAAGAGCTCGTCGAATCGAACGCTTCTTGAGTCAGCCTCTCTATGTTGCAGAAACATTTACCGGCTTACCAGGTGTGAACTCTTCACTTGAAGAAACAATCGATTCATTTGAACGATTATGTGATGGTGAAGGCGATGACCTTCCAGAATCAGCCTTCATGTATGTTGGTACTCTCGAAGACGCAAAGGCGAAAGCTGAAGCAATGGCAATCGCTGCTGCTGTCTAAATCTCAAAACGCACTAATCACAGGGCTCGTAACGAATGTTACGAGCCCTGTTTCGTTATACACTACGGAGCCCGAAAGAAGGTAGTACACATGAAACCACTCATCACAACCATCGCACTTTTAATTACAGCACCAGGAGTTGCTGACCGAACAATACCATCGACCCCAGAAGAATTAACAGCACGAGTCGAACAAGCATTTACAAATGCAGATGTAGAAATTACAGAGATTATTGCAGTTCCGGATAACCAACGAACATTTGAAAATACAATCGGCGCACTCGATGACATGATGGCAAGGCTAGACGACGCAAGCAACATGGCTGTCTTTATGTCGTATGTACATCCCGATGCTGCGATTCGAGAAGCTGCCCAAGGCGGTGAACAACTTTGGTCCGATTGGTCAATTGATTTCGCAACTAATCTTGATTTATACAACTCTGTAAAAGCATACGCTGATACAAATCCCCAGCTCACCGATGAGCAGGCACGCATGGTCAAACACACAATGCGCGATTATCGTCGAAGCGGGATGTCACTCTCACCAGAAGATAGAGTGACCCTGACAGACATACAAAAAGAAATTGGCACACTGAGTATAGAATTCGATGCAAATATTCGCAATGACGAAACTGTTATTCCACTGACCCTTGAAGAACTTGAAGGCGTACCCCAACGTGTGATTGACTCACTTGTTGAGGTTAATGGTGTATATCTCGCCACACTCGATTATCCAACGTTTAGTCCCATCATGGATTATTGTTCGGTGCCTGCGACTCGTCAAAAAGTACGTTGGTTGTACTCTCGTCGGGCAGGACGAAAGAATGTCGACATCCTTGAGAAGATTATTAAACTTCGGGACGAGGCTTCAGATTTACTCGGATACGCCACAACCGCTGATTTTGAAACCGAAATTCGCATGGCGAAAAATAGTGCGACTGTTGCAGAGTTTTATGAAATGCTCCAACCCGTCGTTCGTAAAAAAGCAGAAAAGGACTGGGTAGAACTTGTTGCCGCTAAATGTGAAGATTTAGGCGATCCTGAAGCAGAGTTCAACCCTTGGGATTTCAGTTACTACTACGAAAAAATTAAGAATAAAAAATACGCAGTTGATTCACAAAAAGTCCAAGAGTATTTACCACTAGAGAACGTGATTAATGGCTTGTTTGAAATAACTCAAAATTTGTATGGCATCGAGTACCGCGAAGTAACCGAGCAAGCAGATAAGCGAGGTACACCACTCTGGCACGAAGACGTGCGATTATTTGAAGTGTGGGATACGAATACGGGCAAACAACTTGGTGAGTTTTATATTGATTTACATCCACGGGACAATAAATACTCACACGCAGCGCAGTGGGGATTAGTCCAGCACAAAATTTGGTCAGATGGAACGGAACGATTACCAGTCGCGGCACTTGTGTGTAACTTTACAAAACCAACCGCTGATAAACCCTCACTCATGACACACGATGAGACCGAAACGTTTTTTCATGAGTTTGGTCATTGTTTGCACACTATTTTGAGTGAAACAGAGTTGGCTAGTTTTGCTGGAACAAGTGTTGAGCGTGATTTTGTTGAAGCCCCTTCACAAATGTTTGAAGAGTGGGTGTGGGCACCCGAAACGCTGAAACTGTTCGCCCGCCACTACGAGACGGGCGAACCGATGCCAGACGAGCTTATTGAGGGCATGATTGCAGCAAAGAATTTGCAGAGTGGAATGAAGACCGAAGGTCAAATTTTCCTCGGTAAGATTGATCAGGCATACCACACTGACGAAGACGGCGAATGCGATACGACGCAAGTTGCATACGACATCTATGACGACACAAGAATGTACAACCACACCCCCGGCACTTGGTTTCAGGGAAGTTTCGGCCACCTGACTGGGTATCAAGCTGGGTATTACGGATACATGTGGTCGCTTGTTTATGCTCAAGATATGTTCCAGAGATTCAAGGAACTAGGGATGTTGAACCCAGAAGCAGGCGCCTATTATCGAGAGAAAATACTGTCCAAGGGAGGTACTCAAGATAGTTTGGATTTGATTCGTGATTATCTTGGTCGTGAACCAAGCATGGATGCATTTTTAGAATCTTTGGGTCTCAGCGTGGATCAACCCGAAGCAATTGATATTCCCGGTGAAGCGGTGTTTGGGGATCCAGAACAATCCGATACGGGTCTTGAATGGTGGGTCATCGAAGAGAGCGGTGTCGATGGCATAAATCCTGTTCCAACTGACAAGGTTATGGTGCATTACACTGGCTGGCTTGAAGATGGCACCAAATTTGATAGTAGTGTTGATCGCGGTGAATCAATTACTTTCCTCCTCAACCGAGTTATTCCTGGATGGACCGAGGGTGTTGGAAAAATGTCCGTTGGTGACAAATTTAAACTACGCATTCCATCTGAATTGGGTTACGGTTCCAGGGGCGGTAGAGTTATTCCACCAAATGCAACGTTAATTTTCGATGTCGAATTGATTGACATCAATCCCGTATCTCCCTATGCAAAGGTACCCCCCATGGAACAATTACCAGGTGACGCAGTAACAGGCGAAATTTCAACAAGTGATAGTGGTCTTCAGTGGTATGACATCGTAGAGGGTGAAGGCGAAACTCCCGAAAGTTCCGCAAGTACGGTTGAAGTGCACTATACGGGTTGGTTGACTGACGGCACAAAATTCGACAGCAGTGTCGACCGCGGTGAAACAATTTCGTTCCTTCTCAACGGCGTTATCCCCGGTTGGACTGAGGGTGTTGGTTCGATGAAAGTCGGTGGTAAACGAAAACTCATCATTCCAGCTAATATAGGCTACGGTGAACGCGGATTCCCACCCACAATTCCAGGTGGCGCGACTTTGATTTTCGATGTTGAGCTCTTCAGTACCAATTAATTATCCCTCGGTTATAACCGAGGAATAATTAATAAGGAACACAAGTGGTAGGAAGTGATACAACACCCCAAGTCCCTAGAAGGCACCCCCTCATTGTTGGATGTCTGTTGCTTGGGATTGCCGCGATTCCCGATGCAATGGTTGTTCCTGTACTCAAGGAACTCACCGTAGATCGCTTTGGGGTCACTCAGGGCAGTGCCCACCTGTTTATGGCAGTCAATTTATTTGGTGCGGTACTTGCGGTTGCGATTCTTGCGCTACTCAATCGGCGGTTTTCATCCTCAACACTTGTTATTGGTTCAGCAGCCCTCTCAGCGTTGATGATGGGTGGAATGGCTGTAACAGACTCTTGGGCGACCATGCTTGTATTGCGATGTCTTGAGGGAGGTACAGATTTAGTACTATTGGCAATACCACTTCGTATTATTGCTTCTGCGGGAGGACGAAATCGCTATGCAGGACGAATTGGGGCTGGTTTCACCGTGATGATGGTTTCATTGGCGATTGGAGCGGGCATAGGAGGTGGTATTGGACAGAATTCTGCTGTCATGGTGTTATGGTCCAGCGTTGCGACCATGACCGTATTGTTGTTAATTGCTGTAATTGTGCGTCGAACTGTCGACAATGTGCCACGTTCTCCGCGTCCAGAACCCCACAATTGCCCACTTATTCCGAAAGAATGGATTGGAGCCGGATTTTTAGCACTTGACAGAGGTCTTGCAGCCCTTGTCTCTACGTCTTTACCCATTTTGCTCGCTTCAGGCTTTGCGATTGGCTCTGTGACCCTTGGCATTGCATTATCTGGGATGTTTCTCGCTCTTGCCATTTTTGCTGCTCCTGCTGGAATCCTTGCAGATTACTATGGAGGCTACAAAATTCGACTTATTGCTTCCACAATGTGTGGCGTATCACTCACGGGATTAGGGCTTATGGCGTGGCTACCCCCTGTTGTTGTTTTGCCACCCTGTTTATTAGTCTATGGTGCTGGTGCAGCAGGACTTATGCCATCAGCATTTTCAACTGCAGTGCGACCCGAGGCTTCAAACCTTGTTTTTGGCTCTCTGCAAGCCGCCGGTCAAGCGGGCTACGCAGCAGGGGTACTTGTAGGGCTTTTGGTTTTCTCA
>Ga0066376_10001251_pt1 | contig 24743 bp, 25 predicted proteins | sample Knorr_S15_td_Bot_FD_77009 | JGI IMG/M metagenome (GOLD analysis project Ga0066376, IMG submission 77009) | Marine microbial communities from Southern Atlantic Ocean transect - Knorr_S15_td_Bottom_ad_5009_LV_A | ecosystem: Environmental > Aquatic > Marine > Oceanic | place: Southern Atlantic...
AACATCACCCGATGCGATATCGCCGACGGCAACTATTCGATCATTTTCAATGCGGACCGACGAGGCGATTGAGTCGTTATCGTCCATAGTAATTAGATGTCCGTTGCTTAGCACGATGCTCTCAGCCTCGGAGCAAATCCCTTCCTTATCTGAGAGTGTCGGCTTTTCGCCTAACGGAGTCTGTTCAGGCACGGGAGTGGCTGGGACGGGCGAAAATGTGGGTACCTGGCTAGGTGTCGCTGAAGGCAGCGGCGTTGGGACTGGCGTCTGCGAAGACTCCGAGCCGGAGCAAGCCGCCAGTACGGCCACGATCAAAACCATGAAGAAGAAAATCACGCTGGGCTTCATTTGGTCTTATGTTCCCCCGTTCTTATGTTCCCCTGTTCTTATGTTCCCCTGTTCTTGTGTTCCCTCAACGAATATTTCCCTAACGACGCGAGTTCTCTCATCGCTGCGGAGTACCCGGCTTGGGACTGCATTCGTTTTAACACCGCAATATGAAAAAAGTTAGAAGGCGTTGCTCGGGACTAAGAAAACTTGCCACCCAGTCGATGCTTGATTATCATGCCAGAGTTAGTTTGCATATCGCCCGATTCTCAAAAATAAAACCATAGGCTGGAGGCAACATGAAGCTAGTATTCTACGATGATTTCAAGCTGGGCGCCATGAAAGGCGATAACGTGGTAGACCTGACGGACGCCGTCAGTGGCATTGCTCACACCTCACCACAAGACCTGCTAAATAAGCTAATCGAAAACTTTTCGCAACATCGCAGCGGATTGCAACAAGCCGTTGACCAAGGTACCGGAGTTCCAGTGAGCCAGGTCAGGCTGAGGTCGCCTCTGCCCAGCCCGAACATCATCTGTATGGCGGTCAATTACATGGAGGACGGAACCAGGGACGAACCTGCGCCCATCAACGCCTTCATCAAGCTCCCCAGCACCGTAATAGGCCCCGGAGACACTATGGTTCTGCCCGATGTCCCTGCCGCCATATTTGAAGGCGAGGCGGAGATGGCCCTAGTCATATCTAAGAAAGCCAGCAACGTCAGCGCAGCCGATGCTTTTGACTACATATTTGGTTATTTCAACTTCATTGACGGCTCCGCCCGCGGCTTGCCTCCTGCTGGAAACACTTTTTATCAGATGAAGTCCAGGGACACCTTTGCTCCCATGGGACCTTGTCTGGTCACAGCAGACGAAATCGCCGATCCGCAAAAACTCCAGATTAGGCTCTGGGTCAACGAAGAGCTCAAGCAGAACTTCAATACAGACGACATGGCTCAGCAGATCCCCCGCATCATCGAGTGGGTCAGCTCCATCCACGAATTGAACCCTGGAGACGTGATTGCCACTGGAACAAACCATCGGGGCTTGAGCGCTTTCATGGACGGAGACAAGGTCGAGTTGTCAGTTGATGGCCTGGACACTCTGCGTTTCAACGTAAAAGATGACCTCAAACGCATTTGGCCCAGGACCACACGCCTGGAGATGACCGAACAAGGCAAGGAAGGAACCGCCGTTCAGACCTCCGGAAAATATGCCCCCGGCGCCTAATATCAACCAAGATCCTGGACGAACGTCCAAAAGCTCACCCACCCTTTCGTGGTGAGCTTGTAGAAGGGCACCCATAATTAGGTATGCTTAGGTGGAGCCAGTTACTCAGATACTCAGATAACGGTCGCTGTTCGGGGCCGTCTTGTTAGAATACCTAACATACTCAAAAATGGCGGTAGTTCGACAAGCTCACCGCGAGCGGTGGCTGGGGCGTTGAAACTTTTTCGGTGAATCGTTCGGAAAAGTTTTTGGTGAACAGGGATTTGTAACCCAGTCTCGTTCGTAGTGGCGAATAGTGATTTGTGGCCCAGTTCCGTTCGTGGTGGCGAATAGTAATTTATAACCAGCCTGGTTCGTGGTGGCGAATGGTGATTTGTCAGCCAGTCTCGTTCGTGGTGGCAAATAGTGTTTTGTCAGCCAGTCTCGTTCGTGGTGGCGAATAGTGTTTTATGACCCAGTTCCGTTCGTGGTGAGCTTGTCGAACCACCTGAATTAGCGCGTTGAGTTAGGCGAATCCAGCCAGGCTTGCCGAAGGACAATCAACAGGATGATTCGTTAACCGCTACGCCTGATATTAATGGAGGGCCATATGGTCCAGTTTTCTTTTCGACCGCCCAACGCAGATTATCTGGGGTTTCCGGCCACGCCAGAGGGTATCGTTGATACCGCCTGCCAGGCAGAGGAGCTTGGATTCGTCGCTGTGCTGGTGAATGACCACATAATCGTGGGCGGCCCAGCCCGCATCGTGGATTCTTGGGCCAATACCTTCGACCCGCTGATTGTCCTCTCCTACATCGCAGCCCGCACAACCCGCATCCGCTTGGGGGTTTCAGTACTGATAATGCCCTACCGCAATCCAATCGCCACGGGCAAGATGATTGCCACCCTTGACCAGATGTCTGGAGGGCGTGTGATAGCAGGGGTCGGTTCAGGCTGGAATGAGGCCGAGTTTGCTGCGTTGGGGGTGCCATTTCAGGAGAGAGGCGCCCGCACTGATGAATACCTCCGGCTGTGGCAAGCCTGCTGGTCTCCCGGTGAGACCAGCTTTCATGGCCGGTTTTTCGACTTTGAGAATATGCACATCAGTCCCAAGCCGATACAACAGCCTCATCCGCCAATCTGGATAGGGGGTTCAAGCCGACCCTCGCTGCGCCGAGCTGCCGCATTCGCACAGGTTTGGCAGCCCACGCCAACGCCCTTGGAAGACCTGATAAAGCTTAATGCTTATCTGAGTCAGGCTTGCGAGAAGATTGGCCGCCGGGACGTGCCGACAACCCGTATGAGCTTTCGGGTGAATTTCAGCGAAGTCACTGGTGACAGTCCGAGTGCTGAGCGGCCCACGGGCCATGGAACCCCGGATCAAGTGGTTGAAGACCTGCAACGGTACCGCCAAGAAGCCGGTGTGGAGGACTTTCAGATCAACTTCAACGGTTGCCATAACCTGCAACAATTAAAGGACTCCATGGATTTATTCACGGAGTCGGTGAAGCCAAAGTTGAGTGAGTAGCTGAGCTCTAGGCTAGCCCCATCTTTTCGTAGACCTCCTGGATCGTCTTCTGGGCGATAGCCTGGGCCTTCTTGGCTCCGTCCTCTAATACGTCCTGGACATAGCTGGGACGGGATTCAAATTCTCGTCGGCGCTCCCGAAAGGACTCCAAGTAGTTGTTGATGCTGGCCGCCAAGTGGCGTTTGCAATCGACGCAACCGCGAGCGGCCGTGGTGCACTCCTCATGAATCGTGGCAATATCACCGGCCGGACTGAAAGTCTTGTGCAGGGAGTAGACGTTGCAGACTTCCGGTCGGCCAGGGTCCGCCCTCCGCAGCCTTTGCGGGTCGGTGAAGGCGGTGGCCACCCGCTTGGCTGTTTCCTCGGGAGAGTCAGCCAACTCCAGGTGATTGTCCAGGGACTTGCTCATCTTGTTCTGACCGTCTAGACCAACAATCAGAGCGTCTTCGGTGAGCTTGGCTTGGGGCTCGGGGAAGGTCTCTCCGTAGTGATTGTTGAACCTGCGGACAATCTCCCTGGCGAGTTCCAGGTGAGGGACTTGGTCTTTGCCCACTGGCACCGTATCCGCCTTGTAAAGGATGATGTCGGCGGTCTGTAGCACCGGGTAGCCTACTAGTCCGTAATTGACGCTCTCCTCGGTCTCGTCCATCTGACGGACTTTTTCTTTGAAGGTGGGCACCCTCAGCAACCAGCCCAATGGCGTTACCATGCTCAAAAGGGTGTGGAGGGTCATGACTTCCGGCACACTGGACTGGACGAATACCAGGCTTTCCTCCGGGTCTATCCCGGCCGCCAACCAGTCTAGAATCATGTCATGGATGTTGGGCTTAATCTCGGCGACATCGGTTGCGCCATCCAGTGTAGTCAGCGCATGAATGTCCACTGCGCAGTAGATGCAGTTGTAATCATTTTGCAGCGTAACCCAATTTTCCAAGGCTCCCATGTAGTTTCCCAAGTGGAGCTTACCAGTGGGCCGCATCCCCGAAAATATCGTTCCCTTTTTACTGTCTGAAGTCATTGTTATTGCTTTCTAAGTCCTTGTCTGGATTTGCTAATTTGTCTCGCCGCTTCTTGGGGTATTTCTTTGCCGATAGGCGCAAATCTCCATAGCTGCGGGGCGGAAATTACGGATTCTGCTACGCCTAAGAAGTCTAGCATACGCCGAGAAAGAGCAGCAATACGGATGGTGAGTTTGAGCTGGGGGGAATCGGATAGCGGATACAGTGTAGAAATTGGGCTAGCTATCCCGCCACTTGAAGTGCTTGGAAATCAGCCGGTGGAAACCCCAACCAAAGTTGGTGGCGTGAACTGCCCCGTAGTCTTGCCAACGTTGCAATTCGGCCCGCGCCTCCGGGTGCATGTCTTCGGTCAACCTAAGTGTGTCCAAAATCTCTTCGCTTTCACATTCGTAGAGGGCCAGGTATTTGGGCCCGGTGTTAAAGGCCGCCAATGCCGGATGTTCCAACAAGCGGAACCGAGCCGCTATAACGTACCCGGGAATCCTCGACAAATTCGGAACGTGGGACTCGGTATACCATCGGTCCCACTCCTCTTCATGCTCCTGGTCCACATCGGCCGTTACTATGCTGATAGGCCGGTCGGACAGGAGCAGCGGGTTCCTGAGAGGGCTGCCGCTGATTTGCTCATATACGTTGCCCACGCCCTTGGTCATTCCCTTCAACTTCTGCCAATTTGCGAATTCGCTGGCCGCAATGGAGTGCAGGTTGGGACCATCCCAGTGGAGCAGGTTGGACAGGTCGTCCTGGCTGCGGATGCCGTAAAGGGCCGTGTAACGGTTCTCTTCATCCAATCCCATATAGCGCTGGGCCCATAGATAACCGGGGATTCGCAGAAGATTGGGTAGGTGGCTGTTGTACCACGTGGTGAATGCATCTAGATGCTCGGAAGCGCAGGTGGCTTGGACCATGAGGAGCAATTGTTTATCCGGCATCTTTCGCTCTGGCCTCCAACATTCCGCCGGAGTAGCCGGGCTCCTCTATTCCCTTCTGCAGCCCTCGGATGTAGGCCATCTGGCCGCCGTGTTGGTTGCATTCCCAAATCAGTTGCTGGAACATCGTGGCCAAGTTGATTTGACCGCCTCGGGGGTTGGGTAGGATGACATTTTCCAAGCCATCATCGTTTTGCGTGTCCAGAAAGTCCATGGTTAGGTTCTTCGCCGCTAGGGCGTACTCCAGTAAAACTGCGGCGGATGGAGACTGAAATTCCGACACCTGCTGGCCGGTGAAATTGTACCCTGAGTCGTTGGGGTCGGCAGGCAGGCGATAAAATCTTTCAGCCATATTTTGATTCCAGATTTGCGGCTTGTCCAAAACCCTGGAATTGATCCAGCGGTCTAGAGTTCGTGCGTAATGCCAGGCCAGGAAGCCTATGGACATGGCCTCGTTGCTGGGCGCCCAAGAGACTTCATTCTGAGATAGGCCGTCAACCGTACGGGCCATAGCCTGGTAATGCTGTTGTAGGGATTGCTTAATAAAATCGACAAGAGTCAATGGTTGCCTCGCTCAATAGTAGTTGGATAGCGGAGTCCGTTTGGTGAATCAGAGGGGAAGTAATTGGGGACAGGAATCGGGAACAGCAATCGGGAACAGTGAGGCAGGAGACTCCGTCAGCGGCGCTATTCCTCTTCGTCGCCGTCAAAGCGCTCACCGAGTTCGGAGAGGAAGCGCTCGATTTCCGGTGACAATGTTGCCGTTGGGACAGACTCTTCTTTGGGGGTGTCTTCCGCATCCAACTGAGCGTCGTAATACGCTTCCATCTGTTTGATAAGGTCTTTGAGCTCAGTGTTTTTCTCCAAGCTGGCGCTCAAGTCACGGTACTGCCTTTGCCCGCGGCCGGTGGGAGCCAAGTCTTGGGGTATGGAATCGTAGACCGAGGATAGGACTTCAATCATCCGGGACGTGCCAGCGTAGTCCTCTTCAAGTTGAACGTACTGGGGCAGGTGGACCATGAAGTTTATGGACTCAATATCGGATTTCTCGATGCCTTCCGAAAGCAAATTCATGATTGTAGTGGGTCCTTGATATGTGCTCTTGCGGACCTTGAAGTTGGGTACTTCACGGTTCATCTGGACATCACCCAGAGTGCCAGTCACCAGCAAGGGCCGCGTGTGGGGCACGGCATCGTACATGGCCCCAATCCGGCAATAGCGCTTTATGTTGAAATGATTGACCACTTCCAGCAGGGAATCGGTGTAATCTTCCCCGTTGGAGTGGGGCTCAAGAAGGTGGAAGAACAGGTAATCTGGGCCATCCTCCGTCTGTGCGTAGCGAATGATGCTGTTGGGAATCTTGACTTCTCGCTCTCCCTGCACCAAGCGCATGGTGGGACGGTACCGGGTGAAATCGAAAAATTCCCCCGGACGCTCTAGCTTGCCCAGTTCTTTGGATCCCAGGTAGCGCTCCAGCCGGTTGAGGGTGAGTGTGCCAACGCTGCCAACATCAACCCATGGCCGAACCATGGCGAATACGTGTGGGTCCTTCAATTCGGGAACAGGCTCGTGAATCTGGAAAGCCCCTATCTTCATAAAAATATGTTGACAGATATGGCGGCATAATACAACCCTGCAACGGTGATGCCCAGACTCGCGCGCCCATCCGAATATCGGTAAATCATCAACGCTAACCCTGTCTCATCAAGCTGTCCGCCGACCCTAGCCCCTCCAATGCCAGGCCATAACCTAGAATGTCGTGGAGCATGCGCTTGATGTACTGAGTCAGGGAAACCCTGGTGTAACGAAGCACTAAATCGGACTGCTGAGCCAACTGGACAGCCAGCTCCCTTGCCCTAGGCAGCAGTTCTTGACTGGGCAACACTTCGCTAACTAGTCCCAGCTCCAAGGCCTTGCCCGAGTCTATAGTTTGCCCAGTCAACAGAAAATACCGGCCCCGGTTCAGACCGAGCAACATGGGCATCACGATGTGCATTCCATCGCCCGGCACCAATCCGTTGATAAAGTGGCCCGAGTCTTGGAAGGTGGCGCTTTCCGATGCCAAGACGATGTCGCACAGGAGAGGGATTTCCCCGTGCCGCAGAGCCGGGCCATTTATGGCGCTAATCATTGGCACCTCAATGTCCAGCAGGTTCCAAAGAAGGTGCTTACCTTCCCAATAGGTGCTGTCCCACTGGGCTGGCGCCCTTTTTGGTACCGACGCCGGGGTACCCGCCGGGCCGGAGAAAGCGTCGCCCGTACCGGTTAAGATTATTACTCGATTCTCGGTATCGCTGCCGATGTCGTAGAAAGCCCGAGGGAACTCCTCATGGGGGACTCCACCCCACTGTAACGGGCCTCCGTTGGTATGGAATGTAATCTCCAGGATGCCGTCTTGCCTATCCATGCGGATGGACTGGTATTTATTGGAATAGTCCGCCAACTTGGTCATTCTTGCACCTCTTTTTGATTCATGTTTACTGACGACGAAATGTACAGTCCGGCAATAGAAAGACTTACGAACTCCATAAACTTGCGCAAATCCACCTTTTCAAAGGTGGATACAGGGGGATTTAGCACCGTCCCTGTGCCTGAGTCGTTATTTACAGGTACGGGACCACCCGGTCTCCGAACAGGGTGATGGCCTTCATGATTTCCGAATGGGGCGGACCGCCGGAGTGGGCATGGCGTAGTCTAAGCAAGCAGATTTCGGCTCCCGTGGCATCGCTCCAGCGGCGAAACTCACTGACGCATTCTTCCGGGTCACCCATGATTAGGCGGTCTTTGGCAATGTTGTCCAGGGTCAATTCCGCCTCGGTCTTGAAGCTCTTAAATTCCGGAAGACCGTTCTTCCAGTAGTATTTGTAGGCGTCCATGACCTCGGGCCCATAAACCCTTTCAGCTTCCGCGCGGCTTGATGCAACCCAGGCGTCTCGCATCAGGATCACGTTGGCTTCCTTGCCGGCTGCTGACGCTGCATCCCGGTAGCTATCAACCAGAGCAGTAGTGGCTGTTAGACCGGTGCTGGGGGTGGAAACAAACCCGTCGGCCAAGGCACCGGCCCGGCGTGCTCCCGGCGGGTTGCTGGCTCCAATCCACAGGGGTGGCGCCGGCTTTTGATATGGGGCGGGTTGTACGTGGATGTTGTCCAACTGATAGTGCTTGCCGTGGAAGGAAAATGGCTGGTTGGACCAACACCCGCGAATCACGGCGACACCCTCTTCCAAGCGGCTGACCCGTTCTTCAATGGCGATATCAAAGGCCTGGAAGTCGGCTGGCTGATAGCCCAAGCCAACGCCCAATGTGACCCGGCCTTTGGAAACTATGTCCAGAGTTAGAACGTCCTCTGCAACTTGCAACGGATTGTGCAGAGGCAACAAAACCACGGAGGTACCCACGCGGAGGGTGCTGGTATTGGCGGCCACGGCAGTTGCCACAATCAAAGGCGATGGTAGGAAGCCATCCTTGTCTTGGTGGTGCTCACCGAAGAAACAGGAATCGAAACCGGCTTCTTCGGCGAGCCTGGCTTCCTCGATCACTTCATCCACGCACCGGTCAAGGTTCTCACCGCGGGGAGGGCTGGCGATGGAACTGTACAGGCCGAGTTTCATGCTTTTGCTCCTAAACATATTGGGCTGGGAATGCAGGGCGTTGGGGCATTGGGAGTCTATACCGGGGCCAATATGCCGTCAATATGGCGAGCCGAACTAATCTTCTGTGACGAAAGTGACGGAGGTTGAGACGGAGATTGAGACGGAAATTGAGACGGAAGTTTAGCGGGAGAACGAGACTCATAAAAAACCGGTGGCTGGTTTACCAGCCACCGGCAGGGGAGTTGGCTAATCGCCGAATAATTGCTGTTTAGAAATGGAAGTTTGCGAGAACTGGCCTACTCAACATTGGCCAAGAATGCCGGGATAGCCGGGATAGCCGGAGCTTCCTCAACTTGAGGTACGTCCTGAGGTTGGGGCTGGATTTTGGGTTGCGGGGGAAGCACACTGGTCTTTTTGCCAGCGGCGGCTTGGGGCGGTTGAGCGGGCGTAACCCGACCGACCACGAAATTAGCGACGTCCCGGTAAAGCGGATCGTCCATGTTACAGCCCGACAACAAGCCAAATCCCGGCTGGAGTTCGTCCAAGAGCTTGACCACTCTGGAGTCGCCGTGGCGCCCTGCCAGTGCGTAAGCCAGGCCTCTGGGGTCACGGTCCAAGGAGCGTTCGTGCTCTTCTCCGTCTTCCAGTTCAATCTCGTAGTCAACCCGGTCAGCCAAGGCCAATGCATGCATGGCGTTTTGGCGTCTGGCTTCCACTTCCTTCAGGATTACGTAGAGCTCATTGACTGCCCTAGCGGCGTTGCCCAGCAACTCCGGCACCTGAGATTGGCTATCGGTGGCGGCGCGGGCCGCTTCCCGAGCTTGCTCCATGGCGGTTTCCTTGGCTCGGTGACGCTCTGCCGATTTCTGGGCCTTGATTTTTTCGGCTCGAAGGGTGGGCGCTTCCGAGGCCAGAGGCTGTAGCCTGGAAACCTCCTGCTCCGCTTGCTCGGCCATCTTCAGTTTTTCCTCGAGGGACGCGTTGAATCCGTTCAGCATCTCAGAACTCCTATCTTCCTATGAGCCGGTTTGCCGACTGTTGAATCAACAGCCGCCCCCTTGGGTCCGGCTTCAGCGAGGATATTCCTCGCTGTTTACCCTCTTGATATTAGTTGGCTTAATATTAGTTGGTCTAATAAAAGCGATTGGCTAGTTTTCGTTTTGGCTGACTCCCGCCAAGGGAGCGTCTACCCCGCCCAATCCACTCCTATCAGCCCCGAATTTCCAATTGCTGAGTGGGCAATATACTCGATTATCTATGGAAGTGAATACATGCAATATTTGCGGATTTTGGGATTTTTGGCCTCGTAGACATAACATATGCGCCGCAGAGCCGCTTTGATTAGACGCGAACTTTTGACTAAAGCAACCGGCGGTATAGCCGGATATCCAGGCAGGGTCGGCGGTTCTTGACCGGTTCCGGGAAATTACATAGACTCGCCTTTTGGCCCGAAGCCAATCCCAATGCCCCGGAGATAAGCCAATCGTCCCGAAGCTAATCCCACTGTCCCGGAGGTAATTTGATGAGAAAGGCCGCTTTTCTATATGAAGAATCCCTGTCTCGACACGAGTTGCGAGACGGCCATCCCATGCGCCCGGTCCGGCTTCAATATACCTTCGACCTGTTGCAGGCCTACGGTGCTTTTGACAGTGAGTCTTCGTCTTTGGTCTTGCCCCGTGCCGCCACGGATGAGGAGTTGGAATGGCTCCATACAAAGGACTACATCACAGCGGTTCGGGCATTCAGTTCCGGCACCGGCGGCATCGATCCTGTTGCTTATAACTTTGCCAACCAAGGCGACAATCCCATCTACCCGGGCATGTACGAAGCTGCGGCATTGAGCACCGGCGCCACGCTGGTGGCCGCCGAAATGCTAGTCGACCGCCAAGTGGATGTGGCTTTCAGTATCTCCGGCGGACTGCACCACGCCGCCGCCAATCATGCCTCGGGATTTTGTGTATTCAACGACCCGGCCTTGGCCATCAAATACTTCAGGCAGCAGGGGTTGCGGGTGGCTTACGTTGACATTGATGCCCACCACGGCGACGGTGTTCAGGAAGCCTTCTTCGATGATGATCAAGTCTTGACCATCTCGATTCACGAGTCGGGTCAGTACCTGTTCCCAGGGACCGGGTTTGTGTCGGATATTGGCGTTGGCAAGGGCACCGGTTATTCGGTAAACCTGCCCCTTTACCCCTACACAGGCGACGAGATTTACCTGGAGGCCTTTTACGACATCGTGCCGTCGCTGCTGCAAGCCTTTGCACCCGACGTATTGGTCAGCCAGTTGGGCATCGACAGCTACCACAGCGATCCTCTAACCCACCTTCAACTCACCACCCGAGGATATGAGGAGGCGATTCGGCAATTTGCCAAGTTGGGGGTGCCGTGGTTGGCTTTGGGCGGTGGTGGCTACGATTTGATGGCCGTGGCTAGGGCTTGGACCTTGGCCTATGGGGTTATGGTGGAGCAGGACTGGCCGGACCGCATACCCGATTCATTCGCCGCCCAGCACGGAGTAACCCGCTTGCGGGACGATGCTGCGCCGGAAGTCCCGACAAACGTTTACAACGACGCCCGCCGTCATGCCGAAGAAACACGATTGCAGGTCAAAGAGAAAATTTTTCCAACTCATGGGCTTAGTGGGTAGATTTACTCCCAGGGACCTTCGATGCTGTCACTAAGCCCATGGGTTCCTGACCGGTGTCTGTTGGTTTGATGGCGATGTAGGGCGTTTCGCTACGAGTGTTTTGCTTCAGGGGATAACTGACATTTTACCGCTGAAGCATGTGTTTAGGCTCTCAATTGATCTATTTCATCACGTGGCCCACTAACAATGAGCCATGTGGCAAAGCAACAACGGTCCATCCGGAATTTCCCCAACGAGACAGATAATGTGATGATATTCACATTCTTACTTTGTTATCTGGGAGGAACTCTGTGGCGATGCTCTACGAGTTCAGGCGGCTCCGTTCTGCACGTGTACCTCAGCCACGTTTCGATAGACGCCATAATGCTCGGGACGGCTGCTCACGTGAGCGTGGCAGGGGATTGGAACGATGATCTGATGGAGCAAGCACAGCCTGCAAGAGCCATACAATGATGACCCATGTATCGGGTCTCATTGCCAAATCTTAGGCGCTAAGACGCTTGCCTAGGGCGCAGATTTGGACTGTTAGAAGGGCAGTCTTGTTTGCGGCACGGATAATCGGGCAGTTTTACTGCCCGATTAATTCACTCTTAACACACTCCACTGAACCCGAAGCCAGTCTTAGTTGACTTGGTGCTCCTGGCGGAGCAACTCTTTGGCGGAGTCACCAATGTTGGCTTCGATGCAATCTCGCAACGTGGAATAGATTGCCTTGTTGATGCCGGACATAATCCAGCTTTCAAATTCGGGGTCAGTCTGGTAGCTGTTCTTAACCGAAGTAAGTCGCTGCAATAGACTTAGATAATGATATTGAAGAGGTGTGAGTTTTTCGTCTATCCCCTCTATCACCCACTCTTGAACCACCACATCGTCGTCGTTGCCCATTACCTCTTGGTCGGCATGTTCTTGCTGAGCGCTCATTTACTCTCCAACTGCTTTAACCACGGGAATTAGGATGGCAGGTATGGGAAGGTTTCTGCGGTTGTGAAGTCATTATAACAGACTCCATCGTTTATTCGTAATCGTGGGATATCTGAGTTTAGACCTCTCTGAATTCCCCTTCCACGGTATCGCCGCCTTCTTGGTCATTGCTCGGTCCACCGTCACCTGACTCACCGGCACCTGGCTCACCGCTGGTAGTGTCACCGCCAGCGGGGCCTCCTTCACCACCGTCGTCGAACGTTGCTCCACCAAAGGGATCGGCACCGGGCTGAGCCGGGTCACCGGCTTGGCTGTAAACCGCTTGGCCCAACTGCTGCACCGCAGTATTTAGGTCGGCCACGGCGGGTTGGATTTCCGCAAGGTTGTTGGCTGCCATAGCTGCCTTCAGAGTGGCGACCTTTGCCTCTACTTCTACCTTCAAGTCTTCCGGCACCTTGTCGGCGTGCTCCTGCAGCATCTTTTCGGTGGTGAAGACCAAGGCGTCAGCCTGGTTCCTGGCTTCAACCTCGGCTCGTCTCTGTTGGTCTTCCGATTCGTGGGTACGGGCATCATCCACCATGCGCTCGATTTCATCTTTGGCCAAACCGGAGCCGGATTGGATGACGATTTTCTGTTCTTTGCCGGTGCCCTTGTCCCGGGCGGATACCGATAGGATACCGTCCCGGTTGATATCGAATTTAACTTCAATCTGAGGTGCCCCTCTGGGAGCGGGGAGCAATCCATCGAGCATGAACCGACCGATGGATTTATTATCTCCGGCCATGGGCCTCTCACCTTGGAGCACATGGATGTCCACACTGGTCTGGCCGTCGGCGGCCGTGGTGAAGGTCTCGGTCTTTTCGGTGGGTATGGCCGTGTTCCGGGAAATCAGGGTGGTCAAAACCCCGCCTAACGTCTCCAAGCCCAGGGTCAATGGCGTCACGTCCACCAATACGATGTCGTCCACCTCTCCTGAGAGAACACCCGCTTGTATTGCGGCGCCCAAGGCCACAGCCTCATCGGGGTTTACGCCGTGGCTAGGTTCCTTTCCAAAGAGCTGCTTCACCTTTTCTTGAACCGCGGGCATGCGTGTCATGCCTCCAACCAAGATAACGTCGTCTAAGGCATCTGTGCTCAAACCGGAGTCGCTGATCGCCTGTAAGCAAGGACCTTCCGTTCGGTTAATCAGGTCGCCAACAAGTTGCTCCAAGCGCGCTCTGCTTAGCGGTTTCACCAAGTGCTGTGGGCCGCTGGAGTCTGCCGTGATGAACGGCAGGTTAATCTCAGTTTCCAACACACTGGAAAGTTCTACCTTCGCCCGTTCGGCAGCGTCCCGGAGGCGTTGCAATGCCATGCGGTCATTCGTCAGGTCGATTCCGGTCTCTTGGCGGAATTCTTGGATGAGCCAATCTAGGATTGCTTGGTCGAAGTCGTCCCCGCCCAAGAAGGTATCGCCGTTGGTGGATTTAACCTCGAAAACCCCATCCCCCATTTCCAGGATTGTGATATCGAAAGTGCCTCCGCCCAAGTCGAATACTGCCACTTTAGCCTCGGTCTTGGTCTTATCTATGCCGTAGGCCAGGGAGCAAGCGGTGGGTTCATTGATGATGCGGAGGACTTCCATCCCGGCAATGGTGCCAGCATCCTTGGTGGCTTGGCGCTGGGTGTCGTTGAAATACGCTGGCACGGTTATCACCGCCTGGGTGATTTTTTCTCCCAGTTTGGCCTCAGCGTCTTGCTTAATCTTTTGCAGCACAAATGACGAGACTTGAGGAGGAGCGAAGCTTTCCCCAGCCATCTCAACATAGGCATCGCCATTGGTCCCGCTTACGATTTTATAGGGCAACTTATTGATGGAGTTTTGAACTTCCGCGTCTTGAAACTTGCGACCCATCAGCCGTTTTACTGAAAAGAGGGTGTTTTCCGGGTTGGTGACCGCCTGTCTCTTGGCCACCTGACCCACATACCGCTCTCCGGAGCGTGCGTTTACCGCAACCACCGAAGGGGTCAGTCGACCGCCCTCTGCGTTTTCAACAATGATCGGCTCGCCAGCGTCAATCACCGCCGCAACCGAATTTGTAGTTCCTAAATCTATACCCAAGACTTTCGCCATGTCTGATCTCCTTTGAAATTGCTTCTCTACCGGGTGATTTTCAGTCCCGGTAATGCTCTGCCTTTGAAATTGCTGGTCTTCCGGGTGATTTCCAGCCCCGGTGTTATTTTAACCTTGGCCGTCCGGCTCCCGCGCCACCATCACCTGAGCGGGTTGGACCACACGGTCATATAGTCGAAAACCCGGTCGAATCGCTTGGGTGATGTAACCCGGTAGGTACTCTGCCGTTGGCTCTGTGCCCAAAGCCTCGTGTTCTACTGGGTTGAATAGGATTCCCACGGTTTCTATTTCCTGAACGCCTTCTGATTGAAGGAGGTTGGACAGCTTGCGCTGTATCAGTTTAACCCCTTCCAACCACGAGTCGTTGGGACCACCTTCTCCAGCGTGGCTCACGGCAAGGTCCAATTCCTCCATGACCGGCAATATTTTTCCGATGAGCCGGGAATTGGAGTATTTGCCATGTTCGATGCGTTCGTCGTCGGTGCGACGCTTGTAGTTGACCAAATCGGCTTGAGTCCGCTGAGCGGCATCCAGGCTTTGGTCCAATTCCTTTCGCGATGCGTCAAGGGCGTCGCGCAAAAACATCACTTGTTCTTCTATGGTCAGGTTGGTGGGCATCTCGATGTTCGTGCTAGTCTCCTCGTCCGCCGGGTTTTGGTTTTCGTCGTGAGATGGTTCGTTGGATTCCGTAGTCATCTAAGTATTCCCATGTATAGATTCGGGATTCCAAGATTCGGTTTGCTAACTCTGATAATGACACTGAGAATCAGGAAGGAATTGGTTATCGTTGGGCCAATTTCCAGCCAATCTTCAGCGGCTAATCTTAACAAGCTAATCTTCACCGGCTAATCATCAAAAGAGAGGCTTAGGCTGCGAAGAAGGGCGTTTATCTCGGACTCAATGGCCTGCCTAGAGTCATCATCTTCGGCTAAAGCCTGCAAACGCCGGTTCAACAACTGCAGGTTATCCGCGGTGCCCAAGGCGAATTCTATCCCGGCCAGGTTGAGGCCCATTTCGCTAAGGCGTTGAATCAACCGCACTTTTCGGATGTCCTCTATGGAGTATAACCGGAGCATCCCCAAAGTGCGGCCCGGGTTAATCAGCCCCAACCTTTCGTACTTACGCAGGGTTTGAGGGTGCATTTCCAATATTCGGGCGGCTACACTGATGATGTATACGCCCTCAATTCCGGTAGCCGGATCCATTTCTTGGTCCGGATTATTGCCCGGTTCCGGCGTAGCAGCCGGTTTCGTGTTGGTTTTTGCCGGTGATTTGATCCCCGGTGATTTGATCCCCGGCGATTTAATCAACGAAGTGTGCTCAGGTCTGCCGGGCAGCGGGCGAGAAGGGACTTTTGTTCCTTCATCCACATTCGACCGTTGCCTTAAATACATCCATTGTCTCCAAAACTATTCAGGCTGATTGACTCGTCAGTAGCGTTGACTCGACAGTTGCGCTCCGAGTGACTTGACCTAATTCAAGTTAAATGATATTTCTTGATACGAGTCGTGTCAACCTTACTCTTATTCTTTGTGTATATATCGGTCTCGCTGCTAATCAAATTGCAACCAGGACTAGCGAGAATCCTCGTGAATCGAAGCTAAGACATGTAGGTAATAATCGGGTAATGGGAGACGACCGATAATCGATACCGCTAAGGATTTTGGCGGGTTAGGAGGTGGGTTGGCTATGATCAAATTCAAAGGCTGCCCGAAATGCCGGGGAGATTTTTATCTATCCGGAGACCAATACGGTAAATACTTTACCTGCATGCAGTGTGGCTACCATCAGGACGTAGTGGAAACCAAGATTGACGCTAATGCGGGACTGAAAATCAAGTCCGCGCCAGCGAAAAGGCTTAATAAGGAAATGGAAGCCGCCTGACGAAGATTCCAGAAGGGAGAATATCCCGACATCTTGTTGATACTGGCAATACTAATCTAGCATCGCGGAGCCGCTGCTGCTGGGTAGTGATACCCCTAAAGTAAATTGGGAGCAAGTAATAGCTTGCTCCCAATCAATCTCGCTTCTTCCTCTAGACCGCCCAGTTCCTGAAGAAATTCCGGGCTACTGCATAAGCTCAGGCCAGAACCGTTCTTCCTTCCAGGGATCGCCGTCATTGTGATACCCACGGAGTTCCCAGAAACCCGGAGCGTCATCCGCAATCAACTCTATGCCATTTACCCACTTGGCGCTCTTCCACCCGTAGCGGGAAGGCACGACGAGCCGCAAGGGCCAGCCGTGGCTCATCCCCAGGAGCTCTCCCATGTGCTTATGAGCGAACAGCCCCTCTTCCAAGGCCAAATCCAACGGAAGGTTGGTGGTGTAACCGCCGTAGCAGTGCACCATCACAAATCGGGCACTGGCATCCGGTTGGGCCAAAGACAATACCTGCGAGAAGGCCACTCCTTCCCAGGTTTGGTTGAGGGCGCTCCACTGAGTGACGCAGTGGAAATCCGCATCCACGGTTTCCCACTTCAAGTCCGAGAACTGAGCCCAATTCAATTCTTTTTCCTGGTTCACCAACCCGAAAATCCGGAGTTTCCACGACTCGATATCTATCTTGGGTTCGCTGCCGTAGGTTAATACCGGAAACTTGTCGGTGAGAAACTGGCCTGGCGGCACCCGGCTGCCGGGGGGTTGCTCGGGTGCGGTTTTAATCTGGTCTGGACGCTTCAATTTCTGCCTCGGTACATTTTTAGTTGGCGACTGATAATACCAACACGGAATTCTTCAAAAGACGATTCGGGAACTTCAATTCCGCCTGTCGGGCTGTTTGGCTCAAGGAGCCGGGTGTCAATCTTAGCTTTCGGCTAAAACGGTGTCAATCGAGTTCCCGCCAGAATCAAACGCTGGCATGAATCTGGCCGGGATTGCTTTCAGCTATTCCGCCCACCACTGCCCGGGTGGCTACTCCGGCGGCCTCCAGTTCCGACAACAACATGTCCAATCGCTCTGGGGGCACCGAAATCAGAAGGCCTCCTGAGGTTTGCGCATCGCACATCAGCAACCGTTGCTCTTGGGTGAGGTCTTGGTCCCAATGTACCGAATCGGACACGCTCTGTAGATTGCGGTAAGTTCCGCCGGGCACTATGCCCTGGTTAAGTAGATCCCACGTTCCAGGCAACACCGGCACATCCCTAAACCGAATATTGGCGGATACCTTGCTTCCTCTGACCATGGACCTCAGATGACCCATCAGACCGAAGCCGGTGATGTCGGTGCAAGCATTGACGCCCACTTTAACCATCGCCTCGGCGGCGGCCCGGTTCAAAGTCGCCATGGTTTCCACCGCTACCCGCAGCACCTCCGCCGGGGTCTTGCTCTGCTTGCAGCCGGTGGTAATGATGCCGGTGCCGATGGGCTTGGTTAGAACCAACACATCCCCCGGTTTAGCCCCGGCATTGGTGATTTGCTTGCCCGGTTCCACGATGCCAACCACGGACAGTCCGTACTTGGGCTCAGGGTCGTCAATGGTGTGACCGCCCACTATCAAGCAATCGGCCTCCGCCGCCTTGGCATACCCGGCTTTTAGCACGTCGGCCAGCATATCCTGCACCAAATCAGCGGGGAAACCTACGACGTTCATGGCCAGCAGGGGTTTGCCCCCCATGGCATAAACGTCGCTGAGGGAATTGGCGGCGGCGATAGACCCAAACTCCACGGGATCATCCGTGATAGGCGTAAAGAAATCTACGGTCAGTATCAACGCCGTATCATCGTTTAGCCGATATACCGCCGCATCGTCGCTGGTTTCTGTTCCTACTAGGAGGTCACGATGCGTGGGCATGTTTATTTTACTTAGGACCTGAACTAGGTCCTCCAAGCTAAGCTTTCCGGCTCAACCTGCGGAATGGGACAGTTCGGTGAGCCGGACTCCGCTGTTTTGCATGTACAATTTCTCCTTGGAATGCTAGGCGCGAAACCGAATGGACAATGAAGCTAAGTATATCATCGTGCCAGGGCAGGAGCTGTACCGGTGGGCTTTCCGATTTAATCGGACGTTTAATTTATTAGGTACGAAAGACGAATCTCGACGGGATTGTTTCGTATTAATGAGAGGTAACTTATGGGTCGGTTTTTCATGGCATTGATATGCGGGAGCCGTTTAGCACCTGGGCTAGCAGTCGTGGTCATTCTATTGGCAGTCGCGTGTGGTGCTTCGGCAACATCCGCGCCCACTGCGGTTCCGGCAACCATCGCTGCGGCTACGCCGGTTCCGACTATTGCTTCGGAAACCACGCCCACCTTGGCGCCCACTGCTGCGGCTACGCCGTCACCCACTTCGGTTCCCAGTTCGACAGCCAGGGCCACGGAGTTTCCGGCGCCGACCAAGACCCAAGCGCCTAGTCCTACCGTGGCGCCAACCTTTGCTCAGCCTCAAGCTACCTCGACACCGGAGCCAACAAGCACCGTCGCTCCTCGTTCCACGGATGTTCCAGCTACGCAGGAGCCCGAGACGGGGGAAGGGAGCAATTCCGTGGACCTGAGCCCAAGCAAGGACAATACTCTGTACGAAACATCCGCAAACATCGCCAGTAATGGTTCGGGACAACATCTATTCGCGGGAAACACCGGAACCGGTTCGGCCAGAAGGGCTCTCTTGGCCTTTGACGTTGCCAGCGCCATCCCGGCGGGGGCCACGGTAACTGTAGTGGCTTTGACCCTAAACATGTCCAAGACCCAGGCTAGCCTTCAGGAGATTGGTCTGCATCGCCTGCTGTCAGACTGGGGTGAGGGAGAGTCCGACGCTAGGAGCAACGAGGGTGATGGCATCGCCGCTGTTACCGGAGACGCCACTTGGGTACACACATTTTTCGAGTCTGGCGAGTGGGAAAATCAAGGCGGCGATTTCTTGACGACGGCTTCTTCTACCCAAGAGATTGGCGGCACTGGCCATTACACCTGGAGTTCAACGGAAGAGATGGTGGCCGATGTTCAGTCATGGCTTGACGACCCGGCAGCCAATTTCGGGTGGTTGCTGTTGGGAAATGAATCGTCAACCCAGACCAGCAAGAGGTTCGACAGCAGAGAGAATGCAACCGGTTAGAACCGGCCGGTTCTAACCGTGGAATATTTGCCTCAATAATGAGGTTATGATTCAGCTCAGCGGTCGTTATATCAAAAACCGGGGCCACATTTCAGGCCCCGGTTTTCATTATATCTGCACTGGCTTGGGCCTTATTGCCAGGGATACAAGTCTAGGATTTTACGGCAATGGCCTCTATCTCAATAAGAAGTCCTGGAAATGCCAGGGCGCTTATTTCAATCCCGGTACTGGCTGGCGGTGGGTCTGGGAAGAACTCCGCTCTCACTTGGTGGGTGTCGCGGAGCAGGCTGATATCCGTCATGAAGACGGTAATCTTGACCACATCCGCCATGGACGAACCGGCTGATTCCAGAACAGTTTTAATGTTCTCCAGCGCCTGCCTGGTCTGAGCTTGCATATCGCCGGGCCCCACCACGTTGCCAGCGGAGTCCATGGACACCTGACCGGAAACGTAGATTGTGTTGCCAATCTCTATGGCCTGGGACATATTGAAATCGTCGTCCCAAGTCCAACCTGGGTCGATGCGTTTGCGAGCGCTCATAGTCTCACTCCTTGAATCCTAGTCCTTCAGTTCCTGCTTCTAACAAGAGAACAATGCTGGTTCAATTCTTTGATTACCCCGAAGGAATCACGCCCAGTTGCTGCATCAAACTCAAGTTGTCGCTTATACCCCAATGGTCCACCGCTTTGCCGTTAGATATGCGGACGATGTGAGTCTCAGAAAATGTAACCTTCTTGTTGGTGGCTGGAATACCCATGAACTCTCCTTGGTGAGTGCCGGTGGTGGTCATCCGGCCTGCGACCAAATCCCCTTCAGCAACCAGGTCCTCCAAGGTCGAGTGAAGGTCTGGGAAGGCGGCAACAAAGGCGGACATAAATTGCTTCATCCCTTCGATGCCGGGCGGCGCATCGGGAGCCGCGTTATGGTCAAACAAATCTGGGTCGATCAATTCATCGATGACCGCCAAGTTCTTGTTATTTACGACTTCATCGATGAATCTTTTGAACGACGCTTTGTTCTCTTCTGACATTATTTGGGCTCCTTCCGAAAATGCAGTTACCGACAGGTGCGGTTCCAACTCTAAGTTAATAGTTACAGAAGCAGGTTACAGGAGTTGGTCAAAGCAAGAAATTTAATGGTCCGGCCTAGCCGGGAGTGTAGGCGTCTAAGGAAGCGTAATCTTGCGGTTTCCTAGGTCTCGTAAGCGTAGCTGTAGCTGGGACTGGTTACCCTGCCACCCTCCACAATGATGTAGTCACGGTCTATGGGGCGGCCATCAAAGAAATTAATCAGGCAGTCCCGCACGCCGTCGGCGTAGCGCTTTTGGGCCTCCAACGTGGTTCCCGATACATGGGGCGTCATTGCGTGATTGGGCATCTTGCGCCAGGGATGTTCGGCTGGCGCTGGTTGGGGATACCACACGTCGCCAGCATATCCAGCCAGGTGGCCGGCTTCCATCACCTCCACCAAGGCGTCGGTTTCCACTATCCGCCCACGAGCGGTGTTGACCAAGTAGGCGCCCTTTTTCATGCTATAGAGCAACTCCCGATTGAACAGTTCCTGAGTCGCCGGCGTGAGAGGCATGTTGATGCTAAGCACATCGGCGGAACTGACGAGGGCGTTAAAACCCGAATAACGGGCACCCAGGACCTGCTCCTCTGCGGTGGTCAACCGGCGGGAATCGAAGTAATAAGTGTGCACGTCGAAGGGCTTTAGGCGCGCCGCCACTCGTTGGCCGATGCGTCCCATTCCCAGGATGCCAATGGTCTTGTCTTCCAGGTCATGGGAACGGGACGCGATTTTACCGATGTCCCAGCCGCCGCCTATGACTTCGTTGTAGGCTAGGATGTAGTTGCGGACTAAGGCCAGCATCTGCATGACGACGTGTTCGGCCACGCTAACTACGTTACTGCCGGTAATCTCAGCCACGGTAACGTTGTGCTCGGCCGCTGCCGCTAGGTCGAAGTGGTCGGAGCCCACACCGGCAGTCAGCAATAGCTGTAGGTTGGGGGCTTTTTCGATTCGTTCTTTGGTGATGTATGCAGGCCAGAAAGGTGTGGCGACAACGACGTTAGCGTCCGCCAGGTGGGCGTCTAGTCCGGCGCCGGGATCGGTCAAGGCGACCAGTTCATGGCCGCGAGCTTCCACCATCTCACGAAGCCCCAAGGCGTTCTCTGCGCATCCCAAGAGTTCCGGGGTGTCCTTCGCCGATGGTCCGCCCGGATAGAGAATGGCAACAATCTTCATGGCTCGCCTCCATTGACTGTGGCTACATTAATCGGGGCAACAATTGGGGCAACTGCTTCTTAGATGCGGCATGTTTGGATTGGTTTTAAGCAATCTCCGGTTTGAGAACAAAATGCCAAAACCCCAAAGGGACTGCGCCCATGGCCCGGCCATTTATGCCAATTTGCCATGGGCGCTATTAAAGGGACCGCTTAATTACACCCAAGGCAATGGACAGCGCAACGAAAGACGGCTAAAGGTCCGGGATACCCATTGAAAGTGATGTGCAAGGTCCGCCGACAGCCTTGGTCAGATGGCCTTGGCCGGTCATGTCCTCGGCAAGCAAAACGTCCCCGGTCTGGAAATGCCGGACGGAGCCATCGGCCACTGAGACCTCCATCTGGCCGCTCACCACAATGAGGTATTGCCTCCTTGTGGGATTGTGCCACTCGGCGGGCCGGTCTTCCGGGGTGCGCCGGAATACCAGGTCTTCACCCGACTTGGTGGTGATGCGTTGTACATCGGCATCCGGCAGGCCCAAGTCCTCAAAGTGTGATTGACCGTCGTCGCCGGTATAGATTCTGATTAACATATTTGAACTTGCTCCAATCTGCGTTTATGGCTTGGCGTTGATAACACGGCCAAATCGAGTCGCGTTGCGGTTGAGGTGGTTTCGGGGAGTGGTGGCACCGACTGGGTTCGAACCAGTGACCTAGCGCTTATGAAGCGCCCGCTCTAACCACTGAGCTACGGTGCCACCTAGGAACAGACCGGCCAGCCGCCAGGTCTCGTTCCGCAGGGATAATGTTAATGCTGGCTAGCTTTGAGTGTCAATTGCCTGCGGTGCCGATTGACAGCGGGGTTGGGTGGAGTTTCTGCGCTATGGACCCGCTTTGGTGACTCGACTTCCTGCTGTATCATGTACCGGCTATGTCTTCCGAGAGCGTGAGCCAAAGCCAGCCAAGCCCGAACCCTCATCTGTCTCCCAAAGCGTTGCTGGAGCACGCCGCAGCCGATTTGCGCCAAGTCCTGATGGATTTGGCTTCCCAACTGCGTCCATTCCCGGCCTTTATGAACATGGTGTCGCTACAGGCCATGGAGCTTGAGCCGTTGCCGGGAGCGTCCGCTGATTTGGGTTGCGTTGTGGTGCTTCCGGAAGGGGAGATTTGCGAGCTTGACCTTCAATTTATGCCGGGGGTGGAAGGGGTGAGGGACGTGGACACCGTTGAGGAGTTGACCGAGCTTGAACTGTCCGCCGAGGATTACATTACTTATGCGTCCCAGGCCATACGTCTGATTTACCGGGAGCTGGAAAAACCAAGCCGTCAACTGGCTTAGTCTTCTACTGAGTCTTCGGCCTAATCTTCCTCTTAGTCTTCTAGGTTGATGTCCCCGCTCTGTCCGCCGGTTTTTCGCACTAAGCGTATTGCCTCGATGCGAACCCCCCGGTCTACCGCCTTTACCATGTCGTAGACGGTCAGGGCCGCTATCGAGACTGCGGTAAGCGCCTCCATCTCCACCCCGGTCTTGGCGGATGTGCTGACAGTGGCGGAAATCTCTATCCTTTGGTGCTCTTCATCTAATTGAAGTTCAACATTTATCTTGTTTATGGGCAGAGGATGGCACAGGGGAATCAGGTTTGATGTTTGCTTTGCTCCCATGATTCCGGCCAACTGGGCGATGGTCAAGACGTCGCCCTTCTTCATGAGGCCTTCTTTAATCAAGCGTAGCGTGCCCGGCAAGACGGACACGTGGCCCCTGGCCGTCGCCTCCCGGTCGGTGATTGGCTTCGCTCCCACGTCCACCATCTTGGCACGGCCTTCATCGTCCAAGTGAGTCAATGAATCGGCGGGTTTGTTTGATTCAAAAATATCGCCTTGAGGCGAACTTGATTCTTCATTCGATTTAGGGCCAGACGACATTGGGCCAGCTTCTCCGTCATATTCTTCGTCAAATTTCCCGTCAGCGGCGAGTTTCATGGCAGATCCTGCCAGCCGGTCGGCTGCTTCGTTCCACCGGTCCCCGTTGTGTCCGCGGACCCAGCGCCATTCCACGCTACGGGAACCTGATAGGGAATCAAGCTGTCCCCACAAGTCATGGTTCACCCGCCTCTTCCAATTCTTGGTCATGGTGTTGACCAGATATCCGCTGTCGCTGTATAGGACCACTTTGGAACCGACCGGAGCGGCCTCCAGTCCCTGGATGGCGGCCATCAACTCCATTCGGTTGTTGGTGGTGTGGGCTTCGTGGCCGGACAGTTGCTGCGGGTCACCCGTCCCGTCAAAGACAATCGCGCCCCAGCCGCCAGGGCCGGGATTTCCCAGACAGGAGCCGTCGGTGTAGATGGTTAGAGCGTCGTTGGTGGTCAATGAATCTTCCTAGATATCAGCTTACGGCTGTCATAGGTCAGCCACCTATTTGGTACATCTCCACTTTCTTGGGCGCGGTATCCTGGCTGGATGACTTGGGTTGCTGGGACAATTCAGTCCGCTCTTCGGAATAGCGGTCTCTTCTAGCACCCCAAATTTGGGAGATTAATTCCTTAAGCTCATCGTCGGTTGCCCCGGCACGCAGTGGATCTCGCAGGCTGACACCGTTGGCAGCGAACAGGCAGGTATAAATCGAGCCATCGGTAGAAATTCGAGAACGAGTGCAATCACCGCAGAATGGGGCGGAAACCGATGAAATGACGCCTACCTCACCTTCCCCATCCTTGTAACGGTAGCGGGTAACAACCTCACCCCGGTAGCTGCCTTCCAGCGGTTCGATGGGCATCTCTTCGTTGATGCGGCGGATAATCTCCGCAGCAGGTACCACCTCGTCCAGCTTCCAACCGTTGCGGTTGCCCACGTCCATGTATTCGATGAATCTGACGATATTACCTGTGCCTTTGAAGTGCCTGGCCAAATCGACGACGGCGTGGTCGTTTACGCCTTTTTGGACCACGGCGTTAATCTTGATTGGGGACAGCCCTGCCTCCTCTGCCCGCTGGATGCCCAAGAGAACCCGGTGGGTGCCGAATCCACGACCGTTCATCTTTTTAAAGGTCTCGTCATCCAGAGCATCCAGGCTGACCGTTATCCTTTTCAGGCCAGCGTCCTTGAGTTGCTGGGCCTGTTGCGGCAGGAGGTAGCCGTTGCTGGTCAGGGTCAAGTCTTCAATGCCGTCAATCTCGGAC
>Ga0066376_10001255_pt1 | contig 24719 bp, 18 predicted proteins | sample Knorr_S15_td_Bot_FD_77009 | JGI IMG/M metagenome (GOLD analysis project Ga0066376, IMG submission 77009) | Marine microbial communities from Southern Atlantic Ocean transect - Knorr_S15_td_Bottom_ad_5009_LV_A | ecosystem: Environmental > Aquatic > Marine > Oceanic | place: Southern Atlantic...
CTCTTGCGGCGCTTTGCGGCGGCCTTCTTCTTGCGTAGGGCCGTCGGCGGCTCGAAGTGTTGGCGGCGACGGGACTCGGACAGAATCCCTTCCTGCTGAACGCGCTTCGTGAAACGACGCAGCATGCTCTCAAAGCTCTCGCCCTCAGAAATTCGTATCTCCGGCAAACTCGACCTCTTGGTACTCAAAATCGAAAACTCGCCCGCTTCGGGCAAGTCGGTGCTCCCAAGCTTAGGCAAGTACAGGTGGAACGGTCAAGTAGTTAGCTACGAAATGGGCTGACCGTGCAACAGCAATGAGGCTGCGCGCCTGACCCGGGCGATGGAACGATCACGTCCAAGCGCCACCATCGTGTCGAACAGCGGCGGTGCTACTTTTCGCGCCGTCAGCGCCACACGTAATGCACCGAACAGCTGTCGTGGCTTCAAGTCCAGCTCCACGCAGAGGGCTCGGAACTGCGCTTCAAGCGGCTCTGCCTCAAACGAGTCTGCCGATTCGAGAGCGGCCGCGGACGACTCCAGCGCAGACGCCGTCGCTGCCTCGTCCATGCCCTTCTGCACGACCTCGGCCGGGTCCAGTTCGATCTCGTCCTGGAAGAAATACGCCAGCATCCCCGACAACTCTTCGCGGTCGATCTTCTTCAGGCGTTCATGGACAAGCGGCACGAGCTGGGTCAGGAAGTCGCGGTCGATCGGTCGGGAAATCGACTCCGGCAGACCGTCTGGAGCTTCAAGTTCCGGGAGAATCATCTCGGAGAGCGTTTCGACAGGCAACTGGCGGAGGTAAACGCCGTTCATCCATTCAAGCTTCGTAATATCGAAGATTGACGGCGCGGCATTCAACCCGTCGAGGCTGAACTTCTCGACGATCTGTTCCCGAGTCATCACCTCTTCATCATCGCCCGCGGACCAGCCGAGGAGGGACAGGAAGTTGAACATCGTCCCGGGCAGGAAGCCCTTGTCCCGGAACTCAAGCAGGGCGGTGTTGCCGTGGCGCTTGGACAGCTTCGAGCGGTCCGGGCCGAGGAGTATGGACAAGTGAACGAACTCCGGCGGCTTCCAGCCAAATCCGTCGTACATCATCACGTGCCGGGGCGTAGACGAAATCCACTCTTCGGACCGTAGGACGTGTGTGATGCCCATCTCGTGGTCGTCCACGATGTGCGCCAGGTGATAAGTGGGGTAGCCGTCAGACTTCAAGATCACGAAGTCCTGCAAAAGCGATGGGTCGAAGGTCAGCGGGCCGCGCAGGACGTCGTTGAACACGATCTCTCCCTCAAGCGGGACTTTGAATCGGACCACGGTGGCACGACCCTGCGCCCTGTCCGCATCGCGTTCCTCGTCCGACTTGTTTCGACAGTAACCGTCGTATCCGGTCGGCTTCTTCTCGGCACGCTGCTGTTGCCGTAGCTGATCGAGTCGCTCGGGGGTGCAAGTGCACTCGTAAGCGTGGCCGTTGTCGATCAGTTGCTGGGCCGCCACGGCGTACTTGCCGAGTGCTTTGCGTTCCGACTGCACGTACGGCGCATATGGGCCGCCGACGCCGGGGCCTTCGTCCCAGTCAAGCCCGAGCCACTTCAGCGCATCGAGGATTCGATCAAGGGAGCCGTCGACCATGCGTTCCCGGTCGGTGTCTTCGATCCGGACGATGAACTGACCACCTGCGTGCCGGGCGAAGACCCAGTTCAGGAGGGCGGTGCGGAGGTTGCCGACGTGTGGATCGCCGGTCGGGCTGGGCGCGTAGCGGACACGCACGGGCCCGGTGTAGGGTGTGTCAGTCATGAGGGAGAGAATCGTATCACCCACGGTGCGGGGTTTGTCTGGGCGTGGTGGGTGATTGGCGTTGACGCGGTTACGGGGCGCGGTTGCCTTCTCTTATCATCCTGAGCCGAGGCGAAGGATCTCCTGGCTTTATCTCTACTCGGTTCATTTGCCGACGAGTCTGGGAGCCTCAAGGTGGGTGATGGTTAGAGTGAGTCGTGGGAGCCCCGGACTACTCCCGTCGCGCTGCGTCCAGGGAGGTTTGCAGGTCCTCGGGCAGTGATGATTCCAGCTGCATCGTCTCGCCGGATATCGGGTGTTTGAAGGCCAGGGTGGATGCGTGGAGGAACTGGCGGTTCAGTCCTCCCGGGCCTCTTGCGGCTCGTCCGTACATGCCGTCTCCGACTACCGGATTGCCGATCGACGATAGGTGGATGCGTATTTGATGGGTTCGCCCCGTATCGAGCACCATCTCCATCAGCGTTGTGCGTGAGAGGCGTTCCAAGACTCGGAATCGCGTGCGAGCCTCGCGCCCGTCCTCGACTATGGCCTGTCGCTGCCGGTTTCGCGGGTCACGTCCCAGCGGCGCGTCGATGACCCCTTCGTCAGTCTCTGGACCTCCCCGGACTAGCGCCATGTAGACACGTCGAACCTGTCGCTCCCGGATCATCTCAGACAGCAGCTCGTAAGCGGCCTGCGTGCGCGCAACGACCATCAGGCCGGACGTATCACGATCGATCCTGTGGACTATTCCGGGTCGTTTTTGCTCGCCCACCTCGCGAATCTCCGGGAAATCGACCAGTAGGCCATTTACCAGAGTGTCAGAGTTGTGTCCGGGGCCCGGGTGGACGGTCAGCCCGATCGGCTTGTCCACGACTAGAAGGTGCTCGTCCTCATATGCGACCACGAACGATTGCCTGGTCGCGATCAGCTCGGATTCATCCTCCGGCTCCGGTATCTCCACCCGAATCTCTGCGCCGGGGAGAATCGTGTGCGATGGTCGAATCTCGATCTCGCCGTTAACGGACACCGCCCCGTCACGAACAAGGCGCTGTGCCGCGCTTCTACTGAGGTCTTCGACTCCCTCTGCGATGCAGACATCGAGGCGGCGTTTTTTCTGGGGACCTTCAAATCGGAACTGTGACGTCGTCACTCCGTCAATCCCTCGTGTCGGGCGATGAGATCGAGCTCTCGGTGGTTGATGGGGAAGATGACTCTAGAGCGTCACCGCCTGTTGGGGCCGCCCCGTCTGATTTCTCGCCACGTTCCCCGAACAGCGTGAAGTAGGCGATCAGCGCAACGATTCCGGCGATGATGGCGGAGTCTGCGATGTTGAAGATGGGCCACGGCCCGACGTCCAGGAAGTCGACAACGTAACCGTGACGGAAGCGGTCTATGAGGTTTCCGAGGGCTCCGCCGAGTTGCAACCCGAGGGCAGTGCGGGTGAACCATGACACCATTACCGCTTCCCGGTAGAAGTAGACGATCAGCGCCACCGCGCCCATCGAGACAAAGGTCAGCAGCGTGCCGTTGTCCTGAAACAGGCCAAAAGCCGTTCCGTTATTTCGCACGAATGTGAATCGGAAGAAACCGTTTCCGTCCGGCCAGGATGCTCCGATGCCGAGGTTGTTCAACACAAGTTGTTTTGTGATCTGGTCGACCACGAGAGCCGTGATCAGGATGCCAATAAGCAGAGGGTCGCGGAAGGCCCGCCATGACGACTGTCTGGATGGTGGTTCAGATTCTTCCGAGACGGGCTTGACCACTGCCGCAGGGTGATCTGGCGTGGCCGATTCTTCTTCAGCGCCGTGATCGAGGGTGTCACTCATCGTCGGGGGTTCAGCCTTTGGATATGTCTTGTCGGTTGGTCGGTCATCGAGAGCGATTGGCGCATCTATTGAAGTATATGTACGCCCTGACGGGGAGTACGGCCTGCCTGCGTCCAATCAGGCCGAACAGACCAACCCTCAGGAACCTGGACGGAAAAACGGTGCTGCCACGATCTGAATATCTGAATTCAAGCCCCTGTGGGGCCTCAGGACAGCAGGATCCCGGCCATGAATTCAGCCACTCGTTCGCCGATGTCGCGCTCGTAGCCTCCGAGCATGTGATCTGCACCGTCCAGGGTTTCGAAAGTGGCCTGGAATTTCATGCTCGACACAACTTCAGAAAGCGCTTCGGGGTTGACCAGCCGATCTCTTCCGCCGACAACGAAGTAGCGCGGGCGGGAGTCGTCGCCTAGTGACGATTTCTTAACTGTGGTGACCGGAGGAGATACGAACGCGAGCGCCCGAGCAGACGTCAGGCTGGTCGAAGCGCGTGCCATCGCCGCCGCGCCGAACGAGTATCCGGCGACGCCCAGGCGGACGCTGTTGACCATTTCCCAGCCGTCGAACAGTTGCAGCCCCATCTCCACATCCCTGACCGAGGTTTCGTTCAATATCTCCCCATCGCCGGATTGGCGGAAGTTGAATCTCAAGGATGCGATACCTCGATCCGACAGGGCGCTGCAGATAGCGACCACAACCGACGAGTTCATGTCGCCGCCGAAAAGCGGGTGCGGGTGGCACACGACGACGCCGGGATATGGAGCCTCTCCGGGGGAGGGCTGCACAATGATGCCGTTCACCTGATCGCCATCTACCTCGTAGCTGACAGCCATCTCGTTCATCGACACGTTTTATGGCCTCTCGTAGGTAAGTGTCTTTCGAAAACCGCCTGGCCGTCACGGTCTTTGATCCATGACGCCCGGTTAAGTACGGTCCGCGCTGCTAGAATTCCCGCGGCGCGCCAATTGCAGCACCTGCGCAGTTGTTCAGGGTACGCCCTGATATCGCCATAGACTTCCAGAAGCTTGAAAATCCCACTGGCAAAACGAGGAAACCGAATGATCCGCGTCGATCTCCGAAGTGACACCGTGAGCCACCCGAGCCCCGAAATGCGCAAGGCCATGTACGACGCCGAGCTGGGTGACGACGTATACGGCGATGACCCGACCACGAACCTTCTGGAAGAACGGGCCGCCGAGATGCTCGGCAAGGAAGCGGCGGTGATCGTTAGCTCGGGTACGCAAAGCAATCTCGTGGCGTTACTGGCGCAGGCAGGCCGGGGCGATACGGTCCTGATTGGCAACAAGAGTCACATCCTGAATGCAGAGGCGGGCGGAGCGTCCGCACTCGGCGGGATCGTGCTGATTCCCATCCAGAACGACGAGCGCGGGACGATGGACCCGACGGCGATCGGACTGGCGGCAGCACCAAGGGATCATCACAAGGCCCCGGTATCGCTTCTGTGCGTCGAGAACACGCAGAACGCCGCCGGTGGAACTGCTCTATCGGCTGAAGAGATCAAGGTCATGACCGACGCAGGGCGCCAGTACGGACTGCGCGTTCACATGGACGGAGCACGACTTTTCAACGCCGCGGTTGCGCTGGAGACCCCGGCGGCCGAGCTGGCGGCCGAAGCGGATACCGTTGGTTTCTGCCTCTCAAAGGGACTGGCATGCCCGATAGGCTCGGTCCTCTGCGGGGACGCCGATGTTATCGAAGAGGCGCGTCGCTGGCGCAAGATGCTGGGCGGCGCGATGCGGCAGGTTGGCGTCATAGCCGCCGCAGGAGTTGTGGCGCTGGACACGATGATCGATCGAATGGCCGACGATCACGCCAACGCACGAAAACTTGCCGCGGCGCTGGCAGAGATGCCCGGCATCGACATAGACCTATCTACAGTGGAGACCAACATCGTCCGCTTCGGTGTGCCTGCCCATAAGGGGCTGGAGATTCAGGGCCGGTTGAAGGACGAGGGCGTGTTGATCAATGGCGGGGATTCCGATCTCCGTTTCGTGCCGCACTACGGCATCGATAGCGAAGATATCGATATCGCCATCAACGCAATGGACAAGGTGATGGCGGAGGTCGCAGGCTAACGATGACAACATACAAGGGGACGATAGGGATTCTCACCGGCGGCGGCGACGTCCCGGGGTTAAACCCGGCCATCCGGGCGGTTACGATCAGGGCGAATCGTGAGGGATACCGGGTGATCGGTCTTCGCCGAGGTTGGGCCGGGCTTGTGGACATGGTCCCCGATAAAGATGCTGACAACAGTATCAATTTTCAGGCGCTGGACGAAGACGATGAAGTAAATCGGGCCGCGCGCACGGGCGGCACATTCCTTCATTCCTCCCGTACGCGCCCCAGTCACCTCCCCAAAGACGCCGTACCGACGCACCTGCGACATCTATATACCGATGACATTAATGACGCCACGCCAACGATCCTGAAAAATCTTGAGTATCTTGGGATCGACTACCTGATTCCCATCGGCGGCGACGACACGCTCAGCTACGCGCATCGCCTGCACACGGAAGGCGTCAAAGTGGTGGCGATTCCGAAGACGATGGACAACGACGTGCCCGGCACCGACTACTGCATTGGCTTCGGCACATGCGTTTCACGCACCATCCAGATGTCCCACGATCTCCGTAGCACGGCCGGTTCGCACGAGCGCATCCTGGTCATCGAGGTATTCGGACGTTACGCCGGCTTCACGGCACTGCTGCCCACGATGGCTGGCGCCGCGGACCGATGCGTGATCCCGGAGCACGAATTCGACATCGGGCACCTGACCGAGCTGCTGGTCAACGATCGCATCCAAAACCCGAGCAGCTATTCGGTGGTGCTGGTGTCGGAAGGCGCTGCGATGTCGGGCAAGATGTCTTTTGAGAGCGAGGGGACGGACCAGTACGGTCACCGACGGCTTGGCGGCATCGGTGACCAGGTGGCGGCACGAATCTCTGACATATCGGCAAAGTACAACAACGGGACACGCGTTAACGTGACCAGCCAGCGTCTTGGCTACATGGTTCGCTCTGGCGCTCCGGACGCACTCGATTCCGTTGCGCCGATGGCGTTTGGCAACCTTGCGATGGATCTGGTGTTGAAAGGAACGCCCGGACGACTCGTGGGCATCCAGAACGGCGTCTACGATAGCGTTTCGCTCGATGTCGTTGACGGCCCCCACAAGGTGGTCGATGTGGAGAAGTACTACAACACGGATCGATTGCGCCCCAACTACGAAACCTTCGCCGGGACACCGCTGTTTTTGTCTTAAGCGGTGAGTCGTGGCGACGATGGCGTGGACAACCAGTCCGCAATAACATCGTAGGGGTGGCCCTTCGAAAACCTCAGGGTGGACCCACCCGGGCGGATCGCTATCCGCCCCTACAGCCGTCGTCTCACGCACCGAGCCAAATCAGGAGTTTCCTATGTCCGTGAACAGACGTGCTGATCAGGAAGTCGTTGAGCTTATGCCGGGTATTACCGCACGGATTCTTGCGAATCGGTCGACGGGCTCCGAGATGCTCACGATCATGGAGGCGACGATGGAACCCGGAGCCGCGATTCCGTACCACCGGCACGCCAACGCGGATGAGACGTTGTTTGTGGTTGAGGGTGATGCCGAAATGTTGGTTGACGGCCATCGCTTCAACACCGGTCCGAACGACACGGTGCTTGCGCCACGAGGGCTGGGGCACGCGGTGCGAAACATTGGCGACACCCCGCTCAAGTTCATCGCCATATTCCCGATTCCCGACCGAGAGATCGAGCCACTGGATCTGCCTTCCGAAATCATCGACGGGCGGATTCCTTCAGCGTCGTTCCGAGCCGAGGTTGAGCCGATCGAGATCCGGCCCGGGGTGCTGCGTTACGAGATGGTCGGCGACTTTGTAGGCGCAGAGTCGACCTATCTAAGTGAGCTCGTGTTTTCGCCGGAGGGTTGGACGCAGACCCACTATCACCCCGCACACGAGGAAGGCATCTATTGCCTGTCCGGCGAGATCTCGGCGGCGTTCGGCCAGGACGAGATATTGCTGAAGGCGGGAGACATATTTGTGCCGCCGCCGGGTGTCCGACACGGCAACCGCAATCGCTCGGCCGCCGATGCCCGTGTGCTGGCGATCCACCCGGTGCTAAACTCGCCGCCGCGTGTGGACGTTGATTAGGTTGAAGCAGTCAAGGGCGTGGCAGAGTGATCAAGGTAATTCGAGTGCCTCAGGGTGGGTGTTCCCGCCCCTACGGCGTGTTACTTCTCTTCATCCACCGGCGGGCGACCGTAGCGGCCGTCTTTCCACAGGCGGCGTAAACGGTCGCCTATGCGCGGCTCGAAGCCCTGGTTGCCGGGTTCGTAGTAGCGGTGCCCCCGTACGTTTTCGGGTCGATTCTCCATCGCAGCGAAGTTGTCTTCGAAGTCGTGTGAGTACTTGTAGCCCTCGCCGTGTCCCATGTCCTTCATCAGCGTCGTCGGGGCGTTTCGCAGGTGCATCGGGACGGGATCGTTTCGGGTGTCTCGCACGTCCGCCAGCGCCTTGTTGATCGCCACATAGGCGGAGTTGCTCTTCGGCGCGCTGGCTAGATAAACCGTCGCCTCGGCGAGAATGATGCGAGCTTCTGGCATACCGATCAGGTGGACCGCCTGCTGCGCCGCCACCGCCACGCGAATCGCCTGTGGATCGGCCAGTCCCACGTCCTCCGCTGAAGCGATCACGAGGCGTCGGGCGATGAACATCAGGTCCTCGCCGGCGTCCAGCATCCGGGCCAGCCAGTAGAGGGCGGCATCCGGGTCCGATCCACGTATCGTCTTGATGAAGGCGGAGATGGTGTCGTAGTGAAGATCGCCCGTTTTGTCGTAGCGAGACTGCTGCTGAACCGCGTTTTCGACCGTCTCAATTGAGACCACCCGCGCGCCGTCCTCTGACGGCTCGGTCGATGCGACCGCTAACTCAAGCGAATCCAGCCCGTGGCGTGCATCGCCGTTCGCCACCCGAATCAGCAGCGCACGAGCCTCATCGGCCAGGACTGCCTCTGGCTCGCCAGCACGTAGCTCGGGATCGGTCAGGGCGCGGTCGATCAGCGCCGAGATGTCTTCGTCTGCAAGCGGCTCCAGTCGGAACACTCGGGCGCGGGAGAGCAGTGGCCCGATCACCTCAAACGACGGGTTCTCGGTGGTGGCGCCGATAAGCGTCACCGTCCCCTCCTCAACGTCCGGGAGGAGCGCGTCTTGCTGCGACTTGTTGAAACGGTGGATCTCGTCCACGAAAACGATCGTCGGATGGCCTTCCATGCCTAGTCGGTCTTTGGCCGCCTGCACTGCGGCACGTATATCACGGACTCCGGCGTTAACGGCGCTTATCGTCTCGAAATGTGACTGGGTTACAGATGCGATCACTCTTGCGATGGTGGTCTTGCCCGTGCCGGGCGGCCCCCAGAGGATCAGGGACGGCACCCGATCGGCCTCGATGGCACGCCGGAGCACCTTGCCCTCGCCAAGTAGGTGCTGCTGACCAAGGATCTGATCGAGCGTCTCCGGCCGCATTCGCGCCGACAGGGGCGCGGATCGTCTGGCGATCTCTTTGCGTCTATGGTCGAAGAGGGTCATTAAATCCCCCCAGTGGGGTCCCCGTGGGGGATGGATTTGGAGGACGTATAAGAGTTATTGCTGTTGTCAGGTGTTCCTAACGTTCTTTGGGAACTTCGGATGCATACACGAACCTGCTTTACGTCTGGGGCGATCTCAAATAACCGCCCGTCAGGGCCTATCGACGACCGTCCGGTGGTGGAAGCGGCGCCGAGTTGTGTGAGTTCTTGCGGGTAGCATACCGGTCGCCCGTCTTCAGCTCGGCGATCGTGACTCCGTCTCCGCCCATTCCGTACGATGCGGGGTACGACTTGTCGACTAGATCGTGGCCCTTGAGATGTTCCCGAACCGCCTGCTTCAACCTGCCAGATCCATGTCCGTGAACGGCGTGGATGACGGGAGCGTTCGCAGCGAAACAGACCTGTAAATGCTTGTCCAAGGCGATCAGGGCTTCCCGGACAAAAAGGCCGTGGAGGTCGATATTGAAATCCACGTAAGCTGCGGCGAACCCCGGCGTTGGGGGCGGAAGATTTTGGACCTTTTTGCGCTTACGTGCTGGTGACATATGTTAGTGGCGGCCTATTTGAATAATCGCTGAGCTACATCATGGAGGTAAGGCCGCCAGTTCTGGAAGTCATGGCCACCTCCCGTCAGATGGGCGATATGGTCAACGCCCCGCTTATCCAGCCACGAGAGCAGCGCCCGATTCACGTCGTAAAGGTGGTCGAGGTCACCGCAGCCTATCCAGAGCAGGTCGGGGGAGGGGGCGTCTGTCAGTCCTCTGCCGTACACACACTCGAATTCCGATTCGCGAATGGCCGAGCTGAACCCGGCGATCCAGCCGAACGTGTCCAGGTTGCCCAGTCCGATGGCGAGAGATTGACCGCCGCCTCCCGAGAGCCCGGCGATGGCACGGTTGTCACGATCCAGTAAAACCCGGTAGTTGGACTCGATCTCCGGGATGACGTCCTTGAGCAAATCCTGCTCAAACAACTCGATGTTCTCTCGGAAACCGATGCTGCCCGATTCGCGGCTGATCTGCGGGTAGGCCCGGCCGTACGGCATCACGACCAGCATGGGTACAGCGGCGTCGCATGCGATCAGGTTGTCGAGAATGAAGTTGGCCCGGCCTTCGTTCGTCCAGTTCGCCTCTGAGCCGCCGGTGCCGTGTAGCAGGTAGAGGACGGGGAACTGCTGGTCGCCGCTGGTCTCGTATCCCGGCGGCGTGTAGACGTACATCTGACGCGTGACCCCGAGCGTGGCGGATTCGTACCAGCGCATCGTCACGTTCCCGTGCGGCACACCGTCGATCTCGTAAATGGCCGGCACATCGCCGGGTACCTCGACGAAATTGCCGAGAGTACGTTCGTTCCGGGTGACTTCTGGATTATTAGGATCGTTTACTGCTGTTCCATCGACGATGAAGTTGTAGCGGTAGATGTTGGGTTGCACCGGACCGACCGTGATCTCCCAGACGCCGTCGCCGTTCCTTGACATCGGCTTTGGCGGGTCGATGAACTCGCCACGTGCGCTCGAACTAAGGCCGTGAAGCTCTACGAGACTGGCGTTTGGAGCCGCAAGACTGAACGTCGCTGTTCTATCTTCATTGACGACCGGCGACACCACATAAGTACGGTTTCTTGAGAAATTGGTCGGGTCGCTAACGGTCGCCATCGGGTATTTCCTCCGATCGTCTCTTAAATATCAAGCGTTGAGCGCTAACTTCACCGCCTCGACCACGGCAGCTGACTGGCCGTCCAACACCGTTCGAGGATCGAGTACAACAACCTCGTCCTCTATGCGTGCGATCACGGGCGTCGGTCCTGAACGTAGTCGCCCGGCGAAAGCGTCCGGTGAATCGGGCGGCGTTACCGCGAGCAGCGTGGTGGCGAGGGTCTCTCCCGGCAGGCTGCCGCCGCCGACGGTTGATTGGCCGTCACGCAGACCCACCGCCGGTGAGTCGATCTCATTTAGCCAGCTCTCGGCTGTCCTGGTGATCGTATCCAGGGACAACGAAATCATTCGCCACACGGGAATTTCCTCGGGTGCCTTTTCCTTCAGGAACGACGTCAGGGTTGCCGATAGCGCGGCGAGCCCCATCTTGTCGATCCTCACGGCGCGCACCAACGGATGCCGGCCCAGTCGCTCCACCCACTCCGCATTCCCGGCCACGATGCCCGCCTGCGGACCACCGATCAGCTTGTCTCCAGAGAAGAAGGACAGCTCGACACCGGCGTCGACGCTTTGCTGAACCGTAGGCTCGGGGGCGAGGCCGTACTGCGTCGTGTCCAGCAGGCAGCCGCTTCCGAGATCGTTCAGCACCGGCACGCCACGTTCACGGCCCAGGGTGACGAGTTCGTCCAGCCCCGCCTCGTGCGTGAAGCCGATAACACGGAAGTTGCTCGGATGTACCTTGAGTATCGCTGCGGTCTTGTCGTTTATGGCAGAGGCGTAATCACTGACGTATGTGCGGTTGGTGGTGCCGACCTCGACCAGTGTTGCACCGGATTGCTTGAGTACGTCCGGGATTCGGAACCCGCCGCCTATTTCGACGCCTTCGCCCCGGGAGACGATGACTTCTCCTCCCGGAATCGGGCTGGCCGGCCCGGCGACGGCGCTGAGGCCGAGCATGATGGCAGAGGCGTTGTTGTTGACCACGAGGCCGGTCTCTGCGCCGGTTACCTCTGCGATTAGCCGGCCGATGTGCGCCTGCCTTGATCCACGGGACCCGGACCGTACATCAAACTCAAGATCACTGTAACTACCGGCGGCCGCGTTGACGGCGGCCATCGCCGATTCGCTGAGCGGAGCGCGACCCAGGTTGGTGTGTATCACCACGCCAGTTGCGTTCACAAGCGGCCGCGGCCACGGCGACCATTCCTCTTCAGCGCGCGCCATGATTTCCGCCGCAAGTTGTTGCAGCGCGGGCGCATTCTTGCCATCCCGAATTGCATCCCGGCTGGCGTCAAGCTGCTGTCTGGCAAGGCTCACGACGGCCGCGTGGGAGTATGCTCCGGCCAGCCCGCCGAGTCCTGGCTCCTGGAGGAGCTGCTCGACGCTTGGCAGAGACCTGAACTGTGTATTTATGTGGTCGTTTGTCATCGGCTCTCGCCCGGATTGTGTACATACCAGTACGTAGTCGCCCGGAATGTCTACTTTGGAACCCTTAGCCGCACTATAATAAGCGGCTGTTAGTTTGTGGAGACTGCCCTCAATCGTGAAAACCACGCTACCGTGTTGACAATTGGCTTGACCGGCGGCATCGGTTCGGGGAAAAGTGAAGCTTCTGGCATCCTGCGAGAACTTGGCGCACTGGTAATAGACGCTGACATTGTGGGGCACGAAACGTATCGAAGTGGGCAGCCGGCCTGGGACGAGATAGTCGAAGCCTTCGGCGACGAGGTCATCGACTCAGATGGAGAGATCAATAGAGGAGCGCTCGGGAAAATCGTGTTCGATGACCCCGGGAGCTTGAAGCGATTGACCGACATCGTCTGGCCCAAAATTTGTGAAGGCCTGAAGAATCGGATGGCGGGAGAGCGGGACGCAGGGGGCACAGATGTCCTCGTCGTTGAAGCTGCCGTACTGTTCGAGGCTGGATGGGAGAACCTGTTCGACGAGATCTGGGTGGTGACAGCCCCCGAGAAGGATGTCCTGGAGAGGCTTGAACGCCAGCGCAATCAAAAACCGGAGCAGACGCGCGCAAGGGTGCGCGCTCAGATTACCAATGAAGAGCGAGAGAAACGGGCCGACGTGATGGTCCGAAACGACGAAGACCGGGCGGCGCTTGCCGCAACGGTTAAACAGCTGTGGACCGATAGGACCCAATAAGGGTTCCAAATACATCCCAGGGAAGGCACAACGGGTAATGACGACAACCGAGTACCGGGAATATCGCGTTGAAGAGTACACAGTCACCGAGGAGCCGTTTTACGCTCCTTTAAGCGACGAGATTGATATCTTCACCGCCGCATATGAGGAAAAACTTCCTGTCCTTCTGAAGGGTCCGACAGGTGTTGGGAAGACTCGATTTGTTGAGTACATGGCGTGGCGATTGAGCCAGCCACTGAGTGTTGTACAGGACGGGACGAAGAAACCCGCGAGCAAGAACGGTCAACGTGCAATTCCGCTTGTCACCGTGGCCTGCCACGAAGACATGACGGCGAGCGACCTGATCGGTCGCTACCTCCTTGACGCCGACGGAACACGCTGGGTCGATGGCCCGCTGACCCGCGCCGTCAAGGCCGGTGGCATCTGCTACCTGGACGAGATCGTCGAAGCCCGCAAGGACACGACAGTCATCATCCACCCGCTGACAGACCACAGGCGCATGCTGACCATCGACAAGCTCGGCCAGGTGGTTGAGGCTGCAGACGGTTTCCTGATGGTGGTCTCTTACAACCCGGGATACCAGAACGCCTTGAAAGACCTGAAGCACAGCACCCGGCAGCGCTTCATTGCACTCGAGTTTGATTTCCCGCCGCCTGAGGTTGAGATGCAGATCATCATGCACGAGGCCGAAGTGGAGGCTGAGCTAGCTGAACAGCTTGCAAAACTGGGAGACAAGATCCGAAACCTCCGTGACCACGGCCTCGCTGAAGCCGCAAGTACCCGTGTGCTGATCTACGCAGCACGGCTGATGAATCAGGGCGTCGCGCCGCGACGTGCCTGCCAGGTCGCCGTGACGTGGGGAATCACGGACGACGCGCAGATGCAGCGCAGCGTGGACGAGGTCGTGACCACGATCTTCGCCTGATGACCAGCGGCCCAAACGCGCCCGATGCGACAGGGGACGCGGCCGGGGGAACGCTCCCGGCCCTGTCTCGTGATCGCGTTGAGCGTGCGTTGCGTAAACGGCGTGGGACCGGCGAAAACGACATAATCGGCCGGCCGGCTGCGGTGTTGGTGCCGTTCTGCATGGTCGGCGATGAACTGTCCGTGTTGTTTATCCGTCGATCACAAAATCTACGCAATCATCCGGGCCAGATGGCGTTTCCCGGGGGAGGAGTAGACGCCGGGGATAAAAATCTCTCAGCTACCGCAGTCAGGGAAACCGTTGAAGAGATTGGCGTCGATCAGTCCGAGGTTGAAGTGTGGGGAACCCTGGATCCGCTACTGACCATCTCAGAGTTTGCGCTCAGCCCGTTCACCGGTTGGCTCTCGCGCACAAGTGACCTGAAGTTAAGCGAGCGTGAGGTGAGTGAAGTGGTCACGGTGCCTGTAGCCAGGTTGATAGACGGATCTTGCGACCGGGACGAGACCCGCAGGTACGAATCTGGATACGTGACACGACCAACCTACGCATACAATGGCCGGGTTATCTGGGGATCAACCGGGATGATCGTTTCACAGCTAATCGATTGCCTCAGGAAAGCCTGAACGTTACGGCCTGAAATTATTGGCTGAAATTATTGGCCTGGGGCCAGGAATGAGACAACTTGACCACTAACGATTCATCGCCAGCTGGTGACCTGGGACCGGAGATGGCGACCATCGAGAAAGAACTCGAGCGGTTTCCTTCCGCCGTGCTTGAAAAGTACGTAGCGGCACATTCCGAGCTAGAAAACCGGCTGCGCCCGCAGGATCTGCTTGACTGGGCCAATCACGCCCTTGCGATCGCCGGCAAGGCCGTACGTTCGTGGGAGGCAGCAGCGGAGTACCTGGAGGCCAGCCCAAGCGTCCAGCGGCAGCTACCGTCCGGCCAGTTCATTCGCTGGGCGGCGATCGGCGGAAGGCTCTGTGACGATTCGCCGAGCCTTGCCGTTTCTTTCTTCAAGGCCAGCCCGGACGCGTTGACGCGTCTCCGGCCGCGTTACGTCGATGACTGGGCCAACCTTGGTCGGGCTCTCTACAGGGGCACCTGGAAGTCCAGCAACCTGGCCTGCCACTTCTACGAAGTCAGCCCTCAACTGCTCGAATCTCTGACTTTTGCCGAGTTCACACGCTTCGGTGAGTCGCTCCAAGTCCTGTCGCGCAGGTCGTACGACCTTGCAGACGAGTGCCTGGTTAAAGCGGCGCGGCTGTTCCCACGGTTTGGTGAGGATCGTGACGCTTTCATCACCGTGTCGCACGATCTGGCCGAACACTCATGGCGTGAGGTGAAGAGCCTCTACGATGCCGCTTCGACCTCGCTAACGGCGCTTGAGCCGGTATATCGCAGCCGGTTGCTCGTCATTGCCAGACGGTTGATCGCCGCGGAGCAGACCGCTATCGGCGAGTTCTTTGCCGGGGCCAGCAACGCCGTGAACCGTGTCCCCACGGAGTTCAGACAGCGTCTGTTGGAACTGGCTGAGGAGCCGCTGGCATTGTCGCCATCGTCTGTGAACCTGCTGATTACCCAGGCGCCAAACATCCTGGACCGATTGAGTCCCTCCCAGTTTGAGGAGTGGCACCGGGAAGGCATGCGTACCATCAAGGAGTCGCCGGAGTCAGGCCCGGCCTTCTACCGGCTGGAGTCCGCACGCTCCCGGGAGTCGCTCGACCAGCTTTCCTCGGGCGTGGAACTCAACCGCGTCAAGGATCTTCTGCGGAACTACTGTCGCGCGCTCTGCGCCAAGGATATCGAAGTCAACGCCACCTCGATGATCGTCGATAAGAAGATCGGCTGGGTGGATGAGCAGAGCGCTACGACCGAAGGCACGACGATCTATTTGCCGCCCGTGGCAGATCGATTCTCTGACAAGGATGAGAACTTCGGCTGGTACAAGGTCATCGCCACTCACCAGAGCTGCCACATCGAATTCGGTAGCTTTGAGTTTGACTTCGACACGCCGTCGACACTGTTTACGGACCTCCGTCCGCAAATGAAACCTGCTGCGAAGCCGAAGACCGACGCGTCTGCCGTTGTAGCGGAACTTGTGGAGGCCGCGATTCCGGGAGTGAGCGTTCCGGAGGCTCAGGAGGAAGAGGGCGGCATCGAGACGGCCTACCTGACGGACATGGGCCGGTTCTTTGACATGTTCACCGACCGAACGCTGGGCCTGGACATCTTCACAGTGGTCGAGGACACGCGCCTCGACTCCAGAATCCTGCACGAGTACCGGGGCCTGGCCGCGAGCTACCTCCAGACGCAGGTGTTTTCGCTGGCGGAGCGCCCGCGGCTCGAAAGTCTTCCGATGCGGGAAGCGATGGTTGAATTCATCGTTCGGCTCAGCCTGCGCCAGACCGGAACCATCAAGGTCCCGAAGGACTTTACCGATATCGCCCAGCAGATTCGCCGCATCGTGAACATGCTGTCGGAGATTGGGGCCACGGTCGAGGACTCTGCCGAGGCGGCGACCCGCATCTACGCCATGATCGCCGATGTGCCGAACAACACTATCCCCGAAGAAGAGTTCGAGGATGTTGACCTCGATGACGAGATTCCGGATGAGGATGAAGAGGAGAACACGGACGAGATTCTCCAGATGTTCAGCGGCGAGGGCGAGAGTGCCGGCGAAGAGGCGGGCGAGGCCGGTGAAACTGACGAACAGGAGCAGATGGACGACGAGTCGTACGACCCTCCGGAAGATGTGGACTATCGCGGCGAGTTCAAGCCGGAGATGGCCCAGCTCCTATCACAGATTTCGATGGACGCAGCCGATTTCGATGGCGAGCCGGAGCCGATCACGCAGGAACAGCTCGAGGAGCTGCTGAAGAACTCCACGGAGCTCGAACAGGGCGAAATGGAGGAGGGTGAAGAGGGCCAGCAACAGCAGATGGACGAGATGCTGGAAAACCTGATGAAGGAGATGCAGCAGCGCGATCCTGACAACCAGCAGTTCGGCGACGGCCCGCTGGTCCATGTGCCGGAAGAGGGCGGGCCGCTGGAAGCTACAGAGCCGAAAACATTCGTCTACCCGGAGTGGGACTTCCGCGCCAACGACTACAAGCCGAAATGGTGCATCGTCCACGAAAAAGAGATGGCAGAGGGCGAGCCGCAGTTCTATCAGGACACGCTAAACGAGCACTCTGCGCTGGTGCGTGAGATTCACCGGCAGTTTGAGCTGGTGATGCCGGAGATGTTCCGCAAGGTGAAACGGCTTGAGGACGGCGAGGAGTTCGACCTGGATGCCGTTATCGAGTCGGTCATCGACAGACGTACCGGCACGACGCCGAGCGACAAGGTGTTCTGGCGCCGAAACAAGGTGGAGCGCGACGTGGCTGTGGCCTTTCTCCTGGACATGAGTGCATCGACGGCCGAGGCGATCGACGAGAACAAGCGGCCGACCGATGACTGGGGCGCGCCGGACGATCCTGTGGAGTACATGGTGTGGCTGAGATCGCGTCGTGCGGAAGGGCTGCGACGGTCTTACAAGCGCATCGTGGACATCGAGAAGGAGGGCATCATCCTCCTGACGAGCGCGCTTGAGCAGACCGGCGACATGTACGGAATTTACGGTTTCTCGGGCTACGGCCGGGAGAACGTGGAGTTCTACGTCATCAAGGAGATGAATGAGCGCTGGGGCCCGGCTATCCCGAAACGGATCGACCGAATCGCCCCGCTCCACGCGACGCGCATGGGGCCGGCGATTCGCCACGCCACCAAAAAATTGATGCAGGTGGACGCCAAGTCACGGATCTTGTTCATGATCTCGGACGGCAGGCCGCAGGACCGCGGATACAGCCGTGAGGGCGTTGAGAAGGAGTACGCGGTGCATGACACCCGTGTTGCCTTTGACGAGGCCCGAAAGGAAGGCGTGACGCCGTTCTGTCTCACCGTGGACAAGAACGGGCACGACTACCTGAAGACGATGATGCAGGACATGAGCTACGAGGTGCTGTCGGACATATCGATGTTGCCGACGCGACTCCCGCAACTGTATCGAGAGCTGACAAAGGCTTAAAGAAAAAGGCCCGGGCGTAATCGCCCGGGCCTTTTCGCGTCTTGTTCTGGGGAACTGGTGCCACTCGACTGTTCGTAGGGGCGGATTGGCATCCGCCCACGGTCGTATGGCATGAACCTCAGAATGCCACCAAGTCTCTCTGTCATCCTGAGCCAAAGCGAAGAATCTCGCCGATAGAAGAGCGCAGGTAGATCCGTCGTGCAGGCGACATCCAGTAGAGAGATGCTTCGTCGCAAGCTCCTCAGGATGACTAGGAGTAGGTCAATCCCCGGACGCAGGTGAACGCGCGAGTCGCCAGACTGATGTCTCGCACTTCAGGATGCCGCCGGCCGCGCTATTCGTACGTCAAGGACCGCCGGTTGACCCTTGGCCAACGCTTCGTATCCGCGTCTGAGGGCCGGGATCACCTCCGCCGGGTCTTCCACCTTCTCGCCGTATGCGCCGCACGACTCTGCGAGTTTTGCGTAGTCGGGCGATGGGTATATCTCCATGCCGACCCAGTTGCTTGTGCGTTCCGAGACGCCCTCGGAGTATCCGCCGAGGAGGCTGACGCGTGGGGCGTTGTGGATCTGGTTGTTGTAGATCACCGTCAGGAACGGGGCGTTGTACTTCTGGGCTGCCCAGATGCTTGAAGTGGGGCAGCCGTACACAAAAGCGCCATCGCCCACCGCACACACGACGTTCCGGTCGGGAGCCGCAAGGCGTGCTCCGAAGGCAGCGCCAAGCGCCCAGCCGAGACTTGAGCCGCCGCTGCCGTACATCGTCCCGGGCTTCGTCCGTGGGATGTTGGCTATGACGGAGCCGCTGTTGGTCACGGTCTCGTTCAGCAGGATGTCACTTTCATCCATGACCTGTCCGATGCAGTAGGAAAGCCAGTCGGGCACGATCGGGAATTCGGTGTCGAGGCTTTCCGACTGATCTCGTCGCCTGGAAACTACTGCTGCGTGCGTGGCCCCGGTGCTCGTCGCTCGTTCTTCAGCGGCCTGCGACTGGGCTGCGGTCATCTGTTCCTGGATCTCAAATACCAACGCAGGAATTGCCTTGGACGAGTCCGCCTCCATGAGGATGTCTGCCGGGAAGGTCCAGAGTGGGATGGAGTCTTTGACCGGATCCTGGTCGATCCATATGACGGCGGCGTCAGGGGATGGCCGGACGATTGCCGGAATCCACGGGATGTCGGAATCGATCACCAGGATGGCGTCGGCGTTACGGATATAGTCACCCTCAAGCGCGGCGGGCGCGGCCATTGGATGGTCGCTCGGGAAGCTGAGGCGGACGCGCTCCGTGATGACCGGCGCGCCGATCAACTCGGCAAGCTCGGTCATGTGTGCGACCACTTCCTCGTGCCTGCCAGACTGCGCCGTGATGATAAGGGGGCGCTGGGCGGCCGCGAGTATGGATGCGGCTTCGGACAGTGCTTCCGGGTCTGCCTGTGGCGTTGTCGCACGGGCGTGTCGAGTCGCCGCCGGGATCGTCGCCGTCTCCATCGGCGCCATCAAGACTTCACGGGGCAGTGTCACGTAGACCAGCCCTGCCGGTTCTGTACTGGCGACCTGGAACGCCCGTTGCATGATCTGTTGAAGGTTTTCCGGACGCCTGACTTCGTAGTCCCATTTTGTGAACCCGCGAACGCCGCCACCCTGATCGATCTGCTCCTGGATCCAGTGGATGCTCATGTTTTTTCCGCCCGGCAGCTCACCCTCAAAGGTATAGGGCGCTCGTCCGGCGCAGAACACGATCCCCGCACGCCCTCGCTGGGCGTTATGGACAGCGCCACCAACGGCCTGTGTCCCGGCGTCCACGTGGACGAGCAGTACCTGCGGCTTGCCGGAAACCATGAAGTAGCCGTGGGCGGCGGCCATGCCCATCTTCTCGTCGAGACAGAGGATGGTCTCCGGGACTGTCTGGCCGCGATCGATGTACTTGGCGAGGCTCTCCTGGATGGGGAACGTGTCCGTTCCCGAGTTGATGAACAGGTAGTCGACATCGTTCGCTAGCATCGATTCCACGAACAGATCGGCGCCCTGGTCGACCGCGGTCGTGGCGTCAGCGCCGCTTCCGTACTGCTTTGTCTGTGTCATCAAGAGCCTCCGTGATAGCTGCCTGCAACCAGTCCCGTTGGCGGCATGATAGCGCCGATTCAGGAATGGCGCGCCTGCGCCCGTGTCCATACAGGAACAGGGGCTGGAGTGGAATCATCTGGTGTTCGGAGGAGCGGAGCCGGGTGTTTAGATCCGGTTTGCTGACAGCGCTGCCAGCAACTGAACGATCGCCGTCGTAGCGGATCTCTGAATCACCCACTGCGGATTCCGGCGCGGGAAACGGCCCTGTGCCACGTACGTCCCGGAGTCAGACACCATGCCGATGTAGACGTTGCCGTCGTCCGGGTTCACCGGTGTTACCGACACGCCTACATCCGCCGAGAGGGTTTCACGTGCCAGTTGCGCCAGGGTCAGTGCGCCGTCGGAATCGATGGACGCAGGCTCATGTCCGGCGTGGACCGGCCCGGAACCGGGCACGAGCGCTCCCCTGAAGAAAGCTTCTCGTTCCGGGAGTACATGGAGCATAGAGGCGAGAGCCCCTGAGCTTGCGCCCTCAACCACCGCCAGGGTCTGTTTGCGTTCGATCAGGATCGATGCTGCGCGGCCCGCCGGGGTGTCGTCGTCGGTTCCCCAGATCGAATCTCCGATGCGCCGGCGTATCTCGGCCTCGACCGGTGATATAACCCTTTCGGCGGCTTCCTGATCCGGCCCGCGACCGATCATCCTGAGGTGGATACCTTCAGTGTGTGCGTATATTCCGAGGTACGGGTTCTCCTGCCCAAACAGATCGGACAGGATCTCGTCGATGCCGCCCTCAGATAGCCCGTGGGTTTTGAGGGTGCGCGTTGCCGTTACGCCACTCCCGGAGATCTCACCGAATCTGGGTCCGACTGTGGCTTCCCAGACCTCTTTTAGCTCCCGTGGCGGGCCGGGCATGATGACGATGTGCTTGCCGTCCTTCTCCACCCACCAGCCGGGCGCCGTGCCGTTCGGGTTGGGGATGCTGGTGGCGGAGGGGATCAGCGTGGCCTGCTTGATGTTGGTGGGCGGCATCTCCATGCCACGCCGCGCGAACACGTCTTCGAGCCAGGCCAGGATGTCGGGGTCCACCTTCATCTCTTCGCCAACAGCATTGGACACGGCTTCGCGCGTCAGGTCGTCAGACGTCGGGCCGAGCCCCCCGGTCGATATCACGATGTCAGACCGTTCCAGACCACGCTTGAACGCATCGGAAAGGTGATCGATGTTGTCGCCGATGTGCGACATCCAACGGACGGTTATGCCGGTGCCTGAGAGTTGCTGGGCGATGTACGACGAGTTCGTGTCGACGATCTCGCCCATTAGCAACTCGTGGCCTACAGCCAGGATCTCGGCATTCATTCCGCGTTCCTCCGCTTTACCCCGTCGTCATCCGTTCTGGGTGCAGGGCATAAAATCTTGAACTGGAAATATCTGGGCGCGCCCGGTCACGACATCGCCAACCTACATAAGATTGGTCAATAAGATACGTGAGACGGGAGCTGAATGCGCTGGTTTACGGACGATCCGAAAACACGTAGCGGGCTTGGAACTAAATCCGGAGACTAACTGGCCGTTGCTGGTTCGACGGACTCTTGTTCCGCCAACGTCGTCGGGAGGTCAAAGAAGTCCCGTATCGTCTGGCCCCATTCGGCGTCTATCACGACTACGTCCGGCTGCTCGTTGGCGAGTGCGTACATCCCTTTGCCGTCTTCCGTCAGATCGCCGAGTGTGATCGATATCTGGTTCGCCTGCCGCAACCCCGGCTGGATTTCCACTTCAAACCGAACCGTGGCGTACGGGGATTCGTCGGTTATTCCGTATTCAGCCTGTACTTCGTCGGTTGTAATGCCGACTTCTTTGACCCCTATAAATTGAGGATCGGCCAAGATATTCAGCTGGTCCACGATGACAGACTTCTCGATGTCCTGGTCGCCATCGCAGACCGCATCGCCTTTCAGGGGCAGGTTGCAGACGTGCCAGATGTCCGTATCTATATTTAGCGCGAGCGCCCCGACAACCTCGTTTTCGATGAGGAACACGACCTCGGTCACGTCGGGGACGTTCAGTTCGTAACGCCATTGCGGGATCGGCGGGTCTGCGATCAAACCGTTCAGAACCTCGCCCCATGCCGAGCTGACCAGAACGAGTTGTGGAAACCCCTCGATCTGAGCGTAGTTACCGGATCGGTCAGGGGTTTCATCCCCGAGGAACAGACGGACGAATGATCCGTCTTTAAGTCCGATGGTGACACTGGTGTTCGGCGTCTCAAGTCCATAGAGGCTCGGGTTCCCAAAAGACGACTCCAGTTCTCTTTGTGATCGCGGTCCGCCCAGGAGTGTAGTGATACCGTTCCAGCGCTGGCGGTCGACGGGCATCGTCTCGTCACCGGCGAAGATCCAGTAGTTATTCTCCTGATCCAGCTCAAACGCCATCACACCCGTCGGGGAGTCGATATCCAGCCTGACAATATCGGTCTCTGGAATGGTGTAGAAGAACGGCGGTCCACCGGATACGCGCTCGATGCTTTGATCCGTGACGATGAACGTCACGACGATCGAAGAGAGCGAGACCAGTATCAGCAGGACGAGTTGTAATCGCAGGTTCAAGGTTTAGCGCCTCCGCCACCAGGACCAGACGCCGATGGCGCTGATCAACGACGGCATCAACAGCCAACCGGACCATCTCACGAAGTCACGCTCAGACCGGGTCAGCACCAGCTCCCTGAATATTTTGGTCTTCGAGCGGATGGAGATGAGTTCAAAGTCACGAACCGCCCAGTTGACGGCGTTGGCGAGGAAGTCTCCGTTTTTGGCGGACGTGAAATAGCGGTCGCTCGCGAAGTCCGTATCGCCGATGACCACAATGTTCGTCCGGACCAACTCGCCATCGACGATCTGGGGAGTGAACCCGATCCGCGCAAGCGCTTCGACGGCGATTGCGACATGGAATGGCCCCGGCCTGTCTTCGTCGATATTAAACGAGTCCTCGTCCCCGAGCTCTTCCCAGCTGTTGAGCGTGGTTGTAGCGAGGCCGGCCAGAATCAGGTGTGGCTCGCCGGTGGCGGTCCGTGGGATGGCGTCATCGGTAATCGTCCGGCCGATGAATGTCGCGCCCGGCATGTAGATAACGTCGATCGGTTCGGTGATCGGGTGAGGCGGGTCGAACTGGCGGTTGGAACGTGTGATTTGCAGGAAGTTGGCTTCCGGCGCGACGAAGCTTGTCGCGTCCACGAGGTGTCCGGTGCCGATGGCGATCCCGAATTCGCCCAGAAGATCCCCGTAAGAGGGATCGGGATCGGGCTCAAACAGGAAGATCACGCTTCCACCCCTCAGCATGTACTGCCGAAGAATGTCCGTCTCGTCACGCAACTCACCAGTTGCGCTCACGAGTTCACTTTTAGGATCAGCGAATATCAGCGCCGCCGGGAAGGCGTCTTTGTTGTTGCTGAAGATCTGCGGGAGCAGGTCGATCAAGGTCGCTGTTGAGACGCGGTAGTTGTCCCTGATCAACGAGAGCGCGGCCTGGACGTAGCCCTCGTCGTTGCCCTGAGCGGACGTGATGTCCCGTTCCCCGTGGCCGGAGATGAAGAACACCTGTTTCTGGCGGATCTGGTTCACCACAAGCATGGCCGTGGTGATTCCCTGTTCGTCAAAGATGCCCGGGCCGGTCCTGGGATTGCCCCCGACAACGATATCGACACGTCTTGAATCGGTGGCTTCGATCACGATCGCCGGGGTCTGGGTGACGCCGAAGTCTGCGGCGACGTTTGGCTGAAGGACAGGGTCGATCAGCCGGAAGTCAAAGTCGTCTGCTGCGCGTCGTGAGAACTCAGATAGAAGGTCCTGTGTGTCACGCCATGCGGCGGCGCCCTCTGCGGTATCGACCTGGAGGAAGACGGTTGCCTCTATTGGATCGCTTAGCTCGCTAAGCAACTGAACAGTCTGTTCCGAGAGGCCGAACTGCTGGTTCGATGTGACGTCAGTCCGCAGCCAACCCGGCGGGTTGTCCTGGTCGCTGAGCCACCACAGTACGAAGTTGCCGAGGGTCAGTAGTGTGACGAACGAGACAACGACTATGAGCGTGTTGACGCCGTATCTGCCTCTGCGCCCGAACACGGCCCGGGCGACTTGTCGCCACGAAACGAGTCCAACCACGGCGATGAGCGCAAGGCCGATGGCCATGGTCCAGCGACCGGTCGACTCCAGGTCACGAATAAATATGAATATCAACACGCCGACGAAGAACGCGCCGATGCCGGCCACGATCAACATGTACTTGACCGAGGTCAAGTTGTCGCGGATGGAATCGATTATCGATGTTCGCGGGCGCGTCTCATCCGGCCGGGATGAAATGCGCCGCGCGCGTTCGGCTTCCGGATCCTGGTTAGCCATGGTGCTCTAGCGCCACCTTCTCGATTCCAGGAGCACCACGGTAATGAACAGGAACACCGCCGTAATCGATACGTAGTACGCGATGTCTGTGACCGAGATGATCCCGCGGGCGAAGTCGGCGAAGTGTCCGCCTTCAACCACTCCGAAACTTGATGTGTCAAATACTGAGAACGAACTTCCCAGCTGGAAGTTCGAGACGATCTCTTCAGCCGCGCCGGTCAATCGGTCTGCGACGAAGTTGCTGACGGTTAACCCGGTAAGCAG
>Ga0066376_10001257_pt1 | contig 24707 bp, 27 predicted proteins | sample Knorr_S15_td_Bot_FD_77009 | JGI IMG/M metagenome (GOLD analysis project Ga0066376, IMG submission 77009) | Marine microbial communities from Southern Atlantic Ocean transect - Knorr_S15_td_Bottom_ad_5009_LV_A | ecosystem: Environmental > Aquatic > Marine > Oceanic | place: Southern Atlantic...
AGAAATTTTATAGGAATTGAAAGTAATAAAAAATATATAAACTTTGCTAGAGAAAGAATAAAAGCAATAGTATCAATAAAAAATTTAGATAGTTTAAATTTTAAAGAAAATAAAGAACAAATAAGAATTCCTTTTGGACGCTTAATAGAATTGAACCTTATAAAGCCAGGAGAGATACTTCATGATTTAAAAAAAAGGTGGAATGCAAAAGTTAAAATTGATGGTTCATTAATTACTGAAAATTTTAAAGGATCCATTCACACTATTGCAGCTAAGCTTCAAAACTTACCATCATGTAATGGTTGGACTTTTTGGTACAAATCAGAAAAAAATAATTTAGTTAGTATCGATTTGCTTAGAGAAAAAGCAAGATCTGAATTAAAACAAACTTAAATGATCAAGTACTTTTTTCATCAATGTAGATATTGGTAAAAACTTTATTCTATTTTTTTTTAACCATCTTCCATATTTAATATCAATTTCCTTTTTGGTTTCTGCCCTTAAAAATCTTATTTCTAATTTATAATTACTTATATTATATTTCAAAATACCAGGTACCTTAATCCAATTCAATTTTACAGGCGCCATATCCTTTGCTTTATTTGATGTAAATTTATAATCATACCATTCTGATCCAGGTATTTCCATTAAACCACTCAGAAGTTTACTTCCTATTCTTTTTTTAAAAAAAATTTTATCTTTACATTTAATTAAATAAATATAGAGAAATTTTTTTCGATTTCTTTTTTTTACAAGTCTGAAAACATGATTCTTATTTTTTGATTTCGTATAATTACAATATTTTAATATTGGACAAACCGTACAATTAATTTTTTTTTTTGTACAAACAGTCGAACCTAAATCCATTATTGCCTGCATAAAATCTCCACATTTTTTTTGAGGCAAAATTTTTAAAGATGAAGTTTTTATACCTTTTTTGTCATTTATATTTAAATTAAATACTCTTGAAACCACTCTATTCACATTAACATCAATACCGATAGTTTTCTTATTAAAAGCAATTGAAGATATTGCGTTTGCCGTATATTCCCCTATTCCAGGAAGTTTAGACAAAAGTTTTGTTGAATTTGGAAATTTTCCATTATAATCTCTGGAAATAATTTTTGCACATTTATGTAAATTAATTGCTCGATTATAATATCCTAAACCTTGCCAAAGAAATAAAACATCATCTAATTTTGCTTCCGAAAGTTTTTCCACACTGGGCCATTTATTTATAAATTTTTCATAATAATTTATAGCTGCAGCAACAGTTGTTTGTTGAAGCATTATTTCACTTAACCAAACGAAATATGGATTTTTTAGATCTTTTTTTCGTCTCCATGGTAAATTTCTTTTATTCTTTTTATACCAAAATAATAAGTTATCAGATAGATTTGCCATTTTTTTTTGATACTATCTTAATATATATAAAAACTTTTTTTTAATCTTTTCAAAAAAAAATGAAATTTCGAAGACAAAATTATTTTAAAAAGATCGGAGAAACTCTTCCAAAAATTTTAGAAAAAAAATTAAAAAAAGCAAATTTTATTGAAATATCAATTATAAAAAACTGGAAAGAAATTGTTGGAGATGATATAGCAAAACATTGTTGGCCTATAAAAATTACTTTTTCCAACGAAAACAATTTAAATAGTAAAATTATTATAAAAGTAGAAAGAGGATGGTCTTTAGAAATAGAACATAAAAGTTACGAAATCATTGACAAATTAAACCAATACTTTGGTTATAAAGCTATATCAAAAATTAATATAATTCAAAACTTTGATGAAGATATTGTGGAAACTAAAAAGAACATAATTAAAAAAAGAATAACTAAAAAAAATTATTCCAAAGAAATAAGTAATATAAGACATTCAAAATTACAAAAGGCACTGCTTAAACTTGATAAAACATTATTTGGATAAATAAGGTCTTGCTCATACTAGTGAAAGAATTATAATTATACTATATATTGTAGTTAAAAAATAATGCTATACAACATTAAGAGGTCGTTTTGTTTTTTAAATTTTATTATTATCCTACTTATTTTCTCACCTTCCAAAACCTATGCTGATAAATCTGAAAATTATTTAGGTAATAACGACGCTAAAGTAACAATAATAGAATATGCCTCTATGACTTGTGACCATTGCGGGGATTTTCATAAAAATATTTTTCCAAAAATAAAAGAAAAATATATTGATACAAATAAAGTAAGATTTGTTTTTAGAGATTTTCCTTTGGACAAACAAGCTCTTTATGCTTCAATTTTAGCCAAATGTGCCCCTAAAGATAAATATTTTGATTTTGTTAAATTAATTTTCGAAACCCAAAAAAAATGGATATCAACTGAAGATAAATTTTTAGATAATTTAAAAAATATAGGAAAATTAGGAGGCTTAAATGAGAATAAAATAATTGTTTGTTTTAGAAATGAAGATATGGTAGAGCAGATAATAAATAGTCGTTCAACTGGTGAAAAAAAATTTAATATTAATTCAACACCTTCGTTTATAATTAATGGAAAAAAATATTCCGCAATGTCGTTTAAACAATTTGAGAAAGTTTTAGATAACTTAATTAATTAAATATGGATTTTAGCAAACTAATAATAACTGGTTTTAAGTCTTTTGTTGATAAAACTGAACTAAATATTGAAAATGGTTTAACGGGTATTGTTGGACCAAATGGGTGTGGGAAATCAAATATTGTCGATGCATTAAAATGGATAATGGGAGAAACTTCAGCAAAAAAAATGAGGGGAGATGGTATGGAAGATGTTATATTTAATGGAACGGCTATTAGGCCTCAAAATGAATTAGCAGAAATTGAAATAACATTAGATAACAATGATAAAACAGCGCCTGATATTTTCAATGATTATGAAACTATCGAAGTAAAAAGAAAAATAGAAAGAGAAAAAGCTTCTACTTATTATGTTAATAATAAAATTGTAAGAGCAAAAGATATACGTTTATTATTTGCTGATGCATCAACTGGCCCTGATTCTTCCTCTATTGTTGCTCAAGGACAAATAAATTATTTAATAAACTCAAAGCCAGAGGAAAGAAAAATTATATTGGAAGAGGCTGCTGGTATTACAGGACTTCATGCTAGAAGGCATGAAGCTGAACTAAAATTCAAATCTGCTGATAACAATATTTCGAGATTAGAAGATATTATTAAAACTCATAAAGAACAATTTAAAGTTCTAGATAAACAATCAAAAGAAGCAGAAAAATATAAAACAATTAAAGAAAAAATTGATACGTTAGAAATTACTTTGATTAAAATTAGATGTTTAAATAATTTAAACAATATATCTAAAAAAACAGATAAATTATCTAAAATTAATCAAGAAATTGGGAAAATAGATAAACTAATAGAAGACTTAAAAAATGAAAAAAATAAAAATTTAAATAAAAATAATGAAAAAGGAAATATTTTAAGTGATTTAAAAATTCAAAAACAAAATTATTTATTAAACAAACAAAAACTAGAAGAAGAAGAAAATAGAATATCTATCCAAAAAAATAATTTTAAAAACAGAATGGATCAATTATCTCAAGATATTACTCGAGAAAAAGAATTTTTAGAAGATGCAAACAAAACTTTAAAAAAATTAAAACAAAGCATCTCAGATGAAAAAAAAGAACTTGATATCCAGAACACAAATCAAGAAGAAAAATTTGACAAAAATAATTTTATTAATTTAAAAAATAATTTAGAGGAAGGAATAAAAAAAATTGAATTTATAATTTCAGAAACTAGTGAACTACAAAGACAAATCAACCAAAGTATAAATGCAAATAAAGAAAATTCTTATCTAAAAACAATTAAATCGCATTTTATAAAAATAGTAGAAAAAATTCAGAATGTATTTTCATCTTTTAAAAATATAAAAAATAATTTTTCTAAACTAACAAATTTAGATAAACTTTTTAATTTTGAAGAAGAGTATGGCAGATGGAATAAAAGAATAAATGATTCTAAAAAACAAAATGAAGAGTTGCGTAATAGAGAAATAATAATAAAAAGTGGACTTGAAAAGCTAGAAAAAAGACCAAATGAAATCGCAAAAAATAAAAAAGAAATTGATTCAAAAATTAATATTTTAAATCAAAAAATAATACAAACAGAAAAAGAAATTAAGTTTAATCCTGACAACATAAATGAAATAGATGAAAAAATAAAAATAAATTCAGAGATAAAAATTAAAAAACACGAAGAAAAGACTAGATTAGAAACGGACTTAGAATATCTAAATAATGATTTAAAAAATAGTTATCAAGAAAGCCAAGATAATTTATCTTTAACTTTAAATAAAGATATCTTAGAAAAAGAAAAAATCGATACAGATAGTTTGCCTGCAAAAAATATACTCCAAAGTGAATTAAATACTGAAAAAAGAAAATTTGACAATATTGGTCCTATAAACTTTAGAGCTGAAAATGAAGCTAATGAAACAAATAAAAAAATTGAAAAAATGACGAATGAGAAAGTAGATGTGGAAAAAGCAATATTAAAATTACGAGAAACTATTTCAAACATTAATAAAGAAGGAAGAAAAAAATTAATCGATACATTTGATGGAGTAAATAAAAGTTTCAAAAAATTATTTAGGGAATTTTTTAATGGAGGAAATGCTTTTTTAAAAATGGTAGGATCTTCAGATCCGCTACAATGCGGTCTCGAGGTTTTTGCAATGCCCCCAGGGAAAAAAATGGGTACATTATCTCTTTTATCAGGCGGTGAAAAAACAATGACGGCAGCTGCACTAATTCTAGCTGTATTTTTACAAAACACTTCACCTCTTTGCGTGTTAGACGAGGTAGATGCTCCATTAGATGATGTTAATATTGAAAAATACTGCAATGTTATAAAAAAAATTAATCAAGAAACTTCGATCAAATTTATAGTGATAACACATAATCCTATAACAATGGCATATATGGATAGACTCTATGGTGTTACAATGGCAGAAAAAGGAGTCTCAAAATTAATATCAGTTGAGCTTGAAGAAGCACAAAAATTAAGAGAAGTAGGCTAATAAATCTTGAAAAAGAAATTAAAAGACTTTAAGGAAAGACTTGAAAATATAAAGTATAGAACATCAAAAAAAAACAATAAAAAAAAAAATAAAAATTTTAAAGATTTTGGTGCTTTCTTAAAATTAGGAATAGAGTTAATATCCGCAATAATTATAGGTTTAGTAATTGGTTTATTTCTCGATAATTATTTTCAATCTAAACCAATTTTTTTAATTATTTTTTTAGTACTAGGTTTTGCCTCAGGTATTATGAATGTATTTAGGTCAGTAAAAAGATTAGGATTTGAGGTTGGATTTAAAAAAAAAAATGGTAAATTTTTTAAATAGTTTTTTTATTTTATTTGTTTAATTTATGGCAGATCCAATTCATCAATTTGAAATAAAAGAATTAATACCTTTGGAGTTGTTTGAAACAAACATTTCATTTACAAATTCTTCACTATTTATGAGCTTAGCTATTATTTCTGTAATCTTGCTATTATTGGTATCTATAAAGAATCAAAGTTTGATTCCTAGTAGATTGCAATCAATTTCAGAAATTTTTTATGAATTTATTGCCAATATGATTAGTGATAATATAGGAGAGAAAGGTCATAAATTTTTTCCTTTAATATTTACATTATTTGCTTTTATACTTTTTGGTAATTTGCTTGGTATGTTGCCTTACACTTTTACTTTTACAAGCCACATAATTGTTACATTTGTTCTTGCAATATTTATTTTTTTATTTGTTACTCTGCTTGGGATTTTTATACATGGTTTTAAATTTTTCGGTTTATTTGTACCAAAAGGTGTTCCAATGCTAATGCTACCTTTGATGGTACCAATAGAAATAATATCTTATTTATCAAGACCTATAAGCTTGTCTGTTAGATTGTTTGCTAATATGATGGCTGGTCATACAATGTTAAAAATATTTGCAGGTTTTGTATTTTCTTTAGGAATATTTGGCGTTGCACCGCTTATTGTTACTGTTGCTTTAACAGCTCTTGAAGTTCTTATTGCTTTTTTACAAGCTTATGTATTTACTATATTAACTTGTATATATTTAAATGAAGCTATTAATCTACATTAAATTAGGAGAAACTATATGGAAATAGAAGCAGCTAAAATAATAGGAGCCGGATTAGCAGTTATTGGTCTGGGTGGAGTTGGAGCAGGAATAGGTAGTATTTTTGCAGCCTTAGTATCAGCTATAGCTAGAAACCCATCTGCACGTCAGGAAGTTTTTCCAATTGGAATGTTAGGTTTTGCATTAGTAGAAGCTGTGGCTTTATATGCCTTAATGATTGCATTCTTTTTTCTATTTGTATAATTTTTTAAATTTTAAAAAATGCCTCAATTGGAAATTACAACTTTTCCAAGTCAAATATTTTGGCTTATAATAAGCTTTGCTATTCTATACTTTTGCATATCAAGATTAATAATACCTAAAATATCCAGAGTGCTAAAAGAAAGAGAGTTGCAAATTGAGAAAAATATTAGTGAATCTGAAATATTATATAAAAAAACAGAAGACATTAATAGAAAATATGAAGATTTAAAAAAAGAAACCGAAGAAGAATCAAAAAAAATTATTAAAAACGTCAAAGACGAAACAAATAAAAAATTTTTGGAAAATACAAATATTGTAAAAAAAAATCTTGAAAAAATATTGGAAATATCTGAAAAAAAAATATCTCAAAAAAAGGATAAAGCGTTAAAAAGTATTACTTCAATATCTTTATTGCTTTCCAAAGAAATTATAAAAAAAATATCAAACAAAAAAATTAATACTAAAAGTCTAAATACAATAATAAAAAGAAATTCAAAGGTAAAAATAAATTGATAGATTTATTTCATAGTGAAAGTTTTTGGGTATCAGTAGCTTTTTTTATTTTTATTGCTCTATCTTTCAAAAAAGGAAAAAGATTACTTTTAACTTCTCTTGATAGTAGAATAGAAAATATAGTAAAAAATATTAATGATGCAAAAAAAATAAGATCAGATGCTGAAAATAATTTAAAAGAAGTAGAAAAAAACTTAAACCAATTAAAAACCAATAAAAAAAAAATAATAATAGAAGCTAAAAATGAGTCTGAAATTTTAAAAAAGGAAATTTTAGCTCAAGAGAAAATTGCTATTGAAAGACTTCACGATCGATTATCTGATAGAATAAGACAAACAACAAACGAAGCAATTACAGATATCAAGAACATTTCTTTAAATATAGCAATAAAAAGTGTGAAGGATTTTCTAAAAAATCAAGATGATGGAAAAGAAAAAAATAATCTTATTGCAGAATCTATAATTAATCTTTCTAAAGATCAAAAAGAAAAAAATAAAACAAATTATAAAAACTTGTGACTTCCATCACAATAAGGAGGAGTTTTTGTATGTTTGCATCCACAAAAAAAAATTGCTTCTTCTTTTTCTGCTGTAATAACAAATGGCTTAAAACTGGTACTTTTATGTGAACCATTGCAAAAAGGCTGTTGTTTACTTAGCCCGCATGAACACCAAGCATATTTTTTACCTTTTTTTACATTTATAGTATAAGGTTTTTTTTGAGGTGATATTTTACTTTGCATTTTTATTTAATTTTTCTAATTTAATTATACTATTTTTATGATTTGTTATAAATTTTTTATAAAAAATTCTATTGGCATATTACACAAAAATAAACAAATATAATCTTCAAAAGCATGTTGACCAATATAAAATTGGAAAATTATTTTATTTTAAGGGAATAAAGGAAGGAATAGAAAATACTAATTATTTTTTTAAAACAGAAAAAGGTAACTTTGTTTTAACAATCTTTGAAAATAAAATAACAGAAAGAATTAAAAATAAAGATCTTACATTCTTTATAGATTTAATAAAATTTTTGCGTATTAAAAATTTTCCTACTCCCTCAATTTTACGTGATATTAATAAAAAACATTTAATAAATTTTTATAACAAGCCTTCCGTTATAGTTGAATTTATAACTGGAAATAATCCAAAAAATATAAATAAAAACCACTGCTATGAACTAGGAAAAATATTAAGTGTGCTTCATAAAAATTCTTTAAAATTTAAAAAAAAGAAAAAAAATAACTTTTCTTTAAATGCATGGGAAATATTAATTTACAAAAAACTCAATCTTAAAAAAAATCATTTTTTATTTTTAAAAAATGAAATAGAATTTTTAAAAAAAAATTGGCCAAAAAATATTCCATCTGGAATAATTCATGGTGATCTTTTTCCAGATAATGTTTTTTTTAAAAAAAATAAAATCAATGGAATAATTGATTTATCAAACGCATGTAATGATTTTTTTTGTTATGATTTATCAATTTGCATAAATGCATGGTGTTTTAATAAAAAAATAGATTTGAATAAAACTAGAAATTTAATTAAAGGTTATAGTTTTGTAAGAAAATTACAAAAAAAAGAAATTAATTATTTTCCTATTTTTTTAAGAGCTAGTAGTTTAAGATTTTATTTATCAAGATTAATGGATTCAAAAAATAAAAGAATTCCAAAACAATATAAAAAAAATCCAAATGAATATCTGAAAAAATTAAAATATTTTCAAGAAAATAACTTATCAAATTTTTTTAATAAAATATAAATGAAAAAATTAGATATATATACTGATGGATCATGTTTTGGCAATCCGGGACCAGGAGGTTGGGCTTTTATTATAAAAGATAAAAATGGTAAAATTTTAGAATTCGCTGGATCAGAAAATCATACAACAAATAATAAAATGGAACTTACAGCGGTTATTAAAGCTTTTTTGTATATAAAAAAAAATACAATTCTAAACATTTATACTGATAGCAAATATGTAAAAGAAGGCATAACAAATTGGATAAATAAATGGAAGTTAAATGGATGGAAAACAGCAAATAAAAAAGATGTAAAAAATTCAGATTTGTGGAAAGAATTAGATGAAAAAATAAAGCTTCACGATATAAAATGGTTCTGGATAAAGGCACATAATGAGAATATTTTAAATGAACGTGTTGATGTTCTTGCAAAAAAAGCTATTAAAATTTAAATTAAATTTAAAATACTATCAGCGTTTGTTAAACTACAAACGCCAGGATCTTTTTCAACTATTAATTTTTTAATAATCTTGTTTTCAAGTAACATAACATATCTTTGAGATCTTTTTCCCATACCAAAACCTGAACAATCCAAAACCATTCCTAAAGACTCAGTCATTTTACAATTTCCATCTGCAATAAAAAAAAATTCTTTTTCCAAGACTTTATTAAAGTTCTGCCACGCTTTTATAACAAACTGGTCATTTACTGCTAGACAAATTATATTATCAACTCCTTTATTTTTAAATTCAGCAAATTTATTTACATATGAAGGGAGATGATCATTGTTACATGTAGGTGTAAAAGCTCCAGGAAGAGCAAAAAAAACAACTTTTTTATTAGAAAAAAGCTTATCAGTTTCAATTTCATTACTTCCGTCAGCATTAACTAGGACAATTTTATTGTTGGGTAATATATTGCCTTCTTTAATCATTTTTAACATTTTTTAAGGTACTCAAAAGAACCTTAACAGTCAAGATTTCTGGTAATAAAACTCCTTGTGGGGCTGATGGACTATAAACTACATTTACTGGTATACCAAATCGTCCAAATGAATTAATATATTCATTAATTTCATTGTTAGGTTTTGTTAAATCTCCACGCATTTTCTGGATATTATATTCTTTAAAAATTTGTTTAACTTTTTTTCTATCTATAACAGTTTTTTTATTAAAAAAACATGTAATACACCATTCTGCTGTTATATCAACAAATACAATTTTTTTTTCGATATTAACTAGTTTATTAATTTCGTTAACTTTGAAAGTTAACCAATCTTCTTTTAAATTATTATTTGAATTTATCCTATTATCAATTTGAATTGATAAAACACTTATTAGCCACAAAGCTGTAAGTATTAATAAAAAACTTAAAAAATATTTTAATTTTTTCATCCATAACCCTGGCTTTGGTAAGAATGATAAAGTTTTTGGATAAGTTGCTAAAATAATATAAGGACTTGCTAATCCTAGACTAACGCTAAAAAAAATTAAAAAAATTATTTGATTTGGACTTACAAATGCAAAACCTAATGCTGTGCCAAGGAAAGGTGCGGAACATGGAGTAGATAAAATAGTTACAAAAAATCCTAAAAGAAAGTTTTGAAATAATTCTGATTTATTTTTATTCAAATTAATAAATTTATTTAAATACATTTTTAAAAAAGCAGGAATATCAATAGAAAATAAACCAACTAAATTTAATGAAAAAAGAATTAAAATTATTATCAAGAAGATCAGAAAAAATGGGTACTGAAATTGAAAACCCCAACCGAGCGTGTGACCAAAACTTTTTAAAATAACCGTAAAAAATGCTAGGAGAAAAAAAGAAAATATTATTCCAAATACAGTGGCAAAAAGATTTTTTTTAATATTCTTGTTTGATGTATTTTTTAATTGAGATAAAATATTATAAATTTTTAGAGATAAGACAGGAAAAACACATGGCATAAGATTTAATATTGCTCCTCCAATAAAAGCTATAATAATAAAAAATAAAATACTATTGGTATTAAAAATATTTGAATATGAAGAATAATTTACTTTATCAACATATTCTGCTATAAGTTTTGCATATTCAGATGATTGACCATTTCCTGCAGGTATATTTAAAATTAAATTATCATTAAGTGGTACACATATTTCCTTACAAGTTAAGTAATCTACATCAAAATTTATAAACAATTTTTCACTAGGTCTTTGCAATTTTAATCTAAGTGGTAATACAATTTCACCTTCATACCCAATGCTTTTCATACCTAAAATTTCAAATTTTTTTGGTTTTGGCCATAGAATTTCAAGTTCTTTAATATTCTTTGATTTTGACCAATTTATTTTCGGAGGGTATCCGGCTTTACCTGGATTTTTCCAATATATTTTCCAACCAGGCTTAAGTCTGAATAGGAGTCCAAAATACAATTCTTCTTCTTTATTTATTGATTTTACTGGAGAAATGACTTCTATTAAAACATTTTTATGAATTTTATATGCTAATTTATTTTCATAATCTTGATAAGCAAATAAAGAGGCCTTTGCTATTATAAAAAAAATAATTGTTAATATAAAAGTTTTAAAATAATTCAACATAAAAATTATCTAAATTTATTTTATTTAAAGCATTTTTATTATTATAATAACTAGAAATATATTTTTATATTTTTTATATATGAATAAAAATAAAAATTTTTTATCAGGCAAATTTTTAATTGCATCACCTTCTATGTTAGATCCTGTATTTTATAAATCAGTTATATATTTAATTTCACATCGAAGTGAAGGGGCTATGGGAATAGTAATTAATCAACCAATAGTTCAAACTAAACTAGAAAATATAATTAGCCTTGAAGAATTTAAAAAAAATACCCCTATAAATAACATTCTAATTACCCTTGGCGGTCCTGTTGATATAAAAAAAGGATTTGTATTGCATACGCACGAATTTAAAGATGAAACAACATTCAAAATTGATAAAAATATTTTTTTAACCTCCAATATTAATATACTTAAATCAATTATAAAAGGCAAAGGTCCGAAAAGGTCTCTTTTTGCATTAGGGTACTCAGGATGGATACCTGGACAACTTGAATCTGAAATATCACAAAACGGATGGTTAGTTACGTCTGGTAACCCAGAATTAATATTTGAATGTAAAATTGAAGAAAGATGGAGTCAGGCAATTAAATCTATAGGTATCAATCCTGATTTACTTAGTTCAGAATCTGGAAACTGTTAAAAATCTCCTTTTAACTTTGCTAAAAGTATATGATCCTCAAATTTACCATTAATCTCTAAATATTTTTTAGCATAGCCTTCTATTACAAAACCAGACTTTATTAAAACCATTTTGCTTGCAATATTTTTTGGTATACAAGCTGCTTCTATTCTATTGACCTTTAAATCGTCGAAACAAAAACTGCAAACGTTTTTAATAGAGTCTTGCATATATCCCTTTCCTGCAAAATTTATTCCCATCCAATATCCTATAGTTATACTTTTATATAATTTATTTTTCATATTTGTTAAATTAATTCCTCCCACAAGTGTTTTTGATACACGATGAAAAATAAAAAAAGTATATGAAGTTTTATTTTTTATTGAGATATGAGTATGATTAACAAGCTGTTCAAAAAAATCTTTGGTAAGATAATTTTTCGGCCAGCGTGGTTCCCATGGTTGTAAAAATTTTCTAGACTTCTGTCTAAGCTCGGCCCATTCTTTCCAATCTTTTGTTTCTGGATATCTTAAAAAAACTTTTTTTCCTATTAACTTTTTTTTTTTATTTTTAATAAAAAGAATATTATACATTTGATATGAAATCCGATTGTTTTAATAAATAATCTTTTATCTTAAAATAATTTAAATCTATAGTTTTATATTTTTCTTTTCTTTTATATAAATCTATTAAATTTCTAGGCAACTCAGGGTATTGATTAATAGATTTTTTTACAATATCAGGAAACTTTGAAGGATGAGCTGTTGATATATAAACTATAGGTTGTTTTTTTTTATTCAATTTCCTTCCAGCAGCAATACCCACTGCAGTGTGCGGGTCTATTATAATTTTATTTTTAATAAAGATTTCTTTCATCATTTCTATTGTTTCTTTTTCGCTAACACTTTTTGCATAAAAAAATTTTTGAATCTGCTTTATTTTTTCTTTATTAATATCCATTCTTTTATTCTTAAATAGGTTCTTTAAATTTTTATTAACGTTTTTGGTTTTTGATTTAAATAAATCAAAAATAAATCTTTCAAGATTACTAGGTAATTGTATATCCATACTTGGAGTAATAGTATGTTTTACTGATTTTAATCTTATTACACCTTTGTTAATAAAAGTTGACAAAATATCATTAGAATTTGTAGCAATGATTAATTTATCAAATTGCAAACCAATTTTTTTAGCTACATAACCTGAATAAATATTTCCAAAATTACCTGAAGGAACTGAAAAAATGATATTTTTATTTCTCTTAATTTTTGTTATTGAAAAAAAATAATATATTGTTTGAAATAATATTCTTGCCCAATTAATTGAATTTATTGCAGTAAAATTAAATTTTGATTTTAAATCTGGATCGATAAATAATTTTTTTATAATTTTTTGGCAATCATCAAAATCACCATTGATTGCAATATTATGTATATTTTTTGAATTAACAGTTGTCATTAGTTTTCTTTGAACTTTAGAAATCTTTCCTTTTGGATGAAAAATAAAAACCTCCATTGTATCTTTATCTTTACATGCATCAATTGCTGCTGCTCCTGTATCTCCAGATGTAGCGCCAATTATTGTAATTCTTTTTTTTTTACTTTTTAGCGTATAATCAAGAAGATTTCCAACTATCTGTAATGCATAATCCTTAAAAGCTAAAGTAGGCCCATAATGCAACTCAAGTAACCATTCATAATTACTTAAGGGTCTTATTTTAGCGATTTCTTTATTTGAAAATTTTTTTAGAGAATTATTAATAATTTTTTTTAATTCTTTTTTATTTATTTCATTTCCAATAAACTTCCTAGAAACTTCAAAAGCGATATCGTTATATTTTTTTTTTTTGAGTCTTTTAATATCTTTTGCTAAAAACTTGGGCCACTTTTTTGGAATATAAAGCCCTCCATCTTTTGCTAAGCCTGAAAGTAAAACATCAGAAAAGTTTAATTTCTTTTTCTCCCCCCTAGTGCTTATATAATCCAATACCAAATCCTACTAAAATAATTAATTAAGATATCTTTCTACTAAATGATTTTTAAAATATTCAATATTTAATTCTTCCCCGGTAACTTTTTTAATTAATTCATCACTAGTATATAATGATCCTTTTTGATGTATATTGTCCCTTAGCCATTTCAATAACTTTGTAAATTTTCCTTTTGCTATTTCATTACTTAAAGACGGTATTTGTTTTTTTGCTTTAGCAAAAAACTGTGCTGCATAAAGAGCGCCTAACGTATAAGTTGGAAAATAACCAAATGTTCCATCAAACCAATGAGTGTCTTGTAAACAACCTTCTAGATTGTTTTTAGGTGTAATGCCTAAATACTTTTTCATATACATATTCCATACTTTCGGTATATCCTTAACTTTCATATTTCCTTCAATAAGTTCTTTTTCAATTTTATATCTTAAAATAACATGTAAAGGATATGTTACTTCGTCCGCATTTACTCTTATAAAACTAGGTTTAACTTTTGTAAAAATTTTATAAAAGTTTTCTGCATTGTTTTCTTTTTTATTTATTTCTAATCCACCCCATTTTTCAAAGATTGACATTGCAAATTTTAGAAACTCATAACTTCTACAAACCTGCATTTCCCAAAAAAGTGATTGGCTTTCATGTACTGCCATTCCAAGCGGTTCTCCAACTGCCTGGTATTTCCATTTTTCTGGAGTACCCAAATTATAAAACGCATGGCCTGTTTCATGTAAAACAGCCATTAAACTATCAAAATAATTTTTTTCATATCTCGTAGTAATTCTAACATCTCTATAAGTTCCTCCACAAAATGGGTGCACGCTTACATCTAATCTTCCATATAAAAAATTAAAACCAAGTGCGCACATAAATTTTTTATTCATTCTTTCAAGAATTTCAGGGAGATCGGGAAATAAATCTTTTTTAAGAGGAATTATTTTTTTTTTTTTTTTTTGAAAATTTAAAACTTCCTTTAGTAGATCAGGTAAAAAAGATATCAATTGATCGAATATTACATCTATTTTATCTGACTTTAGACCCATTTCATAATGGTCTAATTGTGCATCATATAAACTACATTTTTTTTTTTTACTGAGAATTTTTGCTTCGATTCTAATAAGTCCTAAAAGTTTTTCTAATTTTGGGATAAAAGGTTTAAAACTACTTTTTTTTTTTTCTCTAAATTCAAGCCAAAGTTTTGATAAATCAGACTGCGCCCTAGTTGTTTTCTCTATTAATTTATCATCTATTACGCTGCTTTCGGTATAATGTTTTTTTATTAAGTGAAGATTCTTTTTTTCCCAAATGTTTAGTTTCTTAATCCTTTCTGCTTTTTTTATTAAGTTATATAACTTTTTATCTCTTATCTTTTGATGAGATAATAATTGTAAAGTTACATATTGATCTGTTCTATAAGAGTGAGCACCAAGTGGCAACATAACCTGCTCATCCCATCTTAAAATACTTTTGGCTTCATGAATCAAATAGATTTCTTCATATTTCTTTTCCAATTCTTTATAAAAGTTAATTTTCATTTATTCTTTCTTAAATATATGTAATTCATAATTAAAAATATTACGGCAAGCATCCCCCAAGTTATCGAATATTGTAAATGGTTATTTGGTAATGCAACTTTAGGTTCTTTAGCAATAGGGTAATTGTTTAAATCATTTTCATTAATTAACTCCAAGAAAACATGGTTTATTAAATTAAAACCAACATATTTAGACATTTGTAATATATTTATATAAAACCAAGAATTATCCTTCGGTACATTTTTAGGAGTAAAAAAATTTTTTTTATCTGATTCTTTTAAGATACCTTGCAAAAATACATTTTTTTCATTGTCATCATTAAAAAATTTTTTTTCACGCACCCAACCTCTATTAATTAAAATAATTCTTCCATCTTTAAGTAAAAAAGGAGAAATCAAATTAAACCCAACTTGCGCATTGTAAGTTCTAGGTTCAAGATACATATTTTTATTTATGAAAGTTCCTTCTACTAAAATTTTTTTATATTTAAATTCCCGCAAATCACCATATAAATTATTTATATTTGCTGGTGAACTTTTATAAGCTAATTCCAGACTGTTTATTAAATCTGATTTCCAAAAAAGTCTTTTAACTTGCCAAGCAGATAAACAAAAACAAATGAGTGAAATAATCAAAGAAAATAAGGTAATGCCAAGTAAATTTCGTTTTAAAAGCATAAATCTATTTTTTTCTGTGTCTATAATGTAAAACTAAAAAAAGTAACTTTAAATATTTTATTAAAATGATTGATAATAATATAATTATTATCCCCCACACAATTATATGGACCCACAAAGGAGGAGAAAAATATATTTCAGTAATAATGGCTAGTGAAACTATAAAAATACTTAAAATTAAAATTGCAAAAAACATCGGACCATCGCCACAATCATGATCAGATAATTTCAATTTGCAAAATTCACATTTTTCTTTTATTTCCAAAAAATTTTTAAATATTTTTCCTTTCTTACATTCGGGACAACAGGAATTAAAAAGGATGTATTTAAGATAAGATTCTTTGTTCACAACACTTAATATTTATATTGCGATACTTTCTCAAAATTATTATTTGAATAAAAAAAAGTGTAAGATAGAACAATACTATCGATATAATTAGTTGATTTATCTTCTAAAATTTTTGGATCAATATAAAAATTTACTGGTAAAATAATTTCTTCACCCGGTTCTAGTGTTTGATTTTTAAAACAAAAACAATCTATTTTATTAAAATATGTTGCGGCTTCAAAGGGTAATATATTATATGTTGCAGTTCCGGTAATACTTTCATTACTTAAATTCTTTGCTTTATAAAAAGCAAGAACAGGTTCTCCAAGTTTTATTTTTATACTTCTTTGCATTGGTTTAAAGGCCCAATTTAATTTTTTATTAACATCCGAGTTAAATTCAATTTTTATTTCTTTAATTGTTGATAAATTTTTTGATGATTGATTTAACTTACTTATTTTTGGTGTTCCACCGTAACCTGTAACTTGACAAAATAATTTGTATAAAGGAACGGCTGCAAATGTAAGTCCAACCATAAAACTCACAAGAAAAAAAAGAGATAAGCTTACTTTTAAATTTCTTTTATTCATAAAAATAAATTATAGTTTTATCCAAGTTATTCCATAAAAAATTAAAACTAAAATAACTAATATTATTAATAACGCAATATTTTTAGCTTTTCTTTTTTTTATTTCTTCGTTTGATAAATTGTGCTTCATAATATTAAACAACAAAATAATCAATAATCATACTTAAAAACAGTAAATATAAATAAACTATGGAATATAAAAACATTTTAATAGATTTGGTTTCTTGATTATCAAAATAAACTTTAAAAGAATGATAAATAAAATACAAACCTAATATTAGTGATGTTAAAAAATAAATAACACCAAAATATCCTAAAATATAAGGCAATAAAGTAATTAAAAACATTAAAATGGAATATAAAACAATTTGAATTTTTGTATTTTTAATTCCTGATACAACTGGAAGCATTGGAAAGCCTGCAGATTTATAATCTTTCAAACAATATAATGATAAAGCCCAAAAATGAGGAGGCGTCCACATAAAAATTATCAAAAACATTAATAAAGGTAATACATCTAAACTTCCTGTAACAGAAAGCCAGCCTATTGCAGGTGGAAAGGCACCTGCTGCTCCGCCAATAACAATATTGTATTTTGTCCTTGGTTTTAACCACATTGTATAAATAACAACATAAAAGAAAATTGAAAAAGCTAAAAAAAGGGCTGCATAATAACTAATTGTTAAAGCCATAACGTAAACTGATACAATGCTTAAAAAAACTGCAATACCCAATGCTTCACTTTTTTTAATTTTTTTAGAAGGTAATGCCCGTGTTCGAGTCCTAAGCATTTTAAAATCTAAATCAGTTTCATACCACATGTTAAACGCGCCAGCAGCTCCTGAACCCAAAGCAATACAAAATATGGAAACAAATGCGATCCAAGGATGAACTGAACCAGGCGCAACAATTACACCTACAAGTGCGGTAAAAACAACAAGCGTCATCACCTTAGGTTTAACTAGACTAAAATAATCTTTAAAAAATAAAATATAATCAGAATCAATTGATAATTTTTTATAAGAAAAGGTTGTTTTTGCTATCATTGATAAACCTCCAAAGAAAACATTGGTGTAATATATTTTAAGTTTTTGGAACGTTATCACCAAAAGTATGGAAAGGTGGTGGTGAGCTTACAGACCATTCTAATGTTGTGGCGCCTTCGCCCCATGGATTTGCCGCAGCTTTTTTATCGCTAGCAAATGCTTTAATGACAATATAGATGAATAAAAGAAAGCCGGCAGCGCTTATATATGCACCGATTGAAGAAATTCCTTGCCATCCTGCATATGCATCTGGATAATCTGGAACTCTTCGAGGCATGCCAGCTAGACCTAAAAAATGCATAGGAAAAAATGTTACATTAACGCCAATAAATGTTAACCAGAAATGGATTTTTCCTAAACTTTCAGAATATTCTTTTCCAGTCATTTTAGAAAACCAATAATAAAAAGCACCAAATATACCAAAAACAGCAGCTATTGACATTGTGTAATGAAAGTGCCCAACAACATAATAAGTGTCATGAAGTGCAAAATCTAAACCTGCATTGGATAAAACAATTCCTGTCACTCCACCCACGGTAAACAAAAAGATAAAACCCAAGGCCCACAACATTGGAGTTTTTAAGGAAATTGAGCCACCCCACATAGTTGCCAACCAACTAAAAATTTTTATTCCAGTAGGTACTGCAATTACTAAAGTTGCTGCGTTAAAATATGCTCTTGTATCAATGTTCATACCAGCGGTATACATATGATGGGCCCACACTGCAAATCCAATAGCGCCAATTGCAACCATTGCATATACCATACCTAAATATCCAAAAATTGGTTTTTTTGAAAATGTTGAAATAATATGACTAACAACACCAAAGCCTGGAACAATTAAAACATACACTTCTGGATGTCCAAAAAACCAGAAAAGATGTTGGAATAGAACTGGATCCCCTCCTCCAGCTGGGTCAAAAAAACTTGTTCCAAAATTTCTATCTGTTAATAACATCGTAATGCCTCCTGCAAGAACAGGAAGAGATAAAAGTAGTAAAAAAACAGTTACTAGAATTGCCCAAACAAATAATGGCATTTTATGCAGTGTCATTCCAGGAGCGCGCATATTGAAAATTGTAGTAATAAAGTTTATTGCTCCTAAAATAGATGCTGCACCTAAGATATGTATTCCCAAAATCATGTAATCAACAGAATGCCCTGGGTGTCCTAGTTTTGAACTTAATGGTGGATAAAAGGTCCAGCCTGAACCCATGCCTGTCTTGTATGCTGCCATTAATAAAAGAAAAGCCGGTATTAATAACCAAAAACTTATATTATTCAATCGAGGAAAAGCCATATCAGGAGCCCCAATCATAATTGGAACAAACCAATTGCCAAAACCACCAATCATAGCAGGCATTATCATGGCAAAAATCATGATTAATCCGTGCATTGAAATAAGCGTATTATAAAGTTGGTGATCTCCACCTAAAACTTGTAATCCTGGTTCTGCTAACTCTGCACGCATTGTTAGGGACATTGCCAAACCAATTACACCCGCAACAAAGGCAAAAATTAAATACATTGTTCCTATATCTTTGTGATTAGTTGAGAATAACCATCTTTTCCACCCTGTTGGATGGCCATGGTCTTGATGTTCTACTGTACTAGAATATGCCATTTGTAATTATTATGCTCCCCACCAATATATCACAGTAAATAAAAATAACCAAACAACATCAACAAAGTGCCAGTACCATGCTGCTGCTTCAAAGCCTACATGATGATCTGGTGAAAAATGCCCTTTGATAGATCGAATTAAACAAACTAATAAAAAAATCGATCCAATTATAACGTGAAATCCATGAAATCCGGTAGCCATAAAAAATGTTGAAGGATATATGCCTTCGGTGATTGCAAATTTTGCTTCATGATATTCAAAGCCTTGTAAAAAAGTAAATGTCCATCCTAGGATTAAGGTAAGAATTAAACCAATAACAAGTTGTTTTCTATTATTTTGTCTTAAACCATGGTGGGCCCAAGTGACGGTTGCTCCAGAACTCAACAATATAATAGTATTTATAAGCGGTATTCCCCATGCATGCATTGTTTCGACGCCCTCTGGTGGCCATACTCCTCCTATGGCTTCTCTATAACTTGCTTGGCCTGGCAAACTAACATCAAAAAAGGCCCAGAAAAAAGCGACAAAAAAACACACTTCTGAAGCTATGAACAATACCATCCCATATTTCAAACCAATTTGAACTATTTTATTATGAACACCACTATGCGATTCTTTTATGACTTCTCTCCACCATCCGGCCATAGTGAATAAGACTATCCCCAATCCAATAAGCATTGGTAGCATTGATCCACGTTTGGTTTCTTCTGCACCAAATGAAAGGCCATCGCCAAAAAAATTCACAGCCCCAAAAACAAGAATAATAACGCCAAATGCCCCAATGGCTGGCCAAGGGCTAGGGTCAACCATATGGTAATTATGTTTTTCAAATTGCATAAAATTTAATTATTTAATAATTTCTACTTTCTTAATTTCTTCATTTTTTTTTGCTGCAGCTTTTTTACTTTGAACCCATTCATTGAATTCAGATTCTGATACAGCTTTAACTACTATTGGCATAAATCCATGAAGCATTCCGCAAAGTTCTGAGCACTGACCATAATATGTGCCTTCTTCTAGTACTTCAAACCAAGTATCTTGCACTCTTCCAGGAACGCCATCAATTTTTATTCCAAATGCAGAAACCGAAAAGCTATGAATGACATCTGTTGCTGTAGCAATAACTTTAATTTTTTTATTCACTGGAACAACAATTGGTTCATCAACATCAAGTAATCGTATATATTTTTTTCCTGTTTCTTTTGATAATTCATCGCATTCTTCTTTTGTACTGCAAAGGATATTACTATCAAAAACAAGGCCATGGTCTGGATATTCATATGTCCAATACCATTGGTTTCCTATTGCTTTAAGTGTCATTTCTGTATTTGGATTGTAGTGGGAATAATATAAAAGCCTAAAAGCAGGAATTGCAATTACGATTAATATTATAACAGGAATAACGGTCCATAAAATTTCTAAAATTGCATTATGGGTTGTTTTAGTTGGTTTAGGATTATTTTTCTCGCTAAATCTTATAACTATATACACCATTAAACCTATTACAAAAAGAGCAATGGCGATAATAATAGGATTTATAAAATAATTATGGAAATCCACTACTTTTTCCATAGTGGGAGTAGCTGGTGGTCTAAATCCTAGTTGCCATGGTTTAGGTCCTCCATCTGCAAATCCAAATTTTGCTGTATTAAGAAAAAAAGACAAAAATAACAAAAATCTTCCCACTCTATTCAAACTCCCTATAATCAATAAAATATATTACAATTTATCAATAGATTAAAAAAATACAATTTTAATTTAATGATGTGAAGTTTTTTTTTTTTAAAAAAACAATTATATTAATTTATATCAGTTATAGTTACAAATTTAAAAATTATGAAAAATATTAATAATTCTTATGATCTATTTTTTAAAAATGAAGGTCTTGATTTCAATAAAACAGAAAAAATAGTAAACGAAGCATTGAGAAAAGCGGATGATGGGGAATTATTTTTAGAATTTCGACAATCTGAAAACTTTATATTTGATGATAAAAAAATAAAAAATGCCAGTTCATCCATTGATAAAGGTTTTGGTTTGCGATCAATAAAAGATGAGACATCAGCATATTCTCATTCTTCAGATATTACTGAAAAAAGTATTGAGACTGCAGGAAGAACAGTTAAATCAATTTTATCAACTAGTTCTAAATCAAAAATTGTTGATCCGATTAGATCAAATAAAAAACATTATTCAGAAATTAATCCACTTGATGAATTTACTCCGGAACAAAAGACTAAGTTATTAAAATCAATAGATGCATATGCGAGAAAACTAGATAAAAGAGTTAAACAAGTATCAGCTTCTCTTAACGGAGAATGGCAAGCTATACATATTTTAAGAAAAGGCGGGTATCATTCAGGAGATATCAGACCACTTGTAAGATTAAATATTTCAGTCACAGTTGATAATGGAAAAAGAATGGAAACCGGATCCAGTGGTATAGGAGGAAGAAAAAGTTATATAGAATTTTTCAATCCTCAAATCTGGCAAATGCAAACTAAAGAGGCTTTGAGACAAGCGATAACTAATTTAAAGTCATGTCCAACGCCAGCAGGAAAAATGCCAATAGTTTTAGGGCCAGGTTGGCCTGGTATTATTCTTCATGAAGCTATCGGTCATGGATTAGAAGGTGATTTCAATAGAAAGAAAATTTCAGTGTTTTCGGAACTTTTAGGAAAAAAAATTGCGTCAAAAAATGTTACTGTCGTTGATGATGGAACTATTAATGATAGAAGAGGTTCAATTACAATTGACGATGAAGGAACGCCAAGTCAATGTACCACACTAATTGAAAATGGAATAATGGTAGGACATATGCAGGATAGATTAAATGCAAGTTTAATGAAAACAAAATCAACTGGAAATGGTAGAAGACAAAGTTTTGAATTTCTTCCAATGCCTAGAATGACAAATACCTATATGTTGTCCGGTAATATTCCACAAGAAGACATTTTTAAATCTGTGAAAAAAGGTTTATATGCGGTCAATTTTTCTGGTGGAAGCGTAGACATTACTTCTGGGCAATTCGAATTTTCTGCTTCTGAAGCTTATATTATTCAAAATGGAAAAATTGGAAGATCTGTTAAAGGAGCAACGCTGATTGGTAAAGGCGAAGAAGTATTAAAAAAAATTTCGCTTGTTGGAAATAATATGTCACTTGATAGTGGAATTGGAACATGTGGCAAAGAAGGTCAAGGTGTCCCTGTAGGCGTGGGACAACCAACAATATTAGTCGATGAAATTCTTGTTGGAGGAACTGGCCTTTAAATTGTTTTATATTTTTATTTTTTTACTTTATTAAATAATTTATATTCAAGATCAATAAAAACTTTTATCATAAATTTCCAAAACGTTTCTGTTGTCTTTGTATTTACACTTGATTTCTTTGATAATACTTTAATTTTTTTTAAAACTTCGATTATCCTTTTTTTGTCAACAATATCTTTCTTTTTATATTTAAATTTTAAAGATTCCTTAACATAAAATTCTCTTTCACCAATTAATGGAACTAATTTTCTATCAATTCTATCTATATTTTTTCTAACTTCTTTTAAACTATGGCATTTTTTTTTCATAAAATATTTATACCAAAAAAATTTTCTTTTTAATAAGAATTATCAAAAAATATTCTATTAAATTTTCTTTTTTTTTTATTGAAATATTTTTTAATCAATTCTTCAGCGGGAGTAATTCCTTTTTCTATAATTTCGAAAAGTGGGTTTAAAAAATGTTCTTCATTTTCTTTTTTTTTACTTAACATTTTTCTCTTCTGCAAACCTTTTTTTGATAATTCTAATAATGTAGGAAATATATTTTGAATTTTTTTCCCTCGTAATTTCGATTGGAGACCTAATTTTTGTACATCATTATTTAATTTAAAAATTTCTTCATACTTCCATTCTTTAACTAAGGAAAAAACTTGATCGAGAACCTCTTTATTATATAAAAGCCCCACCCAAAATGCAGGAAGTGCACAAATTCTTGACCACGGTCCGCCATCCGCACCTCGCATTTCAATGTACTGCTTTAACCTAACATCTGTAAATATTGTGGTAATATGATTTTCTAAATCTTTTATTCCAGGCAATTGTTTTGGCAATATTTTTAATTTTCCTTTCAGAAAATCACCAAAACATTGGTTTCTTGCATCCAAATATTTATTATTTCTTACAACAAAATACATAGGTACCTTTAAAAGGTAGAAAACGTATTCTTCAAAAGTAAAATTTTTAGAAAATACACTTGGTATTATCCCACATCTTTTTTTATCAGTATGTGACCAAATATAACTTCTATAACTTAAAAATTTCGATTTTTTAGAGTTTACGAAAGGAGAATTTGCAAATATTGCTGTAATAAATGGTTGTAAAGCAAAGCCTACTCTCATTTTTTTAAACATATCTCTTTCACTTGAATAATCCAAATTTGTTTGAATAGTACAAGTTGAAGACATCATTTCTAAACCCATGGTTCCGTTTTTAATCATTTTTTTTTTCATAATTGCATATCTTTTTTTTGGAACCCAACCATTCATTTTCTCAAATTTTGTAGGATAATAACCTAACCCAAATATTCCAATTTTTTTTTTGTCACAAATTTTTTTTAATTCATCTAAATATTTTTTAGCTTGCATACAAGTTTGATGGAGTGTTTTAACAGGAGCGCCAGAAAGCTCAATCTGGCATCTTGGCTCAAGAGATATTGTTGATCCGCTTCTTTTTAAAGCAACTGGTTGGTTATTTTCTAAGATCTTTTCCCAACCATTTTTTTGAAATTCATTAAATAAAGATATTATGCTTTTTTTTCCATTATATTTAATAGGCTTAAAATTATCTACATCATATAAAAATTTTTCATGTTCAGTTCCAATTTTCCATTCATTTTTTTTTTTTGAACCCTTCTCAAAATACTGGATTATATGTTTTTTATTTTCGAATTTTATACTCATTATTAGTTGTGACTTTTTTTTTTTTTTTTTTTTAAAAAAAAATTTAAAAAAAAAAAAAATTTTTTTAAAAAAAAATTTTTTATAAAAAAAAAATTTTAAAAAAATAAAAAAATATTTCAAAAAAAAAAAAAATAT
>Ga0066376_10001258_pt1 | contig 24682 bp, 12 predicted proteins | sample Knorr_S15_td_Bot_FD_77009 | JGI IMG/M metagenome (GOLD analysis project Ga0066376, IMG submission 77009) | Marine microbial communities from Southern Atlantic Ocean transect - Knorr_S15_td_Bottom_ad_5009_LV_A | ecosystem: Environmental > Aquatic > Marine > Oceanic | place: Southern Atlantic...
AAAAACTTTTATTAAATCGCCAAAGATTTGAGGAATCAAACAAAATATTATGGGACAATGACTATTCTGTCGTTTGCTCTATTGATCCCCTTGTGGTTATAGAAGTGGAGAATGTCCCACTAAATGGACTATTAGGCTACTCTAAAAGAGAATTTATAAACAATACTTTTAATTGGACTAAAGGCGGAATGTTTAAGTTCGATGAGATTAAGAGGATTGACATAGAACACAGAAAACGATCAGATCTTGCTATGAATTTAGGATTAAATCACTTTGATATTAGACTAACTGTTAAATTTATACAAAAAAATCATTCTTATATTTTAGGTCATTATGTAAGTTTTTACGATATGGTAAAAAATGAAGTCAAAATGTATGTTAAGTTTCTACCTCCTGTAGATAAAACGATTAAAAATTAGTTATATATAATTATAGTGTCGCTTGCTCATTGGCCTTGAGCATTTTATAAAAATTATTATAGTACGGAAAAACATGAAGCGATAAAGCGTGTAATATTTCTGAACCATTGAAAAATAGTGTTCAGATATCAGTATTTTTGTGAGCATAATAAGTTTATTTATTATCATCTATTATTATATAATATAATATCTTGACATTTAACAGTTGCTATTATTATCTTAATGTAGTGTGCATTCCAAATAAATTATTATTATAAATTTAAACTTGTGTGATTTATTTGGAACGACAATTAGTGATTGAAATTTGAAAATTAAAACGTCGGAGATAGTTATGAAAAAATCCTGCCTAAGTTTTCTAGTATTCACGGTTACTCTTTCAAGTTTTCTACTTAGCCAAACGGGTAATCTTAGTGGAGTTGTATCCTCAGATGGACAAGGATTGCCTGGTGCTAATGTTGTATTGGAAGGTACTTCCTTTGGTGCTGCTGCTGATGCAGAGGGAGCATATTTTGTTTCGAATATTCAACCGGGTGAATATACTGTTACTGTAACTTACGTTGGTTATACAGAATTAAGTCAGGTAGTACTTGTTAATAGCGGTGAAACTGCGCAATTAGATTTTCAACTCACTCTAAGTCCGGTTGCAATGGATGAAGTCGTTGTTACCGCATTGGGAATTGAACGCGCTTCCAGAGCTCTTGGTTATAAAGTTGACCAGATCTCAGGGCAAGATTTACGTAGAACTCCTGTCACAAACATTGTGAATGCTTTAGCAGGGAAAACTTCTGGTGTGCTGATTACGTCTTCTGGTGGTCAGCCGGGCGCTTCATCAAGGATTGTCATTCGTGGTGAAAGTTCAATAAAGGGTGAAAACCAGCCGTTGTTTGTAGTCGATGGAGTGCCCATTAGTAACAATGAGGATCCGATCCCTGGAATTCATCCTCTCGGAGGTGGTACTACCGCTTCTAACCGGGCAGCGGATATTGATATGAATAATGTTGAAAGTATATCGGTTCTCAAAGGATCAAGCGCCACGGCTCTTTATGGGTCAAGAGCGTCCAATGGTGTAATACTTATTACTACCAGGAGGGGAGAAGCAGGAAAATTTAGGATTAATTATTCGACAAAACAGCGCTTTGATACAGCAATTATCGATGGGACTCAACAGATGTATCACTCTGGGGATGCCGGTAAATTTGCAGTTTTTGGTGATGCTGCATCCGGCGCTTGGGCTGAATCAGCTTTTGCAGGAGGAGGAGGTTGGTACGATATATCTTGGGGGCCTAAAAGAGGTGAAGAAAGCGCAGAAGTAAAATCACATTATGGTGGGAAAGTCCCCTTCAACAATCATGCAGATGATTTTTATAATGGCAAAATGGGGATGCTTAAAGAACACAGTATTGGCTTTTCGGGTGGTAGTCAAGATCAGACTTATCTAGTAAATACAACCTGGATAGACCAGATCGGGAATATGCCTGGCTCATCGCTTGGAAAACTTTCATTCAATGCTAGAGTACAGCAAAATATTTTTAACAATATTGAGTCAGCCACGAGTTTAGCCTACATTAACACTAAAGTAGCGGGACCACACCCAGGTGGCTGGAATTCTCCTGAACGTGTAATGCGTTTATGGCCTGCAACAAAAGAAGCAAAAAATTGGCAAAACGACGATGGAACTGTAGTCACTGCAGGGGGTGGATATCAGGATAGCCCCTGGTGGTATGCAGAAAATATGCTTCAACATAGTGAAGTAGACCGTTACATTCTTTCTCAAACTCTTTCTTATAACTTCAACAATTGGGTGACTCTTACAGAACGAGTTGGAGTAGATAAATATGTTGATACGCGAGGTGAACATGAAAACCTGAGACCACGCGTAGGAGGGTCTGGCAGCGTATTTAGCCAGAAACTTTCAAGGAGTGAAATCAATAATGATCTTATGCTGTTTATTAATGATGTAAAACTCACGGATCAAATCACTCTTAATGGATTAGTTGGTTCTAATGTCAATATACAAAATTATAGTCATAATGCATTAAATGGGAGAACCCAAAATATTGCTGATTTTTTCCACGAGTCTAACTACACTACTGTGACCGCTTCAGAGTATGAGTCCAAGAGGCGGCTTTATGCATTATATGGGGAATTAGCATTGGATTACAATGACATCTTTTATATTTCTTTAAGTGGCCGAAACGACTGGGCATCCACGTTACCGAAAAATAATAATTCTTACTTTTATCCATCATTAAACTTATCATTAATATTTACTGATTTGCTGGGATTTGGAATGGATGCTCCCCTTTACTTCGGGAAAATCCGCGCTTCATTTGCGAGTGTTGGTTCTGATGCGCCTCTATATTCATTGGGATCAACATATGAGTCGGCATATTTTAATCAATGGTATGAAGCGAACAGCCAGGCTATACAGTTTCCATACCGTGGACAAGCTGGTTATATGGCAAGTAACAGCCTTGGGAATCCAAATCTGAAGCCTGAAATGACTACAGATACAGAGTTTGGGATGGATCTACGATTTTTTAGAGGGCGTTTAAAACTTGATTTCGGCGTTTATAATCGGACAACAAAAGATCAGATTTATGCCACCCCTGTTCCCTCTGGGACGGGATATACAAGTATGGTCCGAAATGCAGGAGAAATATCCAATAAAGGAACCGAATTAAGTATCGAAGCCATCCCTTTTGAGTCGAACGATTTTACATGGTCTATTCGAGCTAACTATTCCAAGAATAAAAGTGAAGTCGTAGAATTGGCGCCCGGGGTAACAAGGCTATATATAGCAGGATACAGCTGGCCATCAATCCAAATAGAAAAAGAACATGGTTACGGTATCATTTTCGGATACGGTTATAAAAGGAATGATAATAATGAATATTTAATTGGTAGTGATGGTTGGCCAATTGTGGCTGATGGTCAAGTCGTCATCGGTGAAATTCAGCCGGACTGGCTGGGGAACTTTTTGACAAACTTCAGATATAAAAATCATACCGTATCAGCGTTGATTGATATTCGCAGGGGGGGAGATGTTCTTAATTTTAACCTCAACTATACAATTCGCGCTGGAACAGCAAAAATCACTGAAGACCGTGGTAGTATACATGTTTGGCCTGGTGTAAATGAAACAACAGGGCAAAAGAATACAGTTGAGCTGACTAAAGACAGAACTTTTTATACGAGATATGGCCTTCAGCATGAAAATCAAGTGGAAGACGGAAGTTTTATTAAACTGCGTGAATTGGCCTACTCATATAGGTTTCCTCAATCCATCGTTGAAAAAACTCCATTTAGTAGCCTGAGCTTAAATCTGTCTGGGCGTAACCTGTGGATCGATACTGATTTTTCGATGGGTGATCCTGAAGCTAACTTTATGGGGACTGATAATGGTTCTCAAGCTTACTATTGGTGGTCTCCGCCGTCGACCAAAAGCTATACTTTTGGTTTGTATATTGGGTTATGATAAGGGGTAGAGACCAGATGTTTAAAAGTTCAAATAAAGGAATTATTACTATGAAACTAAGAAGTTCATTTTTTTCCACAGTTCTGATTGCAGGATTGTTTTTAAATGGTTGCTCTGATACTTTTTTGGATGTTAATGATGATCCGAATTCGCCGACATCAGCACCTCTTTATCTTCAAGCTGCACCAATCATAGCTGCATTTTCGCATAATATGTTTGATCACTGGCCTGCACACGTAAGCTCTTACTGGACACAGCAAACATCTTCAAGTCAAGCCCGATACTACTATGAGACAGATCTGTATCAGGTAGGACAACCTTTTTTCACGTTTGGTGATGTTTATGATACGGGTTATGCGACCATAATAAAAAACGCCCGAATAATGGGAAAAATGGCGGAAGAGGACGGTTCTTCAAATTACGTAGGTGTTGCCTATTTAATGGAAGCCTGGACCATGGCGTTTTTAACCGATATGTTTGGGGATATTCCCTATAGCGAAGCTTGGGATGCAACAGTTCTGGCACCGAAGTATGATAAACAGGAAGATATTTATACAGCGATACACTCATTGATAGATAAAGCGATTACTGCTTTTGGAGAAAATCATGCACTTAAATTGGGTGGTGGTGATTTAATCTATGATGATGGGGATCCAGCAAAATGGGCAAAATTAGCTTATTCGCTTAAGGCTCGCTATCAAATGCGGCTATCGGAAGCTCCTGGTGATAAAAATGCAAGAGCTTCAGCTGCACTGGCTGCTGTTGCAAATGGATTTAAAAGTAATGCAGATAATGCCCATTTTAAATATCCAGGTGCCGATTTAGCAGGTAACCCTTGGTATCGAGTGAAATTTGCGGGGACCCGGACAACGGATAGTCCAACCTCGCATAGGCAGATGTCTACCCATTACATTGACCTGCTTAAGTCACTTAGTGATCCCCGTTTACCCTTACATGCAGACGAAGCTATAACGGGTGGCGGTTATCATGGAACAGTAAATGGCGAATTTTTAACAGATGTGTCTCGAGAGGCTCAAGATGGTGTTTCAGGAATCGGAACATTGTTCACTTCCCGAGATTCTCCAGGACGTTTGATGGATTATGCGGAGGTTAAGTTTATCGAAGCTGAAGCAACCTTCATAATTTCAGGCGCAGGAGCAGCTGATCCTATTTATCGTGATGCCATAAAGGCTGATATGGAAGAAAATGGTGTCGCAGCTGCAGACATTACCACTTATCTTGCATCACTGCCTAGTCTAAGTGCAAGCGCCAATGCGCACAAGGATATCATGATACAAAAATATATAGCTAATTTTTGTACACCTGAGCCTTGGAACGATTGGCGGAGAACAGGTTATCCTGAAATTATATCAGTATATGATACATATTCTGGGTGGAGTACCCAACATACGATATCCAATACGTTTGGAGTTCCAATTAATGAAGTTCCTCGAAGGATGCCTTGGCCATCATCTGAGTTGAACTACAATATGGAAACCGTTTCAGCCACAGGGTTGCCTATTAGTCCTGATATTATGAGTGTCAAAGTTTGGTGGGATACTAGGTAGGAATTAAGTTTTTATTGATTGTGTAATAAAAACAAATTCAGAAAATTATCCCATTGAATAAAATTAAAAAGCAAGTGACATGTCACTTGCTTTTTTTTGATATAAATCAATTAGTTTAGTGAATCAATATTTAGGCTTTACTTACAAAACAAAAGGAATATCATATGCTATGGCATGTTAGCTTTCCAACTTTATTATTTCTCAGCCAATTTTTTGTCAGTGGCATAATGTATGCGCAGGATAAGGATAAAAGTAGGGTCAAGTTTATTAATCAAACTGAACCAACTTTAATAACTTCAGGTAAAGGGGCTATTATAAAAGATTATTTTAAAGCAAATATTACCACCCCCCCCAAACACTTAGTTTTGGACCCATTTTACCAGAAATATATTGATGCTCAAGGTATACCAATTACATCATCATCTGATGTTCCAGATATAGCATTACTTGTTGCCCGGGATATTGTTATACACATGCTATCCGAACGACCAGATTTACGCAAGGAAATGATAAGAAATGGTACGAGGTTTGGTGTTATGGCCAATACAGATTCAACTACTGACCTACCGGAGCAACGAGATTGGAAAAAACCCAGAAAAGATGATTTACGGCTGACTAATGATGAAAGAGATAATTACGATAAAAAAATTGGTAAATTGACTGATCAGGAATATTGGAACAGGCGTGCCCGCGGCATGGGTGGCCTTTATACTACAGGTACCGAAGAGAATATACTTGGCTATCCGGATCTTTCAGATAATGGGAAAAAGAAAGGACGGCCTCGAACCAAATACTTTGGTGAAAATATATTTATTCATGAACTAGCTCATAGTGTTCATCGCGCTATAAGGGGAGCAGATCCTAAGTTAGCAAGGGAAATTGAACTTGCTTATGAAGATGCAATGAAAAATGGACTTTGGGCTGGAAGTTATGGAACAACAAATGTTTTTGAATATTGGGGTGAAGGCACGCAGTTTTGGTTTAATTCAAACTATGACTATAAAAATAGTGATAGTTATGTTTTATCATCCGCGGATTTGATGCGTTATGATCCACAACTTTATAAATTACTTATGGAGGTTTATCCTTTAGATCACCATATACCAATGGATGTATTTTATCTACATGAAGCAAGAGTTAGAGCTGGAAAATAATAATAGAGGAATTAGGTATGATAATTACATGAAGCAACATATACCAATGCACCTATTTTATCGATATGAAGCAAAAGTGAGAACTTTACCATGGTGTTAAGATTAACTTATAAAACAACTGTCTTTATATGCTTATTTGCTTCAATTAGCATTGGCCTTAAAGGGAATGGAGCAATCGATAAAGATAAAAAATATATAGAATTAGTTGATCTTTATGAATCATTTCGCCAATTTATTTATCCTGAAGTTAAAAATGGTGTGCCGGACTATCGAGTAAAGGCAATGAGTAAAAAATTAGATGAATTAATAAAATATCAGAAAAAATTGGAAGCCATTAATATTATAGATTGGTCGATTTCCCAACAAGTAGATTATCAATTAGTTAAGGCTGAAATGAATGCGATGGAATTTAGATACAAGGTGACGCGCCCTTGGTCAAGAGATCCTGCATTTTATGCCGTAATCAATTTTCAGTTCGGTCCAAAAATGGCACGCTCAATTCGTGTTCCAGAAGTACCAATGTCAAAAGGTAGACTAAAGGAGTTTCAAATTGAACTTAGAGCCATACCAAAAATATTAGATCAAGCTAGAAAAAATCTTGTTGAACCTAAGGCTGATTTAGCCTTCATAGGTATTCATACAAAAAATAGGGAAGGAGAAATATTAAGAGAATTAATACCTAAATTACAAACCGACCATCCGGAACTAGTATCCGATGCTCAGTCAGCTTTAAAAGCAATTGATCAATTTAAGATTTGGCTAGAAAAAATTCGGCCAGAAATTGAAAATGAATCCGGTATTGGCATAGACAATTATAATTGGTATCTGAAGAACGTAGCTATGTTACCATATACATGGGATGAGTTATTACTTCTGTGTCAGCGTGAATATGAACGGGCAATAACATCAATGAAGCTGAAAGAATATGGAAACCGCCACAAACCTCTATTAGATCCAGTAGATAATCGTGAGGATTACCTTTATAGGTACAATAATGCCATGAAGCACATGTATGATTTTCTGCACAAAGTTGAGTTATTTACTGTTCCAGATTATTTTATTGCGCCTAAAGCAACAGATAGTTATTTGCGAAATAATGAAAGAGATTATTTTGAAAATGTACTTGATCGTTACCCTTTACCATTGAGCGCCCACGGATTTGTAGGACACAATCTTGACGCTCAAAGATATGAAAGGGATAACCATCCAATACGTGGTAAATCCAGACTATTTTTTATTGACGGGGTTCGTGCAGAAGCTTTGGCAACAGCTCTTGAAATTTTTTTAAGTCATACGGGATTATTAGATGACATACCCCAAGCAGAAGAATTAATGTATCATTTACAAGCCTTTCGAGCAATCCGTGCGATTGCTGATCTGAAAATGCACGCCAATCAACATACGTTTGAAGAGGCATTTCAATATGTTACTGATTATACACCCTATGGATGGGTCCCCAAAGATAGTCCTACTATATGGCATGATCTTGAATTATATATGCGCAAACCCCTCTATGGTATAGGTTATACCATAGGACCAATTCTTATTGAAAGACTATTGACAGAAAAATATTTACAAGTTGGTAAGGATTTCAATATTAAAAAGTTTATGGACGAATTTATGGAAATTGGATTTATGCCGATCTCTTTAATACGATGGGAAATGATCGGTAAACATTACACACAAATACCTCCATATTGGGAATGATTTGCATGGAAAAGCACTCTTTACCGATATTCTAAATGGTAAGGGATCAAAATCTGTAATCATTGTGTAATAATTGAATTAATTAATAATTAAATAAGAAGCTTCTATAGATATTGATAGATCAGCTTAAATGTTATTTAACAAATAGTATTGTTTATACCTAATCATTGTTTTAGAAGTTCTCTACCAATTGTGATAAAGTTTTTTGGTGGGGCTTGTTGTACAAGTTTATGGAAGATCTGACTTGCGGTCTCGGATTTTCCAGTATTTAAATTAAGTTTTATTAATGCGATATAAGAATCAAAGTTATATTTAAAATAAGATAACGCTTTTGTATGGTTTTTAATTGCTTCTTGAATATGTCCTGTTTTTTTACTTCGTTCTGCTATCTTTGAATATAATTGTGAGATAAGTGGTTTGTCCAGGGTACCTCTAGGTTCGAAATGATTATTTCTATAGATGAAAAGAACTGGCTCTTTTTTTGACACAATTTCAAGGGCCTTAGATAGTAATTCGGTCGATTTTTTTGGATTCGTGAGTTCATTAAGTTCACTTAGCATAAGTAAACTCCTTAATCTTCTTGGATAAATTTTGATCACATTTTCAAGTATTTCCTGGGCCTTTAAATTATTCCCATCATGCATAAAATATAATGCATCTATCTCTTGAACACGCGCTGCATCGCTATCTAGGATTTTTGCTGTGTTTAAATATTCGCGCCCTTTTTCTTTATCGCCGGCTCTCAGGCGTATCAAAGATAATTCAGCCAAAGCGTCGGGGTCATTTCTGTCAATTCGATCAATACTATAAAGGAATTTATTTTCAGCTTCCTGATAATCTTGTCTGTATAAAAGTCCATAGGCACGCATTATCCAGGGGTTAGGAATGTTAGTATATGGATTAGGGGAAGCGATAATACTTGAAGCTGAATCAATAGCTGCGTCCATCTTACCAAACAATCCTAAATTAAAATATTGTTGGGCTAAACGCATAAAAAATTCATAGAGATCATTAACAGAATTATTCTGTTTCGAATCCCATGATTGAAGAAGTTCTATAGGTTGACTATGATCATGTGCAGAAAAGGAAATATCATCAGCAAGACCGGTATATCCACTTAGATTCCTCGGGAATAAATCGATCATTTGTTGATCTATTTGCATTGCTTCTTCGTATTGACCTTGTAGACGATAAGATTGAGCAAGTAATCCAAGTAGATCAGGATGTTTACCATAATTAGCCAATGCCTTTTGGGCAGTTTCCCGTGCCGCTGGAATATTCCCATTACGTATCATATTAAATCCCTTTCGTCGATAAGCGCGAATTTCATTTTCATGATAGCTGTCAGACGAATTCAGGTTTTTGATAAAATTGTAAAGATTTGGATCTTTTGCTTTCAGAATTTCACGTGTGTGCCCACTCGTTCCTTTTTGATCAGCAAGTTTGTGATCATAAATATAGGCCTCTACAGCTTGAGCTAAATATTCCATTTCATTAAAATCAGCATAATAATCAAGTGTTCGCCTTTCTTTTTTAGCATTTTGAAAATACACTGTAATTTGATCGCGCTGTTTTTTAGAAAAAATGCCATGAACTTGATGTGTGAATTCATGAGTCACTATATTCCAACGTTGGTACTTTACTTCCCGAAGCCATTCTTCACCACCAACGGCATGAAATCCCCCCTGGCCCTTAACATCATCCCATAATCTGAGATCAAAAGTGTGGGTATTCTTTGTTTTTGATTTATGTTTTAACTCCCAGAGACGATTATGAAAGGGTATAAGTTGAAAGGTCGCACCTGATATGTATAGGGCTGTGATGTAATTACTGAGTGGCTCAACTGATATTAAAATAATCTTTTGTAATTCTGGATCAAGTCGATCGTAGTCTATAAATACATCCCTTAGGTGATTTGGAACAGGTGGTGTATTGCGATTATTGAAAGAGGTAAGCATATCATTAAGCCTAATGTTTACTAGATCTTTCTTACGTTTAAGCACCAAACTAATAGCATAGTGAGCCAAACCATAATCAGGATATTGTTCTAAAATATTCCAAAATTTGACTAAAGCCAAGTCGTAGTTACCTTCAAAATAGTGAATTATGCCAATGCCCATATGAGCTGTGACATCTTTTGGATAAAATGATAGAGCAGCATCAAAAGCGCTTTTCGCTTTAATGTATTGATGGTGTAATAAGTTAGTATTTCCTTGAGTTAATAATTTAATAAAGGATGAATCGGAATCAGGTACACCTGGAAAGCGATTATAACTTCTGAGTGAACCTCCATTACCCAGATATTGATAAGCTTCTATACAATAAGGATCGATTTTCAGAGCTAGATGTGCCTGTTGGTTTGCCTTTTCAGGGTTGCCTTCATTCCGAAGTACGGATGCAAAGGCTGCATGAGCTTCTGCATATAAAGAATCGGATTCAACTGATTTGCGAACGGATTTTTTCCATTTTTCTGTATTTTGGGATTGTCGATAAATTTTGGAATATAATAAGTGTGCTGGTGCATATGTAAAATCAAGTGAAATTAATTTATTGAGATATTTTTCACTTTCAGCAAAATGATTTAACCAATATGAAATAATTGCTAAACCGTATATGGCATCAAGTGAAGTACTATCCTCTTTAACAATTTGATTGTATATATAATTGGCTTCCATAAAATCCATCTTATTACTCATAAAACGTGCTTTTTGAAGCCGTACAGAATGATCTGATTTAATTTCCACAGCATGATCGAGCATCTGCTGCCCTTCTTCAAAACGGTATTGTGTGTAATATAGATCAGTAAGTGCGAGTAAAGCACAAATATGATTGGGGTTTTTTTCTAGTATATACTTCAGGTTACGCTCTGCATCAATATAGTTTCCCGTTTTGACTTGAATCTTTGCAGTTCGACATTTTGCATCCTTTGAATTACTTATTGATGATAGTAAACTTTCAAAATTACCCTGTTTATCGCATGGGGTTTCAAAAGATGTGAACTGTAAATTAAAATTTAAATCTTGTGAGAGTAGTAGAGAAAAAGTCGGCCAACAAAAAATATTTATAATTATAATTATTAACCTATATACTGATACTCTCATTAGAGTTATTACGATTTACACTTTATTTAAATAATTAACCGCTTGGGAAAAATATCTTATGAAAAGGATAAAAGTCAACTTTAGTGTTGGTTAATCAGTTATTTTAAGAAATAATTTGTTTCTTTATGGATTTGAATTGGTTTTTTCTGATTCACCAATAACTGAAGTGTCAAGTTCAAGTTGTTGAGCCATGAAAGTAAATTCCATTGCAACATCATCAACCCGTCGCGTAAATGATATTCCTCTACCTGCTGCATGACCTGATTTAGGTGTATATCTTAAGATGATTGGATAACCTGAAGAAGATGATGCCTGTAACCTCGCTGTCATTTTTCTACCAGCCAGAGGTGGAACTCTGGTATCCATATCACCCGTCATAAGCATTACTGCAGGATAAGCTACGTTTTGCTTGACATTTTGATAGGGCGAATACTTACGAATTGCCTCAAATTGTTCCAGTATTTTTGATGAACCATATTCGAGCATGGCAGGTATATTACTGTTATTGGTATACCAGGGAAAACGTAATATATCAACGTCTGGGTATCCACACAAAACTGCGCGAAATAATTCGGGACGTTGTGTCATCGCAGCACCTACCAGAAGTCCCCCATTACTCGTACCTTGTATACCTAAATGTTTTGTATCTGTATACTTGTTTTCTATCAGCCATTCTGCTGCAGATATGAAATCATCAAATACGTTTTGTTTATTTAAGAGCATACCATCTCGATGCCAGCTTTCTCCAAATTCGCTACCACCACGAAGTGTAGCTACTGCGTAGACACCACCTAATTCCACCCACAATGCAGCAGTAGTATTAAAACTTGGTTTTCTTCCTGCATAGAAACCTCCGTAACCGGTTAGCCACGTTGGATTATTGCCATTTAGTCTGATATCCTTATGATGCATTACCCACATTGGCATCTTTGTACCATCTTTAGAATTCCGCCAAATTTGTTTGACAATTATATCTTTGGAATCCCAGCTGGAATTGGTTTTATACCAGGTTTGACGATTATTTGTATCCAGATTTATTTTATAAATAGTAACTGGATTCGTAAAAGATGAAATAGTAAGGTATGCGTATCCATCTTTCGCACTGCGTATTGATGCACGGCTAAACTCTGGGATAGCGATATCTTCCAAAAACTCCCCTTTTTTATTAAAAACTTTTATTTGATTACTGGCATTTACAATATATGTAACATAAATCTTTTCATCAATAAAGGTAAAATTTTCCATAACATGTTCAGTTTCGGAGATTACTTCTTGCCAGTTTTTTATGCCCGGGGTTTTTAAGTTTACGGACATCAGGCGATTTTTATCTGCCCCATAGTTTGTGCGGATAAAAAGTGTATTATTATGAATTCGAGTATAAAAACGTGCATCTAAATTATCAGCAATCGTTTGAATTTTTGCACCAGTTTCTAAATCTTGAAAGTGTAATTCAGAACGTGCCCACCCGTGATTTATGCTAAAAATAAGATATCGGCCACTATCTGCTTGAATTACACTCATAAAACATTCTGGACCATAACCTTCTCCAAAAATAAGCTCATCGTCATTAATGTCCGTTCCTAGTTTATGACGCATAACCCGAGGACCTATTTCACGTGATCTTTTAACATAATATAAACTACCATTATCCTTTTTTGAAAAAGATATGGTGCCATATAGTGATCGTGGCAAACTGTCAGGAAGATCAGAGTTATTATTCAGATCGCGAATTTTTATTCGTAATTCATCTTCACCGCCATCTCTTTGGCTATAAATCATTTTATCACCATTATCAGAAAAATCTACAATTGAATATCTCAATGTATTTTTTGGACTTTTACCATGAGGATCCAATACCACTTCATATTCTAATGTCGGATCAATGGGCGAACCTAATAACAAACTGTCGGTTGGCATAGGTCGTCGAAAAATGATTGGTAATTCTTTTCCTGCGGGTCGGAAAGTAAAATATTGATAGTCACCAGCTGAACGGGGTGGTGAACTGTTTGGATTATAAGTTTCTAATGATAACTGCTTCATACGCTTTTCTATTTGATCTCTAAACGCACTTTTACCAACTACTTTTTCAGCATAATTATTTTGTCTATCTATCCAGTTTCTTGTTTCAGAACTATATTGTTTTTCAAGCCATCTGTAAGGGTCGGGGAATTCAATGCCATGAATTACATCTACAACTTCTTCTACACGAGTTTCTGGCTGGTTTAGATTAGATGAACAAGCAGAAAAAAATAAAATAAGCGGTATTATATAAAATGAAGGTTTATGACCAATTTGTTTATGTGTTTTTATTGTTATCACGTTTGCTCTCTTTCTCTATCAAGATAGGAATATGAGTTAATAATAATTTGCAGTACAATTGTCCTGAAATTATTATTAAATTCATTGAAATGACATAGATACTTATATAATAAAACAAAAGATACTTATGTAAGATATTATGATATGAAGATAAATTTACTTTAATGCCTAAAACTTACACTATAGGCTTAGATTTTGGTACTGATAGCGTTCGATCATTACTTGTGGATGTGAATACAGGTGAAGTATTGGCTAATGCGTACAGTTTTTATCCCAGATGGTCCGAAGGCAAATATGTTGATGCATCAAAGCACCAATACCGTCAACACCCTTTAGATTATATTGAATCTATGGAATCAGTGATCTGTGAAATATTGGATGGAATTAATTCTCAATGCAAAAAATCTGTAATTGGAATCGGTGTGGACACGACTGGTTCAACCCCGTGCCCCGTTGATTCAAATGGAACACCACTTTCATTGAAATCAAATTTTAAGCATAATCCTAATGCGATGTTCCACTTATGGAAGGACCATACTGCTATAAATGAAGCAAAAAAAATAAATGAAGTTAATTCTAACTTTGAAATTGATTATTTGAAATATGTTGGTGGAGTTTACTCAGCTGAATGGTATTGGGCCAAAGTTGCTCACACAAATAAAGTAGATAAGAAAGTACGGGACGCTGCTTATACCTGGGTCGAACATTGTGATTGGATACCATTCCTTCTAACAGGTGGATTTGATGCAAATCATATAATGAGGAGCAGATGTGCTGCAGGCCACAAAGCTTTGTGGCATAGAACTTACGAGGGAGTACCGTCCATTGAATTTTTATCAAGTATAGATATTGACTTATCCAATTTTACTCCAAGTTGTTTTAAGAAAACATATACATCTGATTTAGTAGCAGGTAAACTATCAGAAAAATGGGCAACACAATTAGGCCTTTCAAATAATGTAATAGTATCAGTTGGTGCTTTTGATGCACATATGGGTGCAGTTGGTGGTCAAATCGAACCAAACTATGTAAGCAAAATAATTGGGACCTCTACCTGTGATATTATAGTTACGCCCATAAATAAAAAAGAGCACTTGGTAAAAGGAATTTGTGGTCAGGTGGATGGATCTGTAATACCTGGCATGCTGGGACTTGAAGCTGGTCAATCAGCTTTTGGAGATGTTTATGCCTGGTATAAAAAAATATTATTGTGGCCCCTGAAGTATAACAAAAATAATAACCAAGAAATTGATAAGTTAAGTGAGAAACTGGTTTCTGAACTTTCCAAAATAGCGTCTCAATTGGATCCAACATTAAATGATCCGGTATCTATTGACTGGTTTAATGGCAGAAGAACTCCCGATGCAAATCAGTTCCTGAGGGGTGCGGTATACGGACTTCACATAGGAACCGATGCGCCTCAAATATTCAAAAGTTTGGTAGAAGCGACCTGTTTTGGGTCAAAACGTATTAATGAAAGATTAGTATCTCAAGGGGTTCGAATTGATGGAGTCATTGCACTAGGCGGCGTTGCACAGAAATCTGATTATATAATGCAAACTCTTACTGATATCCTTAATTGTCCTATTAAAGTTGCAAAATCTGATCAGACCTGTGCTCTTGGAGCAGCTATGTTTGCTGCGACAGCTGCAGGATCATTTGATAATGTTGAACAAGCGATGGTAAGGATGGGGGCTGGGTTCGAAAAATTATTTTATCCAAATCCAAAGAGAATTAAGGTATATGAACAATTATACGAAAAATACAAGTTGCTTGGGCAATTTATTGAATCTAATATGGTGACCCATGAGTGATTTTAGAGGATTAAGGGAAGAAGCGTTCGAGGCAAATATGAAATTGCTTGAATTAGAATTAGTATTGTTCACATTTGGCAATGCAAGTGCGGTTGATCGACAAAATGGAGTCTTTGCTATCAAACCAAGCGGAGTGTTGTATGAAGACCTCAGTCCAGAAACTATGGTAATCGTTGATTATAATGGGGGTACTGTATCCGGAGATTTAAGACCTTCATCAGATACAAATACACATGCCGTACTTTATAAAAACTGGGCTTCAATTGGAGGAATAGTTCACACACATTCTACTTTTGCAACTGCTTGGGCACAATCCCAAAAAGATATACCAATCATGGGAACAACTCACGCTGATTATTTGGCAGTTGATGTACCTTGTGTTCCGGTCATGAACGATGTAATGATACAGGGAAATTATGAGCATGAAACAGGAAAACAGATAATAAATTATTTTATTTCAAAGTCCTATGTTCCAACGGAGATACAGATGGTGATCATGAGTAATCATGCGCCATTTACCTGGGGGAATAATGTTGAAAAGGCCGTTCACAATAGTGCAGTACTTGAGGAAATTGCAAAAATAGCTTGGTTGACTAAATCTATTAACCCACAAGCGCCGAAGTTAAAGCAGTCCTTGATCGATAAACATTTTCAACGGAAGCATGGTAGAGATGCTTATTATGGCCAGGAAAAAGACTAATTATCACGTATTAATATGAAGGGTTTGGAAAGTTTAGACTGGGTTGTAATTGGTATATACTTTTTGTGCCTGTTTAGTATAGCCGTTTGGGTATTAAAAACAAAACAACAATCAACTGAAGAATATTTTCTTGCGGGTCGAAATATCGGTTGGTTCGTAATTGGGTGCTCAATTTTTGCATCAAACATTGGTTCTGAGCATGTTGTTGGGCTTGCTGGTGCGGGAGCTTCTGATAAAATTCCAATGCTGATCTATGAAATTCAGGCTTGGGTGGTATTGATGCTTGGATGGATATTTTTACCATTTTATTCTCGCAGTGGTGTGTTTACAATGCCTGAGTTTCTCGAATTAAGGTTCGATACTCGTTCGCGCTGGGTCCTATCCGTTTTTTCGCTTGTCACTTATGTATTGACCAAGGTTTCTGTAACCATATATGCCGGTGGGATTGTTGTCTCAGCACTACTTGGAATTGATTTTTGGACTGGCGCGATGGTAACGGTGATTTTGACTGGTATATATACGATTATAGGTGGAATGAAGGCTGTTGTTTATACAGAGACACTTCAGACTATTGTACTTATTCTTGGATCGGTTACACTTACAGTATTGGGATTAGATGCAGTTGGCGGATGGTCTTCAATGAAAGCGACAGTTGGCCCTGAATATTTGAATATGTGGAGGCCTGTATCGGATCCAGATTTTCCCTGGCCCAGTCTTGTGTTTACTAGTACTATTGTTGGCATATGGTATTGGTGCACAGACCAATATATTGTACAGAGGGTGTTAACAGCAAAAAATATTAAAGAGGGAAGGCGGGGAACTATTTTGGGTGGATTTTTAAAGCTGTTACCTGTATTCATCTTTCTGGTTCCTGGTATCATTGCTTTGACGCTTAAACAACGTGGTGAAATTTATTGGGATACACCTGATCAGGCTTTCCCCGTATTGTTGACCAACTTATTACCGGTAGGTTTGCGGGGACTTGTAGCAGCTGGTTTGTTAGCTGCGCTTATGAGCTCCTTGGCGTCGCTATTTAATTCCTGCGCAACGCTTTTTACTGTTGATATATACAAAAAACTATACCCGACAACAAATGAACAAAAACTGCTTTATATTGGACGCTTAGCAACGGTTGTTGTTGTTGTTATGGGAATTCTTTGGATACCGATCATGTCTAATATAAGTGGTGTCCTTTATGAATATTTACAAAAAATACAGGCCTATATCGCTCCCCCGATCACTGCTGTATTTTTATTAGGAATATTTAATAAAAGAATTAATGCGCATGGAGCATTTGTTACACTTGTAGCTGGTTTCGTGATTGCTGCTGCACGGATTATCCTGGAGTTAATGAAGCCTGTTCTTAATGAAGAAAGCATCCTTTATTATTTTGCGAATATGAACTTTTTACTTTTTGGGGTTTATTTTTTCTTGGTTTGTATTTTAATTGCAGTTGTGGTCAGCTTACTTACTCCGTCTTTGAATATTGATAAGATACAAGGTTTAACCTATGGAACACTTACCAAAGAACAAATAAATCAGAATAGGAGAAGTTATAATTGGGTTGATATCATAAGTTCTATAGTAATAATTGCAATTGTTATTTTTGTAATGATTTTATTCAGTGGGAGATAAGATAAAATATGTTAACACTTAAAATGCATGAAGTTTGGTTAGTTGCTGGAAGTCAAGATTTATATGGAACCAAGGTTTTAGATCAGGTTAAATCAAACTCAAAAATAATTGCTAAGTTTTTTAATGGTAAGATTTCTATAAAAGTAAAATTTTATGATGTTGTTACAAGTTCAGAATCTATTTTGGAACTATCTCAGAAGGCAAATTCAAATAATAATTGTATTGGACTAATTCTATGGATGCACACTTTTTCGCCAGCAAAAATGTGGATTGATGGTCTTATTTATTTAAATAAGCCTTTCCTGCATTTGAATACCCAGTTTAATGATAAGATACCATGGGGAGAGATTGATATGGATTTTATGAATTTGAATCAATCTGCGCATGGAGATCGTGAATTTGGTTTTATGGTAACCAAATTAGGTATAAATAGGAAAGTTGTTATAGGGTATTGGAAAGATAAAGATGTTTTGGACAAGATAAATACTTGGTCTAGAGCTGCATTAGCTAAACACAATTGGCGTCGAACCAAAATAGCTAGGATTGGCGATAATATGAGAGAAGTGGCGGTAACTGAAGGAAACAAGGTTGCAGCTCAAATCAAGTTTGGATATTCAGTAAATGGATATGGCATGGGAGACTTGATAAACAATATTAAAGCAACCAAAAATGTTAGGATAAATCAATTAGTTGAAGAATATGAAACATTATACGATTTAAGTGACCAACTCCAGGCCAATGGATCAAAAAGGATGAATTTAATTGAATCGGCAAAAATTGAGCTTGGATTAAGATCTTTTTTAAAAGAAGGTGGTTTTACCGCGTTTACCGATACATTTGAAAACTTACATGGTCTAAGTCAAGTACCGGGAATTGCAATTCAAAGATTGATGTCAGATGGATATGGATTTGGTGCAGAAGGAGATTGGAAAACAGCTGCACTGGTACGTGCAATGAAAGTTATGTCTGACGGTATGGATGGGGGCAATTCTTTTATGGAAGACTACACTTATCATTTTCAATCAAATGGATCCCAAGTTTTGGGAGCGCACATGCTTGAAGTTTGCCCGACAATAACACATGAAAAGCCAAGATGTGAAGTTCATCCATTATCAATTGGTGGCAAAGAAGACCCGGTGAGATTGGTGTTCAATGGAACTCAAGGAAGGGGACTTAATGCTTCTATGATTGATCTTGGGGATAGATTTAGATTGATTGTGAATACGATAGAAGCCGTAAATCCTAAGAAGTTACCAAAACTTCCTGTAGCCAGAGTACTTTGGCATCCTCAGCCCAATTTAAAATTAGCGGCAGAAGCTTGGATATTGGCTGGTGGTGCACATCATATTTGTTACAGTCAATCCGTTACTCCAAATCACCTTAGGGATTTTGCTGAAATGCTGGATATAGAATATATCCTTATAGATTCTGATTCAAAGATAGAAGATATAAAAAATGAATTAAAATGGAATAGCGTTTATTATGCCAATCGGAATTAATATGGGAATAATTTTCACCAGGGAAAGAAATAATTTTTTTTCTACAGCTAGATCATAAAGTGTTCCCCAAAATTTCAAGATCACCTGTACTAATATTGACTATTGTATTTTTCTATGGGTGCCAGGGTAATTCAAAAGGTACAAGACCAAACATAATTATAGTAATGGCTGATGATATGGGTTTTTCCGATATTGAACCATACGGGGGTGAAATCCATACTCCAGTACTGAACTCATTAGCGTCCAACGGACTTCGTTTTACACAATTTTATAATGGAGCTCGATGTTGCCCAACAAGAGCATCGTTGCTCACAGGGTTATATGCTCACCAGACAGGAATAGGCCATATGGTTAATGCTACGCCAAGAGGGCCAGGTTATTTAGGTGACTTAAATGAGCAATGTGTAACGATAGCTCAGGTATTAAGGAATGAAGGCTACAGAAATTATATGGTTGGTAAATGGCATGTGTCACGATCCTTGTCTAGTTCGGAAATACATAACTGGCCTATTCAAAGGGGGTTTGATAAGTTTTATGGGACGATTACTGGTGCTGGTAGTTACTATGATCCAGCTACGCTGACTTATAATAATCAACCCTTAACTGCTCCTGATAAGTATTATTATACGGATGCAATTTCAGATAGTGCTAGTGCATTTATTAATCAGCATATTGCTAATTATTCCAATCCATTTTTCATGTATGTTTCATACACTGCACCTCACTGGCCATTGCATGCCCTTAAAGAAGATATTAAAAAAAATGAAGGTTTATACAATTCAGGATGGGATTTACTTAGGCAAGAACGCCTAACAAAAATGATAGATTTAGGAATTGTAAAAAATAATCAAATCCTGAGTCCAAGAGATGAAAATATTGTTCCCTGGGACTCTGTTGAAAATAAATCATTAGAACTCAAGAAAATGGAGGTTTATGCTGCACAAATAACTAGTATGGACAAAGGAATTGGTCGTATAGTAAATACTCTTAATAAAATGAATGCTTTAGATAATACTTTATTCATCTTTTTAGCAGATAATGGTGGGTGCGCGGAAGAGTTTAGCCACAATACCGCTTGGGTTCGACGCTATGGACCAAAATTAACCAAAGAGAATAAAGAAATAGTCTATGGTAATGATAATAATATGGTTCCTGGCACCGCGGATACTTACCAAAGTTATGGAAGAAACTGGGCCAACTTATCAAATACCCCATTCAGGTACTATAAGCATTATGTGCATGAAGGTGGTATCTCAACACCTTTTATAGTTCACTGGCCGAAAAAAATAAAAAAGCCTGGTTCTCTTTACTCGCAACCGGCACACATTATCGATATTATGCCAACTGTTATCGAAGCAGCTAATGCTAGTTATCCTAAAGAGCACAAAGAAAATAAAATAACACCAATTGAAGGCGTTAGTTTAATCAAATCATTTAGTCAAACTGATTTGGAGGATCGTACCCTTTATTGGGAGCATGAAAATAATCGAGCTGTTCGAAAAGGTAAATGGAAGCTGGTCACTACTTGGGATGGTTCATGGGAATTGTATAATATTAATTCGGACCGCGCTGAAAAAAATAATCTTGCATCAGAATATCCAAACATTGTTGAAGAATTGATAATGGATTGGGAAGCTTGGGCTTGGCGCACGGGTGTACTTCCAAAACCGAGCGAATAAAATGAACATTTTTTTCCAATATTTAAACCTTAATAAAATACTACGTGTAAGTAAACATTTATTATTCTCCGTCCAAATATTGCTTTTTTTTATGGCTTGCTCCACTGCTGATAAAAGCAATAAACCTAATATATTATTCATTGCTATTGATGATCTGAACGATTGGATTGGCAGCCTAGGAGGTAAAGAGGATATCCTCACACCCAATTTAGATCAGTTATCTAAAAAAGGAGTACTTTTTTCAAATGCACATTGTTCGGCACCTGCTTGTTCTCCGTCAAGAGCATCTGTAATGACAGGCGTGCGACCTAGCACTTCAGGGGTTTATGCAAATCAACATGATTGGCGTAAATCCCCGGTATTGAAGAATTCTGTAACAATGCCAGAATATTTTCGGGAAAAGGGATATACAGTTAAAGGTGGAGGAAAAATATTTCACGCACTTTCATGGATACAGACTTACTATGGTATTGATCAAATTGATTCTACCATTTGGGATGAATATTTTCCAACAAAAACGAGACAACTTCCTGAAAGTATATGGCCAGTTTCACATACCATCGACAGCCTTAAAACTGTTCGCTGGACTCCAATTACGGGCCCATATACTGATAACAGACCTAACTATTTTTTCGATTATGCACCTTTAGGTGATGAAGAAAATATGGCGGATTTTAAAGTAGTAGATTGGGCCATAGAAGAGTTAAATAAACGTCATGATAACCCATTATTCTTGGCTGTAGGAATCTTCAGACCTCATATACCCTGGTTTGTGCCTAAAAAATATTTTGATTTATATCCCATCGAATCAATTAAGCTACCTAAAGTAATAGAAAACGATTTAGGTGACGTACCGGAATTTCCCCATAAATGGCTAAGAAAAAGTTGGCAAAATTGGATATTAGACAATGATCAATGGAAATACGCGGTACAAGCGTACATGGCCAGTATATCATTTTCTGATGCTATGTTAGGTCGTTTGATAGATGGATTAAACAAAAGTAAAATTGCTGATAACACAATAATTGTCTTATGGTCAGATCATGGTATGCACATTGGTGAAAAAGAACATTGGGAGAAATTTACCCTATGGGAAGAATCAACTCGGATACCGCTAATTATTTATGTACCAGGTTTACAGCCTAAAAATGGAAATTTCTGTAGGGAAGCAGTGAGTTTGTTAGATATATATCCTACTCTTGTAGAACTTTTAGGTGATATACCATCTAAACAACTCGAAGGTGTCTCTTTATTACCCCAACTGAAAAATCCTAGTTTAGAAAGAGAAGAACCCGCGGTGACAACCTACCACTATAATAATCATAGTGTAAGGACAGAAATTTGGAGATATATTCGTTATAATAATGGTGAGGAAGAACTATATGACCATAGAAAAGATCCTGATGAGTTTTATAATATTGCTGATAAACCTGAATCTCAAAAAATTATATTAGAACTGCAGCAGTGGCTCCCAGTAGTCAATGCAAACGAATTTAAATATATAGATTCTGATAAAAAGAAATCAGGATTTTAGAAAAGCATAATATGAAAAAACTTTTAAAAATTATAAATACTAAAATAATCATTTCATTGGCTATAATTAACTTTCTTTTATCTCAATCAAAAGACTATCCCATATCACCAATTCCATTTTCGCAAGTGAGAATAATAGATGATTTTTTTGCTAAAAAGATTGAAACTAATCATTATGTAACAATTCCCATCGCCGTACAAAAAAGTAAGGAGTCGGGACGTATTGATAATTTTAAACGCGCTGCAGGGGTGCAAGCAGGTGGATTTTGCTCCATATACCCTTTTGACGATTCGGATATTTACAAGATCATAGAAGCCGCTAGCTATTCCATCCAAACATTCCCGGATGAAAAAATGGATGCAATGATTGACTCGCTTATTTTTTTTACGGCCGCGGCCCAGGAAAAGGATGGATATTTATATACTAATCGTACAATAAAAGAGGGGAAACAGCACCCATGGGCGGGTGCTAATCGATGGGAATTAGTTAATGAACTCAGCCACGAACTTTACAATCTTGGTCATTTATATGAAGCTGCATCTGCACACTTTACTGCCACAGGGAAAAGATCATTATTGGATGTAGCGATCAAAAGTGCAAATCTAGTTTGCAACACATTCGGTCCAGATAAAATTGAAAATTATCCCGGACATCAAGAGATAGAAATTGGCCTTGTAAAACTCTATAGAATAACTGGAAACATAAAGTATTTAAATATGGCAAAATATTTTCTTGATATCAGAGGAAAAAAAAATGTAGGTAGACCAGATCGATACAATCAATCGCATTTACCTGTAACAGAGCAAACTGAATCAGTTGGTCATTCAGTACGAGCAGCATATATGTGGACAGCCATGGCAGATGTCGCCGCCATAACCGGAGATAAGGATTATGTAAAGGCTATAAATACATTGTGGCATGATATCGTTGATACTAAATACTATATAAACGGCGGTATTGGCTCTACAAGTAGCCATGAAGGATTTGGTCCACCGTATGATCTTCCCAATATGACAGCCTATAATGAAACATGTGCTGGTGTGGGAATGGCCATGTGGAACCATAGGATGTTTTTAATGACAGGTGACAGTAAGTTTATAGACATTCTTGAAAGAACAATGTACAATAATATCCTGACTGGCGTTTCGTACTCAGGTGACCGGTTTTTTTATCCTAATCCATTATCATCCTATGGTCAATATGAACGAAGCGAATGGTTTGGGTGTGCCTGTTGTCCACCTAATGTGGCTAGATTTCTGCCTTCCATGCCTGGTTATATATATGCCCAGAATAATAATAATATATTTATAAACCTGTTTATTTCGAGTCAAACATCCTTTTCGGTCAATGATGGAGATTTTACTGTCACCCAACAAAGCGGTTTGCCATGGGAGGGAGATATTAAATTAAGTATCGATACAAAAAAGTCCATTCAAGCAAATCTCAAAATACGCATACCTGGATGGGCCAGGAATAAACCCGTTCCGGGTAAATTATATCATTACACTAATGGATCTAAGAAACAAACTGTCATCAAATTAAATGGGGAGTTACAGAATGTTTGGCCTGACAACAAGGGTTATGTTACTTTTAGTAGGATATGGAAAAGCGGAGATAATATAGAAATTAAGATACCGATGGAGATTAAGGTTGTAGCCGCACGTGAAGAAGTGATAGAAAACCGTGATAAGGTAGCTATAGAACGTGGTCCGCTTTTGTATTGTGCGGAGAGTATTGATAATGGTACAGTGCTAAATATTGTATTAGCCAATAATGCTGTATTCACTTCAGAATACAATCCAGATTTATTCGGAGGTATAGTGACCATAAGCACAATGGCAAGTAAAACAAGACGTGTTAATAATGATGAAATTTTAATATCAGAAAGTGAACGCATAAGACTGATACCATACCATTTGTGGAATAATCGAGAACCTGGTGAAATGAGGGTTTGGTTGCCCTTGACCAAATCAGCCACAAGGCCTTTACCTGCACCAACTATCGCAAACAGAAGTAAGCTTATGGCTTCAAGAGATTCAAGATCTCTTTTAGCGATTAATGATCAGGTTACGCCA
>Ga0066376_10001259_pt1 | contig 24678 bp, 21 predicted proteins | sample Knorr_S15_td_Bot_FD_77009 | JGI IMG/M metagenome (GOLD analysis project Ga0066376, IMG submission 77009) | Marine microbial communities from Southern Atlantic Ocean transect - Knorr_S15_td_Bottom_ad_5009_LV_A | ecosystem: Environmental > Aquatic > Marine > Oceanic | place: Southern Atlantic...
CTCCGTGTTTTTGTCCCAAGCGGCTATCGCTAAAGTGGTGCCCTATCCCTCCGGCGTCTCTAAGCCACCAGCCGATTTACTCAATGGCCGAAATTCTAACGCAGCGATATGCGCCAAGCAAGTGAAAATTTGATCGGTGAAAGGCTTGTCGTTAGTGCCATGGCCATGAGGTACGCCTAATTACTTAAAGATCGAACCAATCAGAAACAGGACCCTTCAACGACACTGCCCGAGTGCCTGTCGTCCTGTTTACGGCCCCGGAATAGGCCATTGCCGTCAGGATGGCGTCTGCCAACGACCCACGAAGGTGATAGCGGCGCTCTGTCCAGTCCAAACAACCGTAGGCGAAGGGACGGCGCTGAGATGCCGCTCCGGGAACGTCTACTCCGAGTTTCAGGAGCGAACGTTCTCCTGGGCTCGTCAGTCGATACAGAGTCTTCTCCCCTTGTTCTGTGTTGAACCAGCCCCGGCTAAGCATCTCGTCCAGCAGGCTCACACCAGCAATGCCCGCCAGGTGGTGGTAACAAGTGCGGGCCCGGCGCAGAGCCGAATCCCGGCGCACCTCTCTTGCGGCTTGAAGGCTTCTGGGGGCCAACAATTGAGAGAATTCTGGGTCCGAAGAGATTATGTAACTCACGTTATGTCCATCCTGCCGTTCAAAACCAGCCGGTAATCGGAGCTACCGGATTCTAGTTAACATAATTCTAACAGGTACTTGGGCCATTCATCCTACCCACCGGAGCAAGAAAACAAAGCGGGGCGTCCGTTGAGGAACGCCCCGCTTAAATCTGCCATGCTTGTATTTTCAGCCGCCGCCCAATGCTGGGAGGAAGTGGACTTCGCTGTTTTCCTCAACTCGTTCCAGCAGTCCCAACTGGCTGGTTTCCCCGTCGATTATTACGGCTATGCCAGGCAGGAGGTCCATCCCATCGTCGTCGCACAATAAAACCCGAATTCCTGGGTACTCGGAATCCAGATTGTTGATGACCTGTCTAACTGAAGCGCCTGCGACGCGGACGGTTTTGTTGCCCCCAGTGATGACCTGCATTCGTGCGGGTATCCAAACTTCCGGCATCGTTATTTCTTCCAAAAGGGATGGGCTACCTTATCTGCGAGCCCAACCGCTAGCTTATTTCTTTTCGGAGCCCCAGATAGCATCAAGCACCCTACCGGGCGTGATGGGCAGCTGGTCCAGCCTTGCGCCTATGGCCCTAGACACTGCGTTGGCGATTGCTGGCAGCGGAGGGACAATTGGCACTTCACCGATTCCCCTCACGCCATAAGGATGAGCGGGGTTTGCGACCTCGACGATTACCGTGTCAATCATTGGCAGGTCCAAGCTGGTGGGCATGCGGTAGTCCAAGAATGTGTTATTCAGCATGTTGCCTTGGTCGTTGAAGAAGTATTCCTCATTTAGCGCCCAGCCGATGCCCTGAACTGCGCCACCTTGAATCTGGCCCGCTGCGTAGTCCGGGTGAATCGCCTTGCCCACATCCTGTACTGCGGTGTAACGCAAAACTGTTATCTTGCCCGTTTCGGGGTCCACTTCCACATCGACAATGTGGGTTCCTATGCAGGGACCGGCGCCGCCGGGATTCACTCCCGCACTGCCGGTTATGGGGCCGCCGGTGGCATTTTGCCGGGCGGCGCATTCCTTGAAGGTCATATTCAACTCTGAATCGGACTTATGTTGCAAGACTCCGTTCTCATACTCGACGTTTTCCACCGGAATCTCCCAGATCTTGGCGGCCCTCTCCACCATTTGCCGCCTGACGTCCATGCCAGCCTCATAAGCAGCCCAGCCCGACTTGAAAGTGGCCCCGCTGCCGCCGCTGTTGGAGGTAAAGCCCACAGAGTCTGTATCGGCCACGGTAGGCCGGATATCCTCTGCCGGTATGCCTAAAACCTCGGCCAATTGCTGGGACAGGGTTACCCTGGTGCCGCTGAGGTCCACCGAGCCTTCAACCAAGTTGACGGTGCCATCGGAGTTGACGATGGCTGACGCACTGGCCGGGCCGGTGTTGTTGGGCCAATATCCACTGGCCACACCCCTCGCCCGGTTTGGGCCTTCCAGGGGAGCCGAGTAATGTGGGTGGTCCTTGGCTGCTTGCAAGGTCTCTATGAAGCCAACTTTGGGGAATAACGGGCCGGTGATCCGGCGAGTGCCCTCTTTGGCGCTGTTGAGTAGCCGGAGTTCCAAGGGGTCCATGTCCAGCTTTTCGCAAATCTCGTCTAGGGCCGTCTCCATGGCGAAAGCCGAAGCAGGGGAACCGGGAGCCCGGTAGGCTGCGGACTTCGGCCTGTTCAGGACCACATCGTAGCCTTCCAAGTAGGCATTGGGTATTTCGTAAGGAGCAAACATGCACATGCATCCTGGAGTGACCGGAGCGCCGGGATAAGCGCCAGCTTCGTAAATCAGGTGTGCTTCCGCAGCCACAATCTTGCCATCTTTGGTTGCGCCAACCTTCACCTTTATAGTCGTACCCGAGGCAGGTCCAGTGGCCTCAAAAACCTCGGTGCGGGTCATCGCCAGCTTGACTGCTCGGCCAGCCTTCTTTGCCAGTGCCGCGGCCACCGGTTCCAGGTAGACCACGCCCTTGGCGCCGAACCCCCCGCCTATCTCCATGGGCACCACCTTGATGCTGGAAAGGGGGATTCCCAGGAGCCGCGAACATTGGTCGCGTACGTTGAAGTGCCCTTGAGTGCTGGACCATATGGTCAGGCTGCCGTCGGCTTGCCACATCGCTGTAGCCGCATGGGGCTCGATGTAGCCTTGATGGACGGGAGCAGTGCGGGTCTCCTTCTCGACTATCACATCGGCCTGTTTGAAGCCTTCGGCGATATCACCCACATTAAACTCAAAATGGTTGGAGATGTTTGAGCCCTTGGTCGTGTCTTCATCGTCCTTTAGGCCGCCAGGGCGCAACAAGGGATTGGAGAGGGTCGCCAACCGTTCGTGAAGCAGAGGAGCATCGTCTTTCATGGCTTGCTCTGCGGTAACGACGGGTTGTAAAACCTCATAATCAACTGTTATTAACGCTAGCGCTTCTTCGGCCAGATGTAGGCTATTAGCTGCCACTGCGGCCACCGCATGGCCCTTGTAGAGCACCTTGTCCCTAGCAAGGATGTTGGTGCTCATGAACCCCAAGTTATGTATTGCGCCTTCGGCTAGATCAACCACCTTTCGAGAAACCTCGGGAAGATCGCTGGCGGTCACCACAGCAAATACACCCGCCATGGCCTCAGCCTTGCTGGTGTCGATGGACTTAATCTTGGCGTGGGGATGAGGACTGCGTAGGACTTTTCCCACCAACATACCGGGCAAGTCCGTATCTACGCCGTAGAGGGCTCTGCCGGTGACCTTGTCCATGCCGTCGTGGCGAATGGGGCTGGTGCCAACCACTTTAAATTCCTGGTTGGAAAGCACTACATTGGGCTCATAATCCGGCATCAATAGCCTCCACGGTTTTGGGTGTTCATTGGCGAATAATCGAGGAAATAAAGAGCCGGTGTTTTACAGTAAACGTGCCTATCCGTCTCTATCGAATATACTATCATAATATGAGATTGATGCTACCTTATCCGCTTTCTCGATATGAGGCTCCCGCAATCCGGCGAAATCAAACCGGAACTTGGCCAGCAGCGGATAATGAGATTGGATTGCGACTGAAGTTTATGGCGGGAGTGAAGTGGATGCGGCAGAATCAGGACGAAAAGATGAAACGGCAATCTGACAGCGCAGGAATTTATGCCTGCGATTCCGCTTAATTCGAAGCCTGGCTGACGGCAAGGGGGAAGGAAATATGTAGTTGTTATCCCTTGCCGGCACGGCGAGTCTTCATAGCTACTTCGATAGCCTCGGACAACTCAATCATGGAGAAAGGCTTTCTCAAAACGCTATCAATTACCGCCCCTTGTTCCTGCCCGTCCTCCACTGACATGTTCCAGCCTGTGGCTACGATTATAGGCACGTTGGGGTTTATTTCGTTGATGCGGCGGGATACTTCCCAACCGTCCATCACTGGCATGCCCAAGTCTACGACGACCAAGTCGAAAGCGCCCCTGCGAAATGCTATGACCGCCTCTTCTCCCTCAAGATAAACACTCGCATTATGTCCTGACGACTTCAAGAATGTGCGAAGCATGCCCGCTACCAAGGGTTCGTCATCAACCACCAATACGTGTAGGTTACGGATGTTCGGCGTTTTTTCCTTGCTGTCGGGAATACCGGAATCCTCGTCGAATGAAGCCGGGAAGCGGACTGTGAAGGTGGTGCCCACGCCCGGTGAGCTTTTAACTGACAAAACCCCTTCCATCTGGTTGATTAAGTTGTAGGCGATGCTCAGCCCTAAACCGGAACTTGCTGGGCCTTTGGTCGTGAAGAACGACTCGAAGATTCGTTTGAGGTCGGCGGACTCAATGCCGGGGCCGTTGTCGGCCACTTCCAGGATTACTTCATTATTTACGCAACGGGTGGTTAAAGATACCTTGCCTCCTTCCGGAAGCACCGCAACGGCATTTTCGACCAAGCTGGAAATTGCCTCCTTCAAGCCCGAAACATGAGCGTACATCGGCGGAACCCATTGCAGGTCGGCCTCCAATTGGATGCCCGACCAAGGGTTGCCGGAGTCGCTGCTCCAATGGTGTTCCATCGACTCCACCACGTCTCTAACTACATCGTTCAGAGAAAAATAGGTGAATTTACTCTTTGGAGAGCGTCGAGAGAACATCTGTATACGACGCACCGTTTCCGCGCACTCTTGTGCCTGGCGCTGTATGGCGCCCAGGGCGTGTTGGTCCACCTCATCCAGGCTCTGCCACTTGCCAATCAGGAATTCGGAGTAACCGAGAATGACGGCAAGGTCGTTATTGATATCATGAGCAACGCCTGAGGCCAGCTGGCTTACCGCTCTAATCTTCTCAGCCAGCAAGTATCTCTCGTTCCATTCCTTGCGCTCGGTCATGTCATGAGCGACCATCAGTGCGCGCCTTGCCTCGCCCGGATTTCCGGGCATTGCCGATAGGGTGATTCCCAGTATCTTGGGCTCGCCGTTTCGATCGAGACAGGTAGCCTCGAACTCCAGTGTTTCACCAGTCTGTTGAAGCTGTTCAAACGCATCGAACCTACCGTCGGGCCAACCGTCCTCAAACCAAGGGTAGGGCCATGTCTTCCCTACCAGCTCATCGCGTGTATACCCCAAGATGGCGCACCCAGCGTCATTGACTATCTCTATGGTGCCGTCCAGTCCGGAAATTTGCACCCATTCGGGCATTTGCTCAATGGCTTGGACCAGCAAAGATTCGGCAATACCATTATTGGCGCTGTTGTCGCCTGATGACGTGTTTTCCCGCCCGATGCTTAGCAGCCATTTCGCGCGCCCACCAGCATCCAGCAGGGGGGAGACATTGAAGGAGATATTACGGCCGGAGCCCGTGGCATCGGTTACCAGACCATCGACTTGGGAGACCTCTGTAGCATCTCCACCGGCATTTGCCTAAGGGATGTTGCTCAAGGGGCCTTGCGGCAACAGCCATGGATAGGGGAAAAATTGGCCGGTAACTTGTTGCCGAGGAAGCCCAATCAGCCTCAACATGCCGTCATTAACATAGGCAATCTTGCCCTGCATGTCGCTGAGCATGGCCGGTGCGCTCAAAGACTCAATGATTTGGAGGGGGAGGTCTTCAGATATATCAGATAGATGTGTAGACATATTCCTGCAAAATTGACCACTCGTTTCCAAACAAGTCTGAATTAAGCAGCATTTTGACTACAGAGTACCAGCACCCTAATCAATCAAGTGCCCGCCTGCCCCAGCAGGTTATCCGGTGCCGCCGCAAGCCCTTAGTCTCTTGTCCCAAGTTTTAGTCCCAAGGATTAGTCCCAATAGTTTCGGGGGGGCCGGGATGGGATGATTGGCTCCTTGATGGCAATTTTGAAAAATGCAATCAATACCACTCCGGCGATAAATCCACCCACATGGGCCATAAAGGCTACGTTTGCCCCGGCGGATAAGCCCAAGAACCCCAGGCTGTTGATAATCTGAAGGAAGAACCAGATGCCTAGGAATACCATCGCCCGCAACTCAATCACGGTGATGAAATAGAAAATCACCAAGGCCTTTATCCGGTTGAACGGGTAGAGCAGCAGGTAGGCTCCCATAACGCCAGCGATGGCCCCACTAGCGCCAACTAATGGAGCTTGAGAATCGGAGTCGATGGCGAAGTGACTCAACGTGGCGATGACGCCAGAAACAAGATAGAAGAGAAGGTACTTGAAGTGACCCAACCGGTGCTCGATGTTGTCGCCGAAAACCCACAGGAAGGCCATGTTGCCAGCGAAGTGGAATAGGCCGCCGTGCATGAACATGGACGTGAAAATCGTGGCCCAAGTGGGCACCGCCGATTCGATATCCACCGCCCTGATTCCCAGACCCAAGGTCGTGAACGACCTGCCGGAGCTCAACTCTTCTGGAATGAAGCCCCATTTGAGAAAGAAAACGAATGCTTCTACGCTATCGCCGCCCCACAGATATCCACTGCCAGCCAGTTGGAGGGCGTAGAGAAACACCAAGGCGTTGATTCCAATTAGGACTATGTTGACGGTGGGGCGGGAGTGGCTCTGGATGTCTGTGTCGGAAAATGGAATCAAACTACAGCCAAATCTCCAGGAGCCTTGGTGAGCCTCCTCCCGTTAACCGCACGAGGAAGTTCTGACCCGGCAGCAGGGCCGCAGCAGAGGGTCAACGAGCCAGGTCCGCAGAGGCATGGGAAATAACGTCAGCAGCAGTCGCAGGCGCCATCTTGTCCATGTTCAGCATCATGTGGTATAGAGTCGGATCGTTGGGGCTGACTTTGAAAAATTTCTGGAAATAGGCCACCCGAGCCGTCTCCAGTTGCTCAACGTAGACCCCAGCCTCATCCTCTTTCATGTGCTCGCGCTCCATCAGCGTCTTGACCCGAACCTCCAGCGGCGCCATCAGGCCAACGTGCATGACGCCTGGAGTGTCGGCAAGGATGATATTGGCGCCCCGGCCGATGATTATCACGTTGCCCTTCTGGTAAAGATCCTTCAAAACCTTTGTCGTGGCTTCAATGAATGACTTGTCGTCCACCTTCACTGCCGTGGCCGAAGTCTCCCCCGCCAACTCTGCGTATGTTTCCGGGGGTAGGCTATCTAGACCCCTGCCAAAGTAAGGTTCTCCGCTCACCCCGGACATGGCCGAGCGTTCCAACATATTCTGCAGAAACTGGCCCATCTTGTCTCGGAACCGGACAACGCGCTGCTCTTTGTCCACCAGCGCTCCCACCGGCTTGCCCACGATTCTGGCGGCTTCCACCGTAACCATACGGTCAACGAAGCTCATCTCAAGTTGCTCGGAAACAATATGCCCAATGGTCACCGCTCCGCTTCCACTGGGTCCGTTAATAGTTATGACCGCCATCGTAACCTCCCGTCTTCTGGATCTTACTAATCGGGTCTAACTAACCGTTCAAGTCAGGCCTAGTCGAACAACCGTCCCAGTTGCTTGGCCAGATATCCCAACCCATTCACGCCTGTTATCGATGGTTCCAAGGGGGTCCACCCAGTTGACTTTGGGTGCTGGCAACCCAAGCAAATGGCTATGCAGAGCCGCCCGTTACCCTCGACCGGCGGCGCACGTATTCGTCAGTGAGTAATCCCATGGCCAAAGAGTCGTACCACTCGCCGTCCTTCGGGTGGGTCTTTCGCAAGTGCCCTTCCAGAACGAACCCAATTTGGCGGAACATCTGAAGCGCATGTTCGTTGTATTCAGGTATATCCGCCCAGACTCGGTGAAGCTCGAAGGTGTTGTAGGCTTCGTCCAGCAACCGAATCAGACCCATGGTCCCGTAATGATGATGCCAAAGGTCCTTTCGACCGATGAGGATGAATACCTGAGCTTCTTGCAGCGGCCAATCAATGACCAGCTGGCCTTCGCCAATATGCTGGCCGTCTTGGGTGTAAATAGCGTAAATTCTGCGGTCATGGTCTTCAAAGATACGCTTCCACTCATCCTCGGAGGACCCAATCACGCTTTGAGGAGAGTACCCGTGATGGAGCGCAATTCCGTCATCGCCGCGCCCGTACCAAAAAGAGTTAACTTCGTTATCGGCCAGCCAATCAGCCATGCGTTGAATGTCTTCGCGTCCCGGCGGCATTAGGGATACATCTGGCAACATGTCTCATCCCCCGTTTGACTGAGATATGCTAGCAATTTCCGGAATCATCCTGCCAGTCCTGGGTTCTCGTGGAAGTCAGACCGTGAATGTCACAGAGTAAAGTCAGAAATTAATGTTAGTTACTATTGCGATTTAAGATTCTACATATTATATCAACCCTATACGCAGGAAATCAATTACGTAACCGGCCAAATGAGGTCTCGTCTGTCCCCACTCTACGGAGGAATTAGGCGCATATTGTGACGAAAATTCACCCGAATGTCCAGCGCAGCCATTTTTCGGACGGCCACCGTGCTCGGGACCGAAATTGCCAATTCGTTTGACCCTTCATTTGCTCACTGCTAGAATTCTGTTCACTCTCCCGGCTGGCAACGTTTTGTTTGCTATTGGCTGTTAGCAGAGCGTCAAGACTGATCCGGGACCGGAGGACACCATAATGAGTTGTGACAGTTTCGCCGTAGGGATGCGGATTAAGGCCATAAGCGAGATCAGTCTCGAAGAGAATCTGGCTTCGCCCGTGGGCGCCAACAAATTCCAAGTTAATCCAGGGGATGGCGGGGAAATAACCCAAGTGAGGAAAGCGGGCAATTTCCACTGGCTAATCATAAAATGGGACCACATCAATAGGTCGTTGAACCTAGATCAGTCCCAACTGGAACTGGTTGAACCAGCCACATAGTACCTATCAAGGCATAACCGGGCAGATTCATCTACACCCCCAGGAGACCGAAGGGAGTAGCGGCTAAAAGCAAAAAGGCGAGGATTCAACCTCGCCTTTTCGTTCATTACAACTAATCCTGAAAACAAATCCTGAGATTAAGAATCAACCGCAGGTTTCAACATGGGCGGCTAACTGGCATTGACCGGAACCTGCCGTGCCGATGCCACCGCTCCAACCTGACCCATCAAACTGTCGAAGTTTTCAAAGGTCAGTGACTGGGCGCCGTCGCACTTGGCCAAGTCGGGATTGGGGTGCACCTCAATCAACAGACCGTGTGCCCCGGCGGCCACCGCCGCCAACGCCACAGGCGTAACCAAATACCACTTCCCGGTGGAATGGCTTGGGTCGGCGATGATTGGCAGGTGGCTGAGGCGCTGAATCACAGGAATAGCAGCCACGTCCATTGTGAATCGAGTGAATTGCTCAAATCCCCTGATTCCTCGTTCGCACAGCATCACCTGGCTGTTACCGGCTGCCAGCACATATTCCGCTGCCAGTAGCCACTCTTCATAGGGCGCCGACATACCTCGCTTAACCATCACTGGCTTGCGGGTTGCGCCTACTTCATCCAGAAGGTTGTAGTTCTGCATGTTGCGAGCGCCAATCTGAAGAATGTCCGCATATTGGGCTACAGTATCCACATCCGCAGGGGACATAACCTCGGTGATAATCGGGAGACCCGTTTCCTGCTTCGCTATATTGAGGAGTTTCAAACCGTCCAAGCCCATGCCTCTGAAGCTGTAGGGCGAGGTCCTGGGCTTGTAAGCGCCGCCGCGAAGCACCGTGGCCCCGGCTTTCTTAACGGCTTTAGCGGTGGATACCATTTGCTCTTCGTCTTCCACCGAGCATGGCCCTGCCATCACCACGGGGTCCGGTCCGCCTATCACGGCGTTTCCAACTCTTATTATTGAGCCTTCTGGATGGAACTCTCGGCTGGCCAACTTATAGGGTTTTGAGATTAAGACTACCTCGGCAACGCCGGGCATCAGCTCCATCTCGTCTTTGAATTCGGAAGGTATGGAACCCAAAACCCCAACCACCGTTCTCTCAACCCCGGTGGATATCTGGGCTCTGAGCCCATGGCCTTCAATCCGTTTTTGGATTGAGTCTAGGTTTTCTTTGGTGCTGTCCCGGTTCAAAACCACAATCATGATTACGTTTCCTCAAGTTTCTTGGTGCCCGGTTGTTTTCTTGGTACCCGGTGTTGATGTGGCCTAAGGCGTCTGCCTCAAAACCCAACAACCTGGTATGGGGTTCCAGTTATTTCGTGTAGCTCTCGTGTAGGTCTGTTGAAAACTCTAGGGTGATTCTACACCTTGAGCCCGAAGCGTTGCGGTACCGTTCAAATACAGATTTACCAAATCTGCGGCCGCCTTATCGGTATTTAGCAGAATTAGAACCCGTATGCATTTATCCAAACTACCCGGCACGGCAACCTCCGTTGCCCCCATCAAAGCGGTGCTGGTCCATCCAAGTTGCCTTGCCGCCGCCGCCGGAAAGCAAGCATTCAAATCAGGCGTCATTGTGAAGTAGGCGGCTGCGACCGCCTCCTCTTCAATCTCATTTGCTTCTATCAGTTGGGAGAGTAGCTCTCTGGTAGCTCCATGAATCGCCTCCGTTGAGTTCTCCACTGCAACAGTGGCTCCCCGGATTCCCCTGCAAACCGTCATGTACCCGAACCTCCGCTCACCTGGAGACTGGAGCCAGCTAACTCCGCAACGAACCGGCTGGCGCGTTCAACGAGTTCATCTCTGGGCGATTCTAACATCACCCTAACCAGCGCACTACCGACCGCCGCAGCATCCGCCCGCTGTCCAACCTCCACCACATGCTCTCTGGTGGAGATGCCGAAGCCCATCGTCAAGGGCAAAGATGTGCAGGATCGAACGCGCTCCACCAGCTCAAACCCACGGTTGGATACTTCGGTTCGAGCGCCTGTAACACCTGTTACGCTGACGCAGTAAATAAACCCGCTGGCACGGGCGCTGGCGGCAGCGATGCTTTCATCGGTACTGGTGGGCGCTACCAGGGGGATGATGGATATGTCCCGGGGTGCGCAGTAGTCCCTGAGCGGCTCCACTTCAAATTCGGGCAGGTCCACCACGATGAGCCCGTCCACGCCTTTCTCATCTGCGTCTTGAGCAAACTTGGCTAGGCCATAACTATAGATTGGGTTGTAGTAGCCCATGAGCACCAGCGGAGTTTCTCCTACCTGCTCTCTTAGTGTCTCCACCATGTCCAAGCAGTCTTTCAGCGAAACCTCTTGTTGCAATGCTTTGAAGCTGGATTCTTGAATGACCGGGCCTTCGCCCAACGGGTCGCTGAAGGGAACCCCCAACTCCACTATGTCGGCGCCGGCCCTGACCAAGGCAGGAACCAATTCCATAGTTGCCTGTTTATCGGGAAATCCAGCGGTGAGGAAAATCACCAAGCCGGTCCTCCCTTCCCGTCGTAGAGCCTCAAAAGTTTGCTGTATTCGTCTACTGCCCATAGCTTGCCACGTCTAAAATCCGCTGGTTGAACCAACGCAAATGTATCTCACTCCTGTTCCCTTGTCTATACCCAGGCTTTGCCCAGCCTCGGGCCAAGCTCGGGCGAAGCCTAGGCATAGATTTTCAATGCCACCGCCAGTGCGTTCTGCCCGGCGTGGGCTAAAACACAGGGCCAGATGGACCCGGTTTTTCGATAAAGCAAGGCCAGCAGCAGCCCGGTCAGGAAGACGGGGACCAGCACTCCCAACGACAGGTGGAAAGCACTAAAAACCAATGCGCTGAGCACCATTGCCTTTGCTACGCCGAACCTAGGTATCAGGCCGGAGAAAACGAAGCCCCGAAAAAATACTTCCTCGGTTATTGGCGTGACTAGAGCCACAGCTTGGAAGGTAAAGAAGGCGGCGGCTCCGGGGAAGGCGATTTCCCCGCCTATGTCGGGCGGTGAAAACGTATCCGAGTTAAAAAGATTGACCACCGCAGAATAAATCACCGTAAGGAGCAGGCTCCCCCCCAACGCACCCAAGGCCAACAACACGGACTTCGCCAATGGGTACCGCATGGGATTTAGGCCGAGTAGCCGCCATGGAGCAGGACGTTTGTGGACGCCCAATCGCCACACCACCATGGCAATGGAGATTGCCATGAGGTGAACGCTGACCCAGACTATGGTTGCATCGTCGTATCGCCCGGCCAAAGCGCCAACAGCAAAGGCAATGCCGGTGACAGGGATTAGGCTCACCAGAACCAAGATGATGCCCAAGACGACTTGGCCGCCCCGCCATGGAACCTGACCAGCGGCGGTTGAAGGCGCTTCTTCCGCACCCCAGATCACATCCGGGGTAGCTGGCATATCTGGGGTAGCTGGCATTTCCGCCGTTACCGGCATCCCTTGGTTTTCTTGCGAAGGCTGGGACACGGGGTTACTGAGCGCATGGCCGCAGCGGGGGCAGTAGGCGGCAGACTCAATCCTCTGCGTTCCGCAGTTGGGGCAGTAATTCAAGCCGACTCCAGGCTAAGCAATTGCCGGTCCCCGTGAGTCACGGTTGGCCACCAGCGTGCTTACGACCGGCGTGCTTACGATAAGGATATAGACACATGAAATTCCATGATAATCGGCAATCAGTCCTTTTACCAACCTGCCTGCGTGACTTCCACCCGCGGGACTTCAATCCACGTGACTCCAATCCAATCTGGATTGCATGTTGGTTGTTCCTAGCCCATAATATTCTCGGAACCGGCCCTGCTTCTATTCGCACCCAGGAGGCCAATTCCTAGCCATGCCAGAAAATTCACGGTTATCTAAAGACGCATTCTTGTTCATGGCTGCGTCGGCTGGAATCGACGTCAGCGGCGAACACGGCGAGGACCTATTCGCCATCGTCCAAGCGACCTTGGCCGGACTGGACTCCCTAAAAGATATAGACGTGACCGACACCGAACCGGACATGTCCTTCGCTCCCGAAGGCGCATAAGCATTCCGACACTCCTTAATTATTCCACCACGACAAATCACCAATTAATTCGCCGTTGGAGGCACAAGCTTGGACGCCTTAGAAATCTGCTACATGAGCGCAGGCCAGCTATCCGGGCTAATCAAGAGTAAAGAAATCTCGCCGGTGGAGGTGATTGACGCCCACCTGGCGAGAATAGAAGCTACAGAGCCCGTGTTGAATTCTTTCATCACTTTGCTGCCGGACGAAGCTAGGGCGGCCGCGCGCCGTGCCGAGGCGGACATACAAGCCGGGAAATACCGTGGGCCGCTACACGGCATCCCCGTGGGCCTGAAAGACCTATTTAACACCGCCGGAGTGCGCACTACCTCCGGCTCAAAGATTTTCGACAATTTCATCCCTACGGAAGACTGCACCGTAGCCATCAAGTTTAGAGAGGCTGGCTCAATCCTGTTGGGCAAGCTCAATATGCACCAGTTCGCCTACGGACCCACGGGTGAGAACCCGGACTACGGGCATATGCACAACCCGTGGGACCCCGAGTTGGTCACCGGCGGTTCCAGTGGCGGCTCTGGGTCGGCCACAGTCGCTGGCCAATGCACCATCACCACGGGCAGCGACACCGGGGGCTCCGTGCGTATCCCTGCCGCTTTGTGCGGCATCGTCGGCCTAAAGCCCACTTACGGCCTTGTCAGCCGCTTTGGCCTTACTCCTTTGTCTTGGTCCCTGGACCATCCGGGACCGATGGTTCGGACCGTGGAGGACGCAGCCTTGGCCATGAACGTTATGGCTGGTCATGATCCCAAGGACGTGGCCTCGGCTAAAGTCGATGTACCCGACTACACAACCGCCCTAACCGGCGATGTTCGCGGCCTGCGGATAGGCGTGCCAGAAGAGTATTTCGATGCGCCTTTAGACCCCCAAGTGGGTCAGGCTGTACGTGACGCCTTGGACCTGCTGGAGTCCATGGGAGCGGTGGTGAAGCCGGTATCTTTCCCAATGTTCAAAGACGCCTTTCCGATATCCACCGCCATTCTCATGGCCGAAGCCTCGGCCTACCACCGAGACTTGTTGACCAAGGACGCCGAGCAGCTTTACCCGCCGATTCGTTTGCGCCTAGAGGCCGGACTGTTCATCAGTTCCGCCGACTATCTGCGTGCCCAGCAGGCCAGAACGTTGTTCGATCGGCAAGCCCGGCAACTGTTGGAAGACGTTGACCTTCTAGCGGGACCCACTGAACCAGTGACTGCACCCCAACTGCTGGCCACCAGGGTTCAAGCGGGCGAAACGTCCATGGGCACAACCCCGGCTCTGACCCAATACACCCGTCCCTACAACATAACGGGGATGCCAGCAATATCGATTCCCTGCGGGTTCTCCGAAGCCGGTCTGCCTTTCGCATTGCAACTGGCGGGCCGACCCTTTGACGAGCTCACCGTGCTTCGGGCCGCTCATGCCTACGAGCAAGCCACCGATTGGCACAAGCGCCGACCGCCGATTTAAGCATAGGCGCCACTAAGCGTTTGAATATGACAATCCGAGAACCGGGGACAGAAACCTTTTGACGAACATCACTGCTGTAACCTTCGACCTGTGGCAGACCCTGTTGCTGGACAACCGGGAAAGAGGCTCGGCTAGGGCCATGATCAGGTTGGAGGGAACTCAGCAAGCTCTCAACGGTTTCGGCGAAACCTATGACTTGGAACATATCAGGGAAGCTTACCGGGCCTGCTACCAGCATTGCCGGTTGATTCGCGAAGACGGCTTGGACGTGTCTTTCCAGGAGCAGATTGAGATTTTCGTCAACAATATCAGTGACGGCCTAGTTGCTCGGCTGGACCAAGAGTCTCTGCAGGAGATTACTCGAGTCTATGCTGACTCGTTCTTGACCCACCCACCGGTGCCCCATACCCAAGCTGTGGCGGTACTGGAAGGCATAAAGGCCATGGGCCTGCGCATGGGGCTGATTTCCAACACTGGGATGACCCCTGGAACAACATTTCGGAAATTTATGGACCAACACGGAATGTTGGACTATTTCGATACCCTGACTTTTTCCGATGAGGTCAAGCTGGCCAAGCCAAACCAAGAGATATTCTCGATGACCCTCGATGCTATGGGCGCATCACCATCTGAAACCATTCACGTGGGCGACCACGTAATTAATGATGTGGTTGGGGCCAAGCGATTGGGCATGAAGACCGTGTGGATAACAGGGTTCTATGAAAGAGAAGATCCCACTGACCCCGATTCCGAACCTGATTCGACGGTGGACGATTTAGGATTGGTGGCCGGAGCGGTTGCTCGTATCTCAGGCCGGGAACACTTGGCCTAAACCATCTCCCCTTGACCAGCCACTACCTAGATGCTACTGTCGAAATGCCATCAATAAGTAGAGAAACTAGCTTCTGTTTCTCTCGTTTACCTAGGCATCGGCTCGGTTACGCCGCAGATTTTTGGTATTGCCCATCCCGATGGTCTGAAGCATAAGAGTGCTGATGATTTCACAGATAGTAGAAGCCATGCTGTCGGGAATGGCCTGGGCGTAGAGGGAATTGGCCAAGGATTAAAGGGAATTCGATGGTTGAGACCAGTCAGGAAAAAGGCACGGCGGCAGTGGCAGAACTGTGCGACAGGTTGCTTGCCCAGCGGTCTCTTATCCTGGCTAGCAACCGAGGCCCGGTCGAGCACCAGATGAACCCGGACGGCCGTCCCGAAGCCCGCAGGGGCAGCGGCAGCGTGGTCACTGCATTCAGCTCCCTTTCTCAAAGCGCAGAGTTTACCTGGGTAGCAAACGCCATGGGCGAAGGTGACCGCTTCGTTTCACGCAACGATTCCGGCGGGACTAAGCAAGACCCGCTGCAAAATTCTCCTCAAGAAACTCGGAGCAGGCGGCTAAAATCGCCCCTACCCGGCCATAAAATCAACCTGCGCTACGTGGTGACGCCACGGCGCATGTACCACAAGTACTACAACGTACTATGCAATCCCCTGTTGTGGTTCCTGCAACACTACATGTGGAACCCCCCATACAGCCCCAATGTGGACGAATCGATTCACGACGCGTGGGAAACCGGCTATGTCCCGGTCAATCAAGCGTTCGCCGATGCCATCATCGCAGAAGCTAGGGAAAATACACTTCCTCCCATCGTACTGGGCCACGACTATCACCTGTACCTAACGCCGGAAATGGTGCGCAAAGAGGTCCCGGAAGCCATCATTCAGCACTACATACACATTCCTTGGCCTTCGCCCAGATATTGGCAAATGATTCCCAGCTACATCACCCGCCAAATCTGCTCCGGGCTCTGCGCCACCGATTTGCTGGGTTTCCAGTCTCCTCAGGACCGGCGTAGTTTTCTGGACACTGTTGAGGAGTTCGTCACGGATGCGGAAGTGGACCACAAAGATTGGTCGATAATGCGGCAGGGCCACCGGACCCAAATAAAAGTGTACCCCCTATCCATCAACGTTGAAGAGGTCCAGAGAATAGCACTCTCTCCCAGAGCAATGGAATACGAAGCTAAATTGGCCCCGTTGTGCCAGACAAGCACTATCATGCGCATTGACCGGGCTGAGCCGAACAAGAACATAGTTCGGGGATTCAAAGCCTTTGAGCTACTTTTGACCCGGTACCCCGAACTGGTTGGCAAGGTCAAGTTTTTGGCGTTTTTGGTGCCGTCGCGTACCCACATCCGCCAGTATCAGCGCTACATGGATGAAATCAATCAGGTCATCAACCAGATAAACGCCAAGTTCAGTAACGACGAATGGCAACCGATTCACGCCTTTATTGAGAACAATTACACCCAGGCCATAGCCGGTATGAAACTCTACGATGCGTTGCTGGTAAACACCCTCATCGAAGGTATGAATCTAGTGGCCAAAGAAGGGCCGGTGGTGAACACCAAAGACGGTGTGTTGATTTTGTCCGAATCCAGCGGGGTGCATAATCAATTGAGCGGCCCTGCTCTATCAGTTTCTCCCACGGATATCGAGGGCACCATGAAGGCACTGTACCAAGCGATTACCATGTCACCGGAGGAACGTAGCGATCGAGCATCCCAACTGGTGTCGGCGATAGGCCGGGAAGACATCAGCCATTGGATATCCCAGCAGTTCCAAGATGTTGCCGAGTTTATTTAATCCGAGCCTCTGCAGTTCAAAAATATGAGCATGAAAGATTTATTCAATAGCCAATTACCCGGCGGCGAGCGCCCCGACCTACAGCTTTGCATCTTCCCTCACCTCCAAGAGATGCTGGTGATCGACCAGCGTGGAGAAGGGTGGAACATCTCTTTGCTGAACGCCTCCGATGTTTTCACAACGGATTTCTTCAAAGCCGTTGAAGAGGAATTTTCCGAGAGTCTTCGCGCCCATACCCACTTTCCCTTCGCCCACCTCATCAATCTGCCGATGCAACTCGAAGAAACCATCCGCGACACCGTAATGAGCTTTATCCTGGACCGTCTTGGGGTAACGCAGGACTCGGAAGAGTTCCCCACGGTGATTGTATTCATCGTCAGCGGTGGAGCGCTAACAGCGCAGCCCGACCAAGTGCTGGAGGGCCTGAAGAAGGTTCTGAGAGATCACTGCGGCGAGGCGGCAGTGGAACAGTGGCAGGGGGATTTATCCCGGCTAATCTCCGAAGAAAGCGCAATCCTCCAAACCGTGACCTCACAAGAGTTGGACCAAGCGCTGAAAGACGATACCCCTGACTATTTCACTCTCTGGGAGAACCGGAACTAGCCTGAAATTTAGACGCTAGATTAGCCGGTAGAATCCCTAGCGCCCAAATTCATCTCCTCCAATCACTATCAAAGAGAGTTTTTTATGCCCGCCACCGGATTGTTTCCTGCCATTGGATTGTTTATCGAAACCTCTCCCGACATCACTAACGCCGACATGATTACCGTCGCTCAGCGAGCCGATACTTTGGGATACCACTCACTGTGGACTGGCGAGTCCTGGGGCAGGGACGTTTTTACTGTGCTAACCATGCTTGCTTGCCACACCAAGTCGGTGCGACTGGGCACAGGAATCGCCACGGTCTTTAGCCGCACCCCGTCCCTTATTGCCCAAAGCATAGCGTCTTTGGACTCAATCTCGGAGGGACGAGCAATCCTTGGCTTGGGCACCAGCGGGCGCATCGTTATTGAAGACTGGCACGGCCTGCCCTATCAAAAGCCTCTGGCTAGGACTCGAGAGTATATCGAGATTATCCGGAAAGCATTATCCGGAGAAGCGGTCAACCACAACGGAGATCTCTTCCAGCTAGCCCGGTTTCGGATGACCGCCCGGGCCGTTCAGCAACACATGCCCATCTATCTGGCTACTCTGGGACCAAAGAACCTGGAGCTTACGGGACAACTGGCAGATGGTTGGCTCCCCACTTGGCTCGATTGCAACCACATTGGGGAATTCAAAGACCTGATTGCCATTGCTGCTTCCAAAGCGGGTCGGGACATCTCTGACATTACGGCGGCGCCTTACATCATGTGCTATGCGTCGGATGACGGGGCTGAGATAGCCGAAGGCGAGAAAGGAATTCGGGCCCATATGGCTTACTACATCGGCGGCATGGGAGATTACTACCACGGATTGGTCAGCCGCCAGGGCTACTCAGCGGAAGCCGACGCCATCAGAGCAGCTTGGGCCTCGAATGATCGTAGCAAAGCTGCTGCCGTAATCTCCGACAATATGCTAGACAACATAGGTATCTTGGGCAGTACCTCCGAGTGCCGTTCAAAACTAGAGCGCTTTAGACAAGCTGGCGTGGACATGCCCATATTGATATTTCCCCGTGGATCATCTCTGGCGGCTGTGTTGAGAACGGTGGAAGCTCTAGCGCCGGAACCCAATGATAGCCGAGACGCCACACAATCAAGCCGGACCGTGAAATGAGAATCGGCCTGATTTCCGACACTCACTGCGCAGGCAGTGGTTGGGACCTGCCCAATCAGGTGTTCGAAGCTTTCCAAGGGGTGGACCTGATTCTCCATTGTGGTGACTTGGAATGTTTGGGTGTTCTAGATAGCCTGGAGACGGTGGCCCCGGTGCTGGCCGTGCGGGGTTACGAGGACCCGGTGGAAGATGGAGACCGTTTGGCGTCCCCTACGCGAGTGGTTGAGGCAGGCGGGATAAACATCGGGATGATTCATGATATCCAGTGGCCCGGCCCGAAAATTGCCACCACCAGCGACGGCTCCGGGTTGGTTCTTCCAGCATCTGAAGGCAAGGAGTTGTTGCGGCGGAAGTTCGGCCAACCGGTGAATGTAGTCCTGTTCGGCGATACTCATCACCAATTGGTCTGCGAGCTAGACGGTATCTTGGTAATCAATCCAGGAAGTCCCACTTACCCCGCACGGCGGAAGCCCGGCTTGTTGGGCACGGTGGGCATCCTGGATATCAATGATCGAGGAGCTAGCGCCAGCTTAGTAGACCTAACCCGGGATTAGCCCAAGGCAATGGCGAAGATACTCGTGATCGAAGACGACGACTCCCTAGGCTCGCTTTACCAGCGGGTGTTGGGTAGCATTGGCCATTACGTGACTGTTGTCCCGACCGGCCGCGATGCCATCGCCGCAGCGGAAACCCAGAAGCCCGACATAGTCATTCTCGACTTTATGCTTCCAGGTATGAAAGCGACAGAAGTAGTAGATCGATTGACCAGGCTCGGCGTGCTCCCGGATTCGCCGTTGGTCCTCTCCTCAGCCATGGCGCATTCCAAGTTAGAATCGCTAGCTAGGAACTTGGGAGCAAATCACATCCTGCCCAAACCCTTCGACATAAAATCGCTAGTAGCCTTGGTGAGATCTCTCTCGCCAAAGGCGACAGAGTAGCTGACTGCAGATTGACGGTGCTCGCATCGCACTTGGGCGACTATCTTGAACTAACAAAGGGCAGCCGTTTGGCTGCCCTTTGTTCTAGGCCTTCTAGCCTTTGTCCATGGTCCATTAGAAATTAGGCTAGATGCGGTCAAGGAGCGGTGTCACTTCCAGGAAAACCGGAGCAAACACCAAGGAAACAATGGCCATTAGCTTTAGGAGGATGTTCAAAGACGGACCCGAAGTGTCCTTGAACGGGTCACCCACCATGTCGCCCTCCACCGCTGCTTTGTGGGCATCGGTGCCCTTACCTCCATAGTTCCCCAACTCAACGTATTTCTTGGCATTGTCCCAGGCTCCTCCGGCAGTGGCCATCATGATGGCAAGCATGAAGCCAGAGGCCACGGCACCCATCAAGAGACCGCCGAGAGCCACAGGACCCAAGATTAAGCCAGTGGCTATCGGAACTATCACCGCCATTAGGCCGGGAACCACCATTTCTTTCAATGCGCCCTTGGTGCTGATGTCCACACAGGCCGCATAGTCGGGCCGTCCGGTACCGTCCATGATTCCGGGAATCTCCCGGAACTGGCGACGCACTTCGTTCACTATGGAGAAAGCCGCTCGGCCCACGGCTTTCATGGTGAAGGCGGAAAACAGGAAAGGCAGCATTGCGCCCAGAAGCAGCCCAACCAGTGTTTTATGATCCAGCAGATTTATACCGGCCGCCGTTACTTCGCCTTCGCTCCTAGCAACTTCAATCCCCGGAACCGTAATCCCAGCAGCTATGGCATAAGCGGCCAACAATGCTAGTGAAGTTAAAGCGGCAGAGCCGATAGCAAAGCCCTTTCCCGTGGCGGCTGTGGTGTTGCCCAAAGCGTCGAGGGCATCTGTCCGCTCCCGGACTTCAGGCGCCAACTTAGCTTGCTCGGCGATTCCGCCTGCGTTGTCCGCCACCGGACCGTAGGCGTCTGTGGCCAGAGTTATTCCCAAAGTCGAGAGAAGGCCAACGCCCGCCAGGGCAACGCCGTAGAAACCTGCGAACTCGAAAGCCGCGATGATTGTAATTCCGATGGCAATCAACGGTATAACGGTGCTAATCATGCCGACAGCCAATCCGCTAATCATCACCGTCGCGGCCCCGGTCTGGGAATTTTCGGCCACTTCCCTAACCGGTTTATAGTCGTAAGAGGTGTAATACTCTGTGGAAAGACCGATGACTATGCCCGCAGACAAGCCTAGGTATATTGACCACAGCCATTCCCATTCCAAATCCATTACGATGATTATTATCAGGGCGAATATGGCCAGGAAAATCGCCGCTGCGAATATTCCTCGGCGGAGCGCCCATAAAAGCTGGCCAAAGTCTGCTTGCTCACCGGCCCTCACAATGAATGTGCCCATGATCGACGCCAGTATCCCGGCTCCAGCCAGCAATAAGGGCAAGACCGCCTGATCGTCTTTCCAGCCAACTACACCGACCCCGGCAATGGTGGTCGCCGCCACTGCCAAAGCAATTGTGGCGATTATGGAACTGACGTAGGACTCGAACAGGTCCGCGCCCATTCCAGCTACATCGCCAACGTTATCGCCAACGTTGTCGGCAATCACACCTGGGTTTCTTGGGTCGTCCTCGGGTATTCCAGCCTCAATCTTACCCACCAAGTCAGTTCCAACATCCGCCGCTTTGGTGAATATTCCGCCGCCGACCCTGGCGAACAGGGCTATGGAACTAGCCCCAAAGCCAAATCCGGCCACGACTGAAATGTCTTGGAATATGACGTACAGGATTGTGACTCCCAGCAATCCTATACCCACAACGGTGGTCCCCATAACGGACCCGCTGGAAAACGCTATCCGCAGCGCCGGATTCAAACCCCGCATCGCCGCCGCCGCAGTACGAACATTGGCCCTCACGGCCACGTTCATCCCTATATATCCGGCAGTCGCAGACGAGATAGTACCCGCAAGATAAGATATGGCCGTCCGGGGGAGAAGGTCGTCCCGGATATACCAATCAATCAAGACCCACAAGACGCCGGTGACTACCACAACGAATGGAACCAGCCACATGTATTCTCGGCGCAAGAACGCAGCTGCCCCTTCTTGGATTGCAAGGCCGATATCTTGCATCGCACTGTTGCCGGGGTCGGCCTTCAATACCCGGATTGCCGTTATCAGAGCGAAGAGCAAAGCTACGCCACCGGCAGCCATGGCGAGGATTAATGCTTCCAATATAAGCCCCTTAATACACGTAAAATGCTCTTTTTTTTGAGCGTGGGGAATTTATCATATTACCCCCTGAGTGTCAAGAAAACAGGCGAAGCGGCAACCACCGCGAACTGCGGTTCAACTATTGCCAGACCCTAGAAACTCCGCCCAGCCTCGCAATATCAATCGCACTATAGATTCAAGGGCGCCTTGTTGGTTCCGGTTGTAGCTGGGCTCGAACGACGCCCATTTTGGCCGTTACCCATTTGGCTTTTAAGGGAAGAAAATATCAGCGTCAGGAAAGGCGATGGCCACCGAAAACCAAAATGACCTGCGAGTTTTCAATTGCTCTAATTCCTCTCCGGCCAACGGGCCTGATACACCCCGCCCCAAGGCATCCCAAACGCTGCCTGTTTCTTGATCAACGAATTGCTGACCTTCCTCTTGGAATTCGAATGTCAGCAGTTGGCTGTTCAAATTCCTGGAGAACGCAGCCTCGGCGCTGCCATCACTCCGAGCAAATATGACTACCGGTGCCCCGGCAACCTGATGATTGACTACCCCGTCGCCAATCAACCCCAACGGGAAAGCAATTACCGCATCATCGATTTCTACGGTGAGCACCAATTCACCATACTTAAGACGGTCATCCAGCTTTCTAGGGTCCACCGGGAACACGAAATCAGCGTTGTTTATCCTCTCTTGAAATCCTGTTGATACTCCCCGGCCATACACGATTTCAGCGAACATTGCCGGGTCTTCGTTCATGCCGGTCAGAACGTGGGATTCCGGAAAGAGCTTCTTCCACTCACCCCAAGTTATCGTGGTGGAGGCCAGCAACTTCAAGCGAGAGCCTGAAAGCGCCCCGACGACAGCCTCTCCCCTCACTTGGAACCAGAACGATCCGGTCAGTGTGTCGTACATCACGAGATCGGACATGTAGAGGGCGCTGGTGTTGCCGAAGGTCAGAATATCATCCCCAACTTCCCTGCTAAAAACCACACCGCTGGAGCACAAAGGGCAGTAGGTGATTAATACCGGAACTCCATCAAGATTGTCGTTAACTATCTCGTGGAGATCGAGGATATTCACCGGATAGGCGTAGGCTCCATTCTCCGACCGGTAACCAATCACCAAATTATCGTCTTCCAACCATGGCAAGGCAGTGGCCGGTCCGTAAACTGGGTTATCTATGGGCCTGATCACGTCGCGAAGATTCACGATGATATCGTCGGCGGCTAGGTCCAGCGGGACAAACCGGGGCTGACCGCCAAATGTATCGAACAATATATCCATCAACGGAACGGTATGCAGGGTACGATCCAATATGGGCACCAACCTGGGTGGTCCAGATCTTGTTGAACCAGTGGGCACTTCCGCCTCTGTTACTGTCTCAGGCTGCCCAGTGAGTTGGCTGGTGGGTTGGCGGGCTGCTGGTGTCGCAGGCTGCTCTAGCGTCGGGACGGGAGTCAACACATCAGGTGCCCTGGGTGTCGACGTGGCAGAGCCGCCGCAGGCCCACAATCCCAGAAGCGTTAGGCTGACTAGCAGAAACAGGCCAGGTCCGCCCGTAAATTTGGCAGGTGACTGAAGCCGCGTTTTAACCAGCATAGTTTTAATCACCATATTTTTAGTCACCATATTTTTGGTCGCAGGAATCACCAACGTTTGTGCTACTAGCTCGCTATTTTAAGATATTCGCCCGATTCGATTTGATTAACAAATGCCGAAATAAAAGCCGATGTGTTCGAGCCATTAGACAAAAACGACGCATTATTGGATTCGGTTATCTTCCGGTCGGTAGGGTTTCCAGCTTTAGATTCGAGGTTCATTTTCACACTAGCACGGCGTGAGGGCACCGGCAAGATAGCCCCTCAAGCACCAGGATTGGTCACAACAAATTGGAGTGAAGCAAAACTCCGGCAACCACAATACCCTTGCGCCGGCCATCACCCATGCATGAGCACCCATGGAATGCTATAATGCCGCTGCGATAACAAGCGGCGAAGCCCCATGCCGTCCAGCCTTGCAATCCCATCGCAAACCATTGCGCCAAGTATAAACTTGGTTGCGAATTCCTATCTGGAGGCAGCAATGTTCATCGGGTACTTCACGGAGCGTCCTTACCAAGACCCGGACTCCGGTTACTTCGGAGCCACCGGACTGCCCATCATGGACCTGAAGGTCAGTAACGAGATTTACGACTCCAAACTGGCGGCCCAACTTTATAACAGGTATCTGGACGAGAAGCTTTACGCCGAGGAGATGGGCTTCGACGGACTGATGCTCAACGAGCATCACAGCACGCCTTTCTGCATGGGCGGCGCTATGAACGTCGAGGCGTCGATCCTGGCGCGGATGACTAAGAAAGCGAAAATCGTGTTGCTGGGTAACATCCTGCCAATCTGGGATGACCCTCTTTGGTTGGTAGAGCAGTTGGCCATGATTGACGTGATTTCCCACGGCCGGCTGGTTTCGGGCTGGGTCCGGGGCACCGGTCGGGAGAGCGTCTCTCACAACTCGCCTCCCACCTACAACTGGGAGCGGTTCCAAGAGGCACATGAGTTCATTATCAAAGCCTGGACCACTCCTGGGCCATTCCGCTGGGAAGGGAAGCACTATCAGTACCGGCACGTAAACCCATGGGTGCGGCCGTACCAAAAGCCCCACCCTCAAATCTGGCTGCCAGGCGTGGTGAGCCGAGACTCTCTGACTTGGGCGGCGAAACAGCGGATTCCCTATGTGATGCTCTCAACTGAGCTGGAGCCTACCAAGAA
>Ga0066376_10001261_pt1 | contig 24675 bp, 27 predicted proteins | sample Knorr_S15_td_Bot_FD_77009 | JGI IMG/M metagenome (GOLD analysis project Ga0066376, IMG submission 77009) | Marine microbial communities from Southern Atlantic Ocean transect - Knorr_S15_td_Bottom_ad_5009_LV_A | ecosystem: Environmental > Aquatic > Marine > Oceanic | place: Southern Atlantic...
CAATGGGTGCATCTGGATAGTTTCCCTGTAGAGTCCCCTTTAGTGACGTGGGCCGAATGGGAAGCAGTCCAGGAACGCCTTAAAATGAATAAACTGCACGCCCGCAGGAACGCAAAGAAGACCTACATGTTAGGTGGAATGTTGTTCTGTGGGCACGACGGTTGGCGCCTACAGGTCGACGGCCGACACGACCGCCGAAGCCATGTTTATAAATGCCCCCGGAGTCAACGCCAGACGGTGGGTGTCGAAAAATGCATCACAAATTATCTCAACGGCATCAGCACCGACGATGCCGTTTGGGACAACGTGTCCGAGTTTCTAAAGGACCCACACACGTTCATGGCGCAAATGGACCATTTGAAGAATACTGCCGGTTGCGGAGAAGAGGCGGTCGTTGCAAAGATTCACGACCTCGACTCCAAAGTTCGTGGCGTCAATAAGATGGAAACCGAGCTGGTCGGGATGAAACTCCGTGGGCAGGTCTCGGAGGAGGCGTTTGACAGGCAGGGTGCCCTCTTGAGGGCAGAGCGGATCTACTATCTGGATAAGATTGGCCGGCAACAAGCGGAACAGAAGACATTGGCCCAAGCGGCAGTTGCACTCGATAGGGTAGCCGAGATTCGGGACAAAATCATCGACCGACTTGATAACGCGACCGTTGAAGACCGGCGGTGGGTTCTCGAAGCCCTCGCCACCCGAGTCACAGCGAAAGATGGTGGACTTGAGATTTCCATTGGCGTACCGTCCTATTTCGTGCCTGGTGTTTGTGCTCCCAATACCGAAGTAGCGTAGTATTCCGCGTATTCGGTCCTAGCCCAACCGGCTCCGGTTCCGGAGAGTCCCTTTAACCAGTCCATGTCCGCCGCCGCTGCTCGATTGGAGCGTTGCTGGGGTACTTGGGCAGGCCGATTTTCAAGTCGGGGCAGCCACGACTTTATGGTTCCGGTTAAAGCCGAAGCAGAGTCCAGCGGCCTTTGGAAGGCATCGACTAATTTGGATATGGGAGGTCGAATCCCCGCCAAAAATTCTGACACCGGTTGTATGGTTATCCCTCCTTGTAATATCTAAAGGGATGGTTCTAAAAGGATGGTTCGGCAAGCTCGTCAGGCAAGAAACGTTAGGAAAGCTAGGTCCATAACCTAGTTCTGCCCGGAGCATCCAGAAAGGCGAGCATAAGAGCATCGGCCTTGTCCGGAGATGGCAGCCCTCGTTGGCGCATTGAGTCTTTACTTTCAATCAAGATTCTGCCTTGGCTGTCATAGCTGTAGCCCATGGCCGCCAATTCGCCCATGAGCTGATTGTCCTTCGGGATCGAGATTTGGGCGGAAGAGAACAATTCTCGCAAGCGCCAATAACCCTCGGCCCTCAAATTGGCGAATAGAGTCTCCTGTCCGGCCCGGCGGGCGACGTTGATGCCTTGGACTCGGAACCCTTGTTCCTTAAGCCGGTCCACCACCCCGGCCCCTATGCCGATTTCATCCACGCAAATCCTAGACGGCTGGGACTCGTCGATGGCCGATATCACCCAACCCGCAAGTTGCATGGTGTCCAAACCTTGGAATGTGCGTATTTCCTCTACCCGGTTCCCCCGCCTGCGCAAGATGACGCTACGGTCGGAACCGAACCGGGCCACGTCCACAGCTAGGACCACTTCCGGTTCGGTTTCGTGGGCTACTGGCTCTTCGGATGAACCGTGGGTGACTGCAACGCTTGCATCTACTTCGTCTTCCTGGGGAATTTGAGTCCCAGCATTATTGCTATCCGACTGGTCCTTGACTGCTTTGTCTTTAGTAGCAGCTTCGATGTCCGAAAGGCGTATGAGTGTATCTTCGGCTTGATCGGGGAATTCGCCCAGCACCCTGGCCCGGTAGATGGGGTTCTCCTCGCCCCATGTTTCCTTTCTTTCCTCGACCCATTTGCTGGATGTAAGGCCAGGGACTTTTATCTTGCCCTCTTTTACGTTGGGGCTTTCTAGCGCAGATATAGTGATGGTTTTGTACAGACCTCTTTCTTGGTGGAAAGCCCTGTGGAATGCTCCCGAAACCGTGGTGGGGTTGCCTATGAGGAGGAGACGGGGCTCGGAAGAAGTCATAACGGATTCAATGGTCTCATAGATTTCGTCGCTGACTCCCTCCGCCTCGTCAACCACGATAAACATGTTGGGGCTGTGAAACCCTTGGAACTCGTCTGCCGACTCGGCGGACAATCCCATGGCATATCGGTCTTCGGCCAGCTCACAGCGGGTATCCAGCATCTTGCTAGCCAGAACTCCTCTGTTGGAGTGGTACAAGCGCCGGATTTGCCGCCATAGGATGTGGCGCACCTGCCTGAACGTGGGTGCCGTGCTGAGGACAATGGCTGGTTCGTGACAGTGCAGGTACCAGAGGACGGCCACTGCTGCGGAGAACCCTTTGCCCAGGCCGTTGCCGGATTTCACGGCAACCCGCTGATTGTCGGGAAGGGCCGCAAGGACCTCCTCTTGTTTCTCCCAGAGGCTGACGTTTAATACGTCTCTGGCGAACTCCAAAGGCGGCTGGTAAACAGCCGGCTTAGGTTCGGGCATTACCCAACTCTTGGGAGTTTGGGTAACCGGATTGGACCGCAGTGGTGCGGGATGTAGCAGGGTTGCCACCTGTTTCACCCGCATTTTCGCCTATGCTATCCCGGGACGGACTGAACAGGTAGCCGCACTCCAGGCAGCGGAAAACGTCATTATCGTTGGGCAATTTCTTGTCCAGATTGATCAGGCGTGTGGAAGAACAACGTCGGCAATTCAAATCCGATTCCCTCCTGAGACTTAAAGTTGGACCTAAAGGCTGAAATAGTTGTGGCCTGAACGATAAAGGGACGGCCCAACATCTCGTCGGGTCGTCCCTGACCTAAATCAACCTATGCTTTAGTAATCGGAGCTGTCAATCAGAGGATTGTCACCGGGGGGGTTGGAGGGCCAGCCGGAATCAAGGACAGTAAGCCATGGAGTTCGGCTAATGGGTAATTAAAAAAATTTATGACCCAAGAAACCGGCTGCAAGTGGAGCCAAGCTTGGGTCAACACTGAGTGTATCTAGCGGTTATGGGTCGGCGAATCAGGAATCGGTTTCTGAAACGCCCACTGACATTATGAACTGTGCTTTTCGATGTAAGGGACCACCCGGCTGTCTAGGTCGCCTAAACCGACGCCAGCATCGGAGCGGGCTACTCCCAAGTGTGCGGCCCTTTGGATGTCTTCCCAATCGGGCTCCAGTTCGTACTCGTCGCGCAGTTCATCAAACATATTGTCCAGCGATTGTTTGTTAAACATCTTTCTTTTTCTGCATCCTTAGAGATTTTTGAGCCTGGGAAGCTGCCTAAATTATTTAGGCGCACAGCCAAGCTATGATTCATTACGCCTGTGAGATTTTACCCCTACCAGCTTCTCAGGGCAAGTGGCAAGATTGGATACTAACAATTTGACCTGAATTATCGCGGCTAGATGTCATGATCTTTGGTTTGGTCCTCGTGGGTTTCGTCCGCTGGTAGACTCGCAACAAATGTGGGATGGCGGCGTTGTTGCAAGAGGTAGTAGACGACAATCGATATGGGAATGAGCATGATTATTAAAGCGAGGATCGTAACGGCGGTCCACGGTCCAAGGTTGAATACGTGGTCCAACCGGTCTTTTATCCATTCCAATAAGTCCGGGTCCGCAGCTTCGCCGTGGTGCAGTGCCACCGACCATAGCCACTGGGGCAACATGGTCGATTAGTCGCCGGCGACCGGGGCAGGAGCCGTTTGGGCTATATAGCGCAAGGAGTATTTTCGCTCCTGAATCGAGAAAGCGGTAATCGCAGCAGGTATCAAGAACGAGCCCGCAAGTAAGAAGGGAACAGTGTAAGAGCCGGTGACATCATATAGATAGCCAGCCAAGAGTACACTGCCGAAGCCACCCACCTGATGGAAAACGAAGGTCACGCCGGAGATGGTGCCCAATGCCCGAAGACCGTAAACGTCGGCGGTCAGGGTGCTGGTCAGGGGCGCGGTGGCGACCCAAGAGAACCCGGCCATGACGGCGAAGAGCCAAAGCCCCAAATCACCGGACAGAACCGGAACATCGAACATTGTGGGCACGATGAGGATAGCGTAGGCGCCAGCTCGTAGTGAGTAGACGGCGGTCAAAAGGTTTTTACGGCTGAACCTGTCCGAAAGTACTCCGGCGCCGATGCTTCCGATGATATTGAGGCCGCTCATTAGACCGAAAACAGTAGCGGCCATACCGGGTGAGACGCCCCGGTCCAAGGCGTAAGGGACAAAGTGGACGGACAGCAAAAATGTTGTCGAGCCGCAGACGAAATAAGAACCAGACATTTGCCAGATAGGCAGGGAGCGGAACGATTCCGACCAGCGATCGACCTCCAAGGGCCCCCGCTGCCTTTGGGCTCCCTGAGCCGCAGCACCTTCTTTATCTTCAATATCCCCGTCGGGGAGCAGCCCGCGTTCTGCCGGGTTGGGATAGACAAATATGTACACCAACGGCACGGCCAGCAGCACCACCAAGCCCAAAGCTATCCAGGCTATCCTCCAATCCGTAGCTTGAATGATGTACATGGCGAAGGGGACCATGATTAGTCCACCCAAGGACAATCCGGTGGCGTTTATGCCGATGGCCGTGGCGCGCTTGCGGCTGAACCACCTGGCCAACAAGGCTGATGTATTGCTCAATGACGAACCGCTGGCGGCCAACGAAGAGACCACACCAAACATGAAGATCAAGAAAAGGATGTGGAAAGTGAGACTGAGGAGGATTGTTACTACGCCGATGATTATCAGAGAGCCCATAATCATACGGCGACCGCCGGTGCGATCGAACAACTGCCCAGCGAAAGGCTGAATCAACCCATTGGCCAACATTCCCAAGGCCGCGGCGATGGAGATGTTGAACCGGCTCCAGCCGAATTCTTCCTCCATGGGAACCACAAAAACACCAAAGGCGTTGCGTGCCCCCATGGTGACGAAAACGGTGAAGGTCAGGGCGGCGACCACGAACCAACCGTAGTAGGTTCCGGGCTTCTTGGTATCAGGGGTCATATTTGACGTTGAGCACTCAGGGCGCTGCACTGGACGAAAGGCGTATCCACCGGCCAGTTGCTCACCCGCTGATTAGTCTATCTGTTAATAGTATCACCCGGCAGGGTTTAGTTTATTTGGGCTGGCTCTGGCCGGGCATTTCTATTTGGCCTTGAGCCAACTCAAGAGTTCGTTGCCCAAGGTCACGTCTCCTTGTATCGAGCCGTCCCCGAACACCGAGTCAACCGAAACCCGCTCGTAGGCCAATAGTCCTCCCGCTTCACCGTCGCACCGGAGAACTACGTCGGCGTCATTTGCAGAATCGCCAGCCGATTCCAACATGCAACTATCCCCGGTGACCAGTATGTCGTGGTTTGCGCCCACCCCGGTGTCCACCCGGAATCGCACGGAGGAGGACGGAGTTGAAGGCAATCTAAAATCCGATATTCCCTTGAGCCCCAACCATTGGGGCATACGCTCCAAGACCAAGGGAACCGTGGCTGGAGACAAGTGTGTAGAAGGCTCCAAGCTGGCTTGCATGTCCCACCCGTGGACGGCAAGTTCCTGAACGCGGGTGGTGATAAATAGCCGCACGGAGCGCGTGGCAAAAGGACCGTAGCAGGGCATGTCCAGTTCATCCGGGCCGACGGAGGATATCAATTCTTGGAGCCTATGGTTCCGGGCTTGAAACTCCTGAACCAGACCATCGCCCAAGGTTTTGCGTGCTTCAATGGCTTTATCGGCGATAAAACGATTGAAATATTCCGGCGCGGAAGCGCCCGTCTCCGGCCAATCGTCCGGCGGTGAAATATCGCCTTTCATGCCCCGGGAAATTGTCGCCATGAAGTAGTCAGACGCCCATGTCAGGTGGCCTAACACGTCGGCAACACTCCAAAGGCTGCACTTGCTGGGTTGGTCCCAGGCGTTAGCGGACAATGATCCTAGGTATTCTTCCAAGCGGCGGGACTCGGTTGCGACTAGGTCGACTCGTTCTTGGGCAGAAAGCATGCTTTCCTCTCTATGGTTGCTATGATCGATTTTACGTTTAGATCCAGGTTATGAATCCTTAAGGGCCATGGCATCGCGTCCTGCATTGGTACCGGCCAACCGACCGAAAACCATGCCTGCCGACAGTCCCGAGCCGCCGGGATAGTTGTGATAGAAGAGACCGCCCACCATTTCACCAGCGGCGTACAGCCCCGGTATTGCCTCTTGGCTGTTGGTGACCACCTGACCTCTGGTGTCGATTTTCACGCCACCAAAGGTGAAACTGATGCCGCAAGTCACGGCATAACCCAGATAAGGCGGCGTATCGATGGTCTGAGCCCAGTTGGTTTTTGGGGGATCTATACCCATTGTGCCCCGTCCGTCCTTGATGGTGGGGTTATAAGTCACATCAGTTTGGACCGCTGCGTTGTACGCTTTTATCGTGCTGGTCAATCCTTCCGGGTCGATATCCAGTCGGGTCGCTAGTTCTTCAATGGTGTTGGCTTCGGCCATGGTTACTTGGGGGATGCGGTATTCGTCCCGGAGCAGGTGCTTGACCTTGTCGTCGAAAATCTGGAAGCCCAGACCTTGCGGCTGGTCCAACAAAGCCCGGCCGTAGGTGACGTAGGTATAGTTTCGGAAGTCGGCGCCCTCGTCCAGATACCGGTTGCCGTCTAAGTTAACCATGATGCCAAAGGGGTAGGAATGCTTCTGGTAGAGTTCGGTGATGTTCCGGTCGCCGAAAGCCGGAGCGTTCATGTCCCATGCCACGGCGTGGCAGCTACTCCAGTGGCCGTGGGACTGTGCGCCCACTTCCAGAGCCATGCGAATGCCGTCTCCCGTGTTGTAGGGAATCCCTCGGACCTTTACCATCTCCCAGCCGGGACCCAAGTAGCGGCACCGCATCTCGGCATTGGCTTCAAAGCCGCCAGCGGCCAAAACCACGGACCGGGCGAAAATGTCTTCGAATCCGTCGGGGCCAAGGACCTTGATTCCGCTTATGCGGCCTTTTTCGTCTTGAAGAAGTTTTACCCCTTGGCAGGAGTAACGCACTTCCACGCCGTCTCGTCTGGATGCCTCGAATTGCTGGTCGGAGAGTCCCTTTCCGGCGCCCACGGCCTCGACCAACAGGCCGCCCCAGAACCTATATTTGTCCCCGTCTTTGAATGCTTGCCGGCCATAAGAAAGCACGAAGCGAACGCCTTTTGTCTGCAACCATTGCATGGTGGGTAGAGACTGGCTGACTAGAATCTGAGCCAATTCAGGGTCAGATAGGCCTTGGGTCACCCGCATCATATCGGAGTAGAACTGGTCTTCCGGGTAGCTTCCAACATCGACCGAGGCCACTTCGGTGGGCGACATGTCCGGAATCACGGTTTGGATGTCTTCAAGGCCTTCGAAGGCGAAGCGAATTATGCCCCCGGTGAAGTAGGTATTGCCGCCCCGAAAGTACTCTGGCGCCTTTTCGACTACTAATACAGAATCACAATTTTCCTTGGCCGACAGTGCTGCGCTTAAAGCAGCATTTCCGGCTCCAACAACTACCACATCGTAAATGTCTGGCAAAGCAATCCTCCGGCTGCAAGATGGATCCGCATGATGTTACGGGATTGGTGAATTCTGGAGGCCTAACCCGGGACTTTGATATTCCGGATTTTCCATATTTATGAGAGTGCTAATTAACCGCAGTTAATAATAACGTGTTATTTGGTCGGCCTCAAGAATGGTCGCCAGCGCCCGAATGAATCAAAACTTGCTCAGGGCTTAGCCGCATATTAAGATACTGGCAGAAAATAGAACTGGGGGTTGAATCAGAATATGAAAGCAGCTCGGCTAGCCGGACCCAAGCATTTTGAAATAGTAGATGCGGAAATGCCTACTCTGGTTGACGGCCAATGCCTGGTCAGATTGGAGCGGGTTTCCGTGTGCGGTAGCGATATTCGGCACGGCTACCAGGTTCATCCGGAAGAAGAGTACCCAATGGCCATCGGTTCACCTTGCCATGAACTGGCAGGCGTGGTGGTCGAGAGCCGGACGGACAGCTTCCGCGAAGGACAAAGAGCCATCGTGATTCCCCAGAGAGGCGCAGGCGGCCTTGTGGAATACATCGTATCCGGCCCCGAGCGCATGATACTCTTGCCCGACCACGGCCCATTGGACGAATGGGTTATGTGCCAGCCGTCGGGGACCGTCTTGTATTCTTGCCAGCAGATGCCCAATCTGCTGGGGAAAAATGTAGTGGTTTTGGGCCAGGGCAGCATAGGACTGAGTTTCACGATGATTACCTCCCGTTGCGGCGCCCGCTCCGTAATCGGCATAGATTTACTGGACAACCGCTTGGAAAAAGCCAGGGAGTTTGGAGCCACCCATACGGTCAACCCGGAGCGGGAGAACGTTGAAGAGGCAGTGGCGGAGATTACCGGTGGAGAGGGACCGGACGTGGTTGTTGAGGCCGCCGGTTACCCCGACACATTTAATATGGCTTTCAGACTGATAAAGCAGTTCGGCACTGTAATCGTCTTCGGTATTCAAGCCGATGACTTTGTCCCCATAGAGCACAACCTGCTGATGGAGAAACAACCCAGAATAATACCCACCACCGGCGCCCGCAGCGGCGACCCGACATCCCACATCAAAGAAATCGTGGGTTTGCGGGAAAGAGGCTGGTGCGACCCGTCCGGGTTAATCACCCACCGTATAGGATTATCTCAGGTGCAGGAAGCCTATGACATGTACGAGCAGCGCCTGGACGACGTCATCAAGGTGGTGATGGACATTAGCTCCTAGCTCTGGGTCTTGGCAGACTAGAACCGGCGATCCCGTCATACACAACCTGTCACACAGCGACCTGCAGACATCAACCGGTAAACAGCAAATTGGGAGGGGTGGATCGTGGAGCCTGCTTTGGAAATCAGGATGGTTTGGGAAAACCTGGCTTTGGCCATGGCCCTGTGGGCTGGCGCCAAGAAAGGAATGATTACCAAGGACCATTTGCCCACAGGCAACTCGGTGGTTCCCGGCGCTCCAGGAACTTTGGAAAGGATTTTTAATCCCCTAGAGCTGCGGAACGAGCAGGATTTGGCGCGCTGCATCAGTAACCAACTTCGGGGAGGGGTCACTTTCTCGGCGATGCTGACCCAACGCACTTTGGACTACGTTTTTGGCGCTGCCGCCAGCGCATCCTCCGAATCGTCCCCGTTAAAAGAGCCAGACTTGGACTTGCGTGCTGCCCGGTGCTCGATTTATCTGCTTAGCCGAGCTTTGAGTCAAGGGATGCTGTCCCCCGTTTGGGATTGTAAAGGGCCGTTTCAAAGCCGGTTCGAGGTCGCTAAGATTGACTTCGTGTTGGATGCTACGGGGTTGGACGGAAAACCAGTCTATTGGGAAAATATCGGCGGCCTGGAAAAATACTTGGAGCTCTTGGACTACCTTGCCGACGCTCTGGAGCAGATGGGCCCAATCGCTGCTCCGGTACTGGAAGAACCAATCGGCCAGATTCCCATGCCGATAATATCCGATAAGTCATTGTCCGAATTTATCGAAGCCAGATGTGTATTGGGTAAAGAGTCCTACACCATTGCTTCCGACCTTTACCAAAATTACCTGGACTGGTGTGAAAGCGCCGGCCAAGATCCACTGGTCCAGCGCAGCTTTGGGATTCAACTCACCAAGTTAGGATTCACCCGCAAGCGGCGTGGCCGAGGCCGTCATTGGTGGAAGGGATTGGAAACTGAAAGTGCCAGCGTCTAGCCGCCTTCCATTAACCGCCTTCCACGGGCGGCTGTGTGGAGCTAAGTCAACAGCCAGGCTGTCCCAAGTTTCCGCAGCATCCCTGGCGCCGCCGGAGCTTGGTGAGAGTGTTGGAAACCGTCAAGAATAGCTTGCGTCTCAACGGCATTGGGCTGAGCAGGTTGGCCAAAAGCGAGAATTTGGTGTCTTGAGGCTCGCACATATAAGTAGACTAGGCCAATAACTACCGGGCATCAAGCCCAACCGCTTACCTGACCCCTGAAATCTCAACGGTCACAGATTAATGCTTTCGTCTCCGGAGGCTGCCATGCCCTCAGATTATTTAGACCAACTTTCCGATTTCGTCGTTACTACCCGCCTGGATGACCTTGATGAATCCACCGTTGAGGCGGCCAAGCTGGTGGTGCTGGACACTATCGGCGCAATCCTTGCGGGTAGCCGCCAAGATGAGAACGCCAAGTTGGCTCTGCTGGCCACCGGGATGAGCGGAGCAGGATCTTCTTCCATACTCGGACACGTTAGTAAAGTTCAGCCGGGGTTCGCTACTTTGGTCAATGGCACAGCCGGTGTAGCCTTGGAGATGGACGAAGGGAACCGGCAAGGAGGCGGACATGCGTCCATCCACGTGATGCCCTCGGCATTGGCCATGGCCGAGGCACAAGGTTTGGGCGGCGAAGCCTTCTTGGAAAGCGTGATTGTCGGATACGAAGTCACTTCCAGGATTGGCGGCGCGACCTTGCCCAAGCAGCAGGTGCACTCCCACGGCACTTGGGGCACCATCGGCACTGCGGCGCTGACCGCCAGGCTGCTGGGCTACGACGCATCAGAGACCAGGCAAGCCATGAATATGGCGATGTCCATGAGCCCGGCCAACACCTGGACCCCTTGCTTGGAGGGCGCCACTGTGCGAAACCTCTACCCAGGCCGGTCGGGATTTCAGGGTATCTTGGCGGCCAATCTGGTCCGCTGCGGCTTCACCGCCATCGATGATGGCCCCACAGACCTCTACAGCAATCTGATAGGCGAAGGATTCGTCCCGGAGGCGGTGGTAGACGGTCTGGGCCAGCCGAAAAATTACCGCATTCAGCAGAACTATTTCAAGCTCCATGCCTGCTGTTTGTACAACCATCCCGTTTTGGACGCCTTTCTGTCCATCACCCGAACGTTGAAGTTCTCGGCTGAAGAAGTGGAAGAAATACGAGTTGAAGCACCACCGCTGGCTTTGATAATGGCCGACCCGGCGCCCGAAAACATGCTCGCCGCCAAATTCTCGATTCCCTATGCGGTTGCGGCATCCCTAATCCATGAGACAACCGATGTGACGGCCTTCTATCCCGACAAGGTGGATGACCCGCGGGTGCGGGAATTGGCCCGGAAAGTTCGTGTCTTGGGAGACCCGGATATGAACCTGCGCCGGTTCGATTACCCGGCAGCCAGGGTCACGGTGCGGTTGGAGAACGGTCACGAAATTACGGACAGCGTCACTGCCCACCGAGGCGACACTCTAAACCCGGTGCCCAAGCAAGAACTGATAGAGAAATTTAAGTTTTTGGCCAATGCCGCACTGGGCGAAGAAGGGGCTGGCCGGGTTGTCGACTTGGTTGACCGCCTCGAATCCCTTGCAGACATAAAAGAGTTGACTGCGAATTTGTAGGTTCTGGGTCGCAAGAGAGACTTCTTTTCCAAAAGAAATATCTCCGGTTGCCAACTCACCGTCCCCTCTCATCCCCCCACAGCAATATGTGCAGTCTGGTGGAAAAGCGAAACCCCTCTTTGACGCAGGCTTCGCTGACCCAGCCGCTGCGTAATTTAAGTGCTTCCGGAGTCTGCCCCTGGGGCATCAAAATTATCCGCTGGTTCGGCAGATTGTGCCTGCCCCGTAACGCGCAGACTTCTTCCACATCCCCTGTCGCATTAACGACGAATTTGAAGTAGGCGTTGGGAAGTTCTCGGAAGGCGGTCAGGGCTGAAGCGTCTTCCCGTCGGTCGGCTGGATTTCCTGAGTTGGCCAATTTGGGAGAGACGTTCCATTGGTCGATGTCCCGCACTAGTTCGGGCAACGGCGCAATGGTGCCGTTGGTCTCCACCTCGAAAGTCATCCCTCGAGATTTCAGCGACGCTACCAGAGGAACCAGTTCGGACTGCTGGAGTAGGGGCTCACCACCGGTGATGACTAGGTTGGAGCAACCAAAGCCGAGAATCTTCTCCTCTATCTGAGAGGATTCCAGGGACATCACTTCCTGATCATAGTCAAAGTTCGCCCAGTCCCAGGTGTATTTGGTGTCGCACCAGGTGCAGGCCAGGTTACATGTGGCCAAGCGGAGGAATACGGAAGGGCCTCCGATGTTTGCGCCTTCACCTTGCAGGGAGTAAAACACCTCCGGCTCGCCGCTGGATTGTCTACTTACTCGGAGCACTGGGGCTAGTCCGTCCTGTTCAGCGCAGGGTCAGGCACTCCTGCTTCTTGGAATCCCTTTGCTCGCAGGATGCAACTATCGCAGGAACCGCATGGGGTGGCGTTCCCCAGATAACAACTCCAAGTCAGTTCCAGAGGAGCTTGTAGGTCCAAACCCATTTTGACGATGTCCGCCTTGGATTTGTCGATGATTGGCGTTTCCACTCGGAAGGGAATCTGATACCCCGTCCAAATCTTGCTTCCGTGGTTGAGGGCTTGGGACATTTGGGTGAAATATTCGGGGCGGCAGTCGGGGTAGCCGCTGTAGTCAATGGCGTTGGGCGCCATATACAGCCGGGCCTCAATCTCCTGGGGTAAAATTCCCTCGACTTCAATACCGTGGAGTACCTGGCTTTCCAGAAATGCGGCGGCCAAGGACAAGAAGATGGTATTTCTCAACGGCACATAGGTTATGGGAATGCTAACTCCCATCTGCTCTGTTGACCGGTCTTCCGGCACGGGAAAACGTTCGGGATTGGTCAGGGCCGAATACCACGCTACGTCCCGCAGGAAAGAGATGTCCAGCAGTTGGTGCCGGATGCCCATAACCTGGCAAATCTCTGCGGCGCGTTCCACCTCTTTGCTGTGGGTCTGGCCGTACTGGAAGGTCAGCGCTGTCAGGTCGCCGGTCTGGCGGAGAGCGTAGGCGGTGACGGTGGTGGAGTCCAACCCGCCGGACAGCAGGGTAACGCCGTAACTCTTAGTCATTCTAGATAGTTGGTTTCGTGGCCCCGCCCCGCGGGTACTCCACCGCTACGGAGGTGTGAAGGCCACCCCGAATCTTGTAGTCCAGAGTTATCCGCATCGAGCGTGGCTCGCACACAGCCACTAAGTCCTTGAGTATCCGGTTGACTGCATGCTCTTGGACCACGCCCACGTCCCGGTAGGACAGCAGATAATATTTTAAGGACTTGAGTTCGATGCAACTCTGGTCCGGCACGTAGTTTATCTCCAGCGTTCCATAATCTGGAAGGCCGGTCCAAGGGCAGACAGCAGTGAATTCGTCAGTGTCAACGATCACCTCGGTGTCCTGCTCCGGATACTCGTATTGGAAAGTCAGCAAGCACTCGGCGTTAATCTCGCTTTCATCCTTGATGACCAAAGGGGTATCCAAGTTTTCGTACTGGTTTCTGAGTTCTGGTATAGTAGCCATGGAGTTCCCTCCTGGGAATATCCCCCAAATGGGGCGTGTTTATTAACAACATGATAGGCATGGGGCCACTCGTGTGTCAAAAACGAAAGGGCAATTTCCGGTCGTCCTTGATCTGCACCGGTCCGGCTAGCTTAAGTTTACTACCAATATCCCATTATTCAGGAGCCGAATCATGGCGCTGACGTTGGCGGATTTGGATGCGTTGGAAATCGCCGAAGCCCAGGCATTGCCCATGGTCGAAAGGGACCAACTACTGGATCTAATCATCGCCGACGGTCGGGGCCATACTACCAATATTGAGTCCTATCGCACCGGACTGTACAGCGATTATTTCGAGGAAGATTTCACCCGGTTTCTCAAAGTCAAAGCGGTGAAGGTACTGTGCCGGGGAACCACTCCATCCGGGTTTGACGGCGTGATGGTGGGAGAAACGGACGAGGAGCAATACAGGGCGGCCTTTAGGCACGTGGATGCCACATTAAAGGCGGCCTCCACCAGCTTTAGTCGTGTGGTGACCTTGATGGTGTTCTTGACCGACATGGAAAACTGGTCTCTGCTGAACCAAGTCTATCGGGAGTTCATACCCAATCCGCCATGCCGGGCGGTAATCGGCACAACCGGCTTGGCCCAAAAACCCCTGGCCATCGAAATCGTGGAATGCTTCGCGTATCGGGTGTCGCCTTAAAGGCCGTAAGCCGGATGCTGGTCGCCTGAGGTCGGCGGATTATATCTAAGACATTTTATCGCTAACCAAGTATTAGGGAGGGCCATATGAGCAACCTGACCATGGCTTACAAAGTACGAAGCTACAGCACAAAGACCTTGGGCCGGGCCATCTGCAACGCTCGTACTCATCACTTCGTTGCCGACGACGCTGGTGGAGAAGAGGTGGGTGCCGGTGAGCTTTTCTTTTCCGGCATCGCCGCTTGTGCGGTGAACATGGTGGAGAGATTGGCCAACACGGGGAACATCACCCTGGATTGGATGGATGTGGGGGTAGAAGCTTGGCGGGACTCGGATAAACCCGCCGGGGACATCACTCTCTACGACGCAATCAAAATCAACTTCGAGATGTGGGGCGTCGACGATGACCAAGCATTCGAGTTGGTGGAAACCTGGAAAAAGCGTTGACCCCTCTACGGTTCGGTCGCCGTGGCGACCGCAGAAACCACTGTGGAGTTGGTGTCTCATACCGAAAACCACTAGCGTAAGTAATCTGCAATCGCACAACCGAGGATTACATGAGAATTTGTTCCTTCTTGCCCAGCGCCACGGAAATCGTCTACGGCCTGGGACTGCAAGACCAGTTGTACGGCGTTACCCACGAGTGCGACTATCCGCCCGACTCTAGAAACAAACCCCGGGTGGTGCATAGTGTGTTCGATGACGCCGACCCGCCCAGCAGCGGCGAGATTAGCCGAATCATCTCCGAAAGGTTGGAGCAAGGACTGGGCATCTACGACATTGACGAGCAGATTTTGGCCGCTGCTCAACCGGACCTGTTGCTGACTCAAGCCATCTGCGAGGTTTGAGCCATTTCATCTCGGCAGGTAGCCGAGGCCAGTGTCTCTCTTCCCAAAGAACCAGAGGTCTTGTCCTTGGACCCCCAATATGTCGGCGACGTGCTGGAAGATATCCGTAGAGTGGGTCGGGCCACCGGTGCCGACGAAGCGGCGGAGGCCATGGCGGCAGGCATGCAGGCACGGCTCGACGCCGTTGCCCAGGCCGCTGCCAATGCCCAAACCCATCCCCGGGTGCTGCACTTGGAATGGGTTGATCCCTTGATGTGCGGCGGCCACTGGGTGCCGGAAATGGTTGAAATGGCCGGCGGAATTAATTGCTTCGGCGATAAAGAAAAGGGGTCGTTTAAGTTGGAGTGGGCTGAGGTGGTGGATAGTAAACCCGATGTGATAATCCTGATGCCCTGCGGCTTCGACGTTAAAAGGGCGCTGGAGGATGTGCCGCTGTTGGCGAAACAAGAGGGCTGGGCATCACTGCCTGCGGTTATCAATAACCGAGTTTACGTTATAGATGCGGGCGCCTATACCAGCCGGTCGGGACCCAGACTGGTGGATGGTTTGGAAATCATGGCTGAGATGATTCACCCGGAGATATTCTCGGACATGGTTCCCGAGAAAGGGGCGCTGCGGCTTTACGGGGACTTAACCAAGATAACCTAGCGGGTATTTGAGGCCAAGTTAATTGAGGCGCGGGCCCTTGAAAGGGTTGCGCAGTTCCACCTGCTCCAACAAGATGCCGTTTCCCCGCTTTAGCAGCGGCAGCAATCGTTCCAATCGCTCCATAGCCGTAGCCAACTCCAGCAACTCCTGCCGGATGGGACGGGGAAGGTCAAGATTGGAGGCCACCCCATAAGCCAAGGATATTGGCTCTTGAGGAATCTGCGCATTGGCGGCCCAACCGCCGGAAAGAGAGGATAGGTTCCTCAGGAAAATTGTGTACTGCTCCCCTACTTCGGTTACCAGCGCCGGTCGGTCTTCCCCCGGCAGGTCTTCCAGGTAGCGTACCCGTCCAACTAGGTGCGGTACTTGCTGCGTTACCTCCACCGTCTCGAACTTTTCTCCCCCAGAAGTTAGCAGGTTCATTCTCCCATCTTCCAGCCGGTCCACCGTGGTTATTCTGGCGCTGGTGCCAATGGCGAATGGCTCGGCGGGCCCACCTACCTCCGGTCCTTCTTTGATAAGCACCACGCCAAATGGTTCCTCCCGCTCGATACAGTCTCCCATCAGGGCCTTGTAGCGCTCCTCGAAGATGTGCAACGGCAAGACCATGCCTGGGTATAGCACCACATTCAATGGGAAGAGTGGCAGTTCTACCAAATCATCGTGGAGATTGTCCGGTGGTATGTTTTGCTGTTCCGCCATGGCAATGGGAGTATATTATCTGGCTCTCAGATACACAAGGCAGGTTGTCGGTGAATGTGCTTGAAGGCAGTCAGGGGCCGTCAGCGCCGGTTATTGGATCGCCGCACGCGAAAGTTGGTAGGGCCTTTTTGCTTGCGTGCCCAGCTTAAGTAACCAGCCATTTCAGGGTTAGCTCTGATTTGGTCCAAGGACCGCAGTTCCTTGGCCAAGGTCGCTTCGGAAAATAGGGCATGTAACTGGCGGTGGCAGGTGGGGCAAAGCTTGGCTTTCGGGCCGAACTTCCCACCTTGGGAGCGCGGCACCAAGTGGTGCACCGTGAACTTCTCTGGCTCCCTCAGGCATAATTCGCAAACCGAATTTTCTTCTTGTCGCTTCATGCCTGTTCCTCGTAATTAGCCTTCAGGAGTCTAAGAACCGCCAACCGGGCAGGTCGATTCTCCACTCCCCATCTTCATGCAGCATGGGCAGGATTAGGCCGTTCAACAAGCGGCGGTGGGCGGTCTGTTGAGGAACTGTAGAAGCGCCAAAGGGCAAGAAGGCGAAAGCGTGGTCGTCGTCCAGGTAGCTGGTGGGGGAAACCCCCAAGTCGGTCAAATCTTCTAGGGGCCAGAGGCGGAGGACCGTTTCCCGAAAGTCCTCCAGCATGGCGCTGCGTTGAGGGTGATCAGGTTCGTAGGCGGCTCGGTAGGCAATCTGCATGTCGATGTTGTTGCGGGTGGACCAGACCCCCATGCGCATCCCTTTCGTCTCTTTGGACAGCATGGACCAAGCCAAATCCATCTGGTTGTCTCGGATGGCTTCGGCGAATGTGCCGGCAACCTGGCCGCACTCGTCGGGGTAAGCGCTTCTTTTTTCACCGGGTATTCTCATCTGGTTAAATCTTTCATCGTGAAATAGCCTGTCTACCAGCCTATGGCGTAACCGTCACGGCGGGGGTCGGCTGCTCCGGAGAGCACACCGGTTTCCGGGTCAACCTGAATCATTACCTCGCTGCCCTTGCCTTCCCAATCTCCGATGATGTCCAGCACATGCCCCTTGGATTTAAGTCCTTCCAGCACCTGGTCGGGGAATCGCCTCTCCACATACAGCAGATTGTCGCATTCATGAGGCAGGCTGGATTCGGTGGGGCTATGGGCGTTTCTCCAACGGGGAGCTTCCACTGCCTCAGCCACCGTCATGCCGAATTCCAGAATGTGGGTGATTACCTGCATATTGGTCTGCACCTGAGTGTCTGCGCCGGGGGTGCCACAGACCAATACCAATTGCCTGGCTCCACCCTTCTTGGCAGACCCGTTGACCTGGGAGCCGTTTTGCGCATTGTCATGAGATGAGTCGTTTTTGAACACCATGACAGGGTTCATGGTGTGGCGGACCCTCTTGCCCGGCTCAAGACAGTCAACGTGGTCAGGGTCCATGTGCCAGTAAGTCATCCTGTTATTGAGGAGAATCCCGGTATCACCAGCAATCAAACGGGAACCCCATGCGCTTTGGATGCTCTGCAGTTGGCAAACCGCATTGCCCCACCGGTCCACGACCACAAAGCAGGTGGTGTCCTCTTCGACTTCGGCAGGTCGGGCGACGGCACCGGCTTTGGCGGTTTCCGGTTTACGGCCATCCTTCACAAAAGGCCATGGGTCTCCGGGCTCTACGGATTGGGCTGCTTTGGCTTGGTCAATCTCTTGTGCTCGTTGGACGGCGTATTCCTTGGAAATCAAGGCCGCCGTCGGGACGTTTACGAATTCCGGGTCGGCGACATAAATTTCCCGGTCGATGAATGCCAGTTTCTTCGCTTCCACCATCAGGTGGATGCTCTCGGCGCTGTTGCAGCCCAGCGATTTCAGGTCAAACTGCTCCACGATGTTCAATTCTTGGAGCAGGATGTGTCCACTGGAGTTTGGCGGTGCTTCATACACCGTGTGGCCCTTATAAGAAGTCGCGATGGGTACTTCCCAACGAGCCCGGCAGTCGGCCATGTCCTTCATAGTAAGTAGCCCGCCTTGCTCTTCGCTGAATCTCACGATGGCCTCGGCGATTGCCCCTTCGTAGAAAACCTTCCTGCCACCGGCGACAATAGATTTAAAGGTACTGGCCAAGTCCTTTTGGTACAGCGTCTCCCCCGATTGCAATGGCCGGCCGTCCCGTGTGAAAACCGCCTTGGACGTAGGGAACTGGCAGATGAGCGGGTCGGAGGCGATTGCTTTTGACAACACATGGCTGACGGGGAAACCGTTTTCCGCCAGGTCTATGGCCGGGGCAAAAAGCTCGCTCAGAGGCAATGTCCCGTGCTTTTCGTGGGCATCCAGCCAGCTGTGTAGGAGGCCGGGGACCGAGACTGAGAGAATGCCCTTATCGGGTATGCCTTCAGCGCTGAAACGCTCCCTAGTTGCGGCATAGGGGGCTGCGCCGGTGCCATTGCTTATTTCCAGTAGGTCGGATTCCTTCTGATAGACCATGATGAAACCGTCGCCGCCGATGCCAGACATCAGGGGCTCCACAACGGATAATGCAGCAGCGGTGGCGATGGCGGCATCTACGGCATTTCCGCCCTTCTGCATGATGGCTATGCCTGCCTGGGAGGCCAATGGGTGTCCTGATGACACCATTCCGTTGCGTCCCATGACCACTGGCCTGTGGGCTTCAAAGCGATCGCTATGAGGTGAGTTTGACATGGTCGCCTCCAAAAAAAATGCAACTGAAAAAATGTGCCTTCAATCGTGCCATTAGTAGGGTTCTGATGCAGGAATGAGGAGCTCGGGTCGCGTTGAGTACCTGGAAAAGCATTATGGATAAGGCATCAAAGCCAGTCAAGGGACAGAGGCAGGTTTTCCCCAGTTAAGGATGGCGACTCCGCAAAAACGCGGGACTGTGGAGTAATAAAAACGGGGTCTCTTGTTAAAGAGACCCCGTTTAGTTCACTAGAGAGAGGTTTCTGAAGGAGGTTGGTTAATGACCGCCGCAACCGCCGCCGCCGCAACCACATCCGCCGCCGCTGCTGTCGTCACCACCGCTGCCGCAACCGCCGCCACCACCACCGCTGCCGCAACCACATCCGCTTCCGCAGCCGCCGCCCGAGGCAAACATGGGATTGTTAATTACGAATCCAACCTGGCCGCCGAAGTTCTCGACGTAATCTATCGTGGCTTCTTCCAAAAACGGAACGCTGTCCGAGTCCATCAAAAATTGGACGCCTTCAACGTCCAATATGGTGTCGTCGGTCTGGGTTTCTTTTTCCATGGTCAGCATATACTGAAGCCCACCGTTTTCGGCTGGCATCGCAATCACTCGCAGGGAACCGCTGTCTTCGCCCTGTTCGTCCAAAACTTCCTTAAGTTTCTCGATCGCCAATGTAGTAATTTCCATAACGTGTAAACACGCTCCTCACAGAATAACCAATTGGTGAATATACCCAATCTCGGATTGTTTTCCAGGCTATCACGCGCAAAATCAAAGGTCAACGCCAGACGAAGCTAAAGTGTCCGATTTTTGGCGTTTTTCCGAGTCTAATCATTGCCCTTAAGATGCACTGATCATTTCGTGTCAAAACCGGATTGACAGTCCGCAAATCCCGTCATTAACCTCGATGATAACAAATTAAATGAAAGTCACAATCTAGCCAGCGGCCCGGCTAGTCAGATAATCGACCAAGAGCGATGCCCACGGGACACACCCTGAATGAGTGTGTCCCGTTTTTGTTGCCTGGCGACTTGAAAAACCCCAGTGATTGATGGAACGTCGAAAAGGAGGTGGCATGTTGGAACAGGACCCTTTGGCCATGAATTCCTGGCATAGGGAGAGGCTATTGGAAGCGCTGGAGGCCAATCGCAAGGGAGTGGGTGATGCTCCATTGTTATGCAAGTGGTTTGATCCCGGCAACCAGACGGCCACCCTAGATCCAGTCACCGAAAGCTCGGATTACCCCAATAGCGATGACCCAGCTGCCCGCCCAAAATCACATCAGCCGAACTCCATTTCATTCGTTCTCTCAACCGATGAGGTGGATCGGCACGGCGATGTCATCGCAACTGCGGGCTGGAACCTGGACTCTTACAGAAAGAACCCGGTTTTCCTCTGGGCCCACGATTATGCCCGTCCCGTAATCGGTCGGGCGGTGGAAACGTGGCTGGAACCCCATAGGCTGCTGGCCCGGGTGGATTTCGCTCCTACCGCCTTCGCCCAAGAGGTATCGAGCCTGTACCAAGCTGGCTACCAACGGGGCGTCTCCGTAGGGTTCAAGCCGCTGAAGTTCGAGGAGCGGAGGGACGAAAAATCGGGAGCCCTACTGGGGATCCGCTTCTTGGAGCAAGAGCTTCTGGAGGTGAGCGCCGTCCCGGTGCCCGCCAACCGCAGCGCACTGAAGCGAGCTTTAGACGAGGCTCCATTGACCGCGGAATACCTGCGTCATTGCCTAGGTGGGACAACCTCTGCTGGTGAGAGCCCTTCCGGCACCGGTCTCCGTGCGCGCTCCAATTCCATAAATGCCGGAGGCCCGGCCTTTGAGTTCATGTGGAGCGTAATCTCGGCCCGAATAGACGACATGGCAAAACTGGCGCAAGAACTGGTTCAGGAAGCTGAGGGGGTGGAAAGGGCGATTTCCCCTAGCGAATTTTACCCAAGGGACGAGAACGGAGTGCTGGAAATCCTGGAACTGCTGAGGGAGTGCCGCAGCTAACATTATTAATTAAGGAACCGGAAACGGTCACGAGCCGGAAGTATGAGGATTAAGCGGACGGGCAACTGGCAAGCGGTTTACTCACAACAATAATCGCATTAGGAGGCATAAATGACCATCGGAACACAGGACATGGAACTCATCAAGCGGGAGATGGCGGGCATCCGAGATTTCTACCAATCTCGCATGGATGCCGAATTGACGCCGCTTAAAGAGGAAGTGGGGCGCATCGTGTCGGAATTGGGGCGGGTGCAGAACGCTTGGCGGGACGGCGAGAAGCGGTCGATCTTGGCCAAATACACCGACGGAGACCGGGTCCGCGTGCCCTATGGCAAATACTTGGGCCTGGACTTGCTGGACATGGCTTGCGTTCGGAGTCTGTTGACCGCCCAGGTCCGTGAGCCCTCCGGCTTGAATCCCTGAATGCTGGAGGATTGGCAAGGAAATTTCAAAGCCGCCATGGACTCGACAACGGCGGGCACCGGCGACGAGTTGGTGGATACTCAGGAAGCCCGGGCTCTGTGGGACGACGTCAACTTGGAGACCGCTGTAGCCCCTCTGTTCAACACGATACAGATGCCCAGCAATCCTTTCCAGATCCCTCTGCAGTTGAGCGACGTCAACTGGTATCCGGGCACTGAGAACGTGGCGACCAAGAGCTCCTCCCTCACCACCGCCCGGCAAACGCTAACGGCCTACGAATTGGTGGCCGAGGTGCCTTGGTCGTATGACTTGGACGAAGACTCGGTCATCGCCATGATGGAGGAATTACGGCGGGGTCTGCTCCGAAACGCCAGGGAAGTTATCTACGACGTCATCCTAAATGGCGACACCACCGTCACCAACAACATAAATGCGGACGGTGCAACGATTGCCGCCACCGACGCCGGGAAAGGGCAATGGCTATTGGGCTTCGACGGGTTGCTCCACCTGCCCCTCGTGGATAACACAGGACAGGCCAACAACCACGCCGGTGGAGTATCCGATGACATGTTCAATGAAATCCGCACCAAGATGGGCAAGTATGGCGTGCGCCCGTCGGACACCGCTTACATCACCGATGTGAACACTTTTATTTGGGCTCTCAGCATCGATAACTTCCGCACGTTGGACAAGTTCGGCCCTCAGGCGACCGTCTTGACCGGACAGTTGGGAGCGGTGGAAGGCATACCGGTCATCGTATCCGAGCTGATGAAGTTGGCTGACACCGACGGCAAGGTCACGGATGCTGGCAACGGCAGCGACACGGGCCGATTGCTGGCGGTCAACCGGAGTCAATGGCGGGTGGGCTTCAAACGGGAGCTCACCATCGAAACCGTCCGGGACCCGCAGAAGCGCCAAAACATCATGGTGGTTAGTTTCCGCATCGCCCTGCAAGAGCGCACCGGCAGCCGCTCCACCGCTACTCACACGGCCCTGCAGTACAACATAACCGGGGTTGCGTAAACAACGGGGTTGCCTTTACACCGGCGTTGTAGAAACGGTGGCATAAGCCAGGCGCCGATGCCACCGTTTTTCACGACAACAAGCGAATCCCGCCTAGTAATCCCGGTGAATTTTACCTAACAACCTGAATCATACCGGGACTCACACACGCATAAGAGGAGATTTCATGACAACCGTTAGCCAAGCCGATCCCACCGCCGAGGCGGTGAAGAACATGCTGTCCCCGGACCAGAGCGGCATCTCCTATGTAATGAAGCGTTATATCGTCGAAGACCTGGCATCGGGCAACGCCAATGCCTTCGCCTTCGCCATACAGAACCCCGAAGGAGTGGACTGTTTGGTCACCAACGTAATCGTCGACATCACCACCGCTGGCGGCACCGCCAGTTCGGTCCTGGATGTGGACTTGGTGGATGGAGCCACCGACACGGGAGACGACATCATAGATGGGTTGGACCTGAACGCCACCGGTACTTCCGACCGCCACAAGAGCGCTGGCTCCAATGGCGGAGCTCCGGTCAAATGGGACAAGAAGGGTGGCACCAACGACCACGTCACCGGCAAGATTCTTGTTCAAAACGCCGCCAGCCTAGTGGGCAAAGTAATCATTGAATACGTTCCCCTGAGCTAGCCACAGGTTAACGGTTCTCTTCGGGTCCCGGTCTTTGCATTCGCCAAGGGCCGGGGCTATCACTCTATCTAGTTCGTTTCAGCATGTTCTAACGCTAGCAGTCTTATAAGAGGAAGTTTAAGCATGGGTTATTCAGAGGGAGCGCATGACGCTCCTGCCGACACCAAAGACCGGCTGGTGCGCGTCGGTTCCAAATACCAAGCCACTCCCCCGTCGGTAACCGATGGGGATAATGCCTACCTACTACTGGACGCCGCTGGGAGAGCACTGATATCCGGCGCTGCCGCCCATGATGCTGCGGCCCTAGGCAACCCTCTACGCATCGGCGGTGTCTATCGCACAACGATACCTGCCGTGGCAGCTGGAGACATAGCTGACCTGCTGGTTGACGCCGCAGGCCGACTGAAGCTGTCGTTCACGCCAGACACCTTCAAGATGATTGACGCAGTGGCCATAACGGCCGGCAGCCCCGCCACGGTTTGGACTCCTGGTTCCGGCAAAAAAGTCAGGCTCTTGGGATGGGTCCTATCAACCAGCGCCGGGGCTGCTTTGGAATTCCAAGACAGAGGCGCAGCAGGGACGGTCATCGCCCAAACACCGCTCTTGGCGGCAGCGGGGACCCACAACGCTCCAGCCTTGGGAGAAGGGCTGCTCTTGGCCACCGCCGACAACACCTTGGACCTGGACGTCACCAGCAACGCCACCGTTTCCGGCATGGTTTTCGGGGTGGAGGAATAATGGTCGTATCGGGAACGATAGCAGTGGCTTCCGCCGGAACCAGGGTTCAGGCCACCCACAAGGGCAATTTCAAAACCGCCGTGTTCAAGGCCAGGTCGAACAATACCGGCGACATTTACTTGAGCGGCGGCGACGTGTCCTCGTCGGCCGGCATGACCCTGACACCGGGAGAGTCAATCCAGTTCCAGTTGGCTAACCCGGCCTCCACCGCCCAGTTCTGGGCCGATGCAGCCAACAACAACGATCAGGTGGACTTCATTGGGAGCATCTAGGAACCCACATCGGAAGTATCTAGGAGCGCACATTCAAGGGATTCACCCACCATCAAGGCAGCTAGATAAGCAAACAGAACCCGTGAATTACAGGAGGTTCCCAAGAGGATCAATGAGCCAAATTATTAAGCCGAATGTTTCCAAAGCCTGCGCCGCCGTAGCCGGACTCACGATTTTTGCCATCACCCGTTTGGAAGGCTATGCGCTAAGCCAAGGTATCAACGGAAACGCCCTGACTGCGTGTCTGGCAGCCATAGCTGGCTTGGGCGGCGCGGGTATCGGAAGGCTGTTCAAGTGACGACATCAAGAAGAGCGTCCAGAAACCGCTCCGCCAACGTGAGACAAAGACCCTACGTAGCTCTGGTTAACGCCCACGACTCCAACACATCCAACACTAGGGACACCTTGGCAACCCCTTCTAAAGGGAGGCGGATACGCCTTCTCCGGGCCAGGGTAATCCAGGAGCAAGTCGACGGCAGGCACCTGTGGGAGCTTTATTTCGGTACCGGGAGCGACATCGCGGTTAACCCTTTGAAGGCGGTGGACATCTTGGACGTTCCCAACGAAGGTGAGGTGTCGACAAGGACGTTCCTCAAATCCCAAGGCCCTAGAGGTTTACGGGACGAGGTCTTGAGCGGACGGTGGCTGGG
>Ga0066376_10001262_pt1 | contig 24654 bp, 18 predicted proteins | sample Knorr_S15_td_Bot_FD_77009 | JGI IMG/M metagenome (GOLD analysis project Ga0066376, IMG submission 77009) | Marine microbial communities from Southern Atlantic Ocean transect - Knorr_S15_td_Bottom_ad_5009_LV_A | ecosystem: Environmental > Aquatic > Marine > Oceanic | place: Southern Atlantic...
GGAAAGGTCACCCCGACAGATGACAGCGTCGCCACGCTCGGAGATACGCCCAAGTCGGCGCTGCTGGCGCAGTCACCATCTCCGCGCTCTCGGGCCTCCAACAGCGCCTCAGCCTGCAAGTGGCATAAAACGACCATCGGGATCGGCTGGCATTCGCCCGTCTCGTCATTCATTTGGGATAAGGAGCCGCTCCGCGGCGATAATGATGGTTCAACCTACAGCCGGTAGGCGCGAACCGCGGTATCGTGAAACAGGGCAGCGCGTTCGGCGTCAGCCAGATCCACCGTCCACTCCAGGAACTTCCCGTACAGCGTTTCCACGGGGATGCCCATGATCCTGTCGACCGGGAAATTGCTGGCAAACATGCAGCGGTCGCAGCCGAACAGCTCGATGACCTCCTGCACCAGGTCCTTCACCTTCGCCTCCTTTGCGGCGTCTTGGTGGTAACCGCCGGCGCAGAAGAACAGCATCGACAGCTTGACGAACGTGTGGGGGACGCTGGCCAGGGCGGCCATGCCCTCGCGCCACATCTGCGTGTACATCTCGTCTTCGCCGTCGTGGAAGGGGCCGAGATGGTCGAGCACGACCGGTGTCCGGGGATGGTCGCCGAAGGTCCGCGCCGCATCCTCGAGCTGATGGGGATTGCACTGCAGGTCGAAGGACAGCCCCCGCTCCCCGAGAAGGGCAACCCCCTCCCCGAACACCGGGTCGCGGAGAAACCCTGCGCTGGCCACTTGCGGCCAGGTCAGATCGGCGTTGTCGGCGTGGTGGTTGACGATCATGCGAACGCCGCGCAGCCGGCCCGGGCCTGCCTCCTCGTGCTGTCGCAGAGCCCTCTCCGTCTCGGCCGAATCCCTCGCCAGATGCACATAGGCCACCACTCCGAAGGGATGCCCCGTCGACTCCATCTGTTCACACACCCAGCGCGTCTCCGCCACCGGATCGAGCGCGAATCCCCCATCCATCTGCCCGACTACCGTCTCGACGTGAACGCTGGAAGAGAGCTCAAGAGGCACCGGCAGCCGGCCCATCTCTTCGAGGTAGTCCGCCGCCAGATACGCCGGCAGCTGCTCCGCCACAGCCGTCCCGAGGTTCGGATTGGGGCGCTCGTGGAGGTTCCAGAGATGAAAATGGGGATCGCAGACTCGCAGTGGTGCGCTCATCGGGGCGCGCTCATCGGGGCGCGCTCATCAGGGCGTGCTCATCAGGGCGTGCTCATCAGGGGTGCTCATCAGGCGTGCTCCTGGGGGGGTGCTCTCGTCAGTGGTCGATCGGTGCCCTGCTCGCAGGGTGGACAGATAAAGGGCGATTGTCGATAGTGGGTCAAGCAGAGCAGATCGGATTCTGACCGTCAGTAATCTCCCGAACGAGGATGAGATTCTAAGCGATTCAATAGTGACAGCTGAGCATCGCAGAGCACGCCCCGATGCTTGAGATTGAACTCGATCTGTCCTGCTGCTGGTCTTCACCCGCCGGATGTTCGATCCTTTAGCGCCCCCATGACCACCGGAGACTGACTGATGCCCGCTGACTTCTGGTTCAACCGCCACATCGAGTACTGGAGCCTGCCCCCCGCCGAAGACGTCCTCGACCACGTGCGCCGCGCTCGCATCCAGGTGGTGCAGATGGGCAACTTCGGCCCCGATTTCTACAGCGTCGTCGAAGATCCCGAAGTGGGTCGCTTCCTGGCCGGCATGCCCGTCGTCGGCATAGAACCGAACCTCGCCCTGGCCGCCGAATTGATTCCGCAGGTGCGGGACGCTGGCGCCCGCGTCGTCGGCCAGCTGTCGATGACCCTGCACTACGGCGACCCCGAATCCGGACTCGGTCTGTTCGGTCCGGTATGGCAACAGATGTGGACGCCGGAGATCTTGGGTGATGCGCCGTGCGCCGGCGTCGCCGAGGCCGCCGCCCAGACCGACGGGGCCCCGTCCCGCCGCATCATTGAGGGCCGCCCCTACTTCACCTGCCGCGGCTGCATCGCCAATCCCCTGTGGCTACAGACTCTCAAGGCGATGGTCACCAAGGGAATCGAATTGGGGCTGCAGGGATTCAACGCCACCCACAACTACCAGGGCTTCTGCGATTGCAGTCACTGCGCCGACGCCATCCGCCTGCATCTCGAGGGGGAACACGGCCTGCCGCCGGAAGAACTGCGCGCCCTGTTCGGTGGCGACCTCGGCCAGGTCGCCGACCTGCGCGAGCCCGACCCCCAAGCACCGGAGCCGCTGCGTCGGCGCCTCGCCAGCGTCCTCGAGCAAGGCGCTGCCCGGCTGCGAAAGGCCGCCTTCGACGAGGTCTTTATCACCCATGGACGTGCGCTGCAACCCGATCTGCTGCTGGCGCAGTGGTACCACAAATACGGCCTACGCGTGAACGACGAACGCGCTGGCCTGCCAGACGAATTATGGGGGAAAGATGAGGACTACATCTGGTTCAGTCAGGGCCCCTACCGCTGGGGGAGTTCCATCGAGCAGGGCTTCATTGCCGACATGGGCCTGCAGTCGAGACACATGCACCTCGCCGGTGGCGGCCGTCCCTTCGTGGTCAACAAATACGACTACCGGCGGTGGCGCGTGTGGGCGGCCGAGGCCGCCGCCCACGGGGGCTCGGCCCTTTCCTTTCATGCCGGACCGCCGCGTCCCGAACAGGAACAGGACACCGGCATCGCCCCGGAAGACTACTTCGGACCGGTCATCCGTTACCAGCGCTTCATCGCCGACCACGAAGACCTGCTGCATCCAGCCGAGCCGTGGTCGCAGGTCGGGGTCGTTTACCCCAGGCGCGCGGAGCGGGACGGCGTGGTCGAGTATCTCGACGTGCTCAAACGCGTGGGAGAATGGCTCGAAGACGCCCACATCCTCTTCGACTTCCTCTTCGAGAAGCACCTTCCGAGCCGGGCGGCGCGCTACCGGGTGATCATCCTGCCCGACGTGCAGCGCCTGTCAGACGCCGAGATCGATGCCCTGCGGTCTCATGTCGAGAGCGGCGGCGGCCTCGTGCTGACGGGAGCATGCGGCACCAGAAACCCCGACGACACCCCGCGTGACGAGGATCCCTTTGCCGACCTGCGCGCCCACACCGGCGTATCCTGCTTCGACGTTCCAGAGAGCACCTGGCAGCCCGAAACAGTGGTCATCCGCACCCTCAGCGGGGACCCGGAAATGCCCGTCTACACACGCCTGCCCGACGATGAGCTGGGGCAGGACTTCGTCTCCCGCGTCGAGCAGGTCGGAGGTGGTCTGTGGCTGCGCAGCGACGCGCCCTGGTCGGTGCGGGTCCGCGCCTGGCAGGCCCTGGAGGGGAAAGCCCTCGTCCTGCACTGGATCAACTACAGGCAGGACGAGGACGCTGTTATCGAGATCCCCATCCCCATCGGCCCCATCGAGGTCGACCTGGACCTACCCGCTTCCGCACAGGTCGATCGAATCGAGTGGCGCTACCCGGAGATGAAGGAGCCGGTCGAGCTGGAATTCCGTATCGAAGGGGACTGCCTGCACTTCAGCATCCCGCGCCTGATCGTGTATGGCATGAGCGTGATCCACTTGCGAGATTGACCTGCTCCGCGGGCAGGATGATCGCGCTAGGTCCCACGGGGAGCGGAGTGCCGCATGGTCAGGCAGTGGCGGCAACCCCCTCCGCCTTGTTGAGGGCCGGCATCAGTTCGTTGGCAAAAAGCTCCATACTCCGCATCCAGCTCTGTTTGTCGTCCCAGTCGTACCCCATCAGTACGAGCGTGCCGAACACGCCGGTTTCTTCAATCATCAGCAGCAACCGCCGCAAGACTTCATCGACGTCGCCGGCGATGATCTGTTCGGTCATCAGAAAGTCGAGGTCGCATTCGGAGTCGGGCATAGCCAGATCGCGCTTGTAGATCTGACGCCCGAGACCTTTGTCGAACAGACTGCCGATGTACTCGTAGTTCTGTCCGAGCGAATTCGTGCGGGCCCGACTGACCGCCTCTTCGGTCGTGTCGGCCAGAAAGATCGAACGACACACCTTCCAGTCGGCGCGGTCCGGTTCCCGACCACTCGCCCGTGCCGCCTCGGCATAGGTGCTCCACTGATCGGCGACGACATTGCTGGTTATCAGGCAATGTGAGAAGGGCTGGTAGCCTCGTTCACCCGCGATCTTCATGCTGTACGAGTTGCGGCTCGTCGCCGGCATCGAGATCGGCGGATGGGGCTGCTGATACGGCTTGTGGATGAAGCCGATCAGCGTTTCCTCGTCGACATTGTCCTTCAGCTGAAACTGCCAGTGCTTTCCGTGGTGTTCGTAGGGCGGCTCCGACGACCACAGCTTGAGAATCACGTCGATCGCCTCCAGCGCCATCTCGCCGCCGAGTTTGGGATCGACACCGTAAAGCTCTTGATCAGCGGTCACGCTGCCGTTCCCGAAACAGAGATTCAACCGACCTTTGGACAGGTGATCGAGAAAGGCCAGCCGACTCGCTACATGGGCCGGATGGTGCTGGTTGAGGCAGATCGGGGCCGGGCCCAGGCGAATTCGCTTGGTTTCGCCCAGGAGGCGGCCGATAAAAATCTCCGGCATGACGATGGTCTCGTACTTCATCGTGTGATGCTCGCCGATCCAGAACTCCTCGAAGCCCAGTTCCTCTGCCCGCACGACGAGTTCGATATCTTCGTCGTATCCTTGCGCCAGAGGTTTCTCGGGGTGGTGATAGGGCATGATGAACATGCCGTATTTGATGGGACCGCTCATTTTCTCCGTCATCTGTAAGTCACCCTTTCACGCACCTGTAAATGAAGAAGATCAACGGACTACCCTCGATCATGCGCTCAGCCACTGCACGTCATCAGGAAGACCGGGTATTCGTCGGTGACGTCATCGCGCTCCTTGCGGATGGTGTAGCAGGTTTCAAAGCCGATATCCGCAAATCCGGCCTCTTCCAGCTCGCTCTGAAATTTCTGTCGGTCGAAGCCGTGATGACCGTCAAAATCGCCGCTGTGGAAGGTGCCATCCTCCTCATCGAGGTCGGAGATGCACAGATATCCACCGGGCGCCAGCATGCTGTTGAAAACTCGCAGTATCCGCGCTGTGTCGGCAATGTGGTGCAGCGTCATAGCCGTGTAGATGAGATCGAAGCCCATCCCGGCAGGCGGCTCCTCCTGGGTCAGGTCGAGAAGCAGGGGGGTCATGTTGGTCACTGACGAATCACTGATCTTGCTTTTCAGGACCTCCAACATCCCCTCGGAGGTGTCGGCCAGGGTTATGCGCTCCAGGAGGGGCGAAAGTATAAAGCTCAAGGCGCCGGTCCCGCAGCCATACTCGAAGCCCCGCATCCGGCCCTGAAGAGGGAGTCGGCGCCGCATTGCCGCGGCGATGGCGCTGGCGCGCTCGATCGTGTGTGGGTTCTGGTCCCAGGTCGCTGCTTTTTTGTCAAAGTTGGTCATCTGTTTCCTTTGATCCACTGCTTGTCCTCCTGCATCCGCCGCCGGGTGCCGCGGAAGACGTAGAGGTGGTTGAGGATTTTCGCTAACCTTAAGGAGCGGCAGTCCATGGAGTGGCCCAAGCTGATATCGGGTTTGCCTGGTCTTGATCCGGCGGCGACCCGCGAGTGAATGAATCTAACCGTGACGATTGCCACCTTCAAGAGGGAACAGCATCATGGGAATCTTGTTTACAGCGAGGTACTGGGCGCTGGGCTGCTCGCCGACGTGGCAGCGCCGGAGGGAGACGGCCCGTTCCCCGTGATTCTGTCGGTGCATGGCGGGCGCTGGATCCGCGGCACACGGCGGGAACAATGGCGCTATCGACGTGAGACAGTGGGCGGGATTGGGCTACTTTGCCTTGACCGTGGAGTACCGGCTCGTCACCTGCACACCGGCGCCGGCCTGTTACGAGGATGTCCTTTGCGCCATCCGCTGGGTGCATGCCCATGCGGCGGAGTATCACCTCGACACCAGCCGGCTCTACCTGATCGGCATGTCCGCCGGTGGCCACATGGTGTCGCTGGCGGCGACTCTCGGCCAGGGGCGGTTGGCGAGTCGCGGGGGCTGGGAGGATCAGCCGAGCGACTTCACGGCGGCGATCAGCGTCTCGGGCGCCTACGACCTGCGGAAGCTGAGTTGGGGTTCGGGCTGGCAACCGATCGGCGAGCCCTGGGACGAAGCCAGGGGCTACGCCTCCCCGATCGAGCACGTGGCGGCCGACAACCGTCCGCTGCTGCTGCTGCATTCCGACGACGACGGCTCCGTGCCCGTTGACCAGGCCACAAGCATGGCGGCAGCTCTGGAGGCGGCGGGGGCCCGCCATCGCTTCCTTCACTACACCGATCGCGGGCACATGCCGATCACCGACGCGGTGATCGCCGCTAGCCAGGCCTTTATTGGCGAAGTGGAGGCGAGGCAGGTGCGGTGATGGCCCTGTTGGCGGCGCGCACGGGCAGCTCCCGAGCCCGAACGGCTGGATTGTGGCATATATTCCCCCCCACCGCCCGGAACCGACTCACCGACAAACGGAAGGACCACCCGTGCATACTGTGGAAAGCAGTCGCCCCACCGACCCGCCAGCGTGGGCCGTACTGGAGCGCAGACTCATCGACGCCATCGACGAAGCAGCTCCGGTCTTCCTGGAGAAATACACCCGCCCCGGCGGCAGCCTGATCTGGCAAGAGGACTACCCGGGTGACGGCGTCTGGGCCGACGACCTCTACGAGGCGTTCTTCAATTGGCCCCTCTACTATGCCCTCGGTGGCAGCGACTACACTGGCGAAAAGGCGGTGACCCAGTGGAACGCGGTGACCCGCCAGCTCACCTACGATTACGGCCGCGCCTACCGCGAGTTCATCTGCGACGACGACTGGTTCCACAACAGCGAGAACTACATCTACTTCTATCATCTCGGCTTCGCCGACCCCACCAACAAGGAGATGCTGCAACGGGCGCGGCGCTTCTCCGGCTTCTACATGGACGAGGACCCGGAAGTCCCCAACTACGACCCCAAGCACCGCATCATCCGCTCTCCCTTCAGCGGCAGCCGGGGTCCCCTCTTTCACGCCCGCTACGCCGATGTCCAATACAATATCGAGTACGGACACACCACTCTCGGACCTGGCTTCGAGCTCCCTGCCGACTGGCACAAGGACGAGGTCCAGCGACAGCGGATCCACGAGCGCTTTGACCGCGTCGTCATGCAGGGAGACGTAGTCGTAAACCTCGGGGTCGTCCCTCTCGTCGCCACCGCCTACCTCTATACGGGTGAAGCGAAATACAGGGACTGGATCGTCGAGTACGTCGACGCCTGGATCGATCGCCAGGAAAAAAACGGAGGCATCATCCCCGACAACATCGGACCCAACGGCGTTGTCGGAGAGAATCGGGAGGGCCAGTGGTGGGGTGGGTTCTACGGCTGGACCGGACTCTACTCCCACCAGATGATGGGGCGGGCTATCACCGTAGCAGCGGAGGCCGCACACCTCGTCACCGGGGACGCGAGGTACCTCCGTCTCCTGCGGACCCACCTCGATCTGCTGATCGACCGCGGCGTTGAGGAGGACGGCCGCCTCCTGGTCCCGCACAAACACACCGACGACGGCTGGTCCGATTGCGCCCGGATGCAGCCCCAGCCACCCATACACCTGTGGACGGCGTCGATGGCTACCGAAGATCACGAGCGCCTCGAGCGTTTGCGGCGAGGCGACGAGGCTGGCTGGCGCACAGTCGAGGCCCGAGGCCCCCGAACCCTCGATGACCGCGCCTGGACCCGGTTTTTGGCCGGCGATCTGCCCGAATTTCCAGAGCTTATCCTGCAGGCCAACTACCAGGAGGTTCGCCGCAGACTGGACGCCGTCATCCACGACGAGCAGGACCTCACCACCATGGACGTCCACCATTGGCAGCAGGTCAATCCCGTGGTCACCGAAGCCCTGGTTAACCTGACCACCGGAGGCCCCCAGACCATCTACTGGGGAGGCCTGGCGCAGGGCAGTGTGCGCTACTTCGATCCGCAGCGCCGCCGACCCGGGCTCCCCCCCGACGTGGCGGCCCTGGTGAGCCATCTGGACGGCGACTCGGTCGAGCTCACCCTCGTCAACCTCAGCGTCGGCTCCACCCGCGATCTGATCGTCGGCGCGGGCAGCTTTGGCCAACACCGTTTCACCAGCGTCGCCAGCGATGCGGGGGCTGGCGCGTCCTCCCCTGCTGCTGCCGCTGTCGACGATGGCTACCTCCAGGTGCGCCTACTGCCCGGCACCGAGATCGACCTGCGCCTGGGAATGGAGCGCAACTGCCGGCGCGCCAGCTACGCCTTCCCCTGGCATGCCGACGGTATCCCATTCAGGTGATGTGCCGCCTGCGCACCGCCGCTCCCCCCTTGCTCAAGTAGGGAGTCAAGGGCCCTCGACGCCACTCAGCCAGCATCCGTGCCACTTGACTTGGGCTTTTATACGTGTAGTATACGTGTATCTAAAATCGCGCTACACCAGTCGCTCGTGGAGCCCCCAATGCAGAAAAAACTCACCATCACAATTGACGAGAAAATATACCAGGGACTCCACCAGACCATTGGACGGCGGCGGATCAGCCGCTTCATCGAAGACTTGGTTCGTCCCCATGTCACCGACCAATCCCTCGAAGCCGCATATGCCGAAATGGCCAGGGACGAAGAACGCGAAGCCGCTGCTCTGGAGTGGTCGGAAGCCACCATTGGAGACAGCGCCGATGAACCGCGGTGAAGTGTGGTGGATCAACTTCGATCCATCCGTGGGTGGAGAGATTCGCAGGCGCCGACCTGCGGTCATTTTGAGCAACGACGCCTCGAACAGACACCTGAACCGCGTGCAGGTCGTGCCGCTGACCTCGAATACCGCAAGACTGTATCCAAGCGAAACCTACGTGCGCCTGGATGGAAGACAGAGCAAGGCGATGGCCGACCAGTTGACGACGGTCAGCAAGCAGCGCCTTTCCGATCGGCTGGGCCAGCTCTCTCGAGAGGACATGCACCAAATTGAACGAGTTGTCTCCCTTCAACTCGGCCTCTCGCTCTCCTAGCCCTCCGGCCGCCGAACCCCCAGCTTCATTCGGTTGCACAGCATCGACTCCTTCCGCCGCAGCATCGCCGCCACGTCTGCCGCCCATTTCTACACCTTTACCGAGTGCGTTTACCGAGATGCCTTTACCGAGATACGCCGCCATCCCTTCGGCAACTTGGCTTGACAGAGCGCCGCCCATTCGGTTCTCTTTGGCCGGCCATTTCCCGGCCACTGCGCTCGGAAGGAGAGTGAGGATTGGAAGCTGCCCGAAAAGAGAACGCCCGCCGGCAATACGACAGGGATGGTTTCTACCTCGCCTCCCAGCCGATTATCCCTCATGACGTCCTGGCCTCTGCCGTGGCCGGCATGGAGGCGGTGAAGAACGGCGACTTCGACACCGGCGTGCCGCCCTCAAACGAGGCCCTGTATGATCCGTCCAGGCTCTGCAAGATCAACGACGCACACCTGGCCAGCACGGGCATCTATCGCCTGGTGACGAGCGATGCCCTTGGCAAATGGGCGGCCGCCGTCAGCGGCGCCGGTAGGGTCCAGGTCTGGGCCAGCCAGCTGCTCATCAAGCCGCCCGGCTCGGAGGTCGCCGGCCACGTCGGCTGGCACCAGGATCGGCAGTATTGGAAGTTCTGGCGGGAAGCGGCCGGTCTGTTCACTGCCTGGATCGCCCTGAGCGATGTCGGCGCTACCTCAGGTCCCATGCGTTTCGTCCGCCGGTCGCACCGCTGGGGCTTCCTCGACCAGGGAGACTTCTTTGGCTCGGATCAGGAGGCCCTGAAGGCGGACATCCGGATGCCGGAAGGCGAATCCTGGGAGGAGGCCGATGCGCTGCTGCCTCCCGGGGGCGTCAGCTTCCACCACTGCCTCACCTACCACGCCAGCAACGCCAACACCTCTGACTTGCCACGTTGCAGCGTCGCCGTCCACATGCGGACCCAGGAGGCGGAGCCGGTGTCCGGTGATAGGAGCTACTACACCTCCCACCTGGACGACGACGCCCATTGTCCTGTCATCTTCCGCAGCTGAGATCGGGCTGCGGGGAGATTGCGCGAGGGACGGTGGGATCGACCGAACCGATGGCGACTATCCAGACCCTCTTCGGTACCGGCTGCCAGAAACAAGAATCGTACCGCGTTTCTGACCTGTTGGCTGATCGAGCTCCGCAGGCGCCATGACGGCTCGCCACCGCACCCTCTATCTCCTCTCCTTCGCCGAGCTGCTGGCCATGGGGCTCTGGTTCTCCGCCACAGCCGTCACCCCGGCCCTGTCGCTGGAGTGGGACCTGTCCGACTCCAGCAGGGCCTGGCTCACCATGTCGGTTCAAATTGGCTTTGTGGTCGGCACCTTCTTCAGCGCCTTCTTCAACCTCTCCGACATCCTCAACGCCCGGCATCTCTTTGTGGTCAGCGCTCTCCTCGGCGCCCTCTTCAATGGCGCCATCGGGCTCTTCGCGGAGGGTATCGACTCGGCGCTCGCCCTCCGATTCTGCACCGGTGTCTGTCTGGCCGGCGTCTACCCGCCGGGTATGAAGATCATGGCCACCTGGTTCCGCGAAGGCAGGGGGATGGCCATCGGCATGCTCGTGGGCGCCCTCACTCTGGGCTCCGCTTCGCCGCATCTGCTCAAGGTCGCGGGCAGTCCGGACTGGCGGGAGCTGATGTACACCGCCTCCTTGGCTTCTATCCTGGCCGCGGTGATCTGTCTCGTCTTCGTCAAGGACGGTCCATACCAGGCCGGCGGCGCCCGCTTCGACTGGCGTGCCGTCGGCAGGGCGTTTGGTGACAAGGGCGTTCGCCTGGCCAACTTCGGCTACCTCGGTCACCAGTGGGAGCTCTACGCCGTATGGACCTGGCTGCCGGTCTTCCTGTTCAAAAGCTTTCGCGCCAGCGGCGTAACCGACGCCGCTCCCCTTTCGTCGCTGGCAGCCTTTGCCGTCATCGGGGTGGGTGCCATCGGTTGCGTCAGTGCCGGTGTGCTCGCCGATCGCTACGGCCGCACCACCATCACGATCATTTCCCTGATCGTCAGCGGCAGCTGCTGCCTGCTGGTGGGGTTTCTCTTCGGCGGCTCACCCGTGCTGCTGATCGCCTTCTGTCTGCTGTGGGGATTCGTCATCGTCGCCGACTCCGCCCAGTTTTCAGCCAGTATCACCGAGCTGGCCGAGCCGGCCTATCTGGGCACCGCCCTGACCATGCAGACCTGTCTGGGGTTTCTCCTGACCATGGGATCCATCTGGCTCATCCCCCTCTTCGCGGACCGGATCGGATGGCCCTGGGTCTTCGCGCCTCTGGCCATAGGTCCGATCTTCGGCGTCCTGTCCATGTACAGACTGCGCCAGCTGCCGGAAGCCGCCAGGATCGGTGGGGAGCGCTCACGCAGGTGATCGACAGGAACTCTGCCAGACCGGCTGACGAAATCCAGCCGATCGAGGGATGGATATCACATGGATGCACTTCGCCTGCCTGACCCGGCGCGTTTACTGCCCCTGATACTCCCTGCCGTCGCGCTCGCCCTCGTCACCCTCTGCCGAGCCGCCTCTCCCGAAGCCTTCGAGGTGGTAGCGGCAAGGAGCTACTACACCAACGAAAGTACAGGCCAGCTCATTCTGCTCTCGCTGCCTGATTCGCCAGGGCCGGTGGAAGTGGAGCTGCTCGTCGACGACGAGATTCTCTCCGCCGCCGCCGAGCCAGATCGCGGCCGCCGCCTCACCACCCCTTTTGCCGTGACGCGTCTTGGGCGGGGGAGCACCGTCATCACCTGCCGTCTTCTCCTCGACGGCAATGAGATCGCTCGAGCTTCGGCCGTGGTAACCCGCCTGCCGCACAGACCCAACGCCGTCAAGATAGACCGCATCAGCGGCGGCCTCATCGTCGACGATCTGCCGTTCTTCCCCTTCGGCTTCTACTGCTATTCCCCGGTGCAGCCCACCCTGGCGGAAGAGGAAGTCGTGCGGGGATTCAACATGATGAGCCCGTATCAGAGCAATGATCCCGATGGGCGGGCCGAGCGCCGGGCCTACATGGATCGCGCCGCCGAGTTGGGCGTGAAAGTCCACTACCACTTGTTGAGCGTCGCCGGTGGCGGCGGCGTCAGTTCGGGCGGCCCGGTCAGCGAGGAAGTGCTGCAGAGAGAAGAGTGGCTAAGGGCCGAGGTCGAGGCCTTTCGCGACCACCCGGCCCTGCTGGCCTGGTACATCAGCGACGAGCCCACCGGGCACAACATGCCACCCGAGGCTCTGGAGCAATCCTATCGGGTGGTCCGCGAACTGGATCCCTACCATCCGATCAGTATCGTCTTCATGGCACCCCAGCGAGCGGGCGAATACGCGGGCGGCATGGACGTGGTCATGACTGATCCTTATCCGATCCCGCACAACCCGCCGGACTTCGTGGCCGCAGCCGTGCGGGCGATTACCGATGTCTTCGAACCCGCCAAACCGGTGTGGCTCGTGCCCCAGGCCTTCGGCGGCAACGAGTGGTGGACCCGGGAGCCCACGGCTCGCGAACAACGAGTGATGACCTATCTGGGCATCGTCGAAGGCGCCACCGGCATCCAGTATTTTATCCGTCACGGCCTCAGCGGATTCCCCAAGTCCCCCATCATGTGGGCCGCTGCCAGTCGCGCCGCGCTCGAAGTCGGCGCCCTCACCCCGGCGCTGCTCTCGCATGAAGCCAGGCCCGCCGTCACCTCTGTCCTGGAGTCGGTGCGTGCCGCGGCCTGGCGCGATCGCGGCACCATAACCGTCATCGCCGTCAACACCGATAACCAGCCCCGGCAGATGCAGCTGCTGATCGAAGGCGTCGAGTACACCGGTGAGGTGGAAGTGCTCTTCGAGGATCGCATCATCGAGGTCGTCGGGGTGCCGGCCAGCGAGCGCGGCGTCTTCAGCCGTCTGCTGCTGCCGGCCGAGTTCCTGACGCGACCCTTCCGCCGCGACTCCCCTTTCACCGCCGAGTGGCCGCGTACCCTCATCGAGGACGTCATCGATGCGTACGACACCCGCATTTACCGGCTTCAGGAAGGCCCCGCCGCCGATGCATGGGTGGGCCTGAACCCCCGAAATAAGCTGCTTAATCCCAGCTTCGAATGGAGCCCGAGTCCCGGCACGCCGGCCGGGGTGTACGCCGCCGTGGGGGAAGGCAGGGGAGCGACATACTTCACCGATCCCCGCGTCGCCTATCACGGCAGGCAGTCACTGCGCCTCCACACGCCCCGCGAGGGAGAGGGTGTCGTCATCTCTCCGTACGCGCCAGCTGTATCCGCGGGCAGCACCTACCGACTCTCGGTATGGGCAAAGGCGCCGTCCGGGCGGCGGCGGCCTCGACTGGAGCTTGGGATCGGCAACGCCACGGGCGAACGATCGGCGCAGTTTGCCGTGTCGTCGGACTGGCGCCAGTACGCCTTCGACGGCACCATGGCCGAGGGCACGACTCGGGCCTCCCTGTCGGTCTCACTGGCCACGGCTGGTACCGCCTGGCTCGACGTGCTGCAGCTACACGACATATCGCCTCTAATCAGCGCCGAACCCATGCCCTCGGGTGGGTTCACCGTGGTGCTGGAAAATTACCTGACCGATTCCGAATTGCGCTACACTCTCGACGACACCGAACCCACTCGAGACTCGAGTCTCTACACCCAGCCGTTCAGCGTGAACCGCACCACCACCGTCCGCTGCAGCGTCTTTCCCCTTGCCGACGGCATCGCCACCGCTGGTTCGGCCGTGACCCTGCACCGCCACGACGGCATCGGCCGCCTCCCCGATCTGCTGCACCCCTACTCGCAGCGATACCCGGGGGGAGGTCACAGAGGGCTACTCGACGGTATCTTCGGCAGCGATTACTACAATGACGGACATTGGCAGGGGTTCGAAGAGATCGACATGGACGTCATCATCGACCTGGAACGGAGTGTGCCCATCAACGACCTCCGGGCCCGCTTCCTGCAGAATGTCCGCGTCTGGATCTTCCTCCCTACGCGCGTCAGCTTCTACGTATCGGAGGATGGCGACGAATTTGATCTTGTCGGCCAATCTGACCGAGGCGTTGCCGAGGACCAGGGAGGATCATTCGTCCGCGACTTTTCGACTGCTGGCGATGGCGGGTCCTATCGCTACGTGCGTGTCCACGCCGAAAACATCGGCGTGTGTCCGCCCTGGCACGGTGGCGCGGGCGGCAAGGCATGGGTCTTCGCTGACGAAATTCTCGTCAACGCCGATCCCCAGGAGCGCCCCGCGAGTCCCTGACCATACTGGCCAGGTTCGGCGACTCCCTGGCGGACAGACGCTACGGACGCCTGCCGATGTAGATATCCCCCCAGTGCCAGTCGTTACCCCAGTGCCGACCGAGACCGCCGTTGGCGTCCGGCTCGCGCAGGCTGTTGCCGAGGACGTAGGGTTTGAACAGATCCCCTTGCAGGCGGTGGGCGATGAAGAGGCCGCCGACATCGTCGACGAGGATGCGCTCGGCATCGCGAAACAGGCGGTCGCGACGCTCCGGGTCATCGACCATGTTGCTCGCGGCACGGACGATCCCGTCGAACTCCTCATTGTGCCAGGAGTGACGCCCGCTCGACACCCATATCCCCAGAAGATTGGTTGGGTCGAGAAAATCCATGCCATAGGAAACGGCCCCCAGTTTCACCTGGGTCGGTCTGGCGTTTAGCGCGTCCATGTAGACCTTGCTGTCCTTGTTGGATACCTGGATCTCGATGTTCAGACACTGGGCGATCGAGGCCGCCGAGGCCTGGTACACGGCCGACATCGCCGGGCCTTCGCCCCGCAGCCACATCTCTTGAGGCGGAAATCCTTCGCCATCCGGAAACCCCGCCGCGGCCAGATGCTGCCTTGCCAGGTCGCAGTCAAAACGCTGAAAGTCAGCCAGAACTCCCTCGGTATCCGCGGAGGGAAACCCCGGCATTAACATGGAGTGGGCGGGCATGGCCTTGATCTCGCCAAAGATATGGGCGACGATGATCTCTCGATCCAGTGCATGGGCGAAAGCCTTGCGCACATCCAGGTTGTCGAAGGGCGGGGTAAAGGTGTCGAAAATCAGGTAGTCGGTGCGGAAGTTGCCGGCGTGTTTTAGATAGTTTTCGGTGAGCCCAGGGTCCCTCTCGATCAGGGCGTAGTCGGTGGGCGTCAGGGCGTCATACGTGACCATGTCGACTTCACCGTTCTCAAAGGCGATAAAGAACGTCGCCGGCGACATGTAGATGCCTTCGATACGGGACAGGCGCGCTGGACGGTACCCGGTGTACGCGGGGTTGGCTTCGACCACAATGCGGTTGCCGGGATCGAATTCGACCAGCACATAGGGTCCCGACGAGACCGAGGTCGCCACGTCGCTATTGTAGAAAGGACCGTGCTCTTCCAGCGCCCTCTTCTGCAGCACAAAACTGAACTTCATGACGCTCGGCAGGGGGGGAAAAGGGCCCTCGGTAATGACCTCGAGCGTCAGGTCGTCGACCGCCCGCACCCCCAGCTCCTCGGGGGCGAGCTTTCCCTCGACGATGCTGGTCCAGTTGCGGATGCCGCCTTTGCCGATGAAGGAGTAGAACCAACTGAAGTCCCAGCCGTGATCGGGTGTAGCCTCCAGTTGAAAAGTCGCGACGTAGTCGTAAGCGGTAACCGGGGTGCCGTCGCTCCACATCAGACCTTCCCGCAGCTTGAAGGTCCAGGTTACGCCATCGTCCGCCACCGACCAGCTCTCGGCCGAGGCTGGCAGAGGATTGAACTCCTTGTCGAGATCTACCAGCGTGTCGCCAAAAAGGTCGGGAAGACACCCGAACTGCTGATAGACACTGGTGGCGAAGTCGAAGGTCGTCTCGTTTCGAGTGTTGTCGCAGGGCACTCGATATATCTGTTCGCTGTACGGAGCAGCGTCATCTGGTAGCAGGAGATCGTTGACGGTTGTGTTCTGCGCTCGCCCCGCTTGCGCCGCCATCGTCAGTGCAAGCGCCAACAGCAGGACGGGGCTAACGGCGCCCACAGTGCTGGATCCTTTGACAGTGGACCTCTGAACCCGACGCCTGGTCAGCATCAACCAAAACTCCCTTCTCATATGGTTTATAACTCCACCTCCATCGCGTGCGCGCCGTCCCGCAAGCATACCTTCGCTTTTGGGGCAGACGCTGGAGAACCCTATCTTACGACTCGAACCTGGACCTGACAAATGCCCGGTCGAATGGCGGCCGGATCGAGGGCGGAAGACGCTGCGCCAGTGCGCTCCCAGTGCCCCGGGCAACCGGTGGTTGACACCCGGCCGCCCTCTCCCTCTATTACCACTCTCACATCGTCAATCCGCCTCCTCACCCGACACCCGCATGTCCCTCGACACCGATCTCTCCGAACTGGACGCCACGGCTCAAGCGCTGCTGGTTCGCGAGGGGCAGGTCTCCCCAGCAGAGCTGGTGGACGCCGCCATCGAGCGCATCGAGCGCGTCAACCCCGCCATCAATGCGGTCGTCACTCCCATGTACGATCTTGCCCGGAAGGCGGCTCTCGACGCGCTCCCCGACGGCCCTCTTGCGGGCGTCCCCTTTCTACTGAAAGACCTCGCGGCCCCTTTTGCCGGCGTGCGCATGACCGGGGGAGCCGCCGTCCTGCGCGACTTCGTGCCCGAGTACGACAGCGAAATGGTGATCCGCCTGAAACGGGCCGGGCTCATCGTGGTGGGCAAGACCAACACCCCCGAGCTCGGATGCCACGCCACCACCGAGCCTCGCCTCTTCGGCGCCACTCGCAACCCCTGGGACACCAGCCGCATCCCAGGCGGATCCAGCGGCGGATCCGCCGCTGCCGTGGCCGCTCGCCTGGTGCCCGCCGCCCACGGCAGTGACGGCGGCGGCTCGATACGCATCCCCGCCTCCTGTTGTGGAGTTTTCGGGCTCAAGCCGACGCGGGCGCGCACGCCGCAAGGTCCTGACAACGGTCACCCGAGCAGCCTGCTGGTCGTGGGACACGCCCTCACCCGTTCGGTGCGGGACAGCGCCGCCCTGCTCGACGCTACCTGCGGCCCGGATGTCGGCGATCCCTACTGGGCCCCGCCACGTGAGAGACCTTACACCGATGAGATCGGCGCCGACCCCGGGAAGCTCCGCATCTCGTTCTCGGTTCAGACCCTGGCCGGCAAGCAGGTGCACTCGGACTGCGTCAATGCCGTGCGCGAAGCAGCAGACCTGTGCGCCCAGCTGGGACACGAGGTGACCGAGGCCGCCCCCGAGATTGACGGCGACCACCTGAAAGACCAGTTCCTCTTCGCGTTCTCCTCCCTTGTCGCTTCCTCCATCGAGCGGCTCTCTCGAGCCACGGGGCGCACCCTCACAGCCGATGACTTCGAGCCCGCCACGTGGACCGCGTGCGAGCGCGGGCGGGCGCTTAGCGCTGCCGATTACCTGCTGGCGGTGGGCGACCTGCAGCTCATCTCTCGCCAGATGGGCCTCTTCCTTACCACCTGCGACATCTGGCTGACGCCGACTCTGGCCGAGCCACCGGTACCTCTGGGTAGCTTCGATCGGACCCTGCAAGAGTACCGCGAACTGGGTGACGAACAGGTGCTCTCCTTTATTCCGTTCACGCCCATCTGCAACGTGACCGGTCTGCCGGGGATGTCGGTGCCGCTGCACTGGAATGCCGCCGGTCTGCCTGTCGGCACTCACTTCGTCGGCCGCTTTGGCGATGAAGCCACCCTCTTCCGCCTCGCGGCTCAAATGGAGGAAGCCCGTCCGTGGGCCGATCGGCGACCGCCGGTCTGCGCATGAAGCGCGTGCTTGCTTCCCTTCATCGCACGATGTCAAGGGAAACGCTCTGTCAACGGAGATGAAATGACCTCATTCTACACCGTCACAGATGACGATGCGGCTCAATTCGAGAGAGACGGATTCCTCCTCGTCAAGGAGCTCTACACCCGGGAGGAAATCGATCTTCTCTCCGCGATCGGCCGAGCCGACAAGGAGAAGGAGGAGATGGCCCACGCAAGCACCGATGCCAAGGGAGGGAAGAGCAAGCTGTGGCTGACGTCCGATATCGATCGGGAGGACATCTACAACGGCTTCTGTCACGGCCGCCGCATGGTCGACACCATGGAGAGGCTACTGGCGGACGAGGTCTATCTATACCACTACAAGATGACGGAGAAGGAGCCCCGCGTCGGTGGTGCCTGGGAGTGGCACCAGGACTACGGCTACTGGTACAACAACAACTGCCTTTTCCCGCACATGGCCAGTTGCTACATCGCCGTCGATCGTGCCCATCGCGAAAACGGCTGTCTCCAGGTCCTGCGCGGCTCCCACAAGCTGGGACGTATCGAGCACGGCCGCTACGGTTCCCAGGTCGGCGCCCACCCCGAGCGTGTGGCGCTGGCCCAACAACATCTGGACCTGGTGTACGGCGAGATGGCACCCGGCGATGCCTTCTTCTTTCATTGCAACACCCTCCACAGCTCCGACCAGAACAAGAGCGACGAGCCCCGTTGGGGGCTTATCTGCTGCTACAACGCCCGCGGCAATCCGTGCGACGACAAGGCCGGCCACGGCAGCTATCGCCCGCTGGAAAAGTGGGATGACTCCCGCCTTCTCGAGCTGGGCAAGCGCCAGTTGCAGGAGCTACAGCACGTCTGACCGCCGCCCCCGTTGCGGAGATGATGTTGAACGATTTCCCCTTTACACTGCCCCTCTCCGGAGAGCCTGTTCCGATGAGACCGAAATCACCGCTCCCGCTTCTGGGATCCATCCCCCTGCTGGTGACCCTGAGCCTCCTTCTCGGCCCGCCGTTCATGGAGACCGCGTCAGCCTATGAGCCGGTGGGGCCCGACGACGTCGTCGATCTGTCGCCGACCATCTCCATGACCCACTACCAGAACTGGCCGGGAGGGAACCTCCACCACCGCCCATTGATCGTTCCCTACATCCAGCACGGACCGGGGCCATGGGCTTCCGATCTCCTGTTCATCGATGAGAACACGGCCACCCAGACCGACTGCCCACCTCACATGATGCCGCCCCAGGAGAGCGGCATGCCCAACGCCAGCTACTACGGCGACCGCACCTGTGACAAAGTTCCGGTGTGGGGGTGGGTGGGCGAGGTCTTCAAAATCGATGGGCGCTCCATCTTGAACACCACCCCAAATGGCGAGAGCCCGCTCTTCACCGTCGACATGGTCAAGGCGGCTGAACAGTCGCGGCGGCCGTTGCGCCCCGGAGACGCCGTCCTCTACTGGAGCGGTTACGACGACGCCTACGACCTGCCCATGCCGGCTGGCAGCCGCCTGCTCATCGACCCGATCGCCGGACGGGCGCCCGGCTGGCCGGCTCCCGATTTCGACGCGGCGGACTACGTCGCCGGCAAGGGCGCCTGGATCATGGGCATCGACAGCCCCAGCATGGGCGCGTTGGGCCCTCCCAAGTACCAGCAGGACGGCCCAGCCGGCATGTTTCAGAATCCGCTGGCCCTGGAGAGTCACCTCGGACACTTCAAGCACGGCGCCTCCCACACCGAAGGCTTGATGAATCTCGACCGCGTACCCGACGGATCTCTCTACATCGCCCTCCCGGTCAAGCACCAGGACTCACCGACGGTGGAAACGCGGGCCGTTGCCATCACCGACCTGAAGCTGGCCGCCCAGCTCGCGCGCGCGGTGCGCGCCAAACGGGTCGTCGATCTGTCCGTCACCCTGTCGATGACGCACCCGGTCTGGTGGCCGGGTCGAGGTGTGGGCGACTTCGTCTTCCCCTACCATTCCGTGCAGCCGGTCAATTACTTCTCCGGCCCCTTCGGACCCTACTGGGTCAATACCCACATCGTCGATTCCCACACCGGCACGCACGTGGACCCACCTGCCCACTACGGCCCGCCACCCGGCTTCGACCTGTCGCGATACGACGACACCAGTGCCGCGGCGCTTGAGGAGTTCGACTCCCTCTTCGGTGACCTCACCACTACCGAGATGACCTCCGACAAAATACCCGTCCACTACTTCATGGGACCCGCGCGCGTGGTGGATGTTCAGCGGCGTGTCGGTACGACCGATCCAGCGACCTGGCCCGCCTCACCGACCATCACCGTCGAGGACGTCCGAACTCACGAGCGCTTGTTCGGCCCGCTGCGCGCCGGCGAAGTCGTGCTCTTCAAAACCGGCCACACGGACACTCACTTCCGGCGCTTCGAGCGCGGACAGGCGGAGATGTGCATCAAGGCGCCGCTCGACGGGAAGTCCGAGGGCTGGCCCGCACCTTCGGCCGAAGTCATCCGCTATCTGTCCGACAAAGGCATAAGGCAGGTCGGAATCGACGCCCCGGACATGGGCTCGGTCGATCCGATCCAGTCTACGCTGACGCACTGGGCCGCCTCGACTCGAGACATGATCTTCACCGAGTTCCTCATCGGTCTCGGACAGTTGCCGCCGGTGGGTGGCTTCTTCGTCTTCCTCAATCCGAAGATCGAAAACAACCACGGCGGCCCCGGCCGCGCTATCGCCATTCTGCCTTGATGTAGGTGCCAGTGCAGGTGCCAGTGCAGGTGCCAATGCAGATAACCAGGAATTGCCCATGACCGCGCGTAAAGTGAGAATCCTCTTCATCGGCAACAGCTTCACGACCCGCAACGACGTCCCGGCGCTGCTGGCCGGGTTGGCGGCCAACGCCGAAGAAGGCGTGAGTATCGAGTCCGAGATCGTCGCAGCTGGCGGCGCCTCGCTGCGACGGCATCTCAACGCCGGTAAGGCCGCGGAACTCCTTAAGGCATCAGCCTGGGACTACGTCGTGCTGCAGGAGCAGAGTACCCTTCCCGTCAAGAATCGGCTGCGCACCCACGAAAACATCCGGGACTTTCACGAGCTCATCCGCGACACCAAGGCCCGGACCGTCCTCTATATGACCTGGGCCCGCCAGAAGACGCCCGAGACTCAGAAGGACCTGACGGCCGCCTACGAGGAGATCGGCGAAGAAATCGGCGCTCTCGTCGTTCCCGTGGGTCGTGCCTGGGAGGCGTTGTTGGACAACCACCCGGAGGTAACCCTCCACGACGCCGACGGCAGTCACCCTTCGCTGACCGGTTCCTATCTGGCGGCCTGCGTCTTTCAATGGTCGCTCTTCGGTGAGCCTGTGGGATTCCCCGCCAGCGCCAGTTCCATTCCAGAATACAAGAGGGACATCGTGCACCAGGTCGCCCAGCGGACAGCAAAAGGACTGTGTCGGTGACCGCCCTCGAGCAAGCCAGCCATAGCTCTGGCAACATGATCCCCTGGGCTCCGCGAATCATCATGACTGGACGCGTCTTCCGGCTTCCCGTCCAGACCGGTGGCGCCCCGCCGGATCTGCGCGCCGGCGCCTTCGAAATTGTTGACAGCCGCTGGTCAGACCGGGATGGAGCGCACTTCTACTACCTCCGCTCACCTTCGAATCCCGGCGACTACGACATCTCCGTCCGGGCCGACCAGCAGGAGAGCGGGAGTGTGACCATCCAGGTTCGCTCGCTGAGCGATCTGCGTCGACCTTTTGAATACAACGGCGCCTGGTGGCCGCGTCGCTGGCCGCTGGGGAAGAGGTGGAGCTCGGCCAAGACGCGCCAGACCCTGCAGGACACGCCCCGCTCGGTCGTCGACGAGGAGGCTTTGAACTGGTGGACTTCCCAGGATGACGCCACCCTCTGGCGGCAGCTCCCGCCCGCCGAGTACGCCCGCGCCCACTACGTCAACGTCCATCAGGGTTGCCCGCATTGCGGCACGGCCATATTTGCCCGCCACGGCGGCTTCTATCCCTGGAAGCACAACCACCTCCCCTACGACCTGAAGTCGGAGTGTCCGAACTGCGCTGCCATCTTTCCCAGCAACGATCTGGCGGCCGGCGATTTCAGCAGTGGCGATCTGGTCGACGACGGCTTTGGCTACTTCGACGACGAAGGCCACGTCTATCTCTTTGCCGCGGTCTGTCACCGCGATCTGGTCAGCGCCTACACCTCACCCATCCAGACCCTCACCGAGCGCCTGAGGTCAGAGAAAGACTTCGATGCCGGGATCGCCCGGCAGCTCGGACTGCTGCTGCTGCGCTGGTCGGCGGAGGAGATCTACGTCGCCGCCGCCCCGCAGTTTCGGCACGGCCCGTCTCAGGAAGTGGAAAAGGCGTGGGACTGGGGTCAGCCGGACTGGGCCAGCGAGGAGGATCCGATCGCCGCTCTTTATCGCAAAGGCAGTCTGCGCTACGCCATCGACATCCCTGGAGTCGGCGACGTGCTCGCCCTCGCCTACGACACCATCTGGTCGTTCATCAAGTCTGACCACGAGCTGGTGGATCGGGCTTGCGCCCTGGGTCTGGATCTGACCGGGCCCCAGGATGCGGCGGACCTTATCGAGGAGTCACTGGCCGCCCTCATGCAGTGCTCGATTGACGGCGCCGGCCTCAGCAACAAGCCGCGCATCAGCGAGGGCGTGCTGACCCTGTTGCGCTGTCTCGACCGACCCGATGCGAGAGACGTCATGGAGTGGCTCTACGACCTCGGGCCCGATCGGCTGCGGGTATTCGCCACCAACAACTTCACTCCCGACGGCGTCCCTCCCGAGGCGTCGGGAGGCTACAACAACACCCACACCTGCGGCCTCTTCAGCCTCGAATACCAGCTGCGCGAGTTGCGGCGCCTGCGGCCCGATGCCTATCCCGTCTCCCTCTTTCCCTCCCAGATGGCGGACCCGAGAGTCGGCCGCATCCTGCTGGCGCCGTACGAAATCGCCCTGTTGGGGAAACTCCCCTTCCACTTCGGCGACGGCGGCTCCGCCGGGGTGCAGGGCAAACTGGGAGACGATGTCTTTCTCGACCCTCTCGACCGGCTGACCCTTGACCGCGCCGTCGAGTACCTGGACGACTTTCCCGCCGCGGCCCAGACCCGTGACCGCGCCCTGAAAAAACAACACCGGCAACTGGGCGCCACGGTACAGGATGGCGTCGGCATCGCCATCCTTCGCACGGGCGAGTGTCCCGAGCGGGCGGCTGCCGGCCTGGTCTACGGCGACGCGCCGTGGCACCGTCACATGGATCTCCTCGACGTGCAGCTGTATGCCTTTGACCGCCCCTTCCTCAGCGACCTCGGCTACCCGCAGTCGTGGGCCAACGTCGAAAACTGGGAGGGCAACTGGGCCACCCACAACTCGATATGGGCGGTGGTACCGGAAGTCTCGCCGTTGGAGCTGCCCTTCGACACCCCGTGGCACTACCTGAAGGCCCTGGCCGGTCGGGGTCGCCTGGTGCGCACCCTCTTCGCCGACGGGGTGCAGATCGTCGAGGTGGAGGCCCGGCGCTGGGCCTTTGACGCGGCGCGACTTCGCTGGTTCGATCCCGGCGTCACCTACCGCAGACTGGTAGCCCTGGTCGAGACCGACGGTGAGGGGGTGGTCCTCATCGACCTGGCGCGGATCAGCGGTGGCTCCGAGCACTGGCGCGTCTGCCGCGGCCTCGAGGGGACCTTCGATCTGGGCAGCCTCGGATCGTCGCCCCGGGCCGGTACCCTGGCCGGCATCCACGTCAGCCGCGGCGACACCGACGCGATTGATCATCCCGATCATGGCGGCCTGGCGTGGATGGACGACGTCGCCGCCATCGGCGACGCCGCCGCGTGGCAGTCTGCCTGGCGCTCCCGGCACGAGCCGGAAGTCCATCTCGATCTCCACCAGCTCAGCACCACGCCGGGGACGGAATGCTTGACCGCCCGAGCCACGGCCGTCATGGGTTCACCACAGGAGTCGAGATACCACTACCAGCCGGTGGCGTGGAAACGACAGCCACCGCCCGAATCCGCCGACACCACCACCTGCATCGACCTGCTCTTCGAGCCCCGGACCGACCAAGCAACCGTGGCGCGCGCTGAGACTATCGCCGTGGCCGAGGGTGACGCCACCGCCAGCGGAGTGCTGATCGAAACCCGGGGCGGACGGCGAATCTGCCTGTACTGGGCTCCCCGAGGAAACGCCGCTGATGCCGTGACCCGCTTTGCGGATGGCGCGGTGTTGGAAGGAGCTCTCGCGGTGGTCGATGGGACGCGCGCGCTTGGTGTGGGCGCCAGACGCCTCGACCAGAGCAGCGGGCGATTCACCTTTTCGCACCCTCGGCAACAGGGCACCATCCAGGCCCTGGATCGAAGCGCGTGTACCATCGACGTGAAGGGGATCACGCGCGTGGCCCCGGGAGACCGCATAATCGTCAATCCATCGGGCAGAGGCCACACCTATCGGGACGAGGTGGTGACGAAGCTGGGCGCCGGACGCCAGCGGCTCCGCCTGGACGTGACCTCCGTCCTGGGTCGGGCCCGCATCGCCTCTGCAGAGGCGGCCGCCCTCGAGTTGGACTTCTTCATCATCACCCGCACCGGCAACCTGCACCGGACCCGTCTTGAGCGGGAGGCGGACGGCGCCTGGCAGATCATCGAAGAAGCCGTCAATGTCGATGCGTACAGCACCCTCCTGCATCTCGACGGTCCGCTCTCACCCGCCGCCGCGGGTGAATGGGTGGCCGCCGTCGACTATGTTGTCGGTGATCCCGGGTTTCTGGAAACAGTAAAACACGGAAACCAGATATCATGACGCCAAACATCATTACGCCAAACATCATGACCCCAAACATCATTACCCAGACACCATGACTACAGCTGAATTCGACCGGCCTTTCCCCCC
>Ga0066376_10001265_pt1 | contig 24620 bp, 24 predicted proteins | sample Knorr_S15_td_Bot_FD_77009 | JGI IMG/M metagenome (GOLD analysis project Ga0066376, IMG submission 77009) | Marine microbial communities from Southern Atlantic Ocean transect - Knorr_S15_td_Bottom_ad_5009_LV_A | ecosystem: Environmental > Aquatic > Marine > Oceanic | place: Southern Atlantic...
ACAACCGGGATTTTGGATTCCAAGTTCGGATTCTCGATTCAGACCGGTCATGCGGCGGACGCAGTGCGCCAGGCATTGGCTGCCAGCAACCTGAACCTGCGGGGACTCCATTTCCACTTGGGTTCTCCCATTTTTGAACTCGAACCCTACGCCTTAGCCACCGAATTCGTTCTGCGTTTCGCCGCCCAATTTCGGGAGGAAGGCTTAAACCTTCAGGATTTCAGCCCTGGAGGCGGATTTGCTATTTCATACACCAGAGACCAAGAGCCCCCGGAAATCGCAGCATACGCCGAAACAATCACTGCGACCATGAAGGCCACCTGCGATGAATTGGGCATGACCACTCCCCGGTTGATTATAGAGCCGGGCCGGTCAATCATTGGTCCCGCTGGTGTCGCCTTGTACCGCGTGGGAGCGATAAAAGAAATCCCCGGTGTGCGCAAATACGTGAGCGTTGACGGCGGCATGGGTGATAACATTCGCCCGGCCCTGTACCAGGCAACCTACGAGGTGGTAGTCGCCAACAAGATTAACGAACCCGAAGCTGAGAAAGTAACCATTGCCGGGAAATACTGCGAGTCCGGCGACCTGCTGGCTTCGGACGTTATGTTGCCGGAACTGGCCTCGGGAGATCTCATCGCCATCCCGGCGACTGGTGCATATTGCCCGTCGATGGCCAGCAACTATAATCTGAACCCAAGACCGCCAATGGTTTTGGTAAACAACGGCCAAAGCCGGTTGATCCGCAGGCGGGAGAGCTATCAGGACATGATGCACGTTGACGTGGTGTGAGGGATTTACCATTCAGCGGTTGATGAAAATCGATTCGGCACCAAGTCTTTGACATCAATCACGCTCCCAATAACAACCGAGTTTTAAACTATGTGGCAAATCTACGGTCAAGACCATTTGTTAACCCATCTGGAGGCGAGCCTGAAGCAAGGCAGGCCCGGCCATGCCTACATGCTGGTTGGCCCCCCAAACGTGGGTAAGATGACTCTTGCGATTAATCTGGCCCAAGCGGTAAATTGCTTACAGGGAATGGGACCACCCTGCGGTAGCTGTGTCCAATGCACTCGTATCGAGCAAGGTCAACATGCGGACGTGCGCATCGTTACAATAAACATGCCGGATGACGAGGGGTCAAACCGTACGGTCATTCGCATAGAGGACATCAGAGACGTACTCAGGCAGGTTTACCTGAACCCCTTTGAAGGAGCCTACAGCGTAGCTATCATTGACCCCGCCGAGTCAATGAGCGAGGACGCAGCGAACGCACTGCTAAAAACACTTGAAGAGCCTCCTCCCCAAGTCCTCATACTCTTAATTACCACCAACGAAGAGGCATTGCTCCCCACCATTCGCTCCAGGTGCCGGAGTTTACAGTTATTGCCGCTGAACAAGAATCTGATGGTGGATAAGTTGATTAGCGAACACGATACCCAACCCGAAGAGGCTGAAAGACTGGCGAGACTCTCTCGCGGCTGCTTCGGTTGGGCATTGACGGCCTTGGCGGAGGGAAGCGGACTTTTGCATCAGCGCGAGGAAGAACTGGACCGATTGGCCCTAGTTTGCCAATCAGGTTTGGACTCTCGCTTTACTTTGGCCAACGAAATGGCCACACTCTTTTATCAGGACCGGTCAGCGACCAAGGAATCCCTTTACCAGTGGCTCAGGTGGTGGAGAGACCTACTCCTGATTAAGGAAGGCGCCGAGGAATACGTTCACAACACCGACCGTAGCGCACAACTACGTTCTCAAGCGACTCAATTGACCACCGGTCAAATCGTCGGTTTTATAAAAAGAGTATTGGACACGCTGGAAGCCCTTGATAGAAATGCTAGCGCCAGATTGGCGTTGGAAGTGCTTATGTTAGACATGCCCCTTGCCGCAGCCCCATCATGAAACAAATAGTTGCAGTGCGGTGGCGTACCGCCGACCCACTCACATACGCCCGACACCCAAAGATCAAAGTACAAGACCCCCTGAATCTCCGTTTAGCGGGAATTTCAGGGGGTCTTTCTAATCCGTAGGCTGACGGCCACATAAGGGCCAATCTCCTGGGTTCTGTGTTCTTTTAGAGCCCGATGTTCCAAGGGATATACAGCCGCCATGAGTCCAGGATGGTACGGTTCTGCAATATCAGATAGGGGTTTGGGTCCGGGGCTCTGGGCTCTTTGACCAGCTTCATTCTGGCTTCAACCGGCGTGCGCCCCGCTTTTCGCAGGTTACAACGGGAACAGGCAGCAACCACATTGTCCCACGCATGAGGACCGTGCTGCGTCCTGGGAATAACGTGGTCCAACGTCAGGTCCTGACTCTTCTTTCCGCAATACTGGCAGGTGTATCGGTCCCGAAGCAATACCTCTTTCTTGGACAGCTTGCGAGGCAAGAATGGCCGTTTGACCAGGTAGACCAATCGGATGATAGATGGGGCCTCAATAACGGCGGTAACGGTCCGAAGAGTTCCTCGGTGGTTTTCCAAGAGCTCCGCCTTGCCTTTGCCCACCAGGATGATGGCGCGGCGGACATTACAGATGTTGATTGGAACGTAGTTAAGATTGAGGACAAGCACAGGTTCGTGAGTCAGCCAAGCTCTGGGCGCCGAAGAATCTTCGGCTTCTGAATCTGCTCTCAGAGCTTCAGCAACTGGCCGCCCGGCTTGAGCATTTTCGACTGGCACCCGTACCTCAACTGGTAGATGCGAAACGCCTTGACTTTGCTTTAAAACCCCAACCCGATGTAAAGCGTGCTATCTCGTTGTAACAGGACTACTCCGGTGGAATTCCGCCCCTATCCCCGCCTCCTCCATCCCATTTCCTTCCGGCACGCCGTGGCCAATCAAAGCCGCCGCATCTGGTAATCTTGGCGCGTATTATATCAGCACCATTAAGGCCTTGGCCCTAAGTTAATTTTTCCAGACCATTTGGGTGTAAATTTCAGCTAGAAGAAGCAGATCAGGTGGGTCTATTCGACCCGCTTTCTCAGTTCATTTAACTCGTGGTCCCAGTCACCGGGAATGAGCTTGACTCCTCGGATAACCTCATCAAAATTATCGGCCAAGAATACCCCTAAAGCCGACTCGTCAATATCATCATCCATACGGTCGGAATACCTTTGCACGCCGGTCAAAACTCCCGACAGTAGCAAGAATCCTATCACCACTCCGACAGCCATCCCAGCCAGACGGTTGGCCAAGCCAAACAACGGGATTATCTTCAAGAACATTCCAACCCAGAATCCAGCGATCGCACTGATGATGAACAGCCCCAGGAAGATGAGAACGAAACCGCCAATCGCTTGGGCAGCTTCGTTGTCCGTCACCACCGAAAAGACGTTGCCCACATCCTCGGCGATACGGCTGGAAACGGCCAGTCCCACAATAACCGCTATCAGCGGAAAAATTATCCGGATTAGTCCGGCGGAAAAGCCCCACATGGCCGTGATTCCCCAGACAATCAATACAACTGCGTCAATCCAATTCATAGTCCCCCAAATCCCACAGGATACTTGTTTCCGCCGGTGCGGCCGCTCTACCCGTGATTTTTACCGTTATTCACCCGACCTAACCTTTGTTAGAGCAAGACCTAGTCTACGGCCGCAGCCATTTCGGCGCCCCTATTCGAAAACCGGTTGCGCAACCATACCAAACCCAGCAGGGCCATTGCGCCAAACAGGTAGCCACCTAGCACATCGCTGGGGTAGTGGACCCCCAGATAAACCCGGGAGGCTCCAACTGCCAGGATTAGCAAAGCCAAGCCGATTTGTATCGCCCGGCGAATCTTAACCGGCTTGATTATGTCACCAGCTAGGACTATCAATAGTCCACCAAAAACCATGGCGAACAGAGCGTGACCGCTGGGAAAGCTCAGGCTGGTGGGTTCCGAGCCAATAATCAGGTAATCGGGCCTTGCCCGGCCCACAGCCTCTTTCAAGAATATGCCCGCCAGTATGGGCGCGGCGCCCAGAAAAACGATCAAAGCATCGGCCCACCGTCTGGCAATCACCAGCAAGGTTAAGAGCCCTATCATCAGAGCTCCGGCCACAGACCGACCGCCTAGCGTAGATACCGCCAGCGCCGCCGAATTCAGCCAATCGCTCTGATTCTCGCGAATGGTTTCAGAAGCTGCCTCGTCCCCCGGAAAAGTTGCTAGAGCCCCAGCCAAGGTAAAAAACAGCAGGGTCAACCCCAGGCCTCCGCAGGTGAGACAAACTCTCCAATTACGAACCATAAACCCCAACGGAGGCCAGAGGGCAGGCGACGAGTTCAATGCCGGACTATGTCTTATTCTTTCAAGCATTCGACCAATCTGGAAGATAACCGAGGTTTGGCCACCGTGGATTTTTAAGAGTCCGTATCAGGCTCAAACCGATTGTTCGACCCGGCATTTCGGGTTACGAATAGAAAGACGAACCTGTTTTTACTGTATAGAGGCCGCCTACAATTGGCAAGGCTAATGGCCTCCTTTGCAATGCTATAATGCGTTCTGTCCAAGCTCAAAAGGCCAGCAAGAGCTTCGACAAAGACGCCTCGGCGGGGAGCGCAATCCATTACAAAGATAAGCGTAATTGCCGTTGATGGGCCGGTAGCGGCGGGAAAAACGGTTGTTGCCCGTCTGCTGGCTCAACGGTTGCGATACAGATACCTGGACACCGGCGTGATGTACCGGGCAATCACTTGGTTAGCCCTTCAGCAGGGCATCTCAATTGATGACGCTGCGGCTTTGGGAGCATTGGCCGAGGCCAACCCCGTGAGCTTGCCAGATAGCCTGGAACCTGAGACCCGGGAACATGAAGGCAGCAGTCAAGTGCGCGTGGCTGGCCATATTGTCGGCCCTGAGCTCAGGGATTCACAGGTCACGGGGAATGTATCCTTGGTATCCAGGATTTCCCAAGTCCGCACCGCTCTGGTGAAACAGCAACGGGACATCGGAGACCAAGGCGATATCATAATGGTGGGCCGGGACATTGGCACCGTAGTCCTGCCCGACGCCGACCTGAAGGTGTTTTTGACCGCCTCTACGGAAGTGCGGGCCAAGCGCCGTTGGCAAGAGATGCAAGACCAAGGGCAGGATGTGGACTTGCGTCAGGTGCTTCAAGAAACCAAGGCCAGAGACGACCTTGACACCCTCCGGGCCGACTCGCCATTGTTTCCGGCGGTCGATGCCCTCCAAGTGGACACCGACGTTATCAGCGCCGAGCAGGTGGTGGAAGAATTGCTGGCCCACATTCGTCGGCTGTCGCAATCCGATTTATCATGACCTGGCAGTACGCAATAGGCCGAAACCTAGCCCGTTTTTGCTTCAACAACTTGGGCCGTTTGGAAGTCACCGGCCGGGAAGGCGTACCGCCCTACGGACCGTTGATTGTCGCATCCAACCATCTGTCCTTCACCGACCCTCCCCTGCTGGTCGCAAGCATCCGAAGGCCTCTGCACTTCATGGGAAAACAAGAGCTGTTTGCCAACCCGGTGACCAGATATTTTATGAAAAGCTTCAATGTCTCTTCGTACAACCGTTCCGGTGTGGGTCTGGACACAGTAAAGACCTTGCTTGAGATGTTGGCCGAGGACAAGGCGGTGGTGATTTTCCCCGAAGGGCACCGCAGCGAACTGCACTCCCTCCAAAAAGGGATGTTGGGAGTTGTTTATCTGGCCATGAAATCCCAGGCTCCGATTCTGCCAGTGGGACTCACCGGCACCGAGAAGATTCGGGCTTGGCGGATGCCAGTTCCATTGCGTCGGTTGAAGGCCAATATCGGCCAGCCGTTCACCCTTCCGATGATTGAAGGCAGGGTGAGTAAGGCTGTGATGAACAGCATGCTGGATATGATAATGGCCCGCATCGCATCTTTGCTTCCAGATTCGTACCGGGGCGTCTATGCCGACCCACCAAAATCTGAATGAAATCTGCCGGAGACTGATTGCCCAGACCTATGGCAATTTCCGATAAAAACAGGATAATACACACGACTAGCAAGGGATGATGGAGAACCTCATGCAACAAGCGTCCAAATTCGGAATCTATCTAAACCACAAAGAGAACCAAGTCGTTCGAATCAATTCACCCTATTGGCTACCCGAAGAACCTGACTGGGTTTTTCTGACCAACGAAGTCAATGCCACATTGTTGGACATCCGAAATCTAGCCCAGGAGCAGGGCAAGTCCACCGACGCACAAGCAATAGTGTGGGGCACGATCCCCCTGTTGGACTAAAACCACGGACCAAAATTACAGGCTAAAACTAAGTAAGAATAAAACGGCTGCGCCAACTCGGCTGGCGGTAGCCACAAACGACCTGATTTTAACGACCTGAGATTAGAAAAAGGGGAGCGACGCTGCCACACACCCATTCCAATCAGTGGGACCCGGATCCTGAGATAAGCTCGGCCATACGCCAGAGGTTTGAGAACCTGGAAGAGGGATTGTCACCCTACGCCAGTCGCTCAAAAAGCTCTCGAGGCCGGTCCCGACAAGAGTCCCCCAGTCCCCTGCGCACCGAGTACCAGCGGGACCGGGACCGGATTATTCACTCCAAAGCATTCAGACGACTGAAACACAAAACCCAGGTGTTTATTGCCCCAGCCGGCGACCACTACGTAACCCGACTGACCCACACGGTGGAAGTGGCCCAGATTGCCCGCACCATCGCGCGGGCGCTGAACCTCAACGAGGACCTGACTGAGGCCATGGCCTACGGACACGATTTGGGACACACCCCCTTCGGGCACGTGGGAGAGGACACCCTGGACCAAATCTCCCTGAACGGCTTTGCCCACAGTTCTCAGAGCCTGCGTATCGTGGACCAACTGGAAAAAGACGGTCAGGGGCTGAACCTCACCTGGGAGGTCAGACGGGGGATTGCGAGCCATTCCAAGGCTAGAGGAGATTTTCTGGCCGAAAGCCTGATAGACAAAAGCGGTGAAACGCTGACACTGGAAGCTCAAATCCTGCGGTTGGCAGATTCGGTGGCCTACCTGAACCACGACATCGCCGACGCTTCAAGAGCGGGGATCCTGCGAGAGTCGGATTTGCCCGAAGAGGTAAATCGGGTCCTTGGCAGCTCCCACGCCCAAAGGATCAACACCCTGGTAATGGATGCCGTTTATGCTTCCTGGCCAGCTTCCGGTGATGATATTAATCAAGAGCCCGGTAAACCCGGCACGCCGATCATAGGCTTGAGCCCGGAAACCCGCCAAGCCATGATGTTGCTGCGGGAGTTCATGTTCGAGCGGGTATATCTGCCGCTGGGGAGGAGCGCCGAGTCGGAAGCGGCCCGGGATGTTGTTCGGGCCCTATACTCCCATTTTCTCAGCAACCCTGAGGAGGTGCCACCGCCATACTTCGGCCCCGACATAGCACCGGAGCAAGCGGCTGTGGACTACTTGTCCGGAATGACCGACCATTTCGCCATCCGGGTGGCGGAGCGGGTTAAACCCGGTGTGAGTCGCGACCTTTTTGACCGGGTACCTCTGGCTTAGTTATCCAATGCCAGTAATCCCATGCCAGAGGGATTGCCTTGTCACCCTGAGTGGAGCGAAGGGTCTGGGGCCAGGGTCGACCCCCCAGTTGCTTCGCCGCTGAGGCTGGCTCAGCATGACATTCCAGCTTCTGTAGCTTCATCCGTGCTCATGCCTGATAAACATTTGTTCGGGCACGGGAAATATCGCAAGAAATCAGCTGCTAGACCTTGTTGGCCCAACCCGGAAACGCGGGCATGACTTCTTCGGCGAACATGGTCAGCTGATCTTTGAACACCTTGCGGGACATGCCCATCACTGCGCCCACATTTACCCGCTCGACACCCGGAAACTCTTCCTCCACATTTTTCAAATAGTCGATGATTAGTTGCGGAGGACCGCAGAGCCAGATTCCGGCATCGACGGCCTCTTCCAGGGTCGGCAAGGCTGTGCCTTGAATCTGCATAGGGTTGGCCACTGCTTCGACTTGGTCCGGCTTAATGGCCATCAGACCCAAGGGCGCAGCAAACTTCATCGCCTCTTCAAAATAGGGACGGGCCTGCTCAATGGCCTTTTCCTTGGTTTCCGCTATGAAAAAACGATAGCCCAATGCAACATCCTCGCCGCCCGTCAACTCTCGCCCATATTTCGCAGATGCTTCTTCATACATATCAACCCGTTCTTTGATTTTACTTTTGGGCGTGCCTGAAATAAGTGGCTTGATTCCCATCTTGGCCATGAAATCAATTCCCCGGGGATTGCCGCTGACCAATGGCTGCCAGACCTCTACGGGCTGGTTGAGCGGCCTGGGAACCAAAGACAGTTTCTCAAGGGTATAGCCCCGGTAGGGAACGGTTGCCGGAATCTTGTAATGCTTACCCTCGTGGGAAAACGACTCTTCCCGGAATGCCTTCAATATGACTTCAACCTGCTCTTCAAAGAGCTCTCGGTTGGCGTCACCGTCTATCATCGGCGCACCAAAGGTCTCAACTTCCCTGGTGTGGTAACCCCGTCCTACGCCGAAAATCACCCGGCCTTTGGTTAAGATGTCGGCCATGGCAAAATCTTCGGCCAGCCGAAGCGGATGCCACATGGGGGCAATGTTAAACCCGCATCCGAAGCGCAGCCGCTCTGTCTGGGTGGCCAGGTACAGGCTCAGCATCAACAGGTTGGGGATGCCCTCGTAGCCCTCGGGCTGAAAGTGGTGCTCGGCAATCCAGAACTCATCGAATCTCAGTTTTTCCATGTGCTGAGCGAAATCCAAGGCCCAATCCAAGGTTCCGGCCAGAACTTCATTGGAGTACCGACGGTCATTTGCCGGGATGCCGCTGAAACCGATACCGTCATCGACAACATGGCCAGCATAGGACGCGGAAAAATTGGTAATCATACTATCTCCAGGGTTTCGAGCGATTTAGGGGTATTAGATTTACATTCATTAGAATTACAGGAATTAGGGAATCAAAAAACGCCCGCGCTGAACAATTCCGGTTTTGGTCCGGTTGCGCAGCGCGGGTGATTAAACACGGTTAGGATAAGCCACAGGTTGTTAGGTTGGGTTTTGGCTGGGCGCCGGATTGAACAATTCGAAACCCAGGGTCACCGGCACCACCCGGATGAGTTCATCCACGGTCCACTTGCCGTCTTTCTGGATGGTCTTCACCGGCTCCGGTTCGTTCAAAAGAGTGATAAGCCCTTCGGTGACGTGGAAAACGTGGCCATTCACATGGGCTGCTTCATCTGAGGCCAACCAGGTAACCATGGGGGCAATGTCGTCGGGGCCGCCCCGCAGTGTGCTGGAGGCTCCGGTGATGCCCCTGGACGCCCGCAACTCCCTGGCTTCGTCGGGAATGCTGGTGGTCATGCGAGTGGCGGCGCTGGGGGAGATAGAATTGGCGGTTACGCCGTAGCGCCCCATGTCCCTGGCCACGACCCTAGTGAAACCGGCGATACCGTCTTTGGCTGCGCCGTAGTTGCACTGGCCCGAGTTCCCATAAAGTCCAGACGTAGAACTGAATGTAATTACCCGACCGGAACGTTGTTGGCGAAACAGGATGCAGGCGTTTTTGACGATGCTAAAAGTCCCCTTCAGGTGGACGGAGATTACGTCGTCCCATTCTTCTTCCGCCATGTTGAAAATCATCCGGTCCCGCAGAATTCCGGCAACAGTTACCACGATGTCCAGCTTGCCGAAGCTGTCAACGGCGGTCTGAATGATGCTTTCACCACCGGCCATGGAGGTCACGGACTCGGAGCTGGCCACGGCGGTGCCGCCTGCCGCCTTAATCTCTGCAACAACCTGTTCGGCCACAGACTGGTCTTGACCGGTGCCATCGACGTTCACTCCTAGGTCGACCACCACTACCTTGGCTCCTTCCTGAGCCATGAGCATGGCTACACCGCGGCCGATACCCCGGCCAGCGCCGGTGACTACCGCTACTTTATCTTGCAATGAATTGGCCATTTGGACTCCACCTCGCCTGATAATTTGATGATTATTTGACCGTTGAACTTTCCGGTCTGTTTTCCGTGTGTTAATTGATGTGTGTTAATTAATCAGAAGCCGGTCTAATCAGCCCGTTCCCATATCAATGTATGGGTGACAGAGTTCTTCTTACCCACGAAGGGCGCCGTGGTGAGAATCAGATTCCCGTTTTCAAACGAGTAAAAACGGGTCTGAGTGTTGCCCACCCAATTTGGGAACCAACTACCTTGTACCTGATGGGTCAAGCTGGCTGCCTCTTTATCCACTTCATACTTGCCGTAGTAGGCTACGTAGCCCTCGAATGCTGCCTTTATCTCCTTGGAATCGCCCTTGAGCAGGTTGCCCGACTCAAATAGCGGGCGGCCTTCGCCCTGAATCTGTCCGCTGAAATTCCCCTGTTGGTCGTATACCAACATCCCTTCGGGTTTCTCTCCGTAAGGATGGATGACCCGTCCGTCGGAATAAACACCCACCGAGGAAACCAGTTTCCACGTTCCCAAGAGGCTTTCTTTACCCGGCAACTTGGTCTCAGCCAACTTGTCGGCTAATGAAACTTTTGAGGTACTTTGCGCCATTCGACTCTCTTCTGGGCCTATTGCCTGGGGGCTTGGACGGGAGCCGGGTTGGGAATGTCCTTGGTCAGAACGTTCCGGGCCATGGGCGCAAGCTCTTCCATGGACCAATGGCCCTCGGGATTGTAGATGGCATTAAGCGGCCTGGGCTGGGATACCAGCGACACCTGATTGCCAAAGACCAAGAAGGTCTGAGCGTTGATGTCGGCTGCGTAGTCCGAAGCCAGGTAGCAGACGAAGGGGGCTATGGCGTCCGGGTCCAGAGAATTCAGTTCTTCTTCCCCGGCCAATGGCGCAACACCGCTACGTTCTCGAATCTCGGCGGCGCTGTCGGGTATGTCGCCAATCATCCGTGTGTAGGCTCGGGGAGCAATGGCGTTGGCGGTGACGCCGTAACGGCCCATGTCCCTAGCCACCACCTTGGTAAACCCGGCGATGCCGGATTTTGCTGCGCCATAGTTGGCCTGGCCCGAGTTGCCGAAAAGGCCCGACTCGGAAGAGAAGGTAATGATGCGCCCAGACCGCTGTTGGCGGAACAAGATGCAGGCATTCCTAACCACCGTAAAGGTGCCCTTCAAGTGGACGGCGATTACGTCGTCCCACTCTTCTTCGGACATATTGAAAATCATGCGGTCCCGCAGGATTCCAGCGCAGGTAACGACGATATCCAATTTGCCGAAATTGTCTATGGCTGTCTGAATTATCTCCTCGCCGCCGGCCATTGAAGTGACCGACTCGGTGCAGGCGACTGCCTGGCCGCCAGTGGCTTTGATTTCCGCCACCACTTGCTCGGCAATGGATTGGTCCTGGCCGCTGCCGTCAACGTTCACGCCGGGATCCACTACCACCACTTTCGCCCCTTCCTCGGCCATGAGCATGGCCACGCCCCGGCCAATACCCCGGCCCGAGCCTGTGACGATGGCTACTTTATCTTGCAATGTATCCGTCATAGTGCCTCCTCAGGCTGTCCTAAGGCTTTCAACAGTCGTATTCTAACAAACATCCCACACCAAAGGGCGGCCTTGCCCTAGAGCGAAAGGCCGCACCAAATAATCTCTGATGATGGCTTCCGGTTTTTGAGTAGAAGCCTAAGAACCTCGGGATGGCAATGCCACCGTCGCAGTCCCGGGGGTGGTCTTTTGTGCGTCCACGTTCTCCAGCCAGATGTCGCAATCCACCAGTTTGACGCCGTTCTCCTGATACTTCTTGGTGATTGTGCCCTTGGCCGTGATGGGCGCACCCGGTGAGTCCATGCCCCGGTATTGGCAACCCAAGCGTTTCAGAGTTCCAGCCGCGCCCATCCAATTGGTCATAAATTGACCAAGAAATGCATTCTTCAAGGCGCCATGCAAAATGACGTCGTCCAATCCGGTGCCTTGGGCGAATTCCTTATCGTAATGAATCTCATAGTAGTCGCCCGAAGCGCCAGCGTATTGCACCAATTGCCGGGTGGTGGGGTCTTTGACCATTGGCGTCAGTTCGGTCCCTTCGCTTACGTCTTCCCAATAGATTTGGTCTGGCATGAAGTTCCTCCTATTGTTCGACTATGAGTTTTATTTTCTGATTAGGAGGTTCGCTAATATCTGAGCGAGGTGCTGGTCTGCGTGGCGGCTACCTCATTGTTCTGGTTGGTGTAGGTCACCACGACCGTCATGAATACCATCACCCCCAAGCGGCCGGTGCGCTCGGAAAGATCGGTAATCCGGCCCACTGCGGTTATCTGATCTCCGGCCTTGATGGGCACGAAGTACTCCCAGTCGCTACCGCCATCCAGCAACCTGTCCAAGGGCAGGTCAAAGGGCAGTTCCGGTCGTACAGTCGTAAACGTCCGCAAGAACGTCGGAGGCGTGATAAGCGCACCGTGGGGTCCCTTGACGGCGGCTTCTTCATCGTTAAAGAACGGGTTATCGTCGCCGATGGCACTGGCAAACTTGATGATTGCGCCCTTCTCTATCTCGCCGGTGAGCGGTGCGGTCTCCCGTCCAATGGCTTGTTGGCGCATTTCTTCGGTTAGTAACGGCTTGGGCGTCGACACGTGATTCCTCCATGCCTGTTGGCAGGGAAAAGTCTACCGCCGCCCGTAAACCGTGTCAAGAATCAGCCCTCACTGCACTCACCTTGGCCTCGCCCTGGCCTCGACTTCGGCGCGACCGTCGTCTCCCATTTGGATAGGGATCGAGGGTGAAGGCACTCGTTGGACACGTCCTAATAATCGAGCTATAGTTCGGGAGTCTCTCGTGGCTAGGCGATCACATCAGGCTCACGAGATGTACTTAGGAGGAAACGATGCGTTTCGGCTTTTACCTGCCGAATTCAGGCCCCACGGCCCAACCGGATTCCCTGGCGGAAATCGCCCGCCGCGGCGACCAATTGGGCTTCGATTGCATGGTTGCGCCGGACCACATCATCCAACCCACGCAGATTGAATCTCCTTACCCCTACACCGTCTCCGGGGATTTTGGCGGAGGCACACGCAGCGACGGAGAATGGCCCGAACAATTGACCACTTTGGCATTTCTAGCCGGGATTACCGAGAATATCCGGCTGGTAACCAGCGTGATGATTGTCCCCTACAGGAACCCCATCCTCACCGCCAAGATGCTGGCCACCATCGACATGCTCTCCAAGGGCCGGCTAACGGTGGGCGTAGGTGTCGGTTGGATGGAAGAGGAGTTCGAGGCATTGGACGCTCCTCCCTTCGCCAAGCGCGGTGCGGTCACCGATGAATACCTAAGGGCTTTCAAAGAGTTGTGGACTAGCGACAATCCCCACTTTGAAGGAGAGTTCTGCAGTTTCTCCGGACTTTCCTTTCTTCCTAAACCGACGCAAAAACCCCATCCACCCATCTGGGTTGGCGGCCAGAGCCGATTGGCTATTCGCCGGGCTGCTCAGTTGGGAGACGCTTGGCACCCAGTGGGAGCAATCCCCGCAGCTCCTCTGGAACCGGAAGAATTGTCCGAAAAGGTAGCACTCTTGGGGCGCTACGCCGAAAAAGCAGGTAGAGACCCCAAAAGCGTAGAGGTGGCCATGAAAGCGCCGCTATACGACACTTCCCTGCCTACAGCGGGCGGCCGCCGACGATTCTCCGGCTCCGCTGATGAGGTGCTTCAGGACGTGCAGACCTACTCGGACATAGGAGTGGGTCACCTTATTTTCGACATACGCGGGACTGATTTAAATCAGTCCCTGGAAAAGATGGACTGGTTCTCCAAGGAAGTTATGGCCCACGCCTAGATTCGTGGCCAGTCAGGATTTGGCGCAGCGTTTTTCCTTTCCAATACCCGACCAATGCCCAGCCAGTACACGCAATTTGCATGCTCACTACTCTGCAACTACACGCGCACTACGGGCACACTAGAGGCTCACTTCATAGAACAGGAGGGACCGAATTGACATCCTTGAATGGACGGTACGAAAAAGGCCAGGCCATGCGTTCGCTGATGGCCGGCGGGGACCTGAGCCACTTCACCTTGCCGGGGATCGACCAATTGGCCCCGGACTTAAAACGCATCATAAACGAATCTCTGTTTGGGTCAATTTGGAGCCGGCCGGGGTTGGACGTAAAGCATCGTTGCATCTGCACTATCTCGGCCCTGATGGCGCTGGGCCAGTTGCCCCTTGCTACACCGTCACATCGAACGGGGCCTGAATCTGGGCTTGGCGCCAGATCAAGTGGTGGAGGTATTCATCCAGTTAACTTTCTACGTCGGTGTTCCGTCGGTGGAGAGCGCTCTTAGAATCACCAAAGAGGTCTTTGAGGAACGGGGCATTCAATTTACGCCCACGAACGACTACGACCCCAACCAAACTACGCAAGAGCTTTACGACAAGGGCGCAAAGACCTATGAAGAGCATATCGGAGATATATTCGCTTACTACACCGAGCACCCAACGGCTGCGGAGATGCAGCGGTTGGTATTCGAATACCATTGGGGGGCCATATACTCCCGTCCTGTTTTAGACTCCAAGAGCCGGGCCATTTGCGCCCTGGCAGCGATGACCGTACAAGCGCGGCCCGACCGCCAGATGCGGGTGCGCATTGAGGGCGCGTTGCGAGTGGGCATCACACCCACGGAGATCATGGAAGTCTTGATGCAGGTGATGCTGTACGGAGGCTACGCTGCCACCAACACAATGATGCAGATTGCTGGCTCCGTCTTTACCGAGCAGGGAATCTCCCTAGAAGCTGGAGATTAGCCGCTCCACAACAGGCGCTTAAGAGGAAATTATGAAACTAACACTGGACGACGGGGCAGAGCTTTTCTACACCGTCGACGATTTCACCGACCCTTGGACCGAACCCGAAACCATAGTCATGCACCACGGCATGGCCAAGAGCCACAAGATGTGGTTCGGTTGGGTGCCAATCTTGGCCCGCCACTACCGTGTGATTCGGTTCGACATGCGGGGAATGGGTCTGTCTTCGGTGCCCGAAGTCGGCTACCCCTTCTCTCTGGACAACTTCGCCAATGACCTGTTGGGTGTCTTTGACAAACTGGAGATAGAGAAAGCCCACTTGATTGGCGAAACCGTGGGAGGCTCAATCTCCATGCGGTTTGCGACCATGCACCAGGAGCGATTGCTGTCTTTGACCACTTGCACGTCGCCTATCACCTTCGACGACCACCACAGCGAGAGCGCCGACCAGATTGACCGGGATGGCATCCCCACCTGGGTTGAGAAAAGCATCCTGCGGCGGTTGGACCCGGACATGGTCGACCCGGCCTATATCCGGTGGTATGCGGCTCAGATGGCCAAGACGCCAGCGCATGTGGTAAGCGGATTCCAGCGGACCGCCCCCGGCGGTGATTTGCGTCCCTTGCTGGGAGACGTTAAGACGCCAGTACTGGTGTTGGCGGCAGAGGCATTGCGAGAGGAAGTTCTGGGCGATTTCCGGAGTGCGGCAGATTATTTTCCCAATGGCCGACTGGTGGTCTTTCCAGGCGTTTTCGGCTTCGTTCAGCACATACTTCCAGTGCCCTGCGCCAGGGTGTGGTTGGACTTCGCCCGGAACCTGTAACCCAAATCAGAAGACTACTGGGTAAGGCTTTCCTGGTTTTCCAGAAAATATACGTCGGGCTTGTCGATAACCCCAGCTTCCTTCATGGCTGCCTTGAGTTCCGGTGAGGCCGTGAATTTTCGGGCGTTTTCCAAGGTGTCCCACTCGAAAAAGATAACTACCTCATTGGTGTCGTCAATACCGCGTAAAAGATGGCCGCCCTTGCACCCTGCGGCAGCACGGGCCGGCCCGTGGGCGTCGAACTTGGGTTTCCAAGCGTCATAGTCCATAACCTTGTGGCGAATAGTGATGTATGGCATATCGGCCCCCTGCTAGTTGGATTCGGTATCGCCCAATGGTTTAGTTTCCACTGATTTTATAACACCTGAATTTGTGTCACCGTCCCGGTTCTCCGCAACTGCCTGTTGCGCCGCAACTCGCTCATCCCCTTCAAACAGGGCCAGTTGCCAATGATTGGTTTCCGGCAGGAAATGCTTGCTAAGAATCAAGCCTTTGCCCTGATAAGAAGAGCCGACTTCAGCGCCGTACCACTTGTCCGGAGCCTCCAGCATTCTTTCAAAGGTCAGGCTACAGATGCTCTGGCCGTGCTCAATCATGAAAGGAACGTCGTGGGCGCGCACCTCCATCACCGGTTGCACGCCAGCCAGTCGGCCTTGCTCGCCATACCCAAACCCCGGGTCGAAAAACCCGGCATAGTGGGTCCTAAGTTCGCCGCTGGAAGGGTCGTAGGCGGTCATTTCAGCAGCGTAGTCCGGTGGGATACTCACGCTCTCCGCAGATGTCAGCAGGTAAAATTCCTCGGGCTCCAGAATCAGGCGGCTGGACCGGTCGGCGAAAACCGGCTCCCAATAGTCGCCGGGATCGTAGTGGTAGACACGGGTCAAATCTATCAGGCTGCTGTTTTTCTTGGCCCTGTAACCCACGCCGGTGGGTTTGTTGGTCAGGTTAGCGCCCAAGCTGATGGTGTTGTTGGGAGCAGGCTCCCGCAGTTGATCCATTTGGCCGGCGGCAGACAGTAGGATGGGGGAATTGCGGTGCAGGTCCAATATTTCGCCATCGCCGCATTTGGGGTCTCCCTTTACCAATCGCAGTTGATTCAAGGAGAGGCCTGTTTTTACCCTGATGGTGAAGGACCGGGAGACTACTTCTAGAAATAATTGCCCTTGATATCCCGGAGCAATATCATCAAACCTGTGGCTTCGGTCGGTAATCACTCGGGTGAAAATGTCCAATCTGCCGGTGGAACTTTTGGGGTTGGCCTTGGCGTAGACCGACTCGGGCAACCTAAGTTCTTCAATCAAGGGGATTAGATAGGGCCGGTTCCGCTCCAGAATCGCCCCGTCCCGCAGGTCCAGTTCTTCCATCTCCAGTTCCGGCAGTTTTTCCAGCACTGTGCTTTCGTCCGGCAGGAAGCTACAACGCAACCGGTAGGCTTTCACTCCCAATTGGAGGTCAATGCTGGCAGGCTGGAAGTTTTCCTCAGGAATCTTGTACCGCTCGGTATACAGGATATTGTCCCTAGCGGCCTCTTTTATCCACCGCATGGGCAAAATTCCCGTGGCTTCCATCTCGAGTACATCCGTGAACATATCTAAACTTTCGGCCCTCCGGGTGCGGAACGTGATCTAGCGGCGTTGGGTGCCGGGATTAGCCACCGGGACTTGCGACAAAAAACCCAGTTGCCGAAGAGCAACCGGGCATTAACCGTTCTGCAAATCCCACCTCTCCGTATTTGCGGAAATTGTACATGCACGTCTATATGAGGGTCAATAACCAACTTACCCCAGCATAGCTCGGTGACAATCAAACCAAGAGGACGGGCTACAAAAAGTCCAGTTGCTCGAAGTTGCCGCCAACGATTGGAACGGCGTCCAAGCCGAGCCACTTCTCGGCCAAAGTCCCGTATGCACCCCGGTAGTCGAAATTGAACCGCAGGTCGCCCTCCAGCAAGTCCTCGGCCTTCAGCGACGGGTACTCGCCGTACATGCCGCCCTTGACCGCATCGCCGATGGCAAAAGCCACCCCGCCTGAACCGTGGTCGGTACCGGCGCCATTGTCGCGGACCCTCCGTCCGAACTCCGTGAAAACAAACATCAACACGTTTTCGGCGGCATTGTGTTCCCTCAGGTCGTCATAAAAATCGGTGATGGCCTGGGAGAGGTCCGTCCACAATTTAAGGTGATACAAACCCTGGTTGGCATGGGTGTCGTAGCCGATGTGCTGAGTGTTGAAAATTCGTGTTCCTAAGTCGGCCAACAGCACCTTGGCGATTCCTTGCAGGTTCCGGCCGATTGGGCTATCCGAATACTCCACCGTAGAATGATATTTCTGGGGTGCGGTACTCAATATGTCTGCGCCTTTGAGCGCCTCTAGCCCCGTCTGTCCCAGGTAATCCATCACTGGGCCCGTTCCCACTGCGGGCGCATACATCTCGGCAAAGGCGTCAAGGGCCTGGTCCCGCCTTGGCTGAGTTTTGATACCGGTCAACACGCCATAGGTTTCCAGATCGGACACCGATGCGACCGGGATTCCCGGCAATGCCATTGACCGTGGTAGTCCGCGTCCAAAATTCACGCCTGTAAGAACATTTTCACCGTTGGGGTCCAAGTCCCTGATGACCCGTCCCAGCCAACCCTCAGTGCCAACCCGGTCCGGCTCACAGGTGTGCCAGATGTCCATGGAGCGGAAGTGGGAACGGTTGGGGTTGGGGTATCCAATCCCGTTAATCACCGCAACTTTACCTTGGTTGTACAAATCCCAGATAGGCTTCATGGCAGGGTTAAACCCGAAATCTCCGTTTATAGGCATAACGTCCTCGACCGGGATGCCCAAGCTCGGCCGATTTTCGTAGTAAATCGGGTTGTCATAGGGAACTATGGTGTTTAGATAGTCGTTGCCTCCGGTTAATTGGAGCACAACCAGTATCGGGTCCCTGTGAGTCGACGTCATCCCTTCGCTCCTGATTTGGCCGTCTCAATATCATGAAGTTTCCGATAAACCTGGAGACGCCCTCGGCCCGAGTCGACCACGATGATTCGGCCTTGGTCGTCTACGCAGATGCCTCGGGGGTTCCAGAATCCTTTTTCCCGGTCCAAGTCTTTGGCGACCCGACGCTGCTCCACCATCAGGGGATTAGCGGCCATCAGTTGCTCCCCCCAAGTTGACATGGTGGAATCTCCGGTCAACTGGGCCAGGTACCCGCCATCGCCGTCGAATATTTGAATCCGGTGATTGTGGCTGTCCACCACATATACGTCACCTGACTGGTCCACGGCGATTCCGACAGGCCGGTCAAACTCTCCCTGGCCCTTGCCTGAGTGTCCCCACTCACCAATGAATTGACCGCCGGAGCCAAATTTCTGGACTCGGTCATTGCGCCAGTCTGAGACAAATACTTCGCCTTCCGAGCTAACGGCAATACCCCAAGGCATGTTGAACCGGCCCGGACCCTCTCCGTATCCGCCCCAACCGTCTATATATTCTCCGTCCTTGGTGAATCTTTGGATCCGGTGGTTCAAAGTGTCCACAATCAACACGTGGCCTTGAGGGTCGAAGGCAAGCCCAGAGGGTCTATTCATCTGCCCTGGACCAGCGCCAAATTCGCCCCACTCCTTCAGAAAAACGCCCTTGCTGTCAAAGACCGAGATTCGTTGGTTCCACTCGTCGCTAACGTACACTCGCTCTTGGGAATCAGTGGCGATTCCTGCTGGCCACGTCCACTCGCCTTGCCCGGTGCCATACACTCCGAATTCCCCGAGATACTCCTCATCCACGCTACAGATTTTCACTCCCAGGTTGCGTTGCATCGCTACGCCACGCTGCAAAACGTAGAGCACACCGCCTTGGCCCAAGGCAAGGTCCACGGCGTATCGAAAGCTGCGACCGGAGAAGTCGTCAATGCCGACAGTGTGGCTGTACTCGTACTTTCTAGTGCTAACCGGCTGTGTTGTCATGCTATCTGATCCTAGGGGCGCCTTTGAGTTGTGGTTGTTCCAACCGGTAAGGTTCGACGGCTAAGTCCGGAAACCTCTGATTTAAGCGAACTGAAATTCCCTGGTAGCGATGATGAGTTGTAACATTTCGCCAACTCTCTGGGCCAGTTCTGCTCTCTGTTCCTCTGTCTCGGTGGCAAGATCACCGCTTCCGCGAGCCAGGTTCAGCAGAGTGCGCCGAGTCTTTTCCGCCACGACCAGCGGGCCTACCAACTCCAAACAACCGTCCACCAACTCATCCGGCGCCAACGATGACCCGCGGTCGGCGAGGCACCGGATAATAGACTGGACGCCCGGATTGTCTATATTGCCCACTTGGTTGGAGGCGAAGTTTATTCGACCAACCAGCGACCCGCTGTCGATCCACTCTTTCCCGGTGTGCCATCCTTCGACTGTGGGAGGGTTGAGCAATTCCTGGCCCATGTAGGCGCTCTCCATAGCAGCATCCATCAAGCCGGGTTTGATTTCGTTGAATTCTCCGACCAAGCGGAGGACTCCCGCAACCAGTTCCACCGGGCTTTTGACTTTGGCGAACCGGGCTTCTTTGAAGAACTGGGAATTCAGCAAGACCCTCATCACCGTCTTGATGTCGAAACCGGACTGCAGATAGCTATCTGACAGGGATTTGATAGCCTCTTCCGGAGGCTGATCATCGGACACGAAGAAGTTGTACAGCTTGCTTGCGATGAACCGCGCCGTGGCTGGCTGACGCACTATGATGTCGATGATGTCCTCACCGTTGAACCGTCCGGTCTCCCCCAAAAACTCCTTTTCACCGTCGTCGTGGTCATGGTCTCGGTATTCGAACTCCAAGGGGAAGGCACCCCAAGGGTAGCGGGGAATCAGATTTGAAATGGTCCAACCGGTGAATGCCCGAGTGCACGCCTTGACGTCCTCCTCCGTGTAATTGCCGACACCCATGGAGAAAAGCTCCAATAGCTCCCGGCCGTAATTCTCGTTGGGAGCGTCCTTATGGTTGGTATCGTTGTCCAGCCAGAGAATCATGGCCGGGTCTCGGGACAGTTCAAGGAGCATTGTGGTCAAATCGCCCAGGCAATTGCGGCGGAACATATCGATCTGCCCGGACACGGCTCGCCCATTCACTATTTTTTCCCAGGCCGTGGCGAAAAGTCCGTGCCAGAACAGCGTCATCTTTTCCTGCAGAGGACTCTTGGTGTTAATCATCCGGTAAAGCCACCAGCCGCTGGCCGATGTCGCCTGACGCTGGTCTTCAATCTCAATAAAATAGCGGTCCACCACATCCCGCTCGAAGTAGGCATCGTCAACGGGATGCAGCAGTTCCTCCACCGTGGCCTCATAGCCCTTGACCATGAGAGCCTCAAGCTCGTCCCGATTCACGCCAAAACCTGCGCGGCGCATCAGGTGGGCAAACAATGCGATGTCGTTACCAGGCGACATATAAGCCTCCTTGATGAGTCCTCAGCACCCATTAGTGCCAACGGGATTCACAGCAACGGTTTAACACCCTGGCAATCGAGACTATATTGATTCCTCCAATCAGCGTCAAGAAGCTATTCGCGCTTGTGAATCTGCCTAATTCGCGATTCCCGGCTCCAAATTCATAGTAATATATAGTCGCTCTGAAGTAGTGGACCATTTTTCGCCTCATGCTCGCCTTATGCTTTAGGCGCGGTATAACCGGCATGGGCCAAAACAACTTGCTTAAAATAAATTAAAGGAGACACCTATGACCATCGACGTAGCCACAGGAATCGGACGAATACTGAAACAGGAAGGCATCGAATGGGTCTCCACCTTCCCGGTTTGCAGAGTCAATAATGCCTTGGGCCGAGAGGGCGTTCCAATGGTGATGATGAGGGACGACCGTTACGCCGTAGCCTTGGCCGACGCCTACTCTCGGATAAACGCCGGGTCCAAGATCGGCGTTTGCACCTTCCAAGGCGGGGTTAATGCCGCCGGTCTGCAGGTCGCCTTCGCTGGCATGGCCCAAGCCTTCGAGGACGGCTCCCCGGTGTTGTGCATCACCGACGGTGTGCCCATCGGCGAGAGCGAGAACAGCCAGTTCGATGTCACTTCAAGTCTGAAATCTGTCTCCAAGTGGTACGGTTACGTTGATAAACCGGAGCGGCTCCATGAGTTCATGCGCCGCGCTTTCACCATGCTCAGGTCCGGCAGCCCGGGACCTGTGGTGTTGGCCATACCCGACGCTGACGGCCTCTATGACGAGACGGCGGACCCGTATATCCCGGTCAAAGGCTGGAAATCACTGCCCAATCCTGCTGACGTGACTGCCGCCGTGGAACTGCTAATCAAAGCCCAAGACCCACTGATTTACGTGGGTGAGGGCGTCATCTACGCCGGGGCATCCGCCGAACTGAGGCAGTTGGCTGAGTTGGCCAACGCGCCGGTCATCTCCACCCTGAAAGCCAAGGGCGCATTCCCCGAAGACCACCCGTTATTTGTGGGCGTCCGTGGCGACCAAGTCGATCATTACCTAAACAAGAGCGACCTGATTTTCGCCATTGGCTCCAGCCTATCGCCTGGCCGGTTCAGCCACGGCATCCCCAATGCGGTCAACAAGACAATCATCCACGCAACGGTAGACGAGTTGCATGTGAATAAGGTCTACCCCACCGCCGCCGCATTGATTGGCGACGCTCGATTTACACTCATGGCAGTAGTGAAGGAGTTGTCGGATAAGACTTCTGGCAATGGCCGACCCGCCGGAAAAGTAGCGGCAGAAGTCAAGGCAGCCCGCGACTCGGCCATGGTTCAATACCGGGAGGCTATGGCCTCCACCGACAGGCCGATCAACCCCTACCGGGTGTATGCCGGCTTGATGGAAGTGTTAGACCCGCTTAAGTCCTTCGTTACCCACGAGTCGGGCAACACGAGAGACCAACTCAGCACGGTTTACGACACACTGATTCCCCGAGGGTTCCTAGGATGGGGTAACGTATCGTCATTGGGTTTCAGCTTCGCTGCCACCATTGCGGCAAAAATCTCCTTTCCGGACAAGCACTGCGTCGCCGTGACGGGAGAGGCTGGCCTGGGATACATGATGGGCAACTTGGAGGTCGCGCTACGCCAGAAACTGGGCATTACCATCGTTCACGTCAGTAACGGTGGTTTCGCTGGCTACGGCCCTGGGTTCTGGGGCGACGGCCACGACCCCTTCACCCACAAGGTGCTGGGATACGACGAGGTCGACATGTCCAGGGTAATTGAGGCAATGGGTTACCACACGGAGCGGGTCACCGAGCCATCGGAGATTGGCCCGGCCCTCAAGCGGGCGTTGGAGGCCAACGACGCATCTCAGCCCGCATACATCGAGTTTATCTGCAGCCAATACCCGATCTATGGCAGGTGGGTGGACCGATAGAGTCACCCCTTGTTGGGCCTTTGATGAGTAAATTGCCCCGTTTTGCCGCTTTCCGGTTTCAAGACGGGGCATCAACCTGGCCTTCAACTTCGTCCCAGCCTCAAACGTCATTCCGGCGGAGGCCGGAATCCAGAACGCGCCATAAACCATATCATTTCCTGGGCACCGGCCCACGCCGGTGAGACGAAGGCTTTATTTATGAAATTCGGCCTCTAAATTGAATAATCCCGCATGCTGCGTATGGATGATTAAAAGCCGTACCCCATGCTATAATGCGATAATAAATACTCGGCGGTATCGCCGAAAAATCTAGATTGACCGTGACCATTGGGCTGATGTTGCGACTTGGCTCGGTAATGCAGTCAAGGAGTAACAACCTCAGTGAGTTTTGAACAATTTTCGCTCCATCCCCAGGTTTCAGCAGGAGTCACCTTAGTAGGCTTCACCAAACCCACCCCAATCCAAGAACAAGCAATTCCGGGTGCCATGGCAGGCAGAGACATCTTGGGTTTGGCCCAGACCGGCACCGGCAAGACCGCAGCTTTCGCTCTCCCCATCCTCCATCACTTGGCCAGCACACCACCTAAGAAAGGCATTCGCGCCTTGGTTGTTGCGCCGACCCGGGAGTTGGCTGAGCAAATCCACCAGACCTTCCTTGAACTGGGAAAGCACCTCCGGGTGAAAAGCGTCCCCATCTACGGCGGGGTTGGCAAAGGACCTCAAATAGCTGGTGTTCGGCGCGGCGCCCAAGTGGTGGTGGCCTGTCCCGGGCGCCTGCTGGACCACGTGAGTCAAAAAGACATCGACCTGTCTAACGTTGAGATTCTTGTATTGGACGAAGCAGACACCATGTGCGACATGGGGTTCTTGCCCGACGTTCGGCGCATCTTGGGCCACCTCCCGGCACAGCGTCAGACTCTTTTCTTCTCGGCCACCATGCCTGCCGAGATTCGTTCCCTATCGATGGACATCTTGAAAGACCCGTTGTTGGTGCAGATTGGTACAATCGCACCGGCCAAAACGGTCTCCCACGCCCTTTACCCAGTGCCCGACGCTCTTAAAAAGGGTCTCCTTCTGGCCATTTTGGCCCAGACCCCCACTGGACGCGCGCTGGTTTTTACCCGCACGAAACACCGGGCCAGGACACTGGCCTTGGACCTAGCCAAGAATTCATACCGGGTGGGTGCGCTTCAGGGGAATATGTCACAAAACGCCCGCCAACGAGCCTTGGACGGCTTCCGCGACGGCAAGATTGACATCTTGGTGGCCACCGACATTGCCGCCCACGGCATCGATGTGCCGGAAATCTCCCACGTGATTAACTTTGATTTCCCCGGCACGCCTGACACTTACACCCACCGTATTGGTCGTACCGGCAGAGCCGAACATACGGGCGAAGCCTTCACCTTGGCCGGAGCTGCGGACGGCCCGATGATTCGTGAGGTAGAGAAGGAGTTGGGGGCTAGAATCGAGCGTCGGCGCCTTCCCGGCTTCAACTACGGAGACTTCATTCCCGAGGCCCAGTTCACCGACCCTCGTCCCACTCCCGTCCGAAAGGCCTACACCAACGATAGAAGCAGGTTCAACGACCAGCCCGGAGAAAGTAGGAATGGGAATCGCAGGCCCAGCCAAAGCGCTAACAGTAGCGGTAACAGCAGACTCGGCCAGAGTAGCGGCAGCAGGCTTGGCCAGGGAAGCAACGGCAATGGCAGACCAGCCCAAAGTAGC
>Ga0066376_10001266_pt1 | contig 24612 bp, 24 predicted proteins | sample Knorr_S15_td_Bot_FD_77009 | JGI IMG/M metagenome (GOLD analysis project Ga0066376, IMG submission 77009) | Marine microbial communities from Southern Atlantic Ocean transect - Knorr_S15_td_Bottom_ad_5009_LV_A | ecosystem: Environmental > Aquatic > Marine > Oceanic | place: Southern Atlantic...
CACCGTTTCGGCAACGTCGGAGGACGTCAAACTCAGCATGAGCGCCGGTAGCGTGGACCGTCCGACCACTTCGAACACGCCGACCAAAATGGACGCCACCAAGGCGCCCCGGATCGATCCGATCCCGCCGATGACGATAACGACGAAGGCCAAGATCAACATGTCGTCGCCCATGCCCGATTCCACCGAAATGAGGGGCGCCGCCATCAGGCCCGCCAGTCCGGCCAAGAACGCGCCTATGCCGAAAATTATTGTATACAGCAAGCGAATATTAACGCCCAAGGCGCGGATCATGGGGCCATTGCTCGCCCCCGCCCGAATGAGCATCCCGGTCCGCGTCTTGGAAATGAATAAATAGAGAAATAGGGCAACGAGTAACCCGACCCCAATGATCACCAGCCGGTAAGTTGGATAAGGCACACCGGGAATAATCTCGATGCCGCCGCTCAGGGCGTCCGGAATTTGAATGTTCTGGGATTCGACTCCCCAGATAAGTTTTACCCCTTCGTTGAAAAACAAAATGAGGCCGAATGTGGCGAGAACCTGGTCCATGTGACTGCGGTCATATAACCGGCGAAGTGTGATGACTTCGACCAGTACGCCGATCGCCAGGGACGCCGGGATCATCAGGAAAAAGGCGGCCCAAAGGCTACCGGTCCAGGCGAAAAACGTTGCCGCAAAATAGGCTCCCATCATGAACAGCGCGCCATGGGCCAAATTGACCACGTTCATAATGCCGAGCACCAAGGTCAATCCAGCCGAGACCAGGAACAGGAAAACCCCAAATTGCAGGCCGTTCAGAAATTGCTCAAGTAAAAGAATCATTGAAACCGTATAGGCGTAATAAAAACAGCCTCGAATCAGCTGGAAAATTGGAAGCGGATGGGGAAGATGTCACCCCATCCGAATCCAAAAATTGCTTGATCGAAATAGAATTCGCCGCGCCGTTACAGAATCCTACCACTTCATTTTGCACTGGGTGTAGTAGGCGTCCTTGTGACCCCTAAAGACAATCTCCCGGGTCACGATCTTTGGGTTGCCTTTCTCATCGGCGACCACTTCACGCTTATAGTAGTTTTGGATCGGGCTGTGGTTCACGTTGTAGATAAATCCACCGCGCGGGGAATTGATGTTAGCAGTCCGCATGGCGGCGCGAATCGCATCATGGTCCTTGAGATTGCCATTTGCACCGCGGACTCCGAGATCGATCAGGAGCGCCGCGTCATAGCCCTGCACGCCGAACATGGAGGCCTTGCGCTTATATTTTTTTTCATAGTCCCATTTGAACCGGACATTCGCGGGGTTCTTGGAATCGGCATCCCAGAAGCTCGTATGGAATGTTCCGATAGCGTTTTTGCCATGCGCCCCGAGGGTCATCCAGTCCACGGTAAACACCGTATAGAGCTTCACCGTCTTGTCGAGCCCCGACGCCTTGAACTGCTTCACGAACGAAATGCCCATACCGCCCGGCGTGAAGGCGAAGATGGCCTTGGCTTTGGATGCGCGGATTGTCGAGATTTCCGCCGCCCAGTCGGAATTGCCGAGCTTATAGAGCGTGCGGCCGGCGACCCTACCTTTGTAGTGGCGCATGTAGCCGGTCAGCATGTCTTTACCCGCTTGGTAGTTCGCCGACAGAAGATAGACGTCGTTTAAATTCTCGAGTTGCAGGGCCTTGCCCATGGCTTCCGGCGTCGCGTCGTTGTTCCAAGAAGACCGGAAGAAGTAGGGATTACAGAATTTGCCATCGAGCCCGGACCATCCGGCATTGGTGCTGATCAGGAAGGTTTTGCTTTTTAGCGCCTGCTTGTACACGGCTGCAAGAACGTTGGACCAGGTGATTCCGGCGACGAAATGGACCTTGTCCTTCTTGATGAATTTGTCCATGACTTGACGGCCGACATCGGGTTTGTGCTGTGTGTCACCAATGACGACTTTGGCTGGTAGTCCACCCAGCTTGCCACCCAGATGATCGAGGGCCAGCAAAAAGCCGTCCCGCTGGTCGCGACCGAAAATTCCGCGTCCTCCGGGAAATCCAACCATGAAGCCAACTCTGACTTCTTTGTCCTGTGCGGATGCCGGCTGAGCCCACATCGGCAGAGCGGTTAAGGCCGCTAGCGCGACCGTCACTAACAGTTTCGTTTTCATTTGAAATGCCTCCCTAAGGTTTAGTTGATCTTACTATTTAGTACAATCCAACCTAAATTCACACCGATTTATTATAATTATGCCTTATTTAACAGGCGATTGGCGCAAAAAAATGTCAGTCTATTGATTTAGTTTAAGTCCAAATTATTTAATTACCGAACTTTAATTCTAATTCCACCAACATGCAACGCCTAGCGTGCAGATGCCGGAAAATATTTAGACGCGAACATTTACTGTCCCGTAAAGTCGATTTCTCCATCCGGCAGAAGGTAGAGCACCAAAGCAGTGCCGTCTGTGACGGTCGGGCGGTGGGCTGACTCTGGGCCATAGACGACCCAGCCCGCACCATGATTATCGAACTTGGCATCTCCTTCTAATGGCATGATCAGATCAATTTCGCCTTTAGGATGGCGATGATGGGGACCGACAACATCCTTCATGTGAACCACATCCACACTGAAACCATCAACATCCTTGATCACGCGGCCAAATTTAATGCCGCCATATTCCTGATCACACATCCAACCGTCATCAATCGCAGCCTCACAGGCCGCTTGAATGCCTTTAACCGTCTCTCCATCGGCAGCAAATTTATCGTTCATTTCCGCCGCCAACGCCTTATCCAGCGTTTTGCCGGCAATGGCGCTCGTTACCGTCTGAATTAGATCCTGGAACGCTTCTTGACTCATTTTATTTTCCTTTTTCTTCACACGCTGCCGCATAGGCAGCAATTTTATCTCTAAATTCTTCAGCTATGCGGACTGGTTCAATTTTTTCAGCATCGACAAAACAAGATATCTGATCGACTTCAAAACAATGTTGCTGATCTTCATTATAGCCGTCGATACCATAATTGATCGAGGCGCCGCCAAGTTTCTTGATCGACAGCTTTAGTTCAATCCAATCTCCGCACCGAATCGGATGCATAAATCGGCATCCCATTTGAACGGTAGGCGTCCCCAACCCTAAATTATTCTGGAACGATATCCAATCATGACCCAACACGGCCAACATCCACTCCTCCACAGTTTCAATCGCATAATGAAAGACACGCGGCGTGTAGACAATCCCGGCCGGATCACAATCACCCCATAAAATTCGGCGTCTTGTGGTAAATGGAATATTCATATCTTTTTTAAGAGAAACCTTACTTTTTGAAATGGAATTGTACAAATTTATGACGATTTGTGTTGTGTTTTTGGGGGTCCTCAAATATATTATCAATATTGTTCGATGACCAAACAATATAGCATTTTTAGATAAAACCAAGAATTAATCAGAGAGTACGCAAAATGGATGGCGGTACAGCAATAGATAGAGTGACAAGCGTCGGCGAGCGCTCTTTCACAAAAGAAATTCAAAAACTTACCCTCGGTGCCGGTGAGGAGTTTCATGGCGAAGGTATTCTGGCCGTAACCAAGGCCCTGCTCCAATCGGGCGTATCGTATGTTGGTGGCTACCCAGGCGCCCCAATGTCTCATTTAATTGATGTGCTTGCTGACGCTAGCGCTGAAATTCTTGAGCCCATGGGCATCACCTATGAGCAATCTGCCTCCGAAGCCGGTGCAGCGGCCTTGCTGAGTGCGTCGATTCAATATCCGATGCGAGGAGCCGTTACATGGAAATCCGTCGTCGGCACCAACGTTGCCTCGGACGCATTGTCAAATTTAGCTTCAACCGGTGTGACCGGCGGCTCGCTCATAATTCTCGGCGACGATTACGGCGAAGGCTCCAGCATCATGCAGGAGCGTACCTATACATTTGCGATGAAGTCTTCCATTCCACTGATAGATCCCCGCTATGATATGGAGCGCTTGGTGGAATTGACCGAGCATTGTTTCGGCATCTCAGAAGCCTCGAACATGCCGGTGTTTTTAAACATGCGCATTCGCGCCTGTCATCTGACCGGCAGCTTCATAGCCAAAGACAACAAAGTTGCAGAGTTCAATACGAATGCACCAATCCCTGAACAGAAATACGACGTCTCAAAAATTGTTTTACCGCCGCATTCCTACCTGCATGAAATCGCCAAGTTTGAAAAACGCCTGCCCGCAGCCATCGCCTACGCCAAGCAACACAAGATCAACGAAATTTTTCCTGGAAAGTCAGATGCGCGTATCGGCATCATCACACAAGGCGGCACCTATTCCGTTGTGATGCGCGCACTTCAACGCTTGGGCGCAGCAGATGCGTTTGGAAATTCAGACGTGCCGGTTTACTGCATGAATTTGGTCTATCCCTTGGTGACCGATGAAATAGTCGACTTCTTGAGCGACAAAGATAGCGTCTTGATCGTTGAAGAAGGTAATCCAAACTTTATCGAAACTCAGATCGCCGAAATCGCTCATACTCTAAATATTGAATGCCGCATTCACGGCAAGGGCATGTTGCCGATGGCCGGCGAATATGTCTCCAACGTTGTCCGCGAAGGTATTGCTCAATATCTCGCCGAAGAAGCACCCACGGAGATGAGCAAAACTGCACTCGACAGCAACAACGAAATACTCGCCAGGACCAGCGAAGCTCAATCTTTCCTTCCGGGACCCATGCCTGCACGGCCGCCGTCGTTTTGCACCGGCTGTCCGGAACGCCCGATTATGGCCGCCCTAAAACTTCTGATGAAAGAGCGCGGCAAATTTCATATCTCAATGGATATCGGCTGCAATCTGTTTGGCTCGCTACCACCGTTTAATGTCGGCAACACGGTTTTAGGTTATGGACTTAGTCTCGCCAGCTCTGGTGCTATTGGCCCGGCCCTCGATCAACCAAATGTCGCCATCATGGGAGATGGCGGTTTTTGGCATAACGGCTTCACCTCCGGCGTCGTCAATGCACAGTGGAATAAATATGATTCTGTGCTGGTGATTTTGGATAATGGCTACGCGGCCGCTACCGGCCAACACAAACTTCCTTCAACCGGTGCCACACCACGCGGCATGGAATCCATGATATCCATTGAAGGCGCGCTTAAAGGTGTCGGTGTTCAGTGGATCAAACATGTTGATTCCTACAGTCTCGATGACACCATTAATGTATTGCGGGAAGCTATGGATGCGCGCGGTAAAGGCCTGCGTGTCGTCATCTCCGACAATGAATGCATGCTGGCCCGCCAACGCCGGGAAAAGCCAGCCAAAGCTGCCGCGCTCAAAGCAGGTCAAACAGTCATCCAGGAAAAATTCGGTGTCGATGAGGAAGTTTGCACCGGCGATCATTCTTGCATGCGGTTGAGCGGTTGCCCTTCTCTCACGTTGAAACAAAGCAGTGACCCGCTCAAAGAGACGCCTGTTGCGCATGTCGATGACAGCTGTGTCGCGTGTGGCAATTGCGGTGAGGTCGCCCATGCGGCCCAGCTCTGTCCGTCTTTCTATAAAGCCGAAGCGGTGCGAAATGCTGGCATCCTCCGTCAGTTTGCCTCGACAATCAATCGTGGCCTGCTCTCCATGATGGGAGCTAAATGATGAACGAGATTAAAAACACCTCCGTCATCGACCGGCCAATTTGCCTATTGCTCGGCGCCCTTGGCGGCCAAGGCGGCGGCGTTCTCATTGAATGGTTGGTCGATGCAGCCAAGCGCGCCGGCTATCCCGCCCAGGCGACTTCCACGCCAGGTGTTGCTCAACGCACCGGCGCAACGACATATTATTTTGAACTTTTCCCCGAAAAGAACCCTGCCGGCACACCGATCTTTACCTTCTTCCCAGCCTCGGGTGATCTTGATCTTATGATCGCGATGGAGCCGACAGAAGCCGGGCGTGCGATTGAGCGCGGATTTGTGACCGATTGCACGACTGTCATCACGGCCACAGAGCGGGTCTATTCAACTGCCGAAAAAGTTTCCGCCGGTGATGGTCGCATTGACGTCGAGCCAATCCTCGAAGCCATTGAAAAAGCTTCAAAAGAATTGGTCCAATTGGATATGGCTGCGCTTTCGGCCGGCACGGCAGCCCGCGGCAACGCGATTGCCTTTGGTGCGATTGTCAGCAGTGGTATATTGCCGCTGACCGCTGAAGACTGCCGGGCTTCGATCACCTCAAAAGGTGTCGCCGTCGAAAGTAATCTGGCTGGATTTGAAATTGGTCTGACGGCAAATGCAACGGATGCCCAGCCTAATTCGCAGAAAGATGAACTGATCTTTAATGCGGCCCCTGAGAAATTTGCTTCCAAGATTTCAGATTTCCCAAGTTCCGCTCAAGAAATTATCGGTCACGGTATTGCTAGATTGATTGACTATCAAAATGAAGCTTATGCCGAGTTTTATCTCGAGCGCTTAAAAAGCGTTGCCGAGGCTGACACTGATAAATCTAAAAAACTCACCTCCGAGGTTGCCCGCCATCTTGCGCGCTGGATGAGTTTTGAAGATGTCATCCGCGTTGCTCAATTAAAAACCCGGCCCGAACGGCTGTCGCGTATTCGCGGCGAGTTGAGCGTTGATGATACAACACCGCTGAAAGTCACCGATTACTTTAAGCCGGGGCGCGATGAATTTTTAGGCGCTCTGCCGAAAGGCCTCGGATGGCTTGTACCCAACATTGAAAAACTGAAATTGGGTAATGGTCTGGCGCTGCACTTGCCAACCGGGTCCGCCTTTGGCTACGCCATGCTGAAATTCATGGCCGCTCTCAAGCCGCTCAGGTCAAAATCAGCGCAATATATCGAAGAGCAAGCTGCCATCGAACAATGGTTAGCGGCGGTGATTAAGGCTGCTGCTACAAATAATTACCTCGCCTGCCAAACTGCCAACCTCGCCATATTGGCGCGTGGTTATGGGCAGGTGCGGAAAACCGGATTTTCGAAAATGGCCACATTATTTTCGGGTTGGGCGGAGAGACTGACGAATGATCATGCTGGTCTAGCCGCTGAGGTGGACCAAATGATCCTGCTGGCCCACGCCAACCCGGAAGAAACTTAAGAAAACAAATGAATACATCAAGGAATTCGTTATGAGTGAAAAGCGAAATAAGACTCTCCTCCACTGCACCGTGAATGGCAAAGAGCGCGATGATGTCGTCAAAGATAATATTCTTTTGGCCGATTATCTGCGCGAGAACATTGGGCTGACCGGCACCAAAATCGGCTGCGACGGCGGCGAATGTGGCTGCTGCACTGTCCTCATCAATGGCGTGCCAAATCATGCCTGCTTGCGTTTGGCAGCGACATGCCAGGATGCCGAAATTGAAACCATCGAAGCTTTGTCTGAGGAAAGTCGGCTTTCCGCCATCCAGCGTGGCTTTCATGAAAAGCTTGGTGCGCAATGTGGATTTTGCACGCCGGGCATGATCATGGCTGCCGAAGGTCTGCTGCGAGAAAATCCTAATCCAAGCGAAGATGAAATTCGCCAAGGACTGGCAGCCAATATTTGCCGCTGTACCGGCTATGTTAAAATTATCGAATCCGTTCAATTTGCGATCGATGAAATAAATTCGAGAGGAAAAGCGGCATGAACGAAATAAAGCCAACACAATCCATTGGCGTTTCCAAACCGCTTGTCGATGGTCCGGAAAAAGTCTCCGGCAAAGCTCGTTATTCCAGCGACTTTATTCCAAGCGACAGTTTGGTTGGCCGCATTTACAGAAGCCCGGTATCCCACGCAGAAATCATCGAAGTCGATATCTCGGAAGCCCAGGCGCTGCCCGGCGTAAAAGCCGTCATCACCGGCGACGAATCAGATGAGCCCTTTGGCGTGCTGCCGATTGCCAGGTTTGAATACCCCCTCGCCCGCGACAAGGTACGTTATAAAGGGGAGCCGGTTGCCTGTGTCGCTGCTGTTGATGTTGAGACCGCTCAAAAAGCGATTGATCTCATCAAATTTAAATACAACGAACTGCCTGCTTATTTCACCTCAGAAGAGGCGATGGCCGAAGGCGCTGTCAATATTCACGATCACCGGGAAGGCAATATTGAGCGCGATGTCGAGTTTGATCTCGGCGAGACCGATGAGGGTCTTGAAGCCGCTGATCTGATTATGGAAGAAACTTATAACTGTGCGGAGATCGCCCAGGTGCAAAGTGAGCCGCATGCGGCAATCGCTGAGTATGATATCGAGCGCGATTTCATGACGGTTCGTGCCAGCACCCAAGTTCCCTACTACGTGCACAAAATGCTCGCTAAAACGCTCAAAATGGAAGAGAGCAAAATCCGGATGATTAAGCCCTTCGTCGGCGGCGGCTTTGGCTGCCGGACGGAATGTTTGAACGTCGAGCTTATCTGCGCACTGGTCGCGCGCGCTGCAAAAGGCACGGTTCGCATCGTCATCAGCCGCGAAGAAACCTTCATCACCCATCGCGGACGCCCCGAGACAGATATCGATATGAAAATCGGCGTTAAAAAAGACGGCACTATTACGGCGGTTGATTTTAAAGCGATCCAACGAGGCGGCGGCTATAGCGGCTATGGTGTTGTGACAATTCTTTATGCCGGCGGCTTGATGTTTGGCGTTTATGATTTACCAGCCGTTCGCTACAGAGGCCTTCGGGTTTTGACCAATACACCACCGCCCGGCGCAATGCGCGGCCACGGTACGACAGATGTGCGTTACGCTTTTGAAAATTTGCTCGATAAAATTGCCATCGAGCTGGACATGGACCCGATAGAAATTCGCCGGAAGAATCTTCTGCAAGGACCAAAATACGAAACTCTCAACGAGATGTTTATCAATTCCTACGGCTTGCCAGAATGTCTCGATTGGGTTGAAAAAGAAAGCGGCTGGAAAGAACGCCGCGGCAAGATGGGGCCCTATAAAGGTCTTGGTGTTGCCTGCGCACATTACCCAAGTGGTGCTTCAAAGCCTGTCAACTGGACCGGTGAGCCACATGCAACGGTGCATCTCAAGCTTGATTGGGATGGCTCTATCACGCTCCTCACCGGCGCACCCGAAATCGGCCAAGGCTCAACAACGATGGCGACGCAATGTGCAGCTGAAATCCTCGGCCTCGATATGTCGCGTTTCCAGAGCCTCACCAGTGACAGTAAGTTGACACCCAAAGACAATGGCTCTTATTCATCGCGTGTCACTTACATGGTCGGTAACGCCTCGATCGATGCTGCAACGAACCTCAAAAACATTTTGGTTGAAGCTGCTGCTAAGAAGCTTGAAGTAAAACCAGAGGATGTCGAATGTTTGGGCGAAGTCTACCGCGCTGGTACACAAGACGAAGGCCTAACTTTTAACGAAGTTGTTCAAGCCGCCCTTGAAGGCACCGGCACGATTACCGTCAAAGGCAATTACGACACAATGCCTGAATCCTGGGGCACCAAAAAATATCGCGGCGGCGCAATCAGTGGCAGCATGGCCTATGCCTATGCCGCTCAAGTCGTTGAGGTCAGCATCGACCCAGACACCTTCGAGATCAAAGTCGAAAAAGTCTGGGCCGCCCAAGATGTCGGAAAAGCTTTAAACCCGCTCAGTGTCGAAGGCCAAATCGAAGGCTCCGTCTGGATGGGCATGGGCCAGGCGATTTCCGAAGGCACGCTATACGTCAACGGGCTCGGCATAACCAACAACATGCTGGATTATCGGGTGCCGACGATTGTTGAGAGCCCCCCCATCGAAGTTGGCATTATAGAAAGCATCGACCCGCATGGACCGTTTGGGGCAAAAGAAGCCGGCGAAACCTCGCTGGTCGCCTTTATCCCAGCACTGACGAATGCCATCGCCGATGCCCTTGGCGTTCGCCCGGTTGATCTGCCGGTCACCCCGGACCGCCTGATGGAACTCATGGAAAACTACGAAAAAACACAAGAGGCTGCCGAATAATGGAATACATGCCCAACTTTCAGCTCCACCGTCCAACCAGCGCGGAAGAAGCGGTAAAGCTTCGGAGCGAAGAACCTGAAGCGCTTTATGTTGCCGGCGGAACTGACATGATCGTCAACGTCCGGCGCGGTATCGAGCAGCCCGAAAACCTGATCGATCTCAGTGGCGTCACAGAGCTCAAGACCATCACCGAAGATGACGAAGGTCTGCACATTGGTGCTGGCATAACGCTTAACGAGATCGCCACAAACGAAAAAATTAAAGCCGACTATCAAGCCGTTGCCGAAGCCGCAGCGGCCGTCGCCGGTATCACCCACCAGCAATACGGAACGCTCGGCGGCAATCTTTGTCTGGATACCCGCTGCCTGTTCTACAACCAAAGTGAATGGTGGCGTCAAAGCAATGACTACTGCATGAAAGAACGCGGCGATATTTGTCACGTCGCGCCAGGCGGCAAACGGTGTTTTGCGGCCTTCTCCGGCGATGTTGCGCCGGCCATGTTGGTCTATCAAGCCGAAGTTGAATTGGTGGGCCCGGAAGGCAGTCGCCGTATTCCACTTTCTGAAATGTACCAAAATGATGGCATGAACCACCTCACCTTCAATCCAGGTGAATTGCTTACCGTCGTACATTTGCCAAAAGCATTGGCCGGTTCTCCGTCGCGCTACGAAAAAGCCCGTATCCGAGGCTCGATTGATTTTCCTTTGGCAGGGACTGCCGTGCGCCTCGAAACGGATGGCAAAAAAGTCAAAGACATAGCAATTGCACTGACCGGCGTGAACCCCTTCCCGCAAATTGTCAAAGGCACCGAAGATTATATTGGTAAAGCATTTGACGATGACTCTCTCGACGCGTTGCGCGATAATGTCCGCAAGCAAGCCAAACCGATGAAGACGACAACGGTGGCGCCCTGGTATCGTCGCCGGGTTATCGGTGCACTCGCGAGGCGACTGACCGAGGAACTCGCTGGCTAAATTTGCGGCGCAAAAAACTAGTATTGTTGGGTTGCCAAACAGTTTAGATTTAAAGTAATTTAAGGTCATGTATATCAATCATAGATGTTAGTCATGGATTCAGAGACAAATAGAGAGATTAAAAAAACTGCCAAACCCCAATTTCAGTGGGATGACCCTTTTCATTTTGAGGATCAACTGGAAGAAGAGGAACGGCTGGTACGTGATACCGCCCGGGATTATGCCCAAGACAAGCTGATGCCGCGGGTTTTGGAAGCCAATCGCCACGAAATTTTTGACCGTGAAATCTTCAACGAAATGGGTGAGCTGGGATTTTTCGGCATTACCCAGCCCGAAGAATATGGCGGTGCCAATCTTTCATACACTTGTTATGGCCTGGTAAACCGCGAAGTTGAACGCGTTGATTCCGGCTACCGTTCGATGATGAGCGTGCAATCGTCCCTCGTCATGCACCCTATTTATGCCTATGGCAGTGAAGAGCAGCGGCAGAAATATCTTCCCAAGCTTGCGACCGGCGAATGGATCGGCTGTTTTGGCCTTACTGAACCGGATGCTGGATCTGACCCCGGCAGTATGACCACCCGCGCGAAAAAAACTGATGATGGTTATCTTCTGACCGGCAATAAAATGTGGATTTCAAACTCTCCTGTCGCCGATGTTTTTATTGTTTGGGCCAAGCTCGACGACGTTATTCGCGGCTTTATTCTCGAAAAAGGCATGGAAGGCCTGAGCGCACCAAAAATCGAAGGCAAGTTTTCGCTTCGGACCTCAATCACCGGCGAAATCGTTATGGATAATGTGCCGGTACCCGAAGAAAACCTACTGCCTAACGCCAAAGGCTTGGGCGGACCGTTTGGCTGTCTCAACAAAGCACGGTTTGGCATTTCCTGGGGCACAATTGGTGCCGCCGAATTCTGTTGGCACGCGGCGCGTCAGTACACACTTGATCGCAAACAATTTGGTCGCCCCCTCGCCGCCAATCAGTTGATCCAGAAAAAGCTCGCCGACATGCAGACAGAGATTACGCTCGGACTGCAAGGCGCGCTTCGGATTGCGCGGTTAATGGATGAAGGTCGTTGTCCGCCGGAAGATATCTCGATGATGAAACGCAACAACGCTGGTAAAGCATTGGATATCGCTCGAATGTCCCGCGATATGCATGGCGGCAATGGCATCGTCGATGAGTTCCACGTCATCCGTCATATGATGAACCTCGAAACCGTCAATACCTATGAAGGCACCCACGACGTTCACGCCCTGATTTTGGGCCGGGCGCAAACGGGAATACAGGCGTTTTTCGCGGAGTAAGAGGATTTAAGCAAAAGGCGATCTGCGGATGTTGCTGTAGAGTTTGGTCAGCAACTGCATCATGTTGTCTTTTTCTTCAGTCGAAAGCCCGTCGAGCGTCCAAGCCAGCTTTTTTCTCACGATCGGCAATATATCTTTGAACACCGAGAGACCTTTTTTGGTCAATAATACTTGGGTTGCCCGCTGATCTTTTTTATCTGGCAATCGTTTGACCAACCCCTTGCTTTCCATTGTTCCAATTACCCGGCTTAATGCCGAGCGTTCCGAAATAACGATCTCCGCAAGCTCACTTACGCTCACCCCATCTTTCTCCTGCAATTGGGCCAAAGCGCGCCATTCGAGCGGAATTAAATCAAAGGTCTTTAATGCGGCTGAAAGGTTTATAAAATTCTGTCGCTGAATATGGCCGATGTAAAACATCGGATACTCAGAAAAGCGAAATGCTTCGTCTGAATCTGGATCGAGACTGATCATTTTTGGCTTCGCTTGTTTGTCTATTTTCATCTGGCACCTATTTTTTCTATTGAATTAATTTTCAATATCAGGTCTACTCTTAATATACGTGAAAATACACGTGTATTTCAATACTAATTTTTTGGGAGTGGATTATGAAAATTGACATGCTCGGCACAGGTGCCGCAATGGTGGATCCAGATCGGGCGCAATCCGGTATCCTGGTCACTTTGGAAAATGGTGCAAAATACATGTTCGATTGCGGTGCGGGCACCACCCACAACATGGTCCGGGCCAATAGCAATCCCGCAGATGTGGGCGTCATTTTTCTTACGCACCTGCACCACGATCATATTTGCGACTTCCCCTTATTTGCAATTTCAGGATGGATGTATGACCGCACGACGTCACCCATCGTTTTAGGCCCAAAAGGAACCAAACATTTCTGTGACCATTTGTTTGAAGGCGGTGCCTATGATTCAGACTTTAGAGCCCGTAGCGCTTTTCCGCGGCGCCAAGCCAATTTGGCGGCGGTTCGCCCAGATGTACGAGAAGTAAGTCCAGGCCTTGCCTACGAAGACGAGAATGTCAAAATTTTCTGCGATTTTGTAGAGCATATCCCACGCGAAATATCAGAATGTTTTGGCATTCGCATGGAAGCCGAAGGAAAGGTTATCGCGTTTTCAGGAGACACCTCCCCTTGCGACAATATGGTTAAATTGGCGAAAGATGCAGACGTATTGTTCCACGAATGCACATTCCCCGAGTCTTTCATTGAATTTCGCAGCAAATCGGGTACCGGTACTCATGCCCATACGCCGCCAACTGATTTGGGGAAAATAGCTGTTGAAGCTCAGGTGAAAAGCCTTGTTGCCACTCATTTTGGCCATTTTGAATCTACCAATCAGGTGCTTCGTGAAGCTGCGGAACACCACATGCCAGTGGATGAAATGGGACCCCACGTCATGGATGAAGTCGTGCGCGATATCCGTCGGAACTACGACGGGCCGCTACAAATGGCCTATGATCTTATGAGAATAGACCTTTGATAAGGAAACCAAATTAATTGATCCGATTTTAATATTTGTTCTCAACAGCATCTTGTGATGAAATTAAATTTAGAACCCAAGCTTGAACTGCACTACGAGTAAAAATTTAACTGCCACATTTACTTAATCACTATCTCAGGAGAGGTACTATGCAGAAAATATTTACAGCTAGCTTACTCACAGCCGCTGGTGGCGCCACGGCGCAAATCGGCAATTCTCGACGATATAGTTGAAAAGGTTAATGAGCGTAATATGACTGTTCCCAAAATCAAATTAGAGGGTATTACCAAGAGTTTCGGCACCAATCACGTCCTCAAAGGCGTTGATCTTGAGGTTGCTGAGGGTGAATCCTTGGTTTTGATCGGCGGATCGGCCAGCGGCAAAACGCTTATTCTCAAACTGATATTGGGATTGGAAAAGCCCGATAGCGGCTCTATCCAAATCGATGGTATTGATACAGCCACGCTTGGTCAAAAAGACCATGAGGCATTGCTTCATCGCATGGGGATGTTGTTTCAACAATCGGCGCTTTTTGACAGCATGCCGATATGGGAAAATATCGCCTTCCAATTGCTTCAGGATCGCAAGCTAACTCCCGACGAGTCGAAACAAGTTGCTCTGGAAAAACTGGTTTCGGTCGGCCTTACAGCAGATGTCGGCGAACTTTTACCAGCAGAGATTTCCGGCGGCATGCAAAAACGTGTCGGCTTTGCCCGCGCCATTGCCAATGATCCCGAAATAATATTGCTAGATGAGCCAACCGCGGGCCTTGATCCCATCATGACCAATGTGATTGGTGAACTGATCATGAAAGGCACCCGCGATTTGGGCGCGACGACTTTTTCGATCATTAGCGATATGAAAGGCGCGCGTCAAATTGGCGACAGAATTGCCATGATTTATGACGGCACAATTATTTGGTCGGGGCCGACGGCAGAAGTCGATACCTCGGACAATGCCTATCTCGATCAATTCATCAACAATCGCGCCGAAGGGCCAATCAAAATGGCGATCACCACAGCCTAGGGCATTCATCGACAATCATGACAAACTCCTCCGATTTTCCGCTTATTGGCGTGCCGACCTCGATCATGCAAATGCCCGGCTCTAAGTTCACCGCCCATGTCAGTGGTCGACGCTACATAGCCTCGCTTGTTAAGTTTTCAAAATGTATTGCCGTGCAAATCCCCTCTCTTGGAGAGGACTATGACTACGCAGATTTGGTAGAGCGCTTCGACGGCATCATGTTGACCGGCGGGCGGGCTAATGTTGAGCCCCACCATTACGGTGGTCCTGATTTCCCACCGGATGAGCCAATCGATCCGGATCGAGACGCAACTGTACTGAGCCTGATACCAGCCTGCATTGAAGCAGGTATCCCTTTGCTGGGCATTTGCCGAGGCTTGCAAGAAATCAACGTCGCCCTTGGTGGATCGCTGCATTACCGCGTCAACGAAGTGCAAGGTAAAAACGATCATCGCATGCCGCGAGGCGATGGCGTTACCGATGAAGATATTTATGAGCTGCGCCATTCGGTTAAACTCACCGAGGGTGGTATGTTCCACGAGCTTACCGGCGAAGATGAAATTAGGGTCAATACGCTGCACGGTCAGGGGATTGATCGCCTCGGCGAGGGCCTGGCAATTGAAGCTGTTTCCGATGATGATATCATTGAAGGTATTCGCGTGGAAAATCATCCAAACTTTGCCGCCGCGGTTCAATGGCATACCGAGTTTCATCCTGAACGCGAGGAGCACGCTCTATCCCGGAAGCTCTATGAGGCATTTGGCGAGGCGGCTCTAGCGCGGGCCAAAAACAAATGACAGCCTGGAATACAGAAACTGAGTCTTGCTCCCTTGGTGACACCAGCATCCACCGGATTGTTGATTTGGAGAGCGTTCGTTTTCCAGCGCAAATGATTTATCCGAATGTCCGCCCGGAAGACATGGAAGCTCTCACGGCGCGCTTTGGCGCTCATCATTTTGATGAAGCATCTCTCGATTTGCTGCTGAGTTTTCACGCATTTCTCGTCCGAACCAAAAAGCACACGATTCTTGTCGATCTATGCTGCGGAAATGACAAAGATCGCCCTACCCGACCCGCCTGGCACATGAGAAACGGACCATTCCTCGATAATTTAGCACGCGCCGGCGTGAGCCCCGCCGACATCGATTTTGTCATGTGCACGCATTTGCACGCTGATCATGTTGGCTGGAACACGCAACTGGTCGATGGCGCTTGGGTGCCAACTTTCCCCAACGCGCAATATCTGTTCGCCGAAAAAGAATTTAACCATTGGCAGCGCGAGCACGAAAAAAATCCAGTAGAGCCCGTTTTATATGGCGCCTACGTCGATAGCGTATTGCCGGTCATGGGGTCAGGTCAGGCATTGCTGGTGCAAAGCAATCACGAAGTCGGCTCCGGCATTCATATGGAAGCAGCCTATGGACACACGCCGGGTAACGTCATTATTCATGTCGAGCAAAACGCCAAGCACGCCATTCTCTGCGGTGATGCGATCCATCACCCGGCGCAGCTTGCTCATCCTGAATGGTCGACACATTTTTGCTCGGATGCGGATCAATCACGGGTAACGCGCATGGCGCTATTGGAAGACTATGCAAATACCGAGACGGTTATATTACCCGCTCATTTCCAAGCGCCCGACTATGTCTCTATTGTGCGAGATGGTAAGGCCTATAATTTCGCCGCTCAATCATGATAAAATCCATAGCGACTTTCATCGTTCTCATGGCCTGTTTTTCATCTTCCGAAAGTTTCAGCAAAGAGAAGGAAAAACCGCCATTCGGCGTTGTATTTGGTCAGAAATATGATGTCAGCGAGCATAAAACCGTTCGGCGGCGGAGCAATGTGCGATCGGTTAAGCTCAAAACGGAAGACCGTCCCGACGACACGGAAGACCTCCAGGCAGAAATTTGTGATGAATATGGCCTGCAAATTATCACCTGGCGCAGTCATATCCGCTCACTGAGTGCAGCAACCGCGCGGCACAGGGAATTGGCTGTCGATTTAACCCAACTGTACGGCAAGCCAAAATTCCGCAGAGGATCATCTTTCTGGGAAGCCAAAGGATTTATTGTGGTTGCTAAAATTCGAGGCAAAGACAAAATCTTTCAAAACCAAATACGATATTTTGGTCCTAAAAATGAGCCCTGCTTTGATAAGTTGATGAAAGAACAGCAAAAAGCACAGTAGATTTTAAAAGAACAACCATTTTGGAATCCAATCCGGCAACAGTTCCGGCGATCTCTCCATGGAAGATGATCTGCTTCGATGTCTTAGAGACAGCACCGCGGACATTCGTCAATATGGCATCAATTGAGACGTTGCGAGAACGCGTGCCGGAAAATCATGCCTTGGCATTGAATAGTTGGCTATCAATGAATTCGATTTGTTATGAGAATATTGAATAGGTTCTTTTTCTACTGCTGTTGATTTGATAAAATCAATGTTCAAATAGGGAGCATATTATGGGACAACTTATTGACGGCGTTTGGAACGAAGAAGACATCATCAGTGAAATTAAGGCCGACGGCGCCTATCAAAAAAAGGCTGCAATATTCCGAAATTCAATCACCGCCGATGGCTCTTCGGGATTTAAAGCCGAGCCTGGACGCTATCACCTTTATTCCTCGACAGGCTGCCCGTGGGCGCATCGCACAGAACTTTTCCGCGCCCTCAAAGAACTAACGGAAATTATTGAGCTTCATGAAACCGCGCAGAATCCCGCCGGAGGTGGTTGGGGATTTGAAGGCAAACGGCACAAAGTTCCAGGCACCGCTACAGAAGTAACCCAACTTCATGAAATTTATTCCCTGGCAGATCCGACTTACTCCGGACGCGTGAGTGTTCCAACGCTGTGGGATGCAAAAGAAAAAACCATTGTGAACAATGAATCTTCCGAAATCATTCGGATGTTTAATTCAGCTTTCAGTGATTTTGCTCCTGAGACCGCTGATTTATGCCCGCCAGATCTAATCGATAAGATCGACGAAATGAACCAGCTTATTTTGGATGGCGTAAATGATGCCGTGAATGGTTGCGGCAGGTCAAAAAGCCAGGAGGCATACGATATATCTTTTGAAATTCTTTTTGAGACTTTCGACAAGCTGGAAAAGATACTCGCCTCGCGACGTTACCTATGCGGCAATCAATTGACAGAATCTGACCTTCGACTTTATCCGACGTTCCTCCGTTTCGATTCCATCTACTACTTGGGCTACAAATGCAATAAACGTCGCCTCGAAGATTACCCGAACCTTTCGGCCTACCTTCGCGATATCTATCAAACGCCGGGAATTGCCGAAGTCAGCAATATTGAACTCATGAAAAAGCGAATATATTTGCCAGGTGGGCCGATTGCCTCAAACGGCATTGTCCCCAATGGTCCGGAATTGGGCCTGGAACGACCCCATGGACGGGAGAAATTGTCAGCCGTCGCTTAAGAGGCGGGAATACCCGCATCACCTAATTTATCTGCGACTGAGCGCACGTGATTTGAAAGTACGTCGATGAGGGCTCTATGGAATGGATCTAAATCCACCATTTTTTTAGCCATTTGAACTCGTGATATGACCAGCAATTTTACGTTATCGTAAGCGAAAGCCGACGCCATTCGAGGTTCGTCATTGAGTAAAGCCATTTCGCCAAAAAGTCCGCCTTTGGGAACCTTGCCGAGTAGAACTTTCTTACCATTAACCTCACGGGAAATTTCGACCACGCCTTCGGTGACAATAAAGGCTAAATCACCCACTTCACCTTCACGAAAAATGAAACGACCGGCAGGTACATCGCGTGTCTCCATGCCGCTCGTCCGCGCTTTTTTTCAGTTTCTTCCATATTTTAAATCTCAGGAGGCTCTTATATCGGACCTAGAAAGTTGATCTGCCAATCCTCGGATATGACTGGTCAAAATATCTATAAGCGCTCGATTAAACGGGTCGGCACCTTCAAGTTTCTTATGAAATACATCACGCGATATGACCAGAGTTTCAACATTATTTTCAAGCGCCCTTGCAGACGCCATCCGCACGCCGTTGTCGATAAGTGCCATCTCACCAAACATACCACCCCTGCCAACGATACCGATGGGAGAGTCTTTGTTGTCGACCACATGAGATATTTCTACTTTCCCGTTAAGGACAACAAACGCCAAATCGCCTGATTCCCCTTCGCGAAAAATATACTGTCCTTCCGAAAAGTTTCTCTTCTCAGTATTAGCCGTACGCTGAGCAACCTTTTCGTCGCCGGCTTCCAGTGCTTCTTCAATACCATCTTCAGTAGTTTCATCGGTTATATCGGTTAGTCCCTATTAAAATTAATAAAACGCGATAATCCCCAAGCCCGTAACATTATAGTTTTATAATATAGTATATCCTTCTCAACTCATGGAGGCACAGTTTTATTTAAGGCAGACGACCCTGTATCTGTGGCGAGTCTGACGCGTAGCGATAACACCGGAATATAATATTGTTACCTGTATAGGCTGGATGCTCATATTCAACGAAAAACGGTGATACATACTCCCAGACGATTTCTTTTTCTGGTGTGACTTCAAACAAACGCCCCCACAGGCCTTCGCAAATCAATGTATTGCCGTTTTCCAAACGCTGACAGCCACTGATAAACCAACTGATAAAAGAGCGCCGAGGTGAGCCTTGATAGACCCACACCTCTTCATTGGTTTTTGGATCAACTTCAACCACCTGCGAGCCGGTTTCCGGTCCATGAATGTGAACGTCGGCTCCATTGGCAAAGAATAAAATATTACCATTGTCGAGCATTTGCACATCGTGATGCTGTCCATAGGATATATCATTCAAAGACCATTTTATTTTTTTAGTCTCATAGTCGATCATCACCATCGTATTATTGTAGCGCCAGTTCACAATAACATCGCCGTTTGGACAAGGTGCCACTGTATTGGCATGGGCGTATTCATGACGATGGACAGACGGATCGATCGGGAACTCGCTCATATCCATGTCCTTCACGACATCCCATTCCCAAACAATATTGCCAGCAGGATCGATTTCGCGAATCACGTCGGTGAAAATTGCACCCTCATGTTCTTCGCCTTCCATGCCGCCGGGAATAGATTTCATAATGTCGGGGTCTGTTTGTTTTTTCCAAGCCGCGTAGATCGTATTGCCATTGGGTTTGCGGCGGAAATCATGGTGCTGCAAATGATCGACATGCTCCCAGACGATATTGCCATCCCAATCATATTCAATCAGATGGCCGCCATTTGCCGGAAGCCGTGGATTTTCATCTTCTGTTCGGATCGCCGCCAACAAATTACCGTTCTCCAACAGATAGGCGTAGTTACCCACATCATTTGGCAAATCCCATTGATGAACAACCTCGCCGTCCATATCGATAAGATAGGTGTTGTAGAGGCCAAGCGGCGTAAACAACGTATAGCCCGGTGTCGCCTTTTCTTTGTTGTGCTGCATAACACCGGTGCGTGGATCAATGAGTGGCATTTCTGGAACTCCCCTTCGAATTCAAATTAACTTGGATCACCGAGACGGCCCGCAATCTCCGGCGATTCCGCTGTGTAACGATAGCTGCGAAATATGGATCGGCCTGGCGTATAAGGCGCGTGATCGGCAACAATTGGTGAATTAAAATTCCACACCGTTTCACCGTCGCGGGTCACTTCAAACAAGCGTCCGGAGCGACCTTCACAAATAAGCACATTGCCATTTGGCATCGGCTGACAGCCACTGATAAATGGGCTGTCAAAAGTGTGCGCGGGTGAGCCGACATATTCCCAAACCGTTTCGTTGGTCGATGGATCAATTTCAAATATGCGCGAACCTTCATTAGGCCCATGATAGGGGCCGTGCGCGCCATTTGCATAAACCAAAATATTACCGTTCTCAAGCATTTGCACGTCATGTTGATGACCGAGTTTCCAGTCGCACATTTCCCAGGAAAACTTCTTGGTTTCGCGGTCAATGCGTGCAATCAGATGATTCTGACGGAAGCTGATAAGATAATCACCGCCCGGCACCGGACAAATTGAATTAGCATGTGCCCATTCGTGGCGTCCTTCAATCGGACAGATCGGATATTTACTAAAGTCTTCAATATCGGTAGCCGAATGCCATTCCCAGACAGTATTGCCATCCGGATCAATTTCGCGAACAACATCGCCCCAAATGCCCTGCTCGTGCTCACTTCCTGGTATACCGCCTGGAACTTTGGCAGCCAATTCTTCCGGCATCAATTCCCAATGAAGATAAACGGAATTGCCATTCTCAAGGCGGCGGAAATCGTGATGCTGGAGATGATTGGTATGCTCCCAGACGATATTTCCGTCCCAATCCATTTCGACGAGATGCCCACCTTTTGCTGCTAATCCGAGGACTTGCTCATCGGTTCGAACTGCCGCCATAAGATTTCCATTGGGTAGCAGATAAGCATAGTTTCCGGGCAGGCCCGACATTTCCCATTCATGCGCAATGTTGCCGTCCATATTCATCAGTCGGACCGTCTTTGTGCCTAATGTCCAAAATAATGTATACCCAGCAGAAGCTTTATTTTTGTCGTAGATAGAGACGCCGTCATTCTCGTACAGCATTACTCCCCCTCTAATTTCCGTTTATAATAAATTTTTTTCAATGTTTTTAGATCGCGTAGTCGACCGTATTTCGGGACTTTGGTCAAGCCAAAGAGCAGACCGTTTCACCACGTGTAACACGAATTTATTTCGCTGCGGCACCTTCTAAAATCAACCGTAAATCGTCACTGATCGGCTGAGATTTTTGCGTCTCTTCATTCAGGCATACGGTAATGGTTTCAGAAGTGGAAAAGCAAAGTTCATCCTGAAAGATTGCCTGTCCCAGCACGTAGGATGATCGACCGACGCGCGTAACAACGGTGCCGATATCAACCAGGCCCGGATAATGCAGGGCCTTTAGATATTCAACGGAGAAATTCACCAACACAAAACCGGCTAAGATATCCTCGCCGAGACTCACCATCCGCTCACCCCGAAACTGCACCCGGCCATCTTCGAAGAAGGCGTTGATCGCACCGTTATTTACATGACCGTTAGGATCCAGATCGCTATAGCGAATTGTCGCAGAGGTCCAGCTCACATAAGCGGCTCGGGATTTCAAATCTACTTCTTGCAGGTCAGTCATGTCTATCGGGCCAAGTTGTTTCTAAAATTTTCGCCATAGTTTTATCCATAGGCAGTATTGATTTAAGTTTCTGGTAGCTTTGTTCGGCAAAAGTGACAAGGTCGGTATCAGCCATGCACTCACTCGCCCGCCGCACAATTTCATCGGACCCCATCGTCAGGCATAATTCGGTATATTGGTTGGAGACCCCATTGTGCTCCAGCAATACCGGAATGTGATTGATCACCGAATGGCAAATGCGCGTTACCGAGATAATGCTGTGGCTGGTGGTTTTCTGGATCGATAAATTGACCCGGCTGCGTTCCATCAGTGAATCGCGCACATAAGACGGTACTGGCATCGCTGGATAATAGACTTCATGGCCTTCTTCAGATATTTCGCCAATGAGTTTTTGCCGCCGATCAGATGGAAATCCGCACATCAGAAAGTCGATATCCCGCTCAGCCTCTGGAAGCGGTTTTAACGTTGCCATTTTCTCAAGATAACCGAACGGCAGATACGCTGTGTTCGGATTTATCGCCGTGCAGGCCTCCACAGATTCTTCGAGCATGCACCAAACAAACTCGGCATTTTTAGCAGCGAGCTCGAAGGCAGCATAAGTCGCTGGATCGCCCCCCTCCGCGCCATAATTCCAGGTGCCATCCGGCGACACAACTTCCGAACAGACAAGGCCATATTTAACGCCCGCTGATTTCATTTGGGCAGGAAAATTGGGCTCTATATAAAATCGATCAAAAAAAAGATTGAGCGCTTTGGGATCGAGTTGACTGGTGCCGATCTTCACAGCCACGCCGCATGTTTCAAGCGCTGTCGAAATAAAGCGCACACTATCAGACACCATCTCCCAAAGATGCGGCTTTAGATTGCTCAGCATGATATTTACGTACATAAGAAAACGTATAGCGAGATTCGAGGAGGAGGTCACCCCCACCCCACCCCTCTCCCCTCAAGGGGGAGGGGGATATTTTTGGCAAAATTTAAAATCTAATCTCCTCCCCCCTTTGAGGGGGAGGATTAAGGAGGGGAGCTCTTAAGACCCAGCGTTTTTCGGTGGCCAGGATTTATACACGGTGCCGTTTGGCTTGAACGCTTTGAAGACGAAGGCAAATGTCACGTCGTGGACTTCATCGACAAGGCCATCAGAAGTTTTGCGCTGAACAACGACATTGCCAACATCTTTGCCTTTTGAAATTGAGCGGGTATCGAGCGCTGAGTTCTGACCTGGTTCCCAAGTTATAACCAAATCGCCCTTCTCGATTTTACGGTGCTTTTTAAGTACATCCAGCGTCCAAGCTTCTTCACCAATCACCACAATGCGGGCTGTCGCCGACATATCTTTTGGCAGCGGCCCTTTATAGAGAAACGGATATTTACTGGAATCATATCCGACATAGGGGTTTGAGCCATAGCCGCCGAAGGTGCGCGCTGGGGCCAAGACTTTCCCGTTCGGAAAACGCTTTTTAAATCGACCAAAAGCTTCAATCCGCGACGGCAGCATTTTCAGGCGCGTGCCGGTATATTCACCGATTATTGCCTCTCCCATAGCTCCGATGAATTTGGAGAAACTGCAAAAATTCAACAAGAACTTCCTCCGCGTGACTTGGGTTTTCCTGATCATCGGCAGCGTTGATCATTTCAGTTGTGAGTTTGAGGCAACAAAATTTGCGTGCGAGAATATTCCACACGAGATCGCTCAATATAACATCAAGCTGCTCTGGGTATTGGTTTCGATCATCTTTTTAGGCGAACTCACCGCCTGGATCATGAAGAAACGCGCCGCCAAAGACGCGGGCTAGCTACCTCTGAAGTCGAGCTTGGCCGGCGAGATCAGCACGCCAAAGATTTCACACCAAATCACCACGCTTTTGTATTTAGAGAGATCGATGCCCGCCGGTACTTTATAGTTCTGCCCGCCTTTAAAAGCGCGCAACAGGCCGAGATCCACAAACTTACTTTTTTGACGTCGTCCGATTCTTTGATCGTTCCAGCTTCCACCAAATAGACTTTGTAATTCGGCCCGGCCCAACTTCGAAAGTCTGTCCTAGATGAACGACATCTTTAAAGATCGTCACCGGCCCTTTACCCCAATGAACCGGATCGTTTGGATTGGCATGAATAAAAGAGTCATCGGCCACAATTTTTTTAAGCTCGCGGTTTTCAATGGTATCGTTGGCAACAATATCGTTGAGAAAAATAAAGGGATAAAAGAAAATACCGAGTACAAAGCCGCCGCCAGCGCCTAATAGACCACCGATAATAAAAATCATTATAGCTTTTTTCATTTGGGTCTCCCGCGTTCAACTCAATCCATAAATACCGCTAAGCCCGATTATATTCCGAATTCATATCAATCACACCATTTGAGACAACAATGCCCCGTTCTGTAAGATCAATAATGTGAGAGAATATAGAGCGCCCTGCAGCTCCCGTCAGACGGGGATCGAGGCCTTTATACATCCGCGTCACCATCTCCGGAATTTTGCTCAAGCCTTGGTCCAGGCAATCGAGAATTTGAGCCTCGCGCAATTTTCGGTGCACCAAAATGCCGCGCACATATTTTTGCGGACGCTTGATCGGCGCGCCGTGCGTTGGATAGTAAATTTCGTCGTCGCGCACCGATAGCACTCTGAGGCTCGCCATATAATCCGCCATATCGCCGTCCGGTGGCGAGACAACGGTTGTCGACCAGCCCATGACATGATCGCCGGGGAAGAGCGCGTTCTCTTCTTGGAAGTGATAACAAAGATGGTTCGACG
>Ga0066376_10001270_pt1 | contig 24577 bp, 16 predicted proteins | sample Knorr_S15_td_Bot_FD_77009 | JGI IMG/M metagenome (GOLD analysis project Ga0066376, IMG submission 77009) | Marine microbial communities from Southern Atlantic Ocean transect - Knorr_S15_td_Bottom_ad_5009_LV_A | ecosystem: Environmental > Aquatic > Marine > Oceanic | place: Southern Atlantic...
CGGTTCCCAGAATCAGAACCATGATCGGCGTATTGAATTTTGTTAATTTCACCTGATTTATTTTCCGGCTAAGGTCATGCCGTCAATTCTGAGAGTTGGTGCATCGACACCATAACGAAATTCGAGATCGTCGGCAGGCGTTAGGTTGAGAAACATATCTTTGAGATTGCCGGCGATGGTGATCTCACTGACCGGATAGGTAAGCTCGCCATTTTCAATCCAAAACCCGGACGCGCCCCGAGAATAATCACCTGTCAGGCCATTGATCCCCATGCCGATCAGCTCGGTGATGTAGAGGCCGCTCTTGATATCGCTCATGAGTTCTTGAGGTGATTGTGTGCCGGGCTCGAGATAGACATTTGTGGCGGATGGTGAGGGCGGCGAGCCGGTGCCGCGGGAGGCGTGACCTGTGGTCTCCATCCCCAATTGCCGCGATGACCGCAGATCGAGAATCCAAGTCGTCAAAACGCCATTGTCGATGATTTTGCGTTTTTGATTGGCCACGCCTTCGCCGTCGAAAGGTTTTGAGCGTAGGCCCCGTGGGCGATGCGGATCGTCATAAATGGTGATATTTTCAGGAAAAATCTGCGCGCCCATTTTGTCTTTGAGGAAACTGGTGTCCCGTGCAATCGAAGAGCCGTTAATCGCGCTGGCTAAATGTCCGACAATACCGCGAGATACCCGCGGATCATAAATCACCGGCACTTCAGCGGAAGCAGGCTTTTGCGGATTGAGGCGTTTGATGGTTTTTTCGCCGGCATTGGTGCCGACTTCTTCCGGGCTCATCATATCTTCGGCATAGACCGCGCCGGTGTAATCATAGTCGCGTTCCATGCCCGTGCCTTCACCGGCAAGAACGGAAGCGCTGAGCGAATAATGCGAGCCAGAATAAGTTTGGGCAAATCCATTGGTCGCTGCGACGCAAACAGTGGCCCGGCCCCACCCAGCTTCAGCGCCTTCCGAATTGGTGATGCCTTTGATCGCCCGCGCGGCATCTTCGGCGCGGTTGGCCCAATCAACTAAGGTTTCGGTTGATGGCTCACTAGGATCGCAGCTATCGACGTCAACAATACCGGTTGCTAATTGATCAGGGTCAGCGAGGCCGCAATAGGGATCTTCCGGCACCGATTTAGCCATGGCGACAACGCGCTCGACCAATTCGTCCAACGCATCCGGATTGATGTCTGATGATGAAACGATGGCCTGGCGTTTGCCAACCAGGGCGCGAAGGCCAATGTCAGCGCTTTCTGAACGCTCTAACTTCTCCGGATTGCCGAGCCGTTGAGCGACCGCCAAAGACTGGCTTTCAATATGCACCGCATCAGCTGCATCGGCGCCTTTGGCTTTTGCATTGGCGAGTAAATCTTCCAGCAGATTGAGCATATTGGTGTCGGTCATTTTCTGAGGTCCTAAATTTTTTTGTTATTTCCAGATCGATTTGCCGCTACCGGGCAGTCCGAGGTTGTCCCACATGTCGGAGACCTTCTCAATCACTTCATCATCCATGCGGATGACCTTGCCCCAATCCCGTTTGGTTTCGGGCGGGAGCTTGTTGGTGGCATCCATGCCGATCTTGCCGCCGAGGCTAGGCTCAGGTGAGGCAAAATCGAGATAATCAATTGGCGTGCCTTTAATCATCGTAATGTCACGCACCGGATCCATGCGCGTCGAGATCGCCCAAATGACGTCTTCCCATTTGCGTATATCGATGTCGTCATCGACGACGATGACAAATTTTGTATAGAGAAATTGCCTGAGATACGACCAGACTCCCATCATGATCCGCTTGGCATGGCCGGGATAGGCTTTTTTGATCGAGACCACTGCAACCCGGTAGGAGCAGCCTTCCGGCGGCAACCAGAAATCAACGACCTCTGGGAACTGCTGAATGAAAAGCGGAATGAACAGCTCGTTGAGCGCTTCTCCGAGGACAGAAGGTTCATCCGGCGGCCGTCCTGTAAATGTCGACAAATAAATCGGGTCTTTCCGCATGGTGATGGCGCTGATCGTGAAGGTCGGAAATTTTTCAACGGCGTTATAATAGCCGGTGTGATCGCCATACGGTCCTTCGTCTTGATAGTCATCTAAAGAGACATGGCCCTCGAGCACGATCTCCGCTTCCGTCGGCACTTTAAGCGGCACGGTTTTACAGGTCACGAGTTCGACCTTTTGATTTCTAAGCAGCCCGGCAAACTGATATTCAGACATTGTGTCAGGTATCGGCGCAACAGCAGCCAGAATAGTGCCGGGATCAGCTCCAATCACCACGGCAACCGGCATCGGCTCCGTCTGTTTGGCAAAATGCTGCGCACCGCCGCGATGTTTGAGCCAGCGCATCAGCGTGGTGTTTTTGCCGGTGACCTGCATCCGGTAGATGCCGAGATTGAAATTATCAGCTTTGTCATTATCTGGTGCTTGAGAAACCACCAATGGCCAGGTGATTAAGGGCGCGGGTTCATCGGGCCAGCAAGTTTGAATGGGCAAATCAGCGAGATCGATATCATCGCCTTCTAGAACAATTTGCTGGCAAGCCGCAGAAGAAACTGTCTTGGGTTTCATCGCCATCGCCGTTTTAACAATCGGCAACATGCCAATGGCTTCTTTCCAGCCGCCGGGAGGCTCGGGTTGGCGCATAAAGGCAAGTGTCTCGCCGAGCGCTCGCAGATTTTCCGGCTCACGCTCCATTCCCCAGGCAACGCGTTCGACGGTTCCGAACAAATTAATCAACACCGGAAGGTCGTATTTTTCGCCGTTTTCTCTAATGACGTTCTCGAATAGGACAGCCGGTCCGCCTTCAGCCAGAAGACGGGTCTGAATCTCGGTCATTTCCAAATAAGGCGAAACCGGCGCTGTTACCCGTTGTAACCGGCCCTCAGCTTCAAGTTTCGCGATAAATTCCCGTAAATTCTTAAAGGCCATAAATCTCTCATTTAATCTGTAAAAAATGGCCAGTTATAGGCCAGATATTGGTCATCTAACGGTATGGGATTAGTTCCTGAGGTCAAGCCAAAGATTGGTTTTGTCCGATATTGGAAAAACAGCCAATTTAAGGCGAGTGAGTAAGATCATTGCGCTTAATCCCATCCCCCGATACCCTATTGAATACACAAGAGTTTATGGCCGTTGGGGAGCGGCTATAGAATATCTTTTTGTTTAAATTTGGTTGGATAGAGGCAAAGAGCCATGGCTACCGAAAACAACACGGATGCATCCTCAACCGAGAATGCAGATCACAGCACCGAATACCGACGGTTGATTGAGTTGGGCATCGCACTATCGGCGGAGCTTGATCACAATAAACTGATGGAAAGCATCTTGCTGGCGGCAAAAGAGTTCTGCAATGCAGACGCTGGAACGCTGTATCTGATGAGCAATGACAACGAGCTCGGCTTTCAGATCATTCGCAACGATTCTCTTGGCATTGCGCTTGGCGGCACGACCGGCAAAGACATCGATTTCCCCGCGGTAAAAATCTTCGATGAAAACGGTGAGCCCAATCTCAACAACGTCTCGGCGGCGGCTGCCGTCACCGGCCAAACCATTAATATCCGGAATGCCTATGCCTCCAACCGTTATGATTTTTCAGGCACCAAAAAATTTGACGACTCCACCGGCTATCATTCGCAATCATTTCTGACTGTGCCTTTAAAAAATCATGAGGGCGATGTGATCGGTGTGTTGCAGCTTTTAAATGCTCAAGACAAAGACACCGGCGAGGTTCGGGATTTCTCCGAAGAGATAGAGCCGTTGATCGAGGCTTTGGCGTCGCAAGCAGCCGTGTCGCTCAATAACCAAATGTTGTTGCAAGCGCAAAAAGAACTTCTCGATGCCTTTATCGAGCTGATTGCCGGCGCAATTGATGCGAAGTCGGCCTATACCGGCGGCCATTGTCAGCGTGTGCCGGAACTCACCAATATGCTCGCCAAGGCGGCCTGCGAGTCTGATGATCCCCGCTTTAAAGATTTCGATCTCACCGAGGAAGAATGGTACGAGCTGCACATCGCGGGCTGGCTGCATGATTGCGGCAAAGTAACAACGCCTGAATATGTCGTCGACAAAGCAACCAAACTTGAGACCATCTATGACCGCATCCATGAAGTTCGGATGCGTTTTGAAGTGCTCAAACGCGATGCCGAAATAGAGATGCTCAAAGGCGTCATTGATGGCGGTGATGTGACCGAGCTCGGCAAAATTTTTGAACAGCGCATTCAACAACTTGATGAAGATTTTGCCTTTGTCGGCGAATGCAATGTCGGCGGTGAGTTCATGGCCGATGAAAATATTGACCGGTTAAAACAAATCGCCAAAGAAACCTGGGCGCGTACGCTGTCTGATCGTATTGGTATTTCCCACGAGGAAGCGAAGCGCAAAGAACGTGAACCTGAAAAAAGTTTGCCTGCCCTCGAACATCTATTGGATGACCGCGCCGATCACGTCATCATCCGCGAAGGCCATGATCTCATGCCGCCGGATAATAAATGGGGCTTTTCGATGGAAGTGCCGGAACATAAATTCAATCTCGGCGAGATTTACAATCTCAGCGTTAAGCGCGGCACGCTCACCGCAGAAGATCGCTACAAAATCAACGATCACATGGTTCAGACCATCATCATGCTGGAGGCGCTGCCGTTCCCGAAACACCTCAAACGCGTGCCGGAATATGCCGGCGGTCACCACGAAAAAATGGACGGCGGCGGCTATCCGCGCGGCCTCAAAAAAGAAGACATGTCGATCCCGGCCCGCATCATGGCGATCGCCGATATCTTCGAAGCGCTCACCGCAGCCGACCGGCCCTATAAATTGCCGAAAAAACTCTCTGAATCCGTCAAGATCATGGGCTTCATGAAAAAAGACGACCACATCGATCCAGACTTGTTCGAGCTGTTCCTAACTTCCGGCGTGCACACCGAATACGGCGAAAAATTCCTGCTCGACGAACAATGCGACGAGGTCGATATCTCCGAATATATCGGAAGTTAATTAACCACAGAGGACACATAGAGTGATTCCCTGTGGATAACAAAATAATTGCGGGGAAAAATAGGTAAATTTTCGTCTCCTCTAAATTGACTTCCTCAGTTATTATCGAGCCCATAGATTTGGATGTAGTATGGCTTTTTCACCTCGTTTTTTGGACGAAGTTAAAAACCGCATCGGCTTGGCCGAGGTGGTCGGTCGGCGTGTGCGCCTGATTAAGAAGGGCCGCGAGCATTCGGGCCTTTGTCCGTTCCATAATGAAAAGACGCCGTCTTTCACGGTCAACGAAGACAAAGGCTTTTATCATTGCTTTGGCTGCGGTGAGCATGGCAGCGTTTTTGATTTTGTCATGAAGACCGACAATCTGTCTTTCCCGGAAGCTGTTGAACGCCTCGCCAATGAAGCCGGTATGGAAATTCCGGTTGAGACACCGGAAGAACGCCAACGCCAGGAACGCGCCAAAGGGCTCTATGAGGTAATAGAAGCGGCGACGGTTTATTTCGAGAAACTGCTGCGCATGCCGGAAGGCAAAGCCGCGCTTGATTATTTGTTGAACCGCGGCATCAGTGAAGCCTCGATCAAACATTTTCGGATAGGCTTTGCGGCAGATAATCGGGGCGGGCTGAAAGCGGCGCTGAGCCGGCAAGGCATTTCGGATCAGCTGATGATTGAAGCGGGATTATTGATCCAGCCCGATGATCCTTCCCGCGAACCGTATGATCGCTTTCGCGGCCGGGTAATCTTTCCAATCACGGATCGGCGTGGCCGTATGATCGCCTTTGGCGGACGCATCTTAGGCGACGGCGAGCCGAAATATCTCAACTCGCCGGAAACGCCGCTTTTCCATAAAGGCTTCAATCTTTATGCGATGTCGCAATCGATTGATTCAATTCGCAAATCAAATTTTATAATCGTATGCGAAGGGTACACAGATGTAATTTCTATGCATCAGGCAGGATTTAGCCAGACCGTTGCTCCTTTAGGAACAGCCCTGACGGAAGATCAGCTTAAGGTGATGTGGCGAATATCTAAGAATATATATTTGTGTTTTGATGGCGATACAGCGGGTCAAAAAGCAATGAATAGAGTCGTTGATCGAGCCCTTCCAATATTTGAAGAAGGCCAGCAACTTTCATTTATGTTGTTGCCCAAAGGAGAGGATCCAGATGAACTTATAAAAAAGCATGGAAATGAATTTATCCAGAAATTGCTAAATGAAGCGTTACCTTTATCAAAATGGTTATGGAATCGGGTTAAAACAGCCAATTATTTAACTCATCAAGAGAGATCGGCGACCGAGAATAATATTCGCACCTCTCTACAGCCGATAAAAAATCAGAATGTTAGAAATACGTTACAAAATGAACTGACATCCCAGCTTTGGGACTATCTGAAAAAAAAGTCAGCATCCACTAAAAATCAAAAAACAACAAAAAAACGAGAACAAATTAACACTCAATTGGAAATGAAATCGGGCGTTTCCGCGCAAATTGATGCAATTTGGATACAACAAGCGATCCTTGTCGGGACCATAATCAATCATCCAGATCTGTTTGATGCCCTTGGCGAACAGCTTGGTAGCCTTGAATTTAAGGCGCCAGAGCTTGACAAGCTACGCCAAGAAGTACTAAACACCCTGGCTTCGTCCCCTGGGCTTGATTTTCAGGCCTTGCAGGACCATTTAAATACTACCGGGTTTTCCGAGCTGATGAACGGCCTTTTGAGCCGACAGGTTATAAACCACGCCAATTTCGCCCGGCCAGATGAACATACAGATGTCACCAGGAAAGGCTGGGAGCAAACGCTCAGGCTATTCCGCCGCAACCAATTGCTTGAAGAAATTCGAGTGGTTGAGGAGGAACTCGCTGAGAACCCGACGCAAGAAGCGTTTGAGTTGCTTAAAGCCCTAAAACAAACGGCGACGCAAAAAGAAGATGCAGAAGAGTATCTTTCAAATTTCGATAGCGCCAAAAGTGCTTAATTTGAAAGAGATAGAAACTTTGAGCGTTTTGGGAAATTGGGTGCGGGAAACCGCGCATGGAAATTAAATTGTAGCAATCTGATGAAATTAGATCAGGCTCTAACTGGGGTTTTGAATGGCCACTAAAACAGCGACCACACCAGCGGAAAAACCACAAGCACAACGCGAAACCAACGACAGCCCGCTTTTGGATTTGATCAATGCTGCGGTAAAGAAGATGATCGCGGCGGGCAAAGAGCGCGGCTTCGTCACCTATGACGAGCTGAACGCGGCTCTGCCGCCGGAACAAGTTTCCTCTGAACAAATCGAAGACACGATGTCGATGCTTTCCGAAGCCGGTGTGAATGTTGTCGAAAATGAAGAGAGCGAAGACGCCGGCGAAAGCCCAGAAAAAGGTAAAGAAAAAGAAGCGGAATCTACTTCCGGCAATGTCAGCGAAAGCGACGTTGGCCGTTCTGATGATCCGGTGCGGATGTACCTCCGCGAGATGGGCAGTGTCGAGCTATTGTCCCGCGAAGGTGAGATTGCGATCGCCAAACGGATCGAAGCCGGCCGCGAAATGATGATCGGCGGCATTGTCGAAAGTCCGATGACCATTCGGGCGCTTTTGCAATGGCGTAAAGATCTCGATGAAGAAAATATGCTGCTGCGCGACATCATTGATCTTGATGCAACTTTCTCCGGACCTAAAGAAGACAACACGATCCCTAAGCCAGAAGCCGGCGAAGAAGGCGCGGACGGCGAGAAAACCGCAGAAGGTCAAATCGCTGCTGCTGCCCCTGCGGTCAAAGAAGAAGAGCCCAAAAAAGAAGAAGAGAAATCCGACGGCGAAAAATCGGAAGACGGCGAAGCAAAAACCGAAGGCGAAAGCGACGATGACGATGATGATGCAGACAATACTGTCTCGCTCGCCGTCATGGAAGAGACATTACTACCCACGGTCCTCAAGAAATTCGACGAGATCAAAAAAACCTACGCCAAGCTGCACCGCGCTCAAGAAAAACGCTTGGCCGCTATTCAATCCGGCGGCGATGTCACGTCGGCGACTGAAAAACGCATCGCCAAGCTTCGCCACGAACTCGTTGAGTTGATGGAAGGCATTCACATCAATAACAACCGGCTCGAATATCTGCTGGGTCACATGTATGACCTCAACCGGAAATTGATCGGCAATGAAGGCCGTCTTTTGCGGATGGCGGTGAAAGCCAAAGTCAAACGCGCCGAGTTCCTGGAAGAATATTATAGCCACGAACTTGATCCCAATTGGTTGACCCGGGTTTCCAAGCTTAAAACTAAAGGCTGGACTGATTTTGGTAAAAAGAACAAAGACGATATCAAAGAGATTAGAAATGAAATCGCTGAGATCGCCAATGAGGTGAGCCTGCCGATCGGCGAGTTCCGCCGCGTTGTGGCGACCGTGCAAAAAGGCGAGCGCGAATCTGCAAAAGCTAAAAAAGAAATGATCGAAGCCAATCTGCGGTTGGTAATCTCGATTGCTAAAAAATATACCAACCGTGGTCTGCAATTCCTGGATTTGATCCAGGAAGGTAATATTGGTCTGATGAAAGCCGTTGATAAATTTGAATATCGCCGCGGCTATAAATTCTCGACCTATGCGACGTGGTGGATCAGGCAGGCGATCACACGCTCGATTGCCGATCAGGCGCGGACCATTCGTATTCCGGTGCATATGATCGAAACCATCAACAAGCTGGTGCGGACGTCGCGCCAGATGTTGCATGAAATTGGCCGCGAGCCAACGCCGGATGAACTGGCGGTCAAGCTCGCCATGCCGGTCGATAAAGTGCGCAAAGTGTTGAAGATCGCCAAAGAGCCGATCAGTCTGGAGACGCCCATCGGCGATGAGGAAGATAGCCATCTAGGTGATTTCATCGAAGATAAAAACGCGGTTCAGCCACTGGACGCAGCGATCCAAGCCAATCTGCGTGAAACCACGACGCGGGTTCTAGCCAGTCTGACAGCCCGTGAAGAGCGCGTGCTGCGCATGCGTTTTGGCATCGGTATGAACACCGACCATACCTTGGAAGAAGTTGGCCAGCAGTTCTCAGTCACCCGTGAACGTATTCGCCAAATTGAAGCAAAGGCCCTACGTAAACTCAAACATCCAAGCCGCTCTCGTAAGCTTCGGAGCTTCCTGGATTATTAAACTCTAGCGATAAATAAATTAAAACGGCGTCTCCCGTAAGAGGCGCCGTTTCAGCTATTAGCTTCACCCCCAAGATTAAAAATATGCCTTACGGGCATCTTATACAGGTCTTTAGTTAAAATGTTCGACGTAAGATCACTCATCATTTTTTTGATAGCTGCGACAATAATATTGTTGATAGAGATGATCTTTTTGGCGCGCATATTTCCGCGTCAAAAATACATTAGAGTTTGGGTGATTTGTTACTTAACTCTTTTAATTGCTCAATTAGGACTGGTTCTTAGAGGCGTGATTCCAGATTTAATTTCAATTGTTTTTGCAAATATATTTATTGCGCTTACATACATTGGAAATATCTGGGCGGCTGAAATTTTAATTGAGCGCAAAAGATATCATATTGGGCGCTACGCGACCGCAATGGTTCTGTTTTCCCTGCTGATTTTGTATTGGGGTGAAATTACCCCTAGCTACTATAGTCGGCTTTTTGTGACATCCTTCATGTATGGCGGCCTGAGTTTAATTTTTGGGTATATCATGGTGACGAGGGGATCTGTAAAATACAAAAGTTGTAAATGGATTGGCTATTTGATGATTGTCAACGCGGCCGTTCTTTTCATAAGAGTTATCGCAATATTTGATTCCCCTGGGATGGACACATTATTAAGCCCTTCAAATTTAAATATATATTCTCTTTGGAAATCTAATATCTTAGTCGTTCTATTTGGATGTCTAACCGTTAAATTGGCGTTGGAAGTTGATACCGCCGAGCATAGATCAACAATATCTGTTGATTAATTTGGTGATCGGCACTTCCTTCTTGACCCGCGTGAGTTTAACGCTAATTTGTCGCTCTCTTTGGGCAACTCTTTGCCCGAGAAAACGAGAGTGTGGTGTGGGCCTGTAGCTCAGCTGGTTAGAGCCGGCCGCTCATAACGGTCTGGTCGCAGGTTCGAGTCCTGCCGGGCCCACCATTCACTCCTTCTGATCTCAAGTTCTAGAGAGAGCTGTCTAAGAAGTCCCAGAAGTCAGCGGTTATTGAGGCTGTTCTTGGTATATGTTCTGGTGGAATTTGGAAGTTTAACCACTTCCATGGCTAAATTGGCAGATCGTCTCTAAGTCCACCATTGTGTCACCAGACTGTGCTCTGATTTAACGAGTGGTTCCCAGACTTTGATTTTGTTCTTTCCAGGAAACAGGAAGAGATTTTAAACGTTTCAGTTTTTCTACGGTTAGCTCAGCTGGCTGTTTTCCAGCCAAAATGGTTTCGACAATATTTGGGGCTAAAAATGCCAGTGGCAAAAACCTGCTTACGTCGTTCTCATCAATACCATTCTGTTTGGCGATTTCCCGAACTGAACTTGCATTGCTAGAAGTGAGTTGTTCAAACCAATGGCGCGTATCAGCAATCAGCTTGATCAGTTTTTCATCTGGCGCCGATGTATTGTTCGGCAATAGAATGATTTTACTTTCGACCCATCGTCGTCTCATTTCCATCGGAATTTCAAAGTTAATTGACCCTGATGTCTCACAGAACTGCGATGCATTTATTTGAATACTAATTCGATCGGAATAGAGAGCAATACGTGTGATTAGATTTTGGATGGTTGTATGCAAGCCGAGTTTGTCACCATTTTTTATCTGACTGACTGTTTTAGATGCGGCATCGAGGGAACGTTTAATTTGAATAGTCCCGGTAAGGCAGCTATCAAGTTGATGCGAAAGCTCTTAAAGAAACAGGGAGCCATTCCAACTCGAGTTGTCACAGACAAACTCAGATCTTATCATGTTGCGTTTAGATCAATTGGTCTAACGGCTGAGCATATTGACAATAAGCGAGCCATCAACCAGTTCGGCGGCGGGAGCGAAAGATGCAGCGTTTCAAATCGCCTGGATCCGCTCAGCGATTTTTAAATATTCAATCCGCAGTTTACAACAACTTCTATCTACAACGACATTTGCTCAATCGGGAAAACTTCAAACAATATCGATCTAACGCCTTTGATGTGTGGATGGCTGCAAGTGCTGCGGCTTAAAGTCGATGGAATTGTATCTCTATGCCTACAATCAGTTAACGTGACATTGCCCTAAAGCCTTTGGGCTCTATGAGTAGAGGTTGTTCCGAATTCATTCATAAATGAAGACACTGTCAGAGGAAAATCTATTTTGACGATGTCGCAGCATTCTCATAATGTTTTGGGATGAAAAATCATAAACCATTCCGCTATTCCAAAACATCACCTGAGTTTGTCCCGGCTTCTATGCAATGAGGTTGGCGGCGTCATTTTCGGCTTTATTTTTTCATAGGCCATCCCAATAGCCAGCAATTTTCTATCGTCATTGGGTGGGCCATCAAATCCTATTGCGACAGGTAAACCATTTGATGTGAGACCTATAGGTAATGTTAGCCCCGGATTTCCACTTAAAGTTGCTGGTTGTACGTTGTGGCTAGAAGCCATTAAATATGGGACATCTTTTTTACCTAGCCTATAAAGTTTCTGATCGTTAAGCTTGTTAGCCGGAACTAACGTGGATGGGAAAGCTAATATGTCTAGGTTATTTATTGAAAATATTTCAGTATAAATTTGTTGAAGAGCTGGTCTGAGATTATGAATAACATGATTGTATTCTTCTTCGGACACAGCATCTGTTGAGGTAATTTCTTTTAATACTTTCTTTAGCCCGCTAGCCGTTATTTTGCTCACAAAATCGCTATATTCTATATTTAGGCCTGACGTCTCCAGGTAAACGGGTAGTGCTCTTATTACCTCATATCTTACAATTGAATGCCCAATTTGGTTAATAAGGTTTTCAAGGTCAATCAAGTTAACCTCAATGATTTCCGCCCCTTCTTTCGTAAGGTTAGCTAGTTCAGAAATAAACATATCGTAAATTTCTGGATCACAGCCGACACAGAAAAATTGTTTGTCTATACCAATTCGTAATTTAGAGACATCGACATCCGGAATTTTGTTATTGCCTGAAATAACGGTATCTAGAAGGGCGAGGTCTGTCACTGTTCTTGCCATTGGTCCAATTGTATCCCTAGTCCAAGAGAGTGGAACTACGCCTTCTTGTGAATACCGTCCGATGCTGGGCCGAAGCCCGCTGATACCACACCATGCTGACGGGTTTCTGACGCTGCCCCCTGTATCAGTTCCAAGTCCAGCCGGAGCTAGTCCGGCAGAAATTGCGGCGGCTGTGCCACTTGATGATCCAGAGGGTGATCGCTCGATGTCATATGGATTTTTTGTTGCTCCAAATGCACCCCATAAAATTTCTTCATCCTCTCTAGTCTTTGTTATCCCTGGAGTGAACGCTAATTCATGCATATTAGTCTTGGCCATAGTTATAGCCCCTGCTTTTAATAATGCGCTTACTACAGGTCCATGAGTTTTTGGCGTGAATTTTTTTAATGATTGCGTCGCGGCTGATGTTATAAATTCTTTAACGTCGATATTATCTTTAACAACTAAAGGTAACCCATGAAGCATTCCAATTTTCCCACCCGAAGCCCGTTTTTTGTCGGCATTAAGAGCAGCAGTTAAAAATTGAACTTCGTTGAAATTAATTAAAGAATTAATATCCGCCCATATTCTAGTTTGTTCGACAAGGCTCTCTGCAACTTCCAAACAAGATAAATTTCTTCGGGCGATTTCCGATACTATTTCACTTGCGCTAAGTTCTGAGATTTTCATCCGATTAAGCCTCGTGACAAACAGTCAATATGTAAAAACATTTTGACGTAGGGGGATAAAGAATAAACTTACGTTGTTTTGCGTGAGCATGCCTAATACCTTTTGGGTCTGAGAGTAGAGGGTGTTCCGAATTCATTCATAATTGAATTTGTGGTTGTTAAAAGGTTTTCGCTGATTTCCGTTATTCGTTTGCCTTTGAAGCGACTTGGTGGAACTGCAACGGCAACGGCGCCAGATATTTTACCCGTCGTATCTATGATTGGTGCCGCAATGGCGCAAAAATCAATTTCTTGTTCTTCCTGACTGATTCCAAAACCTTTTTTCTTAATCTTTGCCAATTCAATTTTTAATTTATCTGGCTGGGTAATTGTATGTGGAGTTAGCGCTTCTAACTCAGTTTCAAGAAATCGATCAAGGAAACTTTCCGTTCCAAAAGCCATAAATACTTTGCCTGCTGCTGAGCCATGCAAAGACCCGATTTCGCCAAGATGCGAAGAAACTCTGAGTGACCGAGGACTTTCGTACACTTGGGTAATCATGATCGAAAGATTATTTTGGACGACGAAATGAATGGTTTCAGAAGTTTCCTTCCAAAGTCGGAGCAAGTGGGGACGGGTGATATCGAGCGGACGAAGATTTGCCAAATGACGACCAGCAAGTTTAACGATGCCTGAATCTAGCCGATACCGGCGGGTTTCTGTATCGCGGGCGATTAGGTCGCCTTCCATCAAGCTTTGTAAGATTTTGTGGACGATAGATTTATTAATACCGGTCGCTTTGCTTAATTCTGTAATCCCCAATACCGGTCGCGTTTCGGAGAACTGATTTAGTATATCTAGGGCTTTCTGAATGGTTTTCAATTTTTAGCCTTTTTGTCGAGCCTTTGACAAAGCGAAAGGCTTGAGTTTCGTTATGAGAAACATTGTTCAAACGGTGGCAGAAGGCAATAGTGCCCTGTGAATTGCGCCCGGGCGAATTTAAACAGGTTGCCAGTCCTCACCCCAAGCGTCTTTCCATAACCAGGGGCGCGAAGAGTTTGATTTTGCAGTGCCGCCATTCCAAAGGTCGTATTTTGGATTGGCATAAGATCCAAAAAAGGTATCAATTTTTTCCAAAAGTTCCCGCTCTATATTTTGATGCTCATCCTGTCCCGATAAATTAACGCGTTCTTCGGGATCATGCGTCAGGTCGTATAATTCATTTTCTAAGGGATAGGTTTCGCTGCCGCTGAACCGTTTAAAATAAGACCACAGAGGCGTGCGAATGGCGCGAGTTTCTTCCTGTTCGATAAATACTTCATCGGACCAGTTGTCATTATCCGCGTCCAAAATATTATTAAACGTGCGTGATGGGATATCTTGCTTGTCGATTTCCTCCCAAAGGCCAAGGTGATCCAGAAGCGTTGCGTATAAATCGATGCTGCTGACATATGCATCACTGGCTCGATTTCCTGAAATGCCTGCTCCCCACATGATTAATGGAATGTTATAGGCGATCCGAAAAGCGTTTGAAGGCCAAGTTGCCTGACCGTGCCCCCAGAAACCATGGTGACCTAGTGAAAAACCATGATCGGCCGTATATATGACGATCGTGTTATCGTCGACCTGATTTTCCTTCAAGGCATTCATAACTTGTCCAACGCCGTGGTCAATGACGCTCACCTGGGAATAATAGTTGCGTAATGTTGTTAGATCATTAGGCATTTGCAGGAGTGAACTAAAATCAGGACCGCCTTTCTTTTTTGACAGATAGTCGGTCGCCAATTGAAAAACTTCTATTGCCTTTTTATTGATTCCTTCTCTGGGAACAGAATTCATCGGCATATTTTCATAGCGATCCCAAAACTGATTTTTTGCAGGTCCCATAATCGAAGGCCAGTGTCCGTAGGGCCCATTGTAGGGGAGCATGAGTAAAAATGGTTGATCTGGAGATTTTGACCGCTCGCCAATATATTCAACGGCCTTTTCGGTAAAAAAATCGACCGAATGGCCGTCATGAATAAACGTCTTGTCGTTGACCCGCATTTCATTGCCGTAAAAATCGAGTGTATGTCCGCGCGCCATCGTAATCCAATGGTCGATACCATTTTGTGGTTTTTCCAATCTACCGAGATGATATTTGCCAATCATAGCAGTTGCGTAGCCGTTTGATTTGAGGATTTCCGGCAAAGTCTGGAATTCGTCGATTGCATTCCAATCTTCGGGCCATTGTTCCATCAAACGATCATCCAGCCAGGTGTGGACGCCATGTTGACAGGGCATGCGACCTGACCAAACCGATGCTCTAGAGGGGGAGCACATCGCATTCGGACAATAGGCATTATTGAAGCGTATTCCTTCTGCTGCCAGGGCATCCAAATTTGGCGTGTAAATTTCATTGTTGCCATAACATCCAACAGCATCGGCAGGCTGGTTGTCTGTCATGATCAAAATGATGTTGGGGAATTTTTTTGCCATTTTTTGAAGCCTCTCTTTTGCTAGAATTTTACGGAGCGAACCAAATACTCCATGCCAACCTTCCAGCCAACAGACCTTAGGCTTGGCGGATTTCTATTGACGAAAGATTAAGTCCTACTCTAAAATTCTTTATAAAAAAAATAATTTCTAATAAAGAAAAAACAAAGGGTGGCAAATTGACTAGTCAGCACCAAGAAACAGATATAAATTTCATAGTCGAGAATAATGCCAGGCATGTCTGGCATCCTATGATTGACCCCAAAATGTCGACTGAGAATCCACCAGTAATTATAAGTGGAAGTGACGGCGTTTTTATCACGGACATTAATAACAATGTATATCTCGATTGTACGGCCAGTCTTTGGAATGTGAATGTTGGGCACAATCGACCGGAGATCAAAGAGGCGATTGTCGGGCAGCTCGACAAACTGGCATATTATAATACTTTCGGAAATGCCTCCAACCCGCCGTCAATTGCATTATCTGCTCTATTAATGGAGATGTTAGAACCCGAAAATATGGCTCGGGTTTTGTTTTCTTCTGGTGGCTCTGATGCCGTTGAGGGCGCGCTGAAGATTTCTCGGCAATATTGGAAGTTGTTGGGAAAACCTGAAAAAACTAAGTTTTTCTCTCTTAAAAACGCCTATCACGGGGTCCATTTTGGCAGCATGTCAGTGAGTGGTGGCATCCCGTGGCGGCGTGCTTATGAACCCTTACTGCCAGGTTGCTTTCAAATAGAAAGTCCTTATCTCTATCGCAATGCGTGGACCGATGACCCTGAAGAACTTGGCGAAATCTGTGCCGCTGAGTTGGCCCGAGGAATAGAACATCAAGGCCCCGATACAGTCGCTGCCTTTATCGCCGAACCCGTGCAGGGCGCTGGTGGTATGATCGTGCCGCCCGCCAACTTTTGGCCGCGGGTTCGGGAAGTCTGTGACAAATACGATGTTCTTTTGATCGCCGATGAAGTGGTCACTGGTTTCGGTCGAACAGGATCAATGTTTGGCAGTCGTCATTGGGGGATTAAGCCGGACATCATGTGTCTCGCTAAGGGCATCAATTCTGGCTACATCCCGCTCGGGGCAACCGTCGTTAATCAGCGTGTGGTCGATGCCTGGGAAAATGACGATCCCTTGGCCCCAATCATGCATGGCTATACCTATTCAGGGCACCCGCTTGCTTGCGCTGCTGCCGTTGCCAATTTGGAAATCGTAGTCGGAGAAAATCTTCCTGGAAATGCCGCAGAAGTTGGAGCGTATTTCTTGGAAAGACTGGAAGAACTTGAACAATATGATAGCGTTGGAGATGTTCGGGGTATCGGCCTTATGGCGGCTGTCGAATTTGTAAATGACCGCCAAACCAAAGAGCCAATTCCGGCTTTTGACCCGTATCTCGTGGCAATTCAGAAAAAGTGCATGAACGAAGGTGTGTGGGTACGTATTCAAGGCAATAAAATGATTTTTTCACCACCGCTCGTTTTTGAAAAAACTCACGTAGATAAAACAATTGAGGCGGTTCACGCCGCTTTGAATAAATTAGAAATTTAATAATTGGAATGCGGAGCATTAATTCACCGCATTAAATAAAGGAACCGATTGGTTCTAAACAGAAAACAGGAGAAACAATTATGAATAAATATTTTAATGTTAGTGTTGCCTCTCTTTTAGTCGTTGCGTTGGGCTCAATTGGAACAGCTCAGTCGCAACAACGAAACCTTTCGGCAGAGACCGCTGGCCCGACCGGTGTGCCAGGCAATGTTATGATGCATATGGCTGATGTATTGGGTGAGAAAAAGATTGCCAATCTTCAGGTGGTCCAAGGTCAAACATTGACAAATTCGGTGCGCAATGTAGCCGAAGGTAAAACCGATATTGCCTCAGGACCTATTATATTAACCTTCTTGCTTGCCCGGGGTGTTGGCCCCTATGCCAAACTCGGCAAGAAAAAGGGAGCCGAATTAGCCGCGAACTTGCGAGCATTGTATCCCTATAACGCAGGTGGATTTTTTGGCCTATTTTACACCAATAAGGGCTACAAAAGTTGGGCCGACATGAAGGGTAAGAGCATTTGGAACGGTCCTCCCCGGGGTGCTGCATTAAATAACGGGCGCGCCACCTTACAAATGGCCGCAGGACTGATAGATGGTAAAGACTATAAGGGCGTTCAACAAAACTGGGGGCAATTGATGACCACGTTGGTCGACGGATCAGTGGACGCATTTGTCATTCCGACAACCTGGCCTCACCCGTACGTAACGACGATGAGCGCGGCTGGTAAAGTTTCGGTGCTGTCGATACCCAAGGCTAAATTTGAAGGCAAACTGGCCAAAAAATTATTTGGCGTGCCAGGCAACATTCCCATCGTCATTGACGGTAAGGATTTGGGTTACAAGGATTCTTTAACGCTCATTTCAGAAGACGGGAAACTTCGTGGCCTGGGTACAGCTTTTGCCGATTTGGTGCATAAAAACATGTCCTTTAAGTTGGCCAAAGCCATCACTGCTGCTCATATATCGACTCTGGGTATGTTAAAGAAGCGTACCGCCTTTATGAATAGTGTGGGACTCGCTGAAATGAATGAAGTTAAATCTGGTTTCTGCGGAAAGTCGAAGCTTAAGTATCATGCGGGTGCTGTAGCGGCTTGGAAGGAAGCTGGGTTCAATCTTCCAGCTTGCGCACAATAAAGAAAACCAATAACGGTTTATAACCGAACCGAAGCGATCGCAGCTTAACTAAAGCATAATTTGCCTCCCGGTCTGAATGGCCGGGAGCAATTTTTTAAGCAACAAAGATGATCGATTCTTTGGCTAGCTGAACAATTTTAGCGAGACGTGCTAGGGTCAAAATATGGAAACGTGCAAATAATTTAATTCCGGAGCAGTTTCGATTTTTCTTCTGAGGTATTACCAACATGCGGCCCAAACATGAATACGCAGCCTAAGTCCCAATCCATCCATTTGGCAGATTGGATAGCCGCTTTCTTGGGAATCGGTCTGGTCATTGTCGGCATGGTCCATACTTTGCCAACCCTGCCCGGTCTGGATGAATGGGCTCGCGAAATCACGGAATACCCGGCACTTTCGATCCGGCGTTTCCCATTTCAATACCTCAACCCGCTGGTTTTTGTGTTGATGATGACCATCGTTGTCTTCAAACACTCTTTCTATCGTTCTTACAAACATAAGAGTGGCTGGGTGCCGCAGCTTAGCTTGGCCATGGATATTCTGTTTATCCTGATGGCCTTTGCCATTGCCTGGACGTATCTAATGGAAATCGAGTCGGTATGTATAATCGACCAATTGACCGGCGAACGAGCGGACCTAATCGCCAAGGCGCTTTTGGCTGAGAAAGAATATGCTGACTCGATGGGCTTGCCTGTGCCGACCACCATAGATGATCCGAATTGCATCAACACCACAGGGCTGTGGCTTTTCGCCATTGTCGGAGCAGGTGTTCTGACGTTTTTGGCCTACAATATTAAAGTTTGGGGATTCCCTCTCGTCTTGGTGTCTTTTTCCGTTGCGCTTTACACGATTGGCACGGTGGGTATGTGGTACTTCTTTGGTCCTGATGATATTTCAAAATATTGGGTGACCAAACTAGGAGGAGAACCCCGTCAATTATCCGATGGCTTGTCCAACGTTCGTGATGTTCTGATCAATGGTTCGCAAGGTTTGCTGGGACGTTTTATCAGCATTCTTATGGATATTGTGTTTCCCTACATTATCCTGGGAGCGTTATTCGGTGCTTCCGCGGGCGGTCGCTCTTTAATCAAAATGGCTTTTCTTTTGACACGTAATTTGCGTGGCGGTCCAGCGCATGCGGCAGTGGTTAGCTCGGCTATGTTTGGTACCATCTCCGGTGGCCCAGTCGTCAACGTCCTCTCGACCGGGGTGTTGACGATCCCCATGATGATGAAGCGGGGTTTCAAAGGAGCATTTGCGGGTGGTGTGGAAGCCGCTGCTTCGTCTGGAGGCCAAATCATGCCGCCGGTTATGGGCGTAGCGGCATTTGTACTCGCGTCGGTGACCGCTGTATCCTATAGCTCGGTGATCAAAGCTGCTGCGCTTCCGGCACTGGCCTATTTCGGAGCGCTGTTTCTAGCTGTTGTGTTCCAGTCTCGTAAACAGGGTATTGAGGCCTATGGCGAAATCATCGACGAAATGCGTTTGACCAAGGACGACAAAATAAATCTGTTAATGATATTTGCCCCCATTGGCTTAATTTTTCTATTGTTGCTCACTCCCAAGGAAGCAGTGACCTGTGGCTGGATCGGTAACTTGTTTGCGGTGGAACAATCATTCACAAATGGTGTCTGTTCGTCGGCAACTTTGCCATGGTTGCTGGGGGTGTTGGAGAATTCGGCGGGAGATGCTAGCTCGGCTGGCTGGTGGGCTGTGGCGTTGCTCTCCCTGCTTTTCTTTCTGGATAAAGATATGCGCGCCAATCCGAGCAAGCTCGTCAAGGCGCTGTCCGAAGCTGGGGTGCTGATTTCTAGTTTATCACTGATGTTGTTGGCAATTTCGGTAATCGATTTTTCGCTCAATTTTACAGGTCTTGCCAGTTACATCGCGGGTGATGTCGTGCACTGGATGCGTGAAATGGGACGAAGTTTGGGGGGCAGCGGAATCTTCACATTTATCGCCTTGCTCGTTACTATGGCATTGGCGATACTTTTGGGTATGGGCATGCCAACGGTTCCCGCCTATCTAAATGTCGCATTGCTTATGGGGCCGATGTTGGTCGGCTTAGGCATTGCTAATTTTACCGCCCATATGTTTGTATTTTATTTTGCCGTAGCCTCGGCGATAACGCCACCAGTAGCGATAGCGGCCTTTGCCGCCTCTTCCATCTCCAAAACGGACCCCATGATCACTGGTCTGGCTGCAGTCAGGGTGGGAATAGTCATGTTCATTATCCCCTTTGTGTTCGCCTTTTATCCGGAGTTGTTACTTATTGCGGATGCCCAAATAGACCCAGCCTCCCCGAGCGGTGGATTCTTGCCGGGTTACGACGGTGAGGTCCATATGGCAAGTTTGGTTTGGCTGTGCACGCGTATTGCGCTTGCGCTATATATGGTGGGAAGTTCACTTGCCCGCTTTGATCGTACTGAAATTTCTTTGATGGAACAGATCTGCAGGATTTTGGTCGCAATTTTGTTAGTGTGGAAATTACCCGAGGTCTACGCTGTCGGACTCATATTGGCCGCATTGATTTTGGTTTTACATGCCAGAAAAGCGACAGTTTTGCAGTCCAAGGAAGCATCTGCTGACGGTTAATTTGAGATTTCCACACTATTGTTAAAAATAATTTGGGAAAATTGTCGATGGTTAGCACTAGATTAAGTCCAGATGCTGTGTGGACAAATGGCATAGTTGAAACGATGGAGACCCATCAAGCTAACGCCGAAGCCTTTGCTGTTCGAGATGGTAAGTTTATTGCCGTCGGCAGTAACGCTGAAATCGTCAATCTAATCGGTCCGGAAACAAAGCACCACGATCTCCATGGACGTTATGTCATGCCAGGACTGGTGGAAAGTCATGTGCACGCTTTGTTGGGAGGATGCCGCGATCTTCTGGATGTCTATGTGGGCTATCAAGCGTCCTTTGAAGAGCTTCTCAATGCCGTAAAAGAAAGAGCCGAAAAACTTCCGCCCGGCGGTTTGATTTTTGGCGGTCCTTGGCGGATAGATATGCGTGCCGACATGGGACCCTGTCCACGCAAGATGCTCGATAAAATTGCCCCCGATCAAATCGTTATTCTAGCTGATATGAGCCAGCATTGCCTTCTCGCTAACACTCGAACATTGGAGCTAGCAGGAATTATAAAGGATTGTGCAGAAATTCCGGGCGGGGTTATCGAACGTGATGATACCGGCGCGCCAACGGGAATCCTTGCTGAAATGGCATGCGCACCGGTCAGGTATTTGGCCAAGCGCTCAAAGGAGGATCTGACCGCGGCGGCAGATTATTTTATTAGCTATTTCAACCGCCTGGGATATACCGCTTTCAAAGAGCCGATGGCTTTTGAAGATGAGTTGGCGACTTATTGTGACGCCGATAAGCGTGGTGCGCTCACACTCCACGCAGCAGCCCATATAGTCAGGTTTTCACCAGAGGGCGCAAAACCGATCAGCTATGATGAGATGGAAAGGCTACGGCGCGAATATGCCTCTGAAAATGTTAGAACTGGATTTGCCAAGGTTTTTCTGGATGGCGTTCCCGTGGTCTTAACGGGTTCATTTATTGCCCCTTATCTTGAAGCAGAGGGCTATGATGCGTCGGCGCATGATCCAGCGGCAACACTATTAATGCCGCAAGAAGAACTCAATGAAACAATCACTGAACTGGATCGACGTGGTTTTGTTACAAAGATACATGCTGTTGGTGATAATGCTGTACGGGTTGGCTTGAACGCTATCGAAGCCGCCCGACAACGAAATGGTAATTCCAATCTGCGTCACGAGATTGCCCATTGCACCTTTGTTGACACTGCAGAATACAAGCGGTTTTCAGAACTCAATGCAGTTGCTGAACAATCTCCTAAGTTATGGTTTCCTGGCGCAGGAACGCAATCCCAAATAGGTATTTTAGGGAAAGAGCGGGTCGACAGCAGCTACCCAATTAAAAGTTTGCTAAAAGAAGGTGCTAGTCTAACAGCTGCGACGGATTGGCCCGCAGCCGCACCGGATGCCAACCCTTGGACCGGATTAGCTGGGATGATCAGTCGCCGCAATCCGAGAGGAGAATATCCTGGCGCTGTTGGTGAGGATCAGGCCATCAGTCTTCGTGAAGCGTTGCCGATTTATACGGTAAATGGTGCCAGATCGCTGGGAATGGAGGAAGAGACTGGGAGCATTTGTGCAAATAAGTGGGCAGACTTCATTGTATTGGACCGTTCGCTACATGAATTGGTTCCTGAAGAGATTGGTGCTATTGAAGTCCAGCAGACCTATTGGAAAGGGACTCAAGTCTGGAGCTAGGATTAACTGTTGATATAATAATCCCCTGGAACGCATTTAAGGTAAAGTCTATGACATGGCGAACGATCCGCAATTAATCGAAAAAACCGCGATTGAAATTATTGACTTGTTGCAGGCAGGACAGGTCACGCCGGTTGATCTTTTGGACACCTTGGAGGCTCGAATAGGTGTCGTTGACGGACAGGTTAATGCTCTGCCAACATTATGTTTTGACCGTGCTCGAGAACATGCCGGGCGATTGATGAAACACGATCCGACAGACCGGGGCCTACTTGCCGGTCTGCCAATCCCTATTAAAGATTTAACCCCTGTTTCTGGCGTGCGATTTACCTCAGGCTCTCTGTTATTTGCAAATAATGTTGCCGAAAATTCCGACCTGCTTGTCGAACGAATTGAAAAAAGAGGCGGTGTTGTCTACGCCAAGTCCAACACTCCCGAATTTGGCGCGGGAGGCAATACCTTTAATGATGTATTTGGCGCCACTTTGAACCCTTGGGATTTGACCAAATCTACCGCAGGTTCATCTGGTGGCGCTGCTGCTGCACTGGCTTCTGGCACGGCATGGCTGGCTCATGGTTCTGATATGGGGGGCTCGCTTCGCAATCCAGCAAGTTTTTGTGGCGTGGTGGGACTTAGACCCAGCCCTGGACGCGTTCCCATTGGGCCAAAATTATTGCCCCATCAAAATCTGGGAGTCCAAGGCCCCATGGCGCGCAATGTCTGCGATGTCGCATTGTTGTTAGATGCGATGACCGGGCTAACTCCGTTGGACCCCTGGTCGTTGCCAAGTCCTGGTCAGTCTTTCCTGGCGGCCGCTCAATCACGTCACAAACCGCGCCGAGTAGCATTCAGCGCGGATTTTGGATTCATGCCGGTAGACACCGAAATTGCCGATGTTTGTAAACGGGCAGCTTTAGGATTTGAGGAACAAGGTGTTGTCGTCGAGGAGGCGCACCCGGATCTCAAAGAATCCCTGGAGACCTTCTGGATTTTGCGCTCGAATTTATTCGCAACTGCCATGGGTACGATGGCGCGCCAGAATCCAGAAAAATTTAAACCCGAGCTGCTGGATAATATCGAAGCAGGATTCAATGTGTCTGCCGACGATCTGATGAAAGCCGAGTTGGCGCGAGGGCGGATTTACAATGCTATGGCAACTTTCTTTCAGGAGTATGACCTCCTGCTGAGCCCCTCAACTATTGTCCCACCATTTCCCGTCGAGCAACGTTATGTGGAAAGTTGTAATGGTTATCAATTTGAAAAATATGTCGATTGGCTGGGCATCGCCTTTCCAGCGACGCTCGCCTCCTGTCCATCGATTTCTATACCCGCAGGTTTGACAGCAAACGGGCTGCCCGTTGGCCTCCAAATGATCGGTCATCAAAAAGGCGAAGCTTCATTGTTATCGGCCGCACAGGCATTGGAAGATCAAATCGGCGCTAGTCCCCTGCCAATTGATCCTCGGTCTATCGGTTGAACAAGCATTGTCACATTAACTCTGTGGTGACGATATATCCAATGCGATAGTATTGTTGAAGCAGAAAATATTTTATCGCCGATATCGCCTTCCAACTCACATCATTCAAAGGGAAGTTACGAAAATCCCTGTTCGTGAAATTAAATTCCCTGTTATTCCAAAAAATTTCCCTGTTAATTTATTAGGGAAATTGCCAGAAGAATAAGGCTGATTATAGATTTCAGCAGTGATATTTCATCAATGTCAGAGAGAATTTGAAAATATTCCCTGTATTTTCCCTGTTAAACAGGGAATTCGAGCGGAGACAGGTTCGCTGCAGACTGCATCCACCACCATTCTCCTTTAATTCTTGTAGTGAAAATTTCCCAAACCTTGAAAAATTAGACTCCGATCTTCTGACCCATTGTCCGCTTTCGGGGATATAGCAGACGCTATTTAGAGGGTGTAAATGAGTCTGCTCCTAGCCAAAAGCGGACATTCACCACTTACAAACCTTATCGCAAATCGGCACACGGCTTTGCCGTCGGGTGGAAACCATCCACCACATCAGAAGCAAGCCAAGGAAAAAGCAGAGCAGGAGAGATAGGACAAAACTGCTCGCCTCAAGGCGCTTCACCTGGCCAAGCAATCCCCGGACAGATAGGCTTAGGATTGAAAAATCTCTAAAGAACTGCCTCCTTAAATTTAAGGGTGGTTCCCAAATTAAAAATAGTGTCTTCTTTCTTGGTTGAAATTGCCTAACGGCATTGTTATAGAATGCACTATAAAAGAAGGGTTGGAATGGCAAAACGGGCGTTGATTGAAATACAAGACCGGCAAGGGGTATGGATACATTTCCAAATA